>Ga0207773_100025_pt1 | contig 166506 bp, 149 predicted proteins | sample TtaePargueraPR_2_FD_187281 | JGI IMG/M metagenome (GOLD analysis project Ga0207773, IMG submission 187281) | Aerobic enrichment media microbial communities from Bioluminiscent Bay, La Parguera, Puerto Rico - Tt and M1 (3) (SPAdes) | ecosystem: Environmental > Aquatic > Marine > Unclassified ... | reverse complement strand
GCCGGCATCTGGTGACCAACTCCCTGGCGGTGCTGCTGGCGGTGCGCGCGCTTGGCGCGGACGTCGCGACGGCCGCCCGCGAGCTCGCCCGGATCGAGGCGATCAAGGGCCGCGGACAGCGGCGGGTCCTGCGGCTGGGCGAGGCGCCACTGGTGCTGATCGACGAGAGCTACAACGCCAGCCCGCCGGCCCTGCGCGCCGCGCTGGCGGTGCTGGCGGAGGCCAGGCTGCCCGACGGCGAGGTCCCCGGCCGCCACGTCGCCGTCCTCGGCGACATGCTGGAACTGGGCGAACGGGCGCGGTCCCTGCACCTGGACGTCAAGGCCGACCTCGTGGCCGCCGGCATCGACCAGGTGTTCTGCTGCGGGCCGCACATGTCGGCGCTTTTCGAGACCCTGCCGCCCTGCATGCAGGGCGGCGTCGCGCCGGACTCGAGCGCGCTGGCGCCCCTCGTCGCCCAGGCGCTTCGCGGCGGCGACGTGGTCATGGTCAAGGGCTCGCTCGGCACCAAGATGGCACCGATCGTCGCCGCCATCGAGGCCCTCGCCGCGTCGGCGGCCGACCGGCGAAAGGAGGCCTGAGACCATGCTCTACGCCCTCCTTCTGCCCTTCGCCGACGATTTCGGCCTGTTCAACCTGGTGCGCTATCTGACGTTCCGCACCGGCGCGGCGATGCTCACCGCCATGATCATCGCCTTCATCGTCGGCCCGCGCCTGATCCGCTGGCTCAAGGCGCGGCAGGGGGCCGGTCAGCCGATCCGCGAGGACGGGCCGGAAAGCCACTTCTCCAAGCGCGGCACGCCGACCATGGGCGGGCTGATGATCCTGCTGGGCATCACCGTGTCGGTGCTGCTGTGGGGCGATCTCTCCAACGCCTATGTCTGGATCGTGATCCTGGTGATGCTGGGATACGGCTCCATCGGGCTGGCCGACGACTACGCCAAGCTCACCAAGCGCTCCTCGCACGGCATCTCCGGCCGCCTGCGGCTCGCCATCGAGATCTCGATCGCCGCCGGCGCGGCCATCTGGTACATCCTGATCACCCCGGAACCGGCCGCCACCGGCCTGGCGATCCCCTTCCTCAAGGACGTGCTGATCCCGCTCGGCTGGGGCCTCGTGATCTTTGCCGTCTTCATCATTGTCGGGTCGTCCAACGCGGTGAACCTGACCGACGGGCTGGACGGGCTGGCCATCGTGCCGGTGATGATCGCCGCCGGTGTCTTCGGGCTGATCGCCTATCTCGCCGGCAACGCCATCTATGCCGACTACCTGCAGATCAACCTGGTGCCGGGCGCGGGCGAGCTCGCCGTCTTCTGCGGCGCGCTGATCGGCGGCGGGCTCGGCTTCCTGTGGTTCAACGCGCCGCCGGCCATGGTCTTCATGGGCGATACCGGCTCGCTCTCGATGGGCTCGGCGCTCGGCGCGATCGCCGTGATCACCAAGCACGAACTGGTGCTGGGCATCGTCGGCGGCCTGTTCGTGCTGGAGACGGTCTCGGTGATCGTCCAGGTCGCCTCCTTCAAGCTGACCGGCCGCCGCGTCTTCCGCATGGCGCCGCTGCATCACCATTTCGAGAAGAAGGGCTGGCACGAATCGACCGTCGTCATCCGCTTCTGGATCATCGCCGTGGTGCTGGCGATGGTCGGCCTCTCGACCTTGAAGCTGAGGTGAGGCGATGATCGACCTCGGCTTCCTGAAGGACCGCAAGATCGGCGTACTCGGCCTCGGCCGCACCGGCATGGCCGCGGCGGAGGCGCTGAAGGCATCCGGCGTCCCGGTCGTCGCCTGGGATGACGGCCTGGTCGGCCGCGCCTGGGCGGAGCGTGGCGGTATTCCGCTCCACCGCTTCGAGGGCGAGGGCCTTGCCGGCATCGACACGCTGATCCTGTCGCCCGGTATCCCGCGTCGCTGGCCGGCGCCGCATCCGGTGGTGGCGATGGCCGAGAAGGCGGGCGTGCGCCTGGTCTCGGACATCGATCTGCTGGCCCAGGCGCAGCCGGCCGCCAACTATCTCGGCATCACCGGAACCAACGGCAAGTCGACGACGACGGCGCTGATCGGCCATCTCCTGACCCGGGCGGGGGTGGCGGCGGAGACCGGGGGCAATCTCGGATTCCCGGCCCTCTCCCTGGCGCCGCTCGACGAGAGCGGCTGGTACGTGTTGGAGGTTTCCTCCTTCCAGCTCGAGACCATCGCCGAGGTGCCGTGGACCGCCGGCGTCTTCATCAACATCACGCCCGACCATCTCGACCGCTATGCCGGGATGGAGGACTACGTCGCGGCGAAGCATACCCTGTTCGAACGTGGCGGCGGCAAGGCGACCGCCATCGTCGGCGCCGACGACGACTGGAGCCGCACGCTGGTCGACGATCTGCGCGCGGCCGGCCGCCGGGTCGTGCCGATCTCTGCGGAGCGGGCGGTCGCGGGCGGCGTCCACGCCATCGGCGGCAGGCTGGTGGACGACATGACGGGCGAGGGGCGACAGGTCGCCGACCTCGCCGGCGCGCCGGCCCTGCCCGGACAGCACAACTGGCAGAACGCGGCGGCCGCCTATGCCGCCTGCCGAGTGGCGGGCGTCCCGGCCGAGACGATCGCCGCCGGACTGGCCAGCTTCCCCGGCCTCAAGCACCGCCAGCAGCCGGTCGACACCATCCTGGGCATTCGCTTCGTCAACGATTCCAAGGGCACCAACCCCGACGCCGCGGCGAAGGCGCTGGGCAGCTATCGGCATGTCTACTGGATCGCCGGCGGCCGGGCGAAGGGCGACGACTTCTCCGCCCTCGACGCCTTCCTGCCGCGCATCCGCCATGCCTGCCTGATCGGCGAAGCGACCGAGGCGCTGGCCACCTACCTTCAGGGTCGGGTACGCTTCTCGCGCTGCACCGACCTCGACGCCGCGACGACGGAGGCCTTCACGGTCGCCCGGGCGGAGCGGCTGGCCGACCCGGTCGTCCTGCTGTCGCCGGCCTGCACCTCCTGGGACCAGTTCGTCAGCTACGAGGCGCGCGGCGAGGCCTTCATCGCTTCCGTCCGGGCGATCGCGCACCGCTGCGGGGTGGCGCCGCAGCGGCCGACCTCCGGCGAACTGGGCGGGGCGGCATCATGAGCCTGGCCCTGACCCGCACCGACAACTCCGTTCTCGGCCGCTGGTGGTGGACGGTCGACCGCTGGTCGCTGGCCACGATCGGCGTGCTGATCGCGCTCGGCGCGCTGATGATCGCGGCGGCCAGCCCGCCGGTCGCCGACCGCATCGGGCTCGACGAGACGCACTTCATCCGCCGGCATCTCGCCATGCTGGCGCCGGCGGTGTTCATCCTCGTCGCCTGCTCGCTGCTCAACCTCGCCTGGGTCAGGCGGCTGGGACTGCTGTTGCTCCTGGGCTCGCTGCTGCTGACGGCGCTGACCCTGGTGATCGGCGAGGAAATCAAGGGCGCAACCCGCTGGATCCAGCTGCCCGGCCTGTCGCTGCAGCCGTCGGAGTTTCTCAAGCCCGGCTTCGCGATCGTCGCGGCATGGCTGTTCACCTTGCAGAAGACCGACCCCAACGTGCCCGGCACGGTGCTGTCGATCATGTTGCTGCTGGTGGCGCTCGGTCTCCTGCTGCTGCAGCCCGACCTCGGCATGGCGATCGTCGTCGCCGCGATCTGGGGTGTGCAGTTCTTCGTCGCCGGCCTGCCGATTGTCGCGGTGATCGCGCTGTTTGCCCTGGCCGTCGGCGGCGGCATCGCCAGCTACAACTTCTTTCCCCACGTCGCCAGCCGCATCGATCGTTTCCTCGACCCGTCGAGCGGCGACAACTACCAGATCACCCGCTCGCTGGAGGCCTTCCGCAATGGCGGGTTCTGGGGTGTGGGGCCGGGCGAGGGCACGGTGAAACTGCACCTGCCCGACGCCCATGCCGACTTCATCTTCGCCGTCGCGGGGGAGGAGTTCGGCCTCGTCTGGTGCCTGCTGCTGGTGCTGCTCTTCGCCCTGCTGGTGATCCGCAGCCTGCTCAGGGTGACGCGCGACGGCAACCTGTTCGTGCTGATCGCCACGGCCGGCCTCGCCGCGCAGTTCGGCTTCCAGGCGCTGATCAACATGGGATCCACCCTCAGCCTCATCCCGACCAAGGGCATGACCTTGCCGTTCATCTCCTATGGCGGTTCCTCGCTTCTGGCCCTGTCACTGGCGGCGGGACTACTGCTCGCGATCACGCGGCGCCGGGCGGCGCCGGGCCGGAGACTCGCATGATGGCGCCAACGACAGTGCTGCCCCGCCATCCCATCGTGCTCGCCGCCGGTGGCACGGGCGGGCACATCTTCCCCGCCGAGGCGCTGGCGCGCGTGCTCGTGTCCCGGGGCGAGACCGTCGTGCTGATGACCGACGCGAGGGGCCAGGCCTTCGGCGCCGACCTCGAGGACGTGCCGGTGCTGCGCATCAATGCCTCGTGGGTGCGGCCGGGCCTCCTCGGCAAGCTGCGCACGGCCGTGCAGATCGGCCGGGGCGTGCTGCAGGCGCGGCGCCTGCTGAAACGCATGCAGCCCGCCGCCGTCGTCGGCTTCGGCGGCTATCCGTCGATCCCCACCGTCTTCGCCGCCCAGCGGCTGAAGCTGCCTATTCTGCTGCACGAGCAGAACGCCTTTGCCGGCCGAGCCAACCGCCTGTTGGCCCGTCACGCTGACCGTATCGCGCTTTCCTTCCCCCAGACGCACGGTCTGCCCCAGGATGCCCGTCCCCACACGGTCATCACGGGTACGCCAGTCCGACTGGCCATCGCGGCGCTCGCCGGCAAACCCTATCAGCCGCCCAAGGCGCCGCAAGCCGTCAACCTGCTGGTGCTGGGTGGCAGCCAGGGCGCGCGCGTCTTCTCGGACGTGGTGCCGGCGGCCATGGCGGAACTGCCAGACTGGCTGAAGCCCAGGATGCGCGTGGTGCAGCAGGCCCGCCCGGAGGATCTGGAGCGGGCGCGGGCGGCCTATGCGGCGGCCGGCGTCGAGGCCGAGGTGGCCTCCTTCTTCGACGACGTGCCGGCCCGCCTCGCGGTGGCGCATCTGGCGATCACCCGGTCCGGCGCCTCGACCTGCGCGGAACTGACCGTCGCCGGCCGACCCGCGATCCTGGTGCCGTTTCCCTCCGCGGCGGATGACCACCAGCGCTTCAACGCCGCCAGCCTGATGCGCGGTGGTGCGGGCTGGCTGGTGCCCCAGGAGGACTTCACGCCGGGCACGCTGGCGGCGCAGCTCACCGACCTCATCGCCGATACCGGACGCCTGGTCGCCGCGGCCCGTGCCTCCGCCGCCATCGGCCTGCCCGACGCCGCGCAGCGCCTGGCCGACGCGGTGCAGGCGCTGGCCCATGGCGACAGGAATGGCGATGGCGACGCTCGTCAGGGCGAGACCATGGGAGCGGCGGCATGAGAGAGATGCCCCTCGACATCGGCCGCATCCACTTCGTCGGCATCGGCGGCATCGGCATGAGCGGGATCGCCGAGATCCTGCACAATCTGGGCTACCAGGTGCAGGGCTCCGACCTCGCGGAGAGCGGCAATGTGGAGCGCCTGCGCGCCGCCGGCGTGCCGGTGTTCATCGGCCACCAGGCCAGCAATATCGAGGACGCGGCGGTCGTCGTCATCTCCTCGGCGGTGAAGTCGGACAATCCGGAGGTGGCGGCCGCCCGTGCCGCCATGCTGCCGGTCGTCCGGCGGGCCGAGATGCTGGGCGAGCTGATGCGCCTGAAGTGGTCGATCGCCATCGGCGGCACGCACGGCAAGACGACGACGACCTCGCTGGTCGCCGCGCTGCTCGACGAGGCCGGGTTGGACCCGACCATCATCAATGGCGGCATCATCAACGCCTACGGCACCAACGCAAGGCTCGGCCAGGGCGACTGGATGGTGGTCGAGGCGGACGAGAGCGACGGCACCTTCACCCGGCTGCCGGCGACAATCGCCGTGGTGACCAACATCGATCCCGAGCATCTCGACTTCTACGGCGACTTCGACGCCGAGCGCTCGGCCTTCGAGCAGTTCGTCACCAACGTGCCCTTCTACGGCTTCGCCGCCATGTGCATCGACCACCCCGAGGTACAGGCGATGATCCCGCGCGTGCTCGACCGGCGCATCGTCACCTACGGACTCTCGCCGCAGGCCGACGTGCGCGGGGTGAACATCCAGATGAGCCCGGCGGGCGCGCGCTTCCACGCCGTGCTGCGCGACCGGCTGACCGGTCAGGGCCGGACCATCGCCGATATCGATCTGCCGATGGTCGGCCAGCACAACGTCCAGAACGCGCTTGCCGCCATCGCCGTCGCTGTCGAGATGGGGATCGGAGACGACGTCACCCGCACCGGCCTCGCCCGCTTCGCCGGCGTCAAGCGCCGCTTTACCCGCACAGGCGAGGTCGACGGCGTCACCATCATCGACGACTACGGCCATCACCCGGTGGAGATCGCCAACGTGCTGAAGGCGGCGCGCTCGGCCATCGGGCCCGACAACCGGCTGATCGCGGTTGTCCAGCCCCACCGCTACAGCCGGCTGGCCAGCCTGTTCGAGGAATTCTGCACCTGCTTCAACGACGCCGATGTGGTGGTCGTCGCCGACGTCTATGAGGCGGGTGAGAAGCCGATCCCCGGTGCCGACAAGGCGCATCTGGTGGAGGGGTTGCGCCATCACGGTCATCGCCAGGTGGTGGCCCTGGACGGTCCCGAGCAGCTCGCAGGCCTGGTGCGCGACGCGGCCGCACCCGGCGACATGGTGGTGTGCCTGGGTGCCGGGTCGATCACCAAATGGGCCAACGCCCTGCCGGCGGAACTGGCCGCGCTCGTCCGGGGGAGGGCGCAGGCATGAACGCTCTGCCCCTGAAGACGCAGTTCGAGCCCGGGCTGCTGGATCGCCTACCGCCGGTGCGCGGCCGGCTGACCGCCAACGCGCCACTGGCCCAGATGACCTGGTTCCAGGTCGGCGGACCGGCCGAGGTGCTGTTCAAGCCGGCCGATGTCGAGGACCTGGCGGGGTTCCTCGAAGCGCTGCCGATGGACGTGCCAGTCACGGTGATGGGCGTGGCCTCCAACACGCTGATCCGCGATGGCGGGGTGCCCGGCGTGGTGGTGCGCCTGGGCCGCGCCTTCACGGAGATGACACCGCTCGACGATCACCGGCTGCGCGCCGGCGCCGTGGCGCTCGACCTCAACGTCGCCCGGGTGGCGGCCAATGCCGGCATCGCCGGGCTGGAGTTCCTGGTCGGCATCCCCGGCACGATCGGCGGCGGCCTGCGCATGAACGCCGGGGCCTACGGGACCGAGTTCAAGGACGTGCTGATCGAGGCGCAGGCGGTGGACCGCACCGGCCGCCTGCATACCGCCACGGCCTTCGACATGGGCATGGCCTATCGACACACGACGGCGCCCGACGACTGGATCTTCACCTTCGCGCTGTTCCAGGGCCGCGCGGGCGATCCGGAGGAAATTCGCGCCCGCATGGAGGAGATCAGCCGCCAGCGCGAGGCGACCCAGCCGATCCGGGCCCAGACGGGTGGCTCGACCTTCGCCAATCCGGAGGGCGGCAAGGCCTGGGAGGCGATCGACCGGGCTGGCTGCCGCGGTCTCGCCCTCGGTGCCGCCGCGGTGTCGGAAAAGCACTGCAACTTCCTGATCAATACAGGCGGGGCGAGCGCCGCCGATATCGAAGGTCTGGGCGAGCTGGTGCGGCGCCGGGTTTTCGACGACCAGGGCATCCGTCTGCGTTGGGAAATCCGCCGAATCGGCTTACCGCTAGCCGATCGGCCGGTAGAGACCCTCGAGGACGTCCTCGACGCCAAGGCGCGGGAGGCGGGGCATGGCTAGGCGGGTGGCGGTACTGATGGGCGGCTGGTCCGCCGAGCGCGAAGTCTCGCTGGTCTCCGGCAGGGCGGCATCCGAGGCGCTGCGCAGCGCCGGCTTCGAGGTCCGCGAGATCGACGTCCGCCGCGACGTGCCCTGGCTCGTCGACCAGCTGACCCCGCGTCCGGACGTGGTGTTCAACGCGCTGCACGGGCGCGGTGGCGAGGATGGCACGATCCAGGCGCTGCTCGACCTGCTCGACCTGCCCTACACCCATTCCGGCGTGACCGCCTCCGCCGTGGCGATGAACAAGCCTCTGACCAAGCGGCTGCTGGCCTCGGTCGGCGTGCGCAGCGCCGAGGGCATCGTCGTCGACCTGGAGAGCGCCGCCCGCGCCCATGTCATGGACCCGCCCTATGTGGTCAAGCCTGCCGCGGAGGGGTCGAGCGTCGGCATCCGCCTGGTGCGCGAGGGTGACAACCAGCCCCCCATCGACATCGCCAAGTGGGACTATGGCGATGACGTGCTGGTGGAGCGCTACGTGCCGGGCCGCGAGCTGACGGTCGGCGTGATGGGCGACCGGGCGCTGACAGTGACGGAGATCGAGCACACCCACAGCTTCTTCGACTACGAGGCCAAGTATGTCGCGGGACAGGCCCACCACGTCATCCCGGCGGCGGTGCCGGCGGCGGTGTTCGACCTGGTGATGGACCAGGCGCTGCTGGCGCACCGGACGCTCGGCTGCGGCGGCATCAGCCGCTCGGATTTCCGCTGGGACGACAGCCAGCCCGGCACGGAGGGCGTCTACTTCCTCGAACTCAACACCCAGCCCGGCTTCACGCCGATCTCGCTGGTGCCCGAGCAGGCGGACCATCTGGGCATCGGCTTTCCCGAGCTCTGCGCCTGGCTGGTGGAGGATGCGCGATGCCGTCACTGACCGCCGCCCGCTCGCACCAACCGCCGCAGCGGCCACGCCGTCCGCGCGGCAGCCTGGTCGCCGACGTGCCGGTTCGCGCGGCGGAGGGCCGCCGCCGGCCCTCGCTGTGGCGTCGCTACCGCCAGTCGATCGGGCGTGGCGCCATGCTCGGCATCACCGTCGGCTTCGTCGGCGGTGTCTCCTGGTCGGTCATGACCGGCCGGGCGGAGGAGGCGCTCGACTGGTCCTGGCTGCAGGTTCTGGACGGCACCGCCGCGATCGGCTTCTCGGTCCAGGAGGTGGTCGTCCTCGGCCGCGGCGTCACCGATCGCGGCGACCTCTGGGAGGCGCTGGGGGTGGAGCGCGGCTACCCGATCTTCGCCTTCGACGCGGAGGCCGCGCGCCTGCGGATCATGACGCTGCCCTGGGTGCGCGACGTGGCGATCGAGCGGCGCCTGCCGGACGTGCTCTACCTGACGTTGGAGGAGCGCCATCCCATCGCGCTGTGGCAGCGCGACCAGCGTGTCCATTTGATCGACACCGAGGGTGTGCCGCTGACGGAGACGGGCGTCGACCAGTACACCCACCTGCCGCTGGTGGTCGGCGAGGGCGCGGCGGAGACCGCGGCCGACCTGATCCGGCTGCTGGCCGACGTGCCGGCCGTGGCGAACCGGCTGGAGGCGGCGGTCAGGGTCGGCGACCGGCGCTGGGACCTGCGGCTCACCGGCGGCATCACCGTCCAGCTGCCGGAGCACGACATGGGCCAGGCCCTCGCCCGGCTCGCGCGTCTCGATGCGGAGGACGCGATCTTCGACCGCGACATCGTCGCCATCGATCTGAGGCTGGCCGATCGCGTCGTCATCCAGGCGACGCCGGAGACGGCCGATCGGGCACAGCTTCCTGAGGAGAATACGTAAGCGCCATGGGGTTCAACGGGGTCAAGAAGCTGAAAACCAAGTCGCGCGGCGACCTGATCACCGCCCTCGACGTCGGCACGTCGAAGGTGGTCTGCGTCATCGCGCGGGTCGAGGACGATGGCGGCGCCCGGCTGGTGGGCTTCGGCCACCAGGGCAGCCAGGGGCTGCGCAGCGGCACCATCATCGACATGGACGCGGCGGCCCGCAGCATCGGCCAGGCGGTCGAGGCGGCGGAGCAGATGGCGCGCGAGCAGATCGAGCGGGTGACCGTCAACCTGTCGGGCGGCCAGCCGCTTTCCCAGACGCTGACGGTCGACGTGCCGATCTCCGGCCAGGAGGTCACCGAGCACGACCTGCGGCGGGCACTGAGGGCCCAAGGCCAGGCCGATCTGCCGGCGGATTCGGAGATCCTGCACTCGATCCCGGTCGCCTACTCGGTCGACGGCGCCCGGGGCATCCGTGATCCGCTCGGCATGTTCGGCGAGCGGCTGGGTCTGGAGCTGCACCTGGTGACGGCGGCGGCGAGCGCGGTCAGGAACCTGACGACCTGCGTACGCCGCTGTCATCTCGATATCGACGACTTCGTGGTCTCGGCCTATGCCAGCGGCCTCGCCAGCCTGGTGCCCGACGAGATGGAACTCGGCGCCACGGTGATCGATCTCGGCGCCGGCACGACCAACATCGCGGTGTTCTCAGAAGGCCGTCTCGTCTTCACCGACAGCCTGCCGGTCGGCGGCGCGCATGTGACCAACGACATTGCCCGTGGCCTGACCACGCCGCTGACCCATGCCGAGCGCATGAAGGTACTCTACGGCACCGCCATCCCGTCGATCGCCGACGAGCGCGAGATCATCGACGTGCCGCAGATCGGCGAGGAATACGCCGACCAGCCCAACCATGTGCCCAAGAGCCTTCTCACCGGCATCATCCAGCCCCGGCTGGAGGAGATCTTCGAGCTGGTGCGCGGCCGCCTGGAGGCGAGCGGTTTCGACCGCGTCTCGGGCCGGCGCGTCGTGCTGACCGGCGGCGCCAGCCAGCTGCAGGGCTTGCGCGAACTGGCCCAGCTCGTCCTCGACAAGCAGGTGCGCATGGGCAAGCCCAGCGGCGTCGCGAACCTGCCCGACCACGCTCGCGGCCCGGCCTTCGCCGGCGTCGCCGGCCTGATCGCCCATGCGCTGCGCAATCCGGCCGAGGCGGTGGCGGCCAGCGTCGACGACGTGACGGCGCCGGGCGGCGGCCTGCTCAACCGCCTGGGAGGGTGGTTCCGTGAGCACCTTTGAGACAACGCCGTTCCCAGGGTGGGGACGGCCCCGACACCGGCCGCGAAGACGGCCGGGCAAAGCGGCCCCCGCGCCGGGCCGAAACGTAACCAGGCGCGTAGCTCGAACTCTAGCGGCGAATGACATTCCTGATTGTGCGTGAAGGGGAGTAACAGAATGATCAACCTCACCATTCCGGCCTACGAAGAGCACTTAAGGCCACGGATCACGGTCATCGGCGTCGGCGGCGCCGGCGGCAATGCCGTCAACAACATGATCCGCACCCAGCTCGAAGGGTGCGAGTTCGTGGTCGCCAACACCGATGCCCAGGCGCTGAACGGCTCGGAGTCCGAGCGCCGCATTCAGCTCGGTGTCGGCATCACCCAGGGTCTCGGCGCCGGCGCCCGGCCCGATATCGGGCGGGCCGCGGCGGAGGAGGCGATCGACGAGATCGCCACCTGCATGGAAGGCAGCCACATGGCCTTCATCACCGCGGGCATGGGCGGCGGCACCGGCACGGGCGCGGCACCGGTGATCGCCCGGGCGGCGCGCGAGCAGGGCATCCTCACGGTCGGCGTCATCACCAAGCCGTTCCACTTCGAGGGCGCGCACCGCATGCGCATCGCCGAGGCGGGCCTGCAGGAACTGCAGCAATATGTCGACACCCTCATCGTCATCCCGAACCAGAACCTGTTCCGGGTGGCGAACGAGAAGACGACCTTCGCCGACGCCTTCCGCATGGCCGACGAGGTGCTGGCCTCGGGCGTGCGCGGCGTCACCGACCTGATGGTGATGCCGGGCCTGATCAATCTCGACTTCGCCGACATCCGCACGGTGATGGCCGAGATGGGCAAGGCGATGATGGGCACCGGCGAGGCCGACGGCGACCGCCGTTCGATCAACGCCGCGGAGGCCGCGATCTCCAACCCGCTGCTCGACGACGTCTCCATGAAGGGCGCGCGCGGCGTGCTGGTGAACATCACCGGCGGTCTCGACATGACCCTGTACGAGGTCGACGAGGCGGTGAACCGCATCCGCGAGGAGGTCGACCAGGACGCCAACATCATCTTCGGCTCCACCTTCGACGACAAGCTGGAAGGCCGGGTGCGCGTCTCCGTCGTGGCGACCGGCATCGAGGTCGAGGCGGAGGCCGGCAACCGGCCGTCGATCTCCTCGCTCAGCCTGGTCTCCAACAAGCAGGCGCGGCCGGCGGAGGATCACGGCCAGCAGCAGGCCGGCAACACCCGGGCCCAGGCCTTCCCGCAGCCGGTGCAGCGCCAGGCGCCGCAGCGGCCGCAGGTCGGCCCCCGTCCGGCCGCACCGCAGCCGACCCGCCAGCAGCCGGCGGCGGAGGCCGCCCGCCCGCGGATCGACACGACGCCGGCCCGGCCCGAGCCACAGCAGGTCGCAACCGCTCAGGCGACAGCCAGTGGACGGTCCGCGCCGGCCCGTCCGGCCGCGCCGCGTCCGGCACCCGAGCCGGTGGCGGAGGACGACCAGGAGGAGCTCAGCCTGCACGACTATCTCGAGGATCTCGACGAGGCCGAGGAGCAGTATGGCGAGGCCGAGCCGGAATATGTCGAGCAGCCGGTTGAGCGTCCCGTCTCGCGTCCGGTGGCGCACGCCCCGGCGCCGGCGCACGCCCCCGTCCACGAGGCGGTCGGCGATGCCGGGCAGCGCAAGGCGTTCGGCGGCCTGTTCCGCCGGGTGACCGGGTTGATCAAGGAGGAGCAGCCGGCGACACAGCACCGCCAGCAGCGGGTCGCCCCGGCCCAGCCGGCGGCCGCGCCGGCGACGCCTCGTCCGCAGCCGGCACCTCAGGCGACGGCTCCGGCCGCCCAGCCGGGGCCCCAGCAGGCCACGGCCAGGGCGCAGCGGCCGCTGCAGACCGCCGCCCGTCCGCCGTTGCCCCGCAACGAGGACGAAGGCCTGGATATTCCCGCCTTCCTTCGCCGTCAGGCCAACTGACATCCGTCGCCGCTGGATTGGCCGTACGGTGAGGAAAATGCGGTAATATTCGGAAACAAACAGTGATTTTACGGCTCCGGAGGCGCTTGGTATGCAGCTTCCGGAGCCTTCTTTTTGTCAGGATGGCGGGATTCCGGGCCTTTCCTGGGGCCGTCCGGAGGATCCCGGGCCGGGCGTGCCTGTGATCACCATCATCGAAGCGGGCTTATCGAACGCCCAATGTGGGCGGCAGACGGCGCCACCACGGGCGCGAACGGGACTGGCAAACGCCGGTTTCCGGGCAAACGCAGAACCGGCCATGGCGGCCGACCGACGAGACAACGACCTGGCGCAAAGGCCGAAACCCGCGTGATCGATTCCGATTTTCATCAGCACACCATCCGCCAGCCGATCCATTGCACCGGCATCGGCGTCCATGGCGGACGCCGCGTGACGATGACGATCCTGCCGGCGGCGGTCGATCACGGCATCGTCTTCCACCGCGCCGACATCTGCCGCGACACCACGGCGGAACGGGCGCGCGTTCCGGCCCGCTGGGACCGGGTCAGCGACACGCGCCTGTGCAGCGTGCTGTCGAATGGCGAGGGCGCCTCCGTCGGCACGGTCGAGCACATCATGGCGGCGCTCGCCGGCTGTGGCATCGACAACGCGCTGATCTCGCTCGATGGCCCGGAAGTGCCGATCATGGACGGCAGCGCCGCGCCCTTCGTCTTCCTGCTGCAATGCGCCGGCATCGCCGCGCAGGAGGGACCGAGGCACGTGATCCGCGTCCTGAAGCCTGTCGAGGTCGCGGAGGGCGACGGCGCCCGCGTGCGCCTGGATCCGGCCGACGAGTTCTCGGTCGATATGACGATCGACTTCCCGTCTCCGGCGATCGCCCAGCAGCACCGGCACTACAGGGGCTATAACGGTACCTTCATCGACAGCATTGCGGAGGCGCGGACCTTCGGGTTCCTGCACGAGGTGGAAGCGTTGCGGGCCGCGGGTCTCGCCAGGGGCGGCTCGCTCGACAACGCCATCGTGGTGGCCGGCGACCGGATCATGAACGAGGGCGGGCTGCGCTACGACGACGAGTTCGTGCGCCACAAGATCCTCGACGCGGTCGGCGACCTCTATCTGGCCGGCGCGCCGCTGCTGGCCCGCTTCACCGGCCACCGGTCGGGCCACCGGCACAACAACAAGGTGCTGGCCGCCCTGTTCGCCGACGAGACCGCCTACCGCGTGGAAAGCGCGGCGGATCTGGCCGGCGCTCCGGCCGACCGCGGCGACGGCTATCGTCAGGCCCTCGCCCGCAGCGCGTGATTGCCCTTAATCCGCCACGCTTGATGGGTCGCATTTCCCGTACGGCGTGATATACAGGCGCCGTCCGCCGCCACCGGTCCGGAGTCGCCGTTTCCCGGCCCACCCGTCCGGCGGCTGGCGGCCACGGTGGCTCCCGGCTCGCGCCCTCGGCCGAGGCGGGGTGAAGACGATCGGTATCGGAGTGATCATGACGCGCGCGACCCGACTGCTGCTGACCCGGCCGCTGGCTGCCCTCATGTTGGTGGCGACCGGCGCCTGCTCGACGCTGGAAAGCATCAATCCCTTCGCCGAGGACGAACCGCAGGTGAACGCGGTCGACCAGCCGCCGGAGGACATCTATGCCGGCGGCCTGCGCGCGCTGCAGACCGGCGACTACGACACCGCGGCGGAGCAGTTCAACGAGCTCGAGCGACTGCACCCTTATTCCAACTACGCCACCGACGCCCAGCTTCTGGCCGCCTACTCCTACTACGAGGATCTCGAATACGACGAGGCGATCGCGGCCCTGGAGCGCTTCATCGAGCTGCATCCCAACCATCCCGACAGCGCCTATGCCTACTATCTGCGGGCGCTGTGCTATTACGAGCAGATCGTCGACGTCGAGCGTGACCAGGGTGTCACCCAGCTTGCCATGGAGGCGCTGGAGGAGGTGGTGACCCGCTTCCCGGGCACCGACTATGCCCGCGATGCCAGCCTCAAGCTCGACCTCGCCTACGACCAGCTCGCCGGCCAGGAGATGTCGGTCGGCCGCTACTATCTGCGCCAGGGCCACCATCAGGCGGCGATCAACCGCTTCCGCCGGGTGATCGACAACTACGAGACCACCAGCCACACGCCGGAAGCGCTGCACCGCCTGACCGAGGCCTATCTGGCGCTCGGGCTGGTCGGCGAGGCGGAGCGCACCGCCACCGTGCTCGCCACCAACTTCCCCGGCAGCGAGTGGTACCAGGACAGCTACGCCCTGCTGGTCGAAGGCCAGTCGCGCGAGCCCGCCGGCGGCAGCCTCCTCGACCCGCTCGGCCTGTTCAACTGACCCCGCGGACCGGGCGGCCATGCTGGTTGGCCTGTCGATCCGCGACGTGGTGCTGATCGAACAGCTCTCGCTCGACTTCACCGACGGCCTGACGGCGCTGACCGGCGAGACCGGTGCCGGCAAGTCCATCCTGCTCGACGCGCTCGGCCTGGCGCTGGGTGGCCGCAGCGAGGCCCGCATGGTGCGCAAGGACGCGGAGCGCGCCATCGTCACCGCGGCCTTCGACCTGAGCCCGGCGCATCCGGCAATCGCGATGCTGGCGGAGCACGGCCTGGAGGCGGACGACCATCTGACGCTGCGCCGCGTTGTGCAGGCCGACGGGCGCAGCCGGGCCTTCGTCAACGACCAGCCGGCCGGCGTCGCCCTGGCGCGGGCACTCGGTGAGCTGCTGGTCGAGGTGCATGGCCAGTTCGACACCCAGGGGCTGCTCAACCCCTCCAGTCATCGCGCGGTCCTCGACGCCTTCGCCGGCAACGCCGCCGAGAGGGCGGAGACGCGCCGCTCATGGCAGGCCTGGCGGGATGCCGAGGATGCGCTCGCCGAGGCACGGCGCGAGGCCGAGGCGGCCCGGGCGGAGGAGAGCTATCTGCGCCACGCGGTCGAGGAACTCGACGAGTTGGCGCCCGACGCGGGCGAGGAGGCGCGTCTCGCCGAGGAGCGCAGCCTGATGCAGCACGCAGAGCGCGTGGCGGAGGGCATCAACGCGGCGCTGGCCGCCCTGGGCGGTGACGGCGGGGCGGAGCGCGGCCTGGCCGGTGCCGTGCGCGAGCTGCAGCGGGTGGCCGACAAGGCCGGTGGCCGGCTCGACACGGTCGTCGAGGCGCTCGACCGGGCCCTGGTCGAGACCGAGGAGGCGATCGCCAGCCTGGAGAGCGTCGGCTCCGGCCTCGACCACGACGCCGGGGCCCTTGAGAAGGCCGAGGAGCGGCTCTTCGCGCTGCGTGCCGCCGCCCGCAAGCACGCCGTCGAGGTGGACGACCTCGCCGACCTGCGCCAGCGGCTCGCCGGCCGTCTGGCCCTGATCGAGGACCAGGCCGGCGCGCTCGACCGGCTCGGCCGGGCGGTCGAAGCCGCGCGCAAGGCCTATATCGAGGCCGCGACCAGCCTGTCCGACAGACGGGCCGAGGCCGCCTCCCGCCTCGACCAGGCAGTGGCCGCGGAACTGCCGCCGCTCAAGCTGGAGCGTGCCCGCTTCCTGACCGCGGTCGAGCGCCGGGCGGAGGCGGACTGGGGAGCGGACGGCCTCGACCGGGTGGCCTTCACCGTCGCCACCAATCCCGGCGCCGATCCCGGGCCGCTGAACAAGATCGCCTCGGGCGGTGAGCTCGCGCGCTTCATGCTGGCGCTGAAGGTGGTGCTGGCCGACGCCGATCCGGTTCCCACGCTGGTCTTCGACGAGGTCGACAGCGGCATCTCCGGCGCCGTCGCCGCGGCGGTCGGTGACCGCCTCGCCCGACTGGGGGAGACGGTGCAGGTCCTTGTCGTCACGCACAGCCCGCAGGTGGCAGCGCGGGCCGGCCAGCATATGCACGTTGCCAAGGCGGCGACCGGAACGACGACGACGACGGATGTCCGGCGGCTGGGCGCGGAGGCACGCCGGGAGGAGATCGCGCGCATGCTGTCAGGCGCCCGGGTGACCGACGAGGCGCGCGCCGCCGCCCAAAGACTGATCGCCGGGAACGAATGATGAGTGCCAAGCCACTGCGCGACATCCCCGTGGAGGATCTGGACGAGGGCCAGGCCAAGGCCGAACTCGCTGCCCTGGCGAAGGAGATCGTCGGTCACGACGCGGCCTACTACCAGGACGACGCGCCGAGGATCAGTGATGCCGACTACGACGCGCTGCGCGCCCGCAACACCGCCATCGAGGCACGGTTTCCGGATCTGAAGCGCGCCGACAGCCCGTCGGAGAAGGTCGGCGCCGCCCCGGCCTCGGCCTTCGCCAAGGTGCGCCATGCCGTACCGATGCTTTCGCTGGCCAACGCCTTCGACGATGACGACGTGCGCGGCTTCGTCGACAGCGTGCGCAACTACATCAAGGAACTGAAAGACGATCCCGGCATCGCGCTGCCGCTGATCGCCGAGCCGAAGATCGACGGCCTGTCCTGCTCGATACGCTACGAGGGCGGTCGTCTGGTCCAGGCCGCGACCCGTGGCGACGGGCTGGAGGGCGAGGACGTCACCGCCAATATCCGGACCATCGACGACGTGCCCGATACCCTGGCCGGCGACGCGCCGGCGGTGCTGGAGGTGCGCGGCGAGGTCTACATGAACCGGGCCGACTTCTTCGAACTCAACCGCCAGCGCGAGGCCGACGGCCAGCCGCTCTACGTCAACCCGCGCAATACCGCCGCCGGTTCGCTGCGCCAGCTCGACCCGGCGATCACCGCGCGGCGCAAGCTGCGTTTCTTCGCCTATGCCTGGGGCGAGGTCAGCGGCCGACCGGCGGACACCATTTCCGGCTTTCGCGAGCGCCTGCGCGGCTGGGGCTTCAAGACCAACGAGCCGGCGCGGCTGGTCGAGGATGTCGAGGACCTGCTCGCCCATTACCGGCATATCGCCGGAGAGCGGCCGGACCTGCCCTTCGACATCGACGGCGTGGTCTACAAGGTAGACCGGGTGGACTGGCAGGAGCGCCTGGGGGCGGTCAGCCGGCATCCGCGCTGGGCCATCGCGCACAAGTTCCCGGCCGAGCAGGCGCAGACCCGGCTCAACCGGATCACCATCCAGGTCGGGCGCACCGGCGCGCTGACGCCGGTCGCCAATCTGGAGCCGATCACCGTCGGCGGCGTGGTCGTCGCCCGGGCGACGCTGCACAACGAGGACGAGATCGCCCGCAAGGACATCCGCGAGGGCGACACCGTGGTCATCCAGCGGGCCGGTGACGTCATCCCTCAGGTCGTCTCGGTCGTGCTCGACCGGCGGCCGGCGGACAGCCAGCCCTACGTCTTTCCGGAGACCTGCCCGGAATGCGGCAGTCTCGCCATCCGCGAGGAGGGGGAGGCCGTGCGCCGGTGCACCGGCGGGCTGATCTGCCGGGCCCAGGCGCGGGAGCGGCTGCGCCATTTCGTCAGCCGCGACGCCTTCGACATCGAGGGCCTGGGGGAGAAGCAGATCGCCTTCTTCTTCGACGAGGAGATGATCGCCGACCCGGCCGACATCTTCACCCTGGCCGACCGCGATGCGGAGAACAGGCTGACACCGCTGAAGAACCGCAAGGGCTGGGGCGAGCAGTCGGTGCGGCGGCTGTTCGACGCCATCGAGGCACGGCGGAGCATCGGGCTCGACCGCTTCGTCTTCGCGCTCGGCATCCGCCAGGTCGGTCAGGCGACGGCGCGTCTCCTGGCCCGCACCTACGGCTCGTTCGCGGCGCTGCGCGCGGCCATGGACGCGGCGCAGGACCGGGCGAGCGAGGCCTATGAGAACCTGCTGGCCATCGACCAGATCGGCCCGTCGGTCGCCGACGACCTGCTGGGCTTCTTCGCCGAGGGACACAACCAGGCGGTGCTCGACAAGCTGCTCGCCCAGGTGACGGTGGAGGACTTCGCCACCGCCGCCACGCGGGAAAGCCCGGTGACCGGCAAGACGGTCGTCTTCACCGGCACGCTGGAACGCATGACCCGCTCCGAGGCGAAGGCGCGGGCCGAGAGCCTGGGCGCCAAGGTCACCGGTTCCGTGTCGAAGAGCACCGATTATGTGGTGGTCGGCGCCGATGCGGGTTCCAAGGCGACGAAGGCGCGGGAACTCGGCGTGGCGACCCTGAGCGAGGACGACTGGCTGGCGCTGATCGGCGAGACGTGAGCAGGCGTCCTGGGAACAAAAAAGGAACTGTTCCTTCCGAGGCGCGAGCGACTCTGAAGAATAGCCGATAAATCACTAACATTATTGAGTAAAATATGGCGGGATCGTCACTTTTCCGGTGACCGGCGGGTCGGTGGCGCCTAGGATCGGTCTTGCTCCGAACCCTCCGCCTCCCCCCAACCGGGGACCGCCACTGGAATCCGGTTTCATGCCGAAGCCTCTGCCGCTGATCGCGACCCTGCTGATGGTGCTGGCGCTGTTCATCGCCCTGCCGCTGAGCGTGCGCGCGCAGACCTGGACGCTGGTCGAGGTGGCCAGCCTCTGGCCGGAGGACGAGATGCCGGCGGGCGACCAGGGCGGCGCTTCGGGACAGCCGGCGCTCAGCTTCAGCGCCGTGCAGCCGCAATCCCAGTTCACGGTCGGCCGGCGCAGCCGCGTGCTGTTCGCCAGGCGGGACGGACGCACCATCCTCGACATGGGCTACTGGCCGACCGCGCTGGAGCTCGACCCGGGCTCGCCCTACGGCTTCGGCTGGGACGGACGGCTTGGCGTGGCCGGCGGTCCCAGCGGCATGATGCTGGAACTCTCCGACGGCGACAGCGGCGTCACCTCCTATTTCGGTGCGGGCTATCGCGACATCGGCGCCCAGCCCGGTACGCTGCCGGGCGGGGAGCGCGACATGGTCGGCTTCTACGCTGTCGCCGGGCTGCGCTTCGCCCTCGACGACCGCGTGGACTTCTTCGCCGACTACCGTTTCTCCACCGCCATGGACCTGCGGACGGGCTGGCGGGAGGTCGGCAGCGGGGTCGCGGAAAGCGCGGTCGACCCGCGCGCCTCGGCCATCATGGGCGGTTTCCGCATCAGCTTCTGACGGGCGGTCAGGCGCCGATCTCCTCGGCCAGCGCCGCGACCTCCAGCCAGCGCTCCTCGGCGGCGTCCTTCTCCGCCTCAAGCCGCTCCAACGCGGCGGTCAGCCCGCGAAAGCGCTCCGGCTCCCGGCGATAGAGCTCCGCATCGGCGAGGGCGGCACGGGCGGCGGCGATCTCCCGTTCGAGTTCCGTCACCCTGTCCGGCAGCAGGTCGAGATCGCGCTGGTCCTTGTAGGAAAGCTTGGTGCCGCGCCGCGCGGGCTTCTCGCCGTCGCCGCCCGATTTGCCCCCGGGCCGTTTCGCCGGCCGGTCCGGTGTGCGCGCCACACCGGATGTCGCGAGGCCGCGCTGGCTGAGATAGTCGCTGTAGCCTCCGGCATATTCCGTGGCGTTCCCGTCGCCCTCCAGCGCGATCGTCGAGGTCACCAGGCGGTCGAGGAAGTCGCGGTCGTGGCTGACCAGGATCAGGGTGCCGGGGAAGTCGCCCAGCACATCCTCCAACAGGTCCAGCGTCTCCATGTCGAGATCGTTGGTCGGCTCGTCCATCACCAGGAGATTGGCCGGGCTGAGGAACAGCTTGGCCAGCAGCAGGCGGTTGCGCTCGCCGCCCGAGAGGCTGCGCACCGGGGACAGGAAGCGCGACGGGTCGAACAGGAAGTCGCCGAGATAGGAGGCGATATGGCGCGGCTTGCCGTTGACGATCACCTGGTCGCCGCCCTTGGGCAGCAGCGTTTCCTTCAAGGTGGCCTCGGGGTCGAGCTGGGCGCGCTTCTGGTCGAACCAGGCGGTCACCAGATTGCTGCCGAGGCGGACGTGACCGGCATCGGGCGCGAGCGCGCCGATCAGCAGACGCACCAGCGTCGTCTTGCCCGCGCCGTTCGGGCCGATCACGCCGATCCGGTCACCGCGCATCACCCGGGTGGAGAAGTCGCGCAGCAGAACCCTGTCGCCGAAGCGCTTGGCGATGTGTTCGGCCTCGATGACGAGCCGGCCGCTCTTCGCCGCGTCGGAAGCGGCCATGGCCGGGCCGGCGGCGGGCCGGATGACGCCGGCGCGTTCGGCGCGCATCGCCTGAAGGGCGCGCAAGCGTCCCTGATTGCGCTTGCGGCGGGCGGTGATGCCCTCGACCGCCCACTTGCCTTCCTGCGCGATCTTGCGGTCGAGATTGGCGAGACGCGCCGCCTCGGCCGTGCGCCGGGTCTCGAGCCAGGCGTCGAAGTCGCCGAAGCCGCCGCCTTTGACGACCAACTGCCCGCGATCGAGCAGCAGCGTCTCCGCCGCCACGGCCGCCAGCAGCCGCCGGTCGTGGCTGATCACCAGCAGGGCGCCGCGAAAGGCCTTGAGGTAGCCCTCAAGCCATTCGATCGCCGGCAGGTCGAGATGGTTGGTCGGCTCGTCCAGCAGCAGGACGTCCGGGTCGCCGGCGATGGCGCGGGCCAGCGCCGCCCGGCGTGCCTCGCCGCCAGACAGCCCGCCGGTCGGCCGGTCCGGGGCGAGGCCGAGGGGGGTGAGCGCGATTTCCGCCCGATGGACCTCCCCGGCATGGGAGGGCGGCAGACCCGCCAACACGTAGTCGCCAACGGTGTCGTACCGGCTGAGGTCCGGGTCCTGCTCCAGATAGCCGACGACTGTTCCGGGACGGATGGTGCGTTCGCCGGCGTCGAGTTCGCGCTGGCCAGCCAGCGCCTTCAAGAGCGTCGACTTGCCGGAGCCGTTGCGGCCCACCAGCACGGCCTTCAGTCCGGGCGTCAGGGCCAGGTCGGCGCGGTCCAGCAGCACGTCCGGACCGAGGGCGAGATGCGCGTCCCTGAGCGCGATGAGGGGCGGTTGGGCCATGGCGGGAGCGGTCAGTCCAGGCCGCGCTCGGCGCGGATGCGATCGTAGGCGGTATTGATGCGGGCCAACTTGTCGGTGGCGACATCGATGAACTCCTGCGGCATGCCCTGGGCCATCAGCCGGTCGGGATGGTGTTCGCGAACCAGCTTGCGGTGGGCCGCCTTGACCGTGGCGTCGTCGTCGCCGCGGCTGACTCCGAGAATGGTATAGGGGTCGGCGCGGTCCGGGCCGATCTCCTCGTTTCGCAGGCGCTCGAAGGTCGCCGCGTCGAGACCGAAGAGGCGGGCGACATCGGCCAGGAAGGCGATCTCGGCGTCATGGACCTGGCCATCGGCCTTGGCGATGGCGAAGAGGCAGGAGACCATCTCCTCCAGCACCGCCGGCCGGTCGGCGAACATGCCGGCGATCTGCCGGGCGTAGGGCGCGTAGCCGCTGCTGTCCTGGCGGGCGGCATTGAAGATGCGCGCGACATTCTGGGTCTGGTCCGGCGGCACCCGGAACACCGTCTTGAAGGCGTTGACCTCGTCCCGCGTGACGCGTCCGTCGGCCTTGGCCATCTTCGCGCCCAGCACGATGACGGCGATGGTGAAGGCGATGCGCTTGGTGTTGTCGCGGCTGGCAGTCGTGGTCTCGCCACCCGGCAGCAGGCCGGTCTGCTGGCCGGCACGCTCCGCCGCGTGGCCCAGGGCGGCGCCGAGGATGCCGCCAAGCGGTCCGCCCAGCGCGAAGCCGGCGGCCCCGCCGACGATCGCTCCCCAAATGCTCATGCCTCAAGATCCCAGCGGATAGTCCGGTGCGCGCCGTCCGCCGTCGGCCGGTCGACCTCGCTTCAGTTACCGCACACGCTCACCCGGCTCAACAGCCGGCCGGTGACGTCGGCAACATAGTCCTCGAACTGGTCGGGGCGGGCGTCGATCAGCGAATCGAAGCGGTACGACATCATGTTGCAGTAGGTAACGGTGCCGAGGTCGCGAAGTTCCTGGGCTTCCTCGTTGGCGATGGCCGTGCGGTAGCGATCGAAGGCGGCCAGCGAATCGCTCTCACCCTGGCGGGTGAAATGCTGGCGCATCTCCGCCAGTCCGTCCTCCAGCATAGTCTGCATGCGATAGGTGAAGTCGGCGTACTGGACGTAGAGCTGGTCGGAGCCCCAGTTTTCGCCACAGGCGAGCGAGGCCAGCATCAGTTCCGTGTGCAGGCGCATCATCTGGTCGGCATGGGCGGCGGGTTCCGGCAGGCACTGGCTGTCGCCGGCGGGGTTGGGCAGCGCCTCGTTCAGCGCGCCGAGCGCCGCCCGGGCGCCGGTTTCCGAGGCCTGGCCGCGAAACACCTCGTCAAGGCCCTCGACCTGACCCATGGCCGGACCGGTGGCGCCGGCCACGAGGGCGGTCAGCAGAAGGGCGTCGCGCAGACGGAGGCAGAGCATTGGTGACATTCTCCCGAGACTGATCGCCAGGTCATCCGGGGTGTTTCCGGAAGCGTCTTCTTAAGGCGCCAGCTCATACTTGTGAAGCGCCGAGACTCTTACGACTTCTTGGACCGTGCGTGACGGCGGATGCCGGCTGGATTGCGTTCGCCTCCTACGACGGCTATGTGATCGAAATGCGGCAGGGAGATTGATCATGGCGGTACCGGTTTCCAGCGGTGGGCGCGCGGCGGTGGACCCGGTCCTGATGGCGTCGCTGAAGCAGCTTCTGGGCGACCGGTTCAGCATCGCGTCGGCGGTGCTGGAGAGCCATGGCCGCGACGAGTCCTACCATCCCGCCGTGGCGCCCGACGGCGTCGCGTTCGCCACCACGACGGAGGAGGTGGTGGACATCGTGCAGCTCTGCGCCCGGCACGGCGTGCCGGTCATCCCGTTCGGCACCGGCACCTCGCTGGAAGGCGGGGTGGCGGCCCTCAGCGGCGGCATCTCGATCGACCTCAGCCAGATGAACCGGGTTCTCAGGGTCTCCGCCGCGGACCTCGACTGCACCGTGGAGGCCGGCGTCACCCGCAAGCAGCTCAATGAGCATCTGCGCGATACCGGCCTGTTCTTCCCGATCGATCCCGGCGCCGACGCCTCGCTGGGCGGCATGGCCTCGACCCGGGCATCGGGCACCAACGCGGTGCGCTACGGTACGATGCGGGAGAACGTGCTCGGCCTCACCGTGGTGTTGGCCGACGGCCGGGTGATCAGGACCGGCGGCCGGAGCCGCAAATCGTCGGCCGGCTACGACCTGACGCGGGTCTTCGTCGGGGCGGAGGGGACGCTGGGCATCATCACCGAGGTGACCTTGCGCCTCTACGGCATCCCCGAGGCGATGTCGGCGGCGGTCTGCGCCTTTCCGACCATCGCAGACGCGGTGGACACCGTCATCCTGACCATCCAGTCGGGCATTCCGGTGGCCCGCATCGAGCTGCTCGACGAGGTGCAGGTCGACGCCTCGAACAGGTTCTCCAAGCTCGACTACAAGGTCGCGCCGACGCTGTTCTTCGAGTTCCACGGCACGCAGGCCGGCGTCGCGGAGCAGGCGGAGATGGTGCGGGCCATCGCCGGCGAGCATGGCGGCGAGGATTTCCAGTGGGCCAGCCGCACCGAGGATCGCAACCGGCTGTGGCAGGCCCGGCACGACGCCTACTACGCCGGCCTCGCCCTGCGGCCGGGCTCCCGCGGCATGCCCACCGACGTCTGCGTGCCGATCTCCCGGCTGGCCGAGTGCATTGTCGAGACCAAGCGCGACCTGGCGGAGGCCGGCATCCTGGCGCCGATGGTCGGACATGTCGGCGACGGCAATTTCCACCTGGTCTATGTGCTTGATCCCAATGATGAATCGGAGATCGCGCGCGCCAGCGAACTGCACGAGAAGCTGGTCCTGCGGGCCCTGGCCATGGGCGGCACCTGCACCGGGGAGCACGGCGTCGGCTATGGCAAGCTGCATTTCATGGAGGCCGAGCATGGCGAGGCGGTCGACGTGATGCGGCAGATCAAGCGGGCGCTCGATCCGAACAACCTGATGAATCCGGGGAAGGTCGTCCGCCCCTGAACCGCCTCGCTTCCGGTCAATTATCCTTGATATCAAGGTTTTGTGGGGTTTGCCTCCGGCATCGCCAATGGTTAGGGTAGCGGCGACTTCAGGGGGTATCGCCTTCACGCCGGTCGCCAAGCCTTCGGCGCGCATGACGGTGTCGGTCAGCCGCCCACGGACAAGTAAGAGCGCCACATAGGGGCCAGGCCACGTGAGGAAGATCCTCTTCGGTCTTTTCATATTCGTCTGTCTGGCGGTCGTCGCGGTGCTCGTGGCGCCGAGCGTGATCGACTGGAACGAGCGGCGCGACTGGGTGGAGCGGCGGCTGACCGCCTATCTTGGCCGCGCCGTGGAGATCGAGGGGGACATCGACCTGGCGCTGCTGCCGACGCCGATCCTGACGGCCGAGGAGGTGGTGCTGCTCGACGACGGGGGCGAGCCCCTCGTCGGCATCGGCGCGATCGACGTGCGGGCCGGGTTCCTGCCGCTCGTCGTCGGCGATCTGGACATCGAGCGGTTGGTGCTGATCGACACCACGATCGAGCTGAGCGAGGACGGCTTCGATCTGGCCGGCGCGGTGAGCCGCGACGCCGGCGGCATCCGCCTCGACCGGGTGACGGTGGAGAATGGCCGTATCCTGTGGCGCGAGCCGGATGGAGGCACCCGCGTCCTGGTCGACCGCGTGTTCGCCCAGCTGACGGCGGAGAGCCTGGCCGGACCCTTCACCTTCGTCGGCTCCTTCGAGGTCGGCGGCACCGGCTTCACGGCCGACATCTCGACCGGCCGGCTGTCTTCCGGCGGCGCCTGGCCGGTGGCCATGAGCTTCGGCATCGACGGTTCGGACGCGCTTGCCGACTATGGCGGCCTCGTCTCCGCCTCCGGCCAGCTCCAGGGCGAGCTGGAGATCGAGGGGTCGAACGCCGCCCGGCTGGCGCAGCGCCTGGTCGGCGGCATCGCCATGCCGACCCTGTTCGAGCAGCCCTTCAGCCTCGCTGCCCGGGTCAACGGCAACGCCGCCGACATCGCCTTCAGCGATCTCGGCTTCACCATGGGGGACGTGCGCATCACCGGCGATGTCGGCGTGGTGGCCGGCGCCGTGCCGGAGATCGCGCTCGACCTGTCGGTCAACCATCTCGACGTCTCGGAATGGCGCTTCTCCGACGCCTCAGAGGGGCCCAGCCCGGCCGACTGGCTGCTTGGCCATGCGGGGCCGGTGGCCTTTCCGCGCGACATGGTGCTCTCCGTCGACGCCGAGATCGGCGCGCTGACCGCCGGCGGGGCGCCGATGCGCCAGCTCCGCGTCGCGGCGCTGATGGCCGACGGTGTCGTCTCGGTTAGCCGCTTCACCTCGCAGCTGCCCGGCGGCAGCGATGTGCGCGGTGTCGGCACCCTGTCGGCGGAGGACGGCACGGCGCGCTTCGACACCGGGATCGAGGTGGCCTCGGGCGACTTCCGCCGGCTTCTGGGCTGGCTCGGCCTCGATGTCAGCGACGTGCCCTCGACGCGCCTGCGCGCCTTCACCGGCGAGGCCAACCTGACCGGCACGTGGAGCGACCTGCAGGTCACCGGCATCGACGTTCGGGTCGACTCCACCCGACTGACCGGCGGCGTCGTCTTCCGTGACCGCGGGCGCCTCGGGGTCGGCGCCCGGCTGACCATCGACGCGCTGAATATCGACGGCTACCTGCCCGAGCCGCTCGGCGCGCCGCGCGCGGCGCTCGCCGACCTCGCCGGCTTCATCGACCGCAACTGGGGCCTGCTCGCCAGCTTCGACGCCTCCGTCGAGATCGGTCTGGACACGCTGACCGTCGCCGACACCCGGCTCTCCGACCTGCGCGCGGACCTGATCCTCAACCAGAACACGCTGACCGTCTCCAACCTGGCCGTCGGCGGTGTGGAGGGCGGCCGCGTGGCGCTGACCGGCTCGATCGGGCAGATCGTGCCGCTCGCCGGCGTCGACCTGACCGTGGACAGCGAGGCGGCGGCGCTTCGCCCGTTGCTGACGCTGCTCGACCAGCCGCTCGACTGGCCGGTGGAGCGGCTGGGCCAGGTGGGGGCGGTGGTGCGCATGGTCGGCGATCCGGGCGAGGTCGACGTCGAGGCCAACCTGACGGCCGCCGGCGGCACGGTGCTGGTCGGCGGGACGGTCCTGACGCCGCTGGAGACGCCCGCCCTCGACATCGCGCTGCGCGCCACGCACCCGGAACTGCTGCGCGTGCTGCGGCTGATCGACCCGGCCTACCAGCCGCGGGAGGATCTCGGCGACCTCGACATCTACACCCGCATCGACGGTCTCACCCATTCCCTGCGCTTCGACGACATCATCGGTCAGGTTGGCCCGACGACGGTGGGGGGCGTGGCGACGCTCGACCTCACCGGCGACATTCCCTCCCTCGGCGTGGAGTTGTCGGCCAGCGGCATCCCGGTCGACAGCTTCCTGCCCGAGGCGGAGGTCAGCTTCGTCGCCCCGGGCAGTTCGCGCTGGTCGACCGACCCCTTCCAGTGGCCCTCGCTCGACGGCATCGATCTCTCGTTGCTGCTCTCGGCCCGCACCATCGGCATCGGCGGCCTGACCCTGTCGGATCCGGCCCTGCGCGCCCGGCTGAGCGGCGGCGCCATCAGTCTCGACCAGCTCTCCGCGCGCCTCTTCGGCGGCACCTTCGGCCTCTCCGGCCGCTTCCTGCCGGGCAGCCGCACCGAGGTGGAGGCCGACTTCCGGCTGGCTGACGCCGACCTCGCCCGCACGCTCGACCAGGCCGCCGGGATCGAGGGCCTGACCGGCACGCTCAACGCCCGCCTGGCGGTTGGCGGTGCCGGCACCAGCATGGCCGACCTGATCGGCCGGCTCGAGGGCGATGGACTGATCTCCGTCGCGCAGGGCGTCGCGGAAGGCCTCGACCTCGACGAGGCGGCGGTGCGGCTCGGCACGCTCGACGGGCCGCTGGAGTTCCTGCAGGTGCTGCGCGGACCGCTGTCGAACGGCACCAGCGAATTCGCCGCGCTGAACGCCACACTCGAGGTCGCCGGCGGCATCATCGCCTCCGACGATATCCGCTGGCGCCTGACCGCCGGACGGGGCGAGGGCGAGGCGCGGCTGGACATGGCCCGACTGCAGCTCGACGCGATGATCGATATCGGTTTCTTCGACTACCCGGCGGCCCCGGCCTTCGGCCTGCGCATCTTCGGCCCGCTCGACCGGCTGGAGCGGCGTATCCAGGCGGAATCGCTGCAGGCCTGGGTCGCCCAGCGGGCGGCGGAGGCGCTGACCGACCGGCTGCGCAACGAACCGGCACCCGACACGGCGCCCGACACGACGCCCGGCCCGGGCAGCGATGAGGAGCCGGCGAGTGGCACGGAGACAGCGCCGGTGGGCGGCGAGGGACTGCCGCCGGCCGAGGAGCCGCCATTGCCGCCGGCGGATGTCGAGGCACCGGCCGAGCCGCCGGCCGCCGCTGAGGACGGCGACCCGACCGGCTCCTGATCAGGGAGTGGGCGCGCGCTCGCCTTCCAGGCGGGTGAGCACATAGATCCGGAGCGCGCTCGACAAATTGGGCGGTTCGGCCGCGCCGGCGCGCGCGGTGTCGATGCGCCGCACGAGCTGGGCGAGCGACAGGCCGTCGGTGTCGGCATAGCGCTTCAACAGGCGCCAGAACGGCTCCTCGAGCGAGATCGAGGTGCGGTGCCCGGCGATGGTGACGCTGCGCTTGCTCAGCATGACGTCGCCGCCGGTCAGCCGCGCCCGGTCAGGCTGTCGGGCCGACCATGTTCTCCGGCCGCACCCAGGCGTCGAAATCCTCGTCCGAAAGCAGGCCGAGCTCGACCGCCGCCTCCTTCAGCGTGGTGCCCTCGGCATAGGCCTTCTTGGCCACCTTGGCGGCGTTGTCGTAGCCGATATGCGGGTTCAGCGCCGTGACCAGCATCAGGCTTTCGTGCAGCAGCTGGTCGATGCGCTCGCGATTGGCCTCGATGCCGACGACGCAGTTGTCGGTGAAGGAGCGGGCGGCGTCGGCGAGCAGCCGGATCGACTGCAGCAGCGCGTAGATCATCACCGGCTTGAAGACGTTGAGCTCGTAGTGCCCGCTCGAGCCGGCGACGGTGATGGTGACGTGGTTGCCCATGATCATCGAGCAGACCATGGTCATCGCCTCGGACTGGGTCGGGTTCACCTTGCCGGGCATGATCGATGAGCCGGGCTCGTTCGCCGGCAGGATCAGCTCGCCGATGCCACAGCGCGGGCCGGAGCCCAGCAGGCGGATGTCGTTGGCGATCTTCATCATCGAGGCGGCCAGCACGTTGAGCGCGCCCGACGCCTCGACGATGGCGTCGTGGGCGGCCAGGGCCTCGAACTTGTTCTCCGCCGTGACGAAGGGGAAGCCGGTGATGTCCGCGACCTTGCCGGCGAAAGTCTCGGCGAAGCCGACCTTGGCGTTCAGCCCCGTGCCGACGGCCGTCCCACCCTGGGCCAGCTGCAGGAGGCGGGGCAGGGTGGCGCGCACCCGCTCGATGCCGTAACGCACCTGAGTGGCGTAGCCGGAGAATTCCTGTCCCAGGGTCAACGGCGTGGCGTCCTGGAGGTGGGTGCGGCCGATCTTGACGATCTCGGCGAAGGCCCGGGACTTCTCCTCCAGCGCGTGGTGCAGATGCTCAAGCGAGGGGACGAGCTCGTGCTCGATCTGCTCCACCGCGGCGATGTGCATCGCCGTGGGGAAGGTGTCGTTGGACGACTGGCCCATGTTGCAGTGGTCGTTGGGGTGCACCGGCTTCTTCGAGCCGATCTCCCCGCCCAGCATCTCGATCGCCCGGTTGGCGATGACCTCGTTGGCGTTCATGTTCGACTGGGTGCCCGAGCCGGTCTGCCAGACGACCAGCGGGAAATGCTCGATCAAAGTGCCGTCGATGACCTCCTCGGCCGCGGCCACGATGGCGTTGCCGATCTCTTCGTCAAGCGTCCCCAGTTCCATGTTGGTCAGCGCAGAGGCCTTCTTCTGGATGCCCAGCGCGCGGACCAGTGGACGCGGCATCCGCTCGCCGCCGATCTTGAAGTTCTCCAGGCTGCGCTGCGTCTGGGCGCCCCAGTAGCGGTCCGACGGGACCTCCATCTCGCCCAGGCTGTCGGTCTCGATGCGAACGCTGACGGTGTCGGACATGGGTCGGGGGTCTCTGTCGTGGCGGGGATGGCACTGGGCGTCTCAAATAGCCCATCCGGGGAGGGGACCGCAACGCGGCATCGGCGCCTCGCCAATGAAGCCGCCCGCCCGCGTCGGTCAGTCGCCGGCAGGGGGTGCCAGCGGCGCCAGGCGACGGTTCACATGGCCCATCTTGCGTCCGGGTCGGGCCTCGGCCTTGCCGTAGAGGTGCAGCTTGGCCCCCGGCTCGGCCAGCAGTCGCGGCACCTCGTCGACCTCGTCGCCGATTAGATTGGTCATTTCGGTGCGGAACAGGGCGTCGCCGGGACCCAGCGGCAGGCCGCAAACGGCCCGGACAAACTGTTCGAACTGGCAGGTGGCGGCGCCGTCCTGCGTCCAGTGACCGGAGTTGTGCGGCCGTGGCGCCATTTCGTTGACCAGCAGGCGGCCGTCCGGCGTGAGGAACAGCTCGACGGCAAGGAGGCCGGTGAGATCGAAGGCCTCCGCCAGCGTGCGGCCGATCGTCTCCGCCTCCCTCAACACCGCCGCCGGGCGCGGCGCGGGAGCGGTCGAGGTCTTAAGGATGTGGTCGCGATGCCGGTTCTCCGCCGCCGGCCACAGCGCCACCTCGCCCATGGCATTGCGCGCCACGATCACCGAGAGCTCGGCCTCGAAGGGGACGAAGCCCTCCAGGATCGCCGGCGTCCCTCTCATCGCGGCCAGCGCCGGTGCCACGTCGTCGGCCGTGTCGAGCCGCGCCTGCCCCTTGCCGTCATAGCCGAGGCGGCGGGTCTTCAGGATCGCCGGCAGGCCGATCGTCGCGATCGCGTCGTCGAGGTCACCGGCGCTGTCGACGGCCGCGAAGGGGGCGGTGCCGAGGCCCTGCCGCTCGGCGAAGCGCTTCTCCGCCAGGCGGTCCTGGCAGACCGCCAGCAGCTCCGGGCCGGGCCTGACGGGAACCAGCGCCGCCAGATGCCGGACCGTGCCGAGCGGGATGTTCTCGAACTCGTACGTCACCACGTCGACCGCGCGGGCGAATGCGTCGAGGGCGGCCTCATCCTCGTAGCCCGAGAGGGTGACCGCCGCGGCGACCTGCGCCGCAGGGCTGTCGGGCTCCGGGCAGAAGACATGGGTGCGGAAACCCAGGCGGGCGGCCGCCAGCGCGGTCATGCGGCCGAGCTGTCCGCCGCCCAGCATGCCGATCGTGGCGCCGGGAGAGAGGGGCTGCAGGCTCATCGGTCGTGTCAACCGTCAGTCGGGTGGTCGGCCACCGCCGCCGTCTGCGCCTCGCGCCAGGCGCTCACCGCCCGGGCTACACTCTCGTCAGAGAGCGCCACGATCTGGGCTGCCAGCAGGCCGGCGTTCTTGGCGCCGGAAGCGCCGATGGCGAGCGTGCCGACGGGCACGCCGCCCGGCATCTGCACGATGGACAGCAGGCTGTCGAGCCCCTTCAGGGCCTTCGATTCGACCGGCACGCCCAGCACCGGCAGCATGGTCATGGAGGCCACCATGCCGGGCAGATGGGCAGCACCGCCGGCGCCGGCGACGATCACCTTCAGGCCCCGCTCCCGCGCGGTCCGGGCGTAGTCGGCCATGCGATCGGGGGTGCGGTGGGCGGAGACGATGCGCGCCTCGTGCGGCACGCCCAGCCGGGTCAGGATCTCCGCCGCCTCGCGCATGGTGGGCCAGTCGGACTGGCTGCCCATGACAATGCCGACAACGGGGCTGGCGGGGGGACGGTCGGTCATGACAAGGGACTTCTCTCGCGAACGGAAACGGGGGGCGCCCTGCTCAGGCGATGATGTCGGGCAGCAGCTTGCTCTCCAGCCGCAGGATCTCGTCCTTGAGCGCCAGCTTGCGCTTCTTCAGGCGCTGGATCTGCAACTGGTTGAAGGGTGCGTTCTCGGTGATCCGCGAGATCACGTCGTCGAGATCGCGGTGCTCCTCGCGCAGTTCGGCCAGCCGGAGCTGCAGCTGCTCGGGATCGTCGGTCATCATCCGCTCAAGCGCTCCCCGGATGCCGGTCCGGGCGCTCGGGACAGTGTCGTGGCCGGCATGAAGGGGCAGTCACCGCCATTTTCGACAGGTTTTCCAAACTTTCGATCTTCGTCGGTATTCTGTTGCCTGGGGCGCACAATCTGATATTCGTTGGCCGCCCTCACCCATCCTAACAGATACCGAATTGCCATGGCTGGTGAAAAGCGCATTGGAATCCTGACCAGTGGCGGCGATTGCGCCGGCCTGAACGCGGTCATTCGCGCGGTCGTCCACCGGGCCTCCGATCTGGGGTGGACGGTGATCGGCATCAAGGAGGGCACGATGGGTCTCCTGACCCGTCCGCTCGCCTATGAGGTCCTGAAGCCGGCCATGTTCTCCGGCACGGTGATGCGCCAGGGCGGCACCATCCTGGGCACCACCAACAAGGGCAACCCCTTCGCCTTTCCCATGGCCGACGGCACGGTCAAGGACCGCTCGGCGGAGATCATCGGCGGCTGCCGGGAACTCGGCCTCGATTCGGTGATCGGCATCGGCGGCGACGGCAGCTTCGCGATCCTGCGCAAGCTGTTCGAGGGCAGCGGCATCGGCTTCGTCGGCGTGCCCAAGACCATCGATAACGATGTCGGCGTGACCGAGGTTTCGGTGGGCTTCGATACCGCGGTGCACATCGCCACCGAGGCGCTGGACCGGCTGCAGCCGACGGCGGCGAGCCATGCCCGGGTGATGATCCTCGAGGTGATGGGCCGCGACGCCGGACACATCGCGCTCAATGCCGGCATCGCCGGCGGCGCCGACGTGATCCTGATCCCGGAGGTGCCCTACTCCATCGCCCGAGTGGCGGAGAAGATCCGCCAGGTGCGGGCCGGTGGGCGCAACTTCGCCCTCGTCGTCGTCTCCGAGGCGGTGAAGACGGCCGAGGGCGGCGCGGTGGAGAAGGAATTCGCCGACGGCCAGATGCGCTACAGCGGCGTGGGCGACTATATCGGTGCGATGATCGCCGACGCCACCGGCGCGGAGACCCGGGTGACGGTGCTGGGCCATGTGCAGCGCGGCGCCCAGCCGAGCTGGCGCGACCGCATGATCGCCTCGGCCTTCGGCGTGCACGCCGTCGACCTGATCCGCGAGGGCAAGTACGACCGCATGGTCGCCTGGTCCGACCGTCGCGTGATCGACGCACCCGTCGAGGAGGCGATCGCCCAGTACAAGGCGGTGGACAAGGACGACCCGCTGCTGAAGACGGCGCGAAATCTCGGCATCTGCCTGGGCGACTGAAACCGCCCGCCAACAGTCATCACCAGGCGATCCGACAGTTGGGCCGGCGTCGGCGGCGCTAGCCGCGGCCGGGCCAGGCCCGATGCTCGTCGTCGATGACGAAGGCGTGGCGGTGGCGGCCGCCGGCCGTGGCGTGCGCGCGAAGATGCGGATGGTCGGGCGGCAGGTCGGCGTGGGCGTGCGCCAGGACCTCCGGATCGCCCACGGGCCAGAGGAGATGCGCCAGCACCGCCCCCGCCAGGGCGAGCGCCCCCAGCACCATCAATGTCTGCGGCAGCCCGAGTGCGTCACCGACGATGCCGGCGAGCGGATAGGTCAGCAGCCAGCAGGCGTGGCTGAGCGCGAACTGGGCGGTGAAGATCGCCGGACGGTCCTCGGCATGGGCCGACCGGCGCAGCAGCCGTCCCGAAGGCGTCTGCACGGCGGAGAAGAGGAAGCCGCCCGCCGACCAGCAGGCGAGCAGTCCGCCCCAGGGCGGCAATCCGCCGATCAGCCACCAGGCGGCGAAGCCGAGTGCGAGCAGGGCGCCGGCAACTCCCGCCGTGATCATGACCGTGCGGTCGGCGACCCGGCGCAGCAGTCCTGGCAGGATCAGCGCCGCGATGACCGAGCCCAGTCCGAAGGCGGCGAGTGCCGTGGCGACGGCCGACTCGCCCGCGTCATAGACGGTGCGCACCACCACGACCGTGTTGACGATCACGAAGGCGCCGGTCGCCGCGACGCAGAGGTTCAGTGCCAGCAGGCCGCGCAGTCGGGGTGTCGCGAGGTAGATCCGGGCCCCCCGTGTCAGCCGCGCCGCGAACGGCCGGTCCTTGCCGCTGATCTGCCGCCGCGCCGGCAGGCGGGCCAGCCGCACCAGGGCCGCGGAGGCCAGGAAACCGACGACGGTGCCCGCGAACAGCCAGTGGAAGCTCATCACCAGCAGCAGCAATCCAGCGAGCGTCGGGCTCAGGAGATTCTCGAGATCATAGGTGAGGCGCGAGAGCGAAAGCGCCTTGGTGTACTCATCCTCGTCGTCGAGAATGTCCGGGATCGTCGCCTGGAAGGCGGGCGTGAAGGTCGCCGAGGCCGCCTGCAGCACGAAAATCAGCAGGTAGATCTGCCAGACCGCGTCGACAAAGGGCAGGAACAGCGCCACACCGGCGCGCATCAGGTCGGCGCCGATCAGTACGCGCTGACGGGGCAGCCGCGCGACCAGGGCGTGCGCGACGGGCGACAGGCCGACATAGGCGATCATCTTGATGGCGAGCGCGGTGCCCAGCACTGCTCCCGCCTCCTCGCCGGCGAGGTCGAAGGCGAGCAGAGCGAGCGCCACGGTCAACAGCCCGGTGCCCAGCAGGGCGACGAGTTGCGCCGAGAATAGCGTGGCGTAGACCCGATGGCGCAGCACGCTGAACATTGAACCTCGAGCCTAACGCGTCAGCGCCGCTGGTGAGGTCTGTGAATTGTCGATGTCCGTCATGCTGCCCGGAACGCAGCGGAGCCGCCGATTTTCGCGCCTGTCATCGGCGATGCCGCAGCCTGGCCGCTCGGGATTCCGGCTCTCCCTAGGGTCGGCCGAAACGACGGGGAATCTATGTGAAATGTGACTCCGTCGTTCCGCATGGAGGCGTGAGCCGAAGATGCGGAACCTCGCGCCCGTCTTCGCTTGAAACCGGCGCCCGTCTTCGCCCGGATGGTGCGTTCGCCGTCAATTTTTCGGCCATTTGACGTAATCTGCATGACCTCAGCTTGAAAGCGGGTATCATGACCATCAGGTGACAAAGGTCGCCTCGTGGTGACGTCGCCTCTCTGATCAACATCACAGGTAAAGGGGAGTGGCCATGTCCATTGAACGGATCGAAGCCTTGAAGGTGCGGCATGCCGAACTCGATCAGGCACTGCACACCGAAGAGATCCGTCCCATGCCAAATGAGATCAGAATATCCGAGCTGAAGAAGGAGAAGCTGCGCGTCAAGGACGAGATCGCTCGTCTCGGGATTCACTGACGCGCGCGAAATCCCCGCGAACTCATTCTCAAGGGCGGGCAACCGCCCGGGAAGTCAGCCGGCGTGATCGATGGATCACGCCGGTTTTGTTGATTCTGGCCCACGTCGACAGGCACCGGCGACGCTTTCGCGCCCTCAGATGCTCGTCGGCTCCTCGACACCCGGACGATCGAGCGAGGCGAGGACGTCGTCATCGCGGTCGTTTTCCGCCTCGTCATGCGCCTGGCCCTTGTCGCCACGACGCCGACGCGTCTTCTCCAGCGCGTCCGCCAGGTCCTGATAGGAGCACAGGCCCAGCTGGACCGGGCTCTGCGGCTTGATGTTGGCGCTGTTCCAGTGCGTGCGGTCGCGAATCGCGTTGATCGTCGGCTTGGTGGTACCGATCAGGCGGGCGATCTGCGCGTCGGAAAGCTCGGGGTGGTTCTTCAAGAGCCAGGAGATGCCGTCCGGCTTGTCCTGGCGCTTGGTCACCGGCGTGTAGCGCGGCCCCTTGGTGCGGGTCATCGGCCGCGGCATGTTCTCCCGGATCAGCAGCTTCAGGCGCGCGCTCGGATCGGCCTCGCAACGCCGGATCTCCTCCAGGGTGAGCTGGCCGCTGGCGACCGGGTCCATGCCGACCATGCCCGTGGCGACCTCGTCGTCGGCGATCGCCTGCACCTCGAGCTCATGCAGGCCGCAGAATTCTGCGACCTGGGTGAAGGTCAGCGCGGTGTTGTCGATGAGCCAGACGGCCGTCGCCTTCGGCATCAAGGGCTGGGCCATGGAATCCTCCGTTCTTGATTCGGCGCGGCTGTTCGGCGGGCCATGCATGTCGTCCACGCTCCCGCGCCGGTCGGGGGCGTGGGGCCAGCAACGCCAAAACGGAGGTTAAGGCTGCATCCGCCTTCCGTCGGGCAAGGCCCCTGGAACGGCGCTGATGCGGGATGCCGGCGTGTGGCGGGGAGCATGGCGCTCCAATCCATCCGCGAACACTACGCGCGGTGATATAAGCGTCTTCGCGCGCCAAAGCAACGCCGGAAGCTGGCCGCCGCGACGGGGCGGGACGCCGGGCGGGCCGGTCGCCGCCCGGCCCGGTGCAGCGCCGTCACGACAGTCGGTCAGGACACGGTCAGCACGATCTTGCCGATGTGGTCGGAGGACTCCATCAACGCGTGCGCCGCCGCCGCCTCGGCGAGGGGGAAGGTCTTGAAGATGATCGGCCTGATCTGGCCGGCCTCGATCCTCGGCCAGACCTCGCGGCGCAGTTCCTCGGCGATCACGCCCTTGAAGGCGACGCTGCGGGGGCGCAGCGTGGAGCCGGTCATCGTCAGCCGGCGCACCATCAGCGGGCGCAGTTCGAGCTCGACCTTGCCGCCACGCAGGAAGGCGATGGAGACGTGACGGCCCTCCTCGGCCAGCGCCTTCAGGTTGCGTTGCACATAGTCGCCGCCGACCATGTCCAGCACCATGTCGACGCCGCGTCCATCCGTCGCCGCCTTCACGGCCTCGACGAAATCCTCCTCGCGGTAGTTGATCGCGAGATCGGCGCCGATGTCGCGGCAGGCCTGGCACTTCTCGGCGCTGCCGGCGGTGATGAAGACGCTGGCGCCCGCCGCCTTGGCCAGCTGGATGGCCGCTGTGCCGATGCCGCTCGACCCGCCGTGGACGAGCAGGCTCTCCCCGGCCTTCAGCCCGCCGCGATGAAAGACGTTGGTCCACACGGTGAAGAAGGTTTCCGGCAGGGCCGCCGCCTCGACCATGGACAGACCCTTGGGCACGGGCAGGCACTGTGCGGCCGGCGCGGCGCAGTATTCCGCATAGCCACCGCCGGAGACCAGGGCCGTGACCTTGTCGCCGGGCGACACGCCGGCGGCTTCCGGGCCCAGCGCCACCACTTCGCCGGCGACTTCCAATCCGGGGATCGGGCTGGCGCCGGGCGGCGGCGGGTAGTTGCCCTGCCGCTGGAAGGTGTCGGGCCGGTTGATGCCCGCCGCGGCCACCCGGATCAGCGCCTCGCCCGGCTTGAGTTCCGGCAAGGGCAGCGTCACAGGCACCAGGGCGTCCGGCCCGCCCGGGCTCGGGATGTCGATGGCGGTCATGGTGCTGGGCAGGGACATCGGCTCGGTCTCTCCTCGCTGACAATGGGCGGCACCGCTGGCGCCGGTCGGCTTGAAGGTGTAGGGCGGTCGGCGCAGACTGGCAATGGTTCGGGCGCTGCCCGCCACGGGGTGCCAGCCGGCCGCACGAAGCGCAAGGAGGGAGCATGGAACCCGAGGATCTGGAACCGCGCACCAAGCGGATCGCGCCGCGCGATCTCGACATCATGTCGGTGGGCGATCTTGAGGACTACATCGCCGAGATGGAGGTGGAGATCGCGCGGGCGCGGCAGGTCATCGCGCGCAAGACCGATCACCGGTCGGCCGCCGACAAGCTCTTCAAACTTTAACCGTCCTGCCCTAGAAGGACGCGGTCCGTCACCGTCGCGCGGGTGCGGCCCGCCGGGCCGGCCGCCCGATCAACCTGCGCCTTTTCCGAGGCGCCTCCCCAGGAGCAAGGACCGTCTGCCATGACCCCTCTCGCGGGCAAGACCGCCATCGTGACCGGCTCGACCAGCGGCATCGGCTACGCCATCGCCTGCGCGCTGGCGGAGGCCGGCGCCGACATCATGCTCAACGGATTCGGCGAGGCCGGGGCGATAGAGAAGGCCCGCGCCGGGCTCGCCGAGCGGACCGGGCGGAGGGTCGGCCATCACGGCGCCGACATGGCGAAGCCGGCGGAGATCCGCGACCTCGTCGCGAGCGCCGAACGCGATCTGGGCGGGGTCGACATCCTGGTGAACAATGCCGGCATCCAGCATACCGCCCGGGTCGAGGATTTTCCCGACGACCGCTGGGACGCGATCATCGCCATCAACCTGTCCTCCGCCTTTCACGCCACCAAGGCGGCGATCGCCGGCATGCGCGCGCGCGGCTGGGGCCGGGTGATCAACACCGCCTCGGCGCACGGCCTCGTCGCGTCGGTTGAGAAGGCGGGCTATGTCGCCGCCAAGCACGGCATTGTCGGCCTGACCAAGGTGGTGGCGCTGGAGAACGCCGGCAGCGGCGTCACCTGCAACGCCATCTGCCCGGGCTGGGTGCGCACGCCCCTGGTCGAGAAGCAGATCGAGGCGCTGGCCGACAGGGACGGCACCGATATCGAGGCCGCGGCCCGCAAGCTGCTGGGCGCCAAGCAGCCCTCCGCGCAGTTCGTGACGCCAGAGCAGCTGGGCCAGGCGGCGGTCTTCCTGTGCTCCGCCGCCGCCGACCAGATGACCGGGACGACGCTGACGATCGACGGCGGCTGGACCGCGCAATAGGCGGGTCCTGCGCCGCTCCCGGGCCTCTTGAAGGGGGCGGGGGGCTGCCTATATCTCGGTTTGCCGGTCGCCAGAGTCGGGTCCGGCAGCAAGCATGGGGATGCGCGCGGCGGGTGCCGGCGTGTCCCGGGACGCGCGCACCTAGTGGTGGCGCGTCCGTGATCTGGATATCGCTTCGAAGGAGGATATCGAACGATGCGTAACTTCGACCTTACCCCGCTTTTCCGCTCCAGCGTTGGCTTCGACCGCCTGTCGCGCATGCTCGACTCGGTCACCCAGACCGACGAGACCGCGGGTTATCCGCCCTACAACATCGTCAAGACCGGCGACGACGCCTATCGCATCGAGATGGCGGTGGCCGGCTTCGGCGAGGATGACCTCGAGATCGTGGCCAACGAGAACACCCTCACCGTCAAGGGCACCGCCCGGCGCGACGACGAGGACGTGAACTATCTCCACCGTGGCATCGCCGGCCGCGCCTTCGAGCGCCGCTTCCAGCTCGCCGACTACATCAAGGTCGACGGCGCCAAGCTGGTCAACGGCCTGCTGCACATCGAGCTCGTCCGCGAGGTGCCGGAGGCCCTGAAGCCCCGCCGCATCGAGATCGCCGGCGGCGCCTCCAAGCGCCTGGAGGCCAAGGCCGCGTAACACCGGCGCAGGCCCGCGCGACGCGAGCCCGTGACGTCAAGAAACGGCGCCTTCCCGGGATCGGGAGGGCGCCGTTTTCGTCTCCGGCCTTCCGTTGCCGGAACAGCCAAAAAAAAGAGGGCCGTTTGCCGGCCCTCAATTTTATATTGCCTCACCCGTTCAACCCGAGCGTCGTGACCGGGACTTTAGAAAGGCGCCTTTGCTTCGTCAAGGCAGATTCGCGCAGATTGCATGGCCTTGGTTCGATTGACAAAAAAAGCGCCGATCCTTGGGATCGGCGCTCAGGTCCACGGGGAGGCATCGAGAGGAGAAAGGTCTGCTTGGGATACCCTTTCTCTCTTGCCAGACCTTAATATGGGGACGCCCGGCGCTCTCGCCAGGACCGAAACTTGGCATTGTTCTGACAATTCGTACGACTTGGTGGCATGCCGGATGACGGCGGATCGGGGTGATGCAACCGGTGCCGTGACGACGCCAGCCGTCATGATGCCGTAGCGTATCGCCGCTATCGTCGGCGCTTTGTCCTCGATGGCCCTGTCCACCCTCGTTCGGGTCCAGCGCGGCGAGAGCCTCGCGGGGCTTCGTCACTGGCGAAGACGGGCGCGAGGTTCCGCATCTCCGCTTCGCTCCGTGCGGAACGACGATACCCCTATTCACCAATCCAACCCCGTCGTTCCGGCCGAGCGCCAGCGAGAGCCGGAACCCCGATCGGCCGGGCTGTGGCGACGTGGGGAAGGCTCCCCGAAAAGCAACGCCGCGGCCCCTCGGTGTGAGAGGCCGCGGCGTGTCTCGAGGAGATCCCGGGTCTCGCTGTCGCTCGCCCGGGATGACCATGGCGGGGCGGATGCCCCGCCAGGTCACATCAGGATGATTTCCACCCGGCGGTTCTGCGGCTCGCGCACGCCGTCGGGGGTCGGTACGAGCGGCTCGCTCTCGCCGAAGGCGCGCACGACGATCTCGTCCGGCGCCACGCCGCGGGCGATCAGGCCCTGGCGCACGCTCTCGCCGCGCCGCTGGGACAGGCCGACATTGTAGTCGGCCGGACCCGAACGGTCGGCGTGGCCCTGGGCCAGCACCTGGGCGAAGCCGGCCTGGTTGTAGGTGGCGACCGCCTCGTCGAGCACCTGGTTGGCCTGCTGGGTCAGGTTGGCGCGATCCCAGTCGAAGAACACGATGAAGGCGTCCTGCGGCTCGGGTGCGGGCGGCGGTGGCTCGTCGGCGACCGGCTGCGGCGTCGGGGCGGGCGGCGGCGGCGCGCCGAAATTGTAGCGCAGGCCACCGAAGGCGCCGTAGGAGACGTAGTCGTCGTCGCTGAGCACGGTCGTCGTCAGGTTGTTCGCCCCCGTCGAGGTACTGCTGAGTTCGGGTTCGAACACGGCGAGGGCGCGTCCCTCGGCGAAGATGTCCAGCCGGTCGGTCAGGGCGTAGGAGACGCCGGCGATGCCCTGGGCTGCGAAGCCCCACCCCTCGTCGTCGAGGACGGTGCCGCCGGGACCGGTGATCGAGGCGTCGACGCGGCCTGCGCCGACACCGGCGCCGACATAGGGTGTGAAGTTCGAGCTGTTCTCGATGTCGTAATAGGCATTGGCCATGAAGGTCAGCGCCGAGACGTCACCACCGGTGCCGGGAAATCCCGCCGGGGCTGAAATCGTGTCGATATCGTTGTCCCGCCAGGCGGCCTCCAGCTCGTAGCGGAAATTCCCCGTATCGTAGCCGACAGCACCGCCGACACCGTAGCCCGTGTCGAACTCCGCCGTGGCGCTGCCGCTGGCGACGGGATCGCCCAGGATGCTGGTGTTGAAGTTGAAATCCATGTCGTCGACCCAGTTGGCGCCGCCGAACCCCTGCAGGTACCAGTGGTTCGGGTCGTCCATCTGGGCAACGGACGGCGACACGGTCATCGCCAGGGCGATGCCGGGTAACATCAGTTGCTTGATCATCGTCATTCCCTCTTCATGGGATTTTGGGGCCCCGTGGAATGACGCTCACTAAATAATTCGGCCGGGTGACTTCAATTGCTGGCGAAAGAATTTTTCAAACCTCGCGACAAATATACGCGGTGTTGCAGTGAAACCACAGCGGTCCGCCACATTTCGACAATAATATTGCAGACAGTGGATAGTACGCCGTCTGATCTTTCATTGTGGCATCGTCTCGACCATCGGGTGGAAAACCCATGCTCGACCGGATGAGCGCGTCGGGCGCCACACCCGGTAGAGACGGCGATCAGGTGCGGCCGTCCTGGCGGCGGCCCAGGGCCTCGCCGATCTCCTCCAGGATAGCCGGGTCGTCGATGGTGGCGGGCGTCCGGTAGGTCTCGCCGTCGGCGATCTGGCGCATGGTGCCGCGCAGGATCTTGCCCGAGCGTGTCTTGGGCAGGCGATCGACGACCAGCGCCCGCTTGAAGGCGGCGACCGGTCCGATCTGGTCGCGCACCCGGGCCACCACCTCCCGTTCGATCTCGGCCGCCGGCCGGTCGACGCCTGCCTTGAGCACCAGGAAGCCCAGCGGCATCTGGCCCTTGAGCGGATCGGCGACGCCGATCACGGCGCATTCGGCGACGTCCGGGTGACTGGCCAGCACCTCCTCCATGGCGCCGGTGGACAGCCGGTGGCCGGCGACGTTGATCACATCGTCCACCCGGGTCATCACGTGGACATAGCCGTCGGCGTCGATGAAGCCGGCATCGCCGGTTTTGTAGAAGCCGGGAAACTCGGCCATGTAGGCTTCGTGGTAGCGGTCGGCCGCGTTCCACAGGGTCGGGAAGGTTCCGGGTGGCAGCGGCAGGTGGGCCACCAGCGCGCCGACATCGCCTGGCGCTACCGGCCGCCCCTCCGGATCGAGGGCGCGGATGTCCCAGCCCGCCATGGGCACGGTGGCCGAGCCCGGCTTCAGCGGCAGCAGCTCGGTCCCCAGCGGGTTGCCGCAGATCACCCAGCCGGTCTCCGTCTGCCACCAGTGGTCGATCACCGGCACGTCCAGCTTTTCCGCCGCCCAGGCGATGGTGTCGGGGTCCGAGCGTTCGCCGGCGAGGAACAGCGCGCGCAGGCTGGAGACGTCGTGCCGGCCGATCAGACCGCCCGCCGGGTCCTCCTTCTTGATGGCGCGCAGCGCGGTGGGGGCGGTGAACAGCGCGTTCACGCCGTGCTCGGCGATGACGCGCCAGTAGACGCCGGCGTCGGGCGTGCCGACCGGCTTGCCCTCGAACAGGACCGTGGTGCAGCCGTGCAGCAGCGGCGCGTAGACGATGTAGGAGTGGCCGACCACCCAGCCAACATCCGAGGCGGCCCAGAACACGTCGCCCGGCGCCATGCCGTAGAAGTGCCGCATGGTCCAGGCAAGCGCCACGGCGTGCCCGCCATTGTCGCGCACGATGCCCTTGGGCTGGCCCGTGGTGCCGGAGGTGTAGAGGATGTAGAGCGGATCGGTGGCGGCGACGGGCACGCAGTCGGCCGGCGCCGCGGTGGTGACGGCCTGCTCCCAGTCCTCGTCCCGGCCGGCGGTCAGCGCCGCCTCAGCCTGCGGGCGCTGCAGGATCAGGCAGGCCAGAACCTTGTGGCGGGCCTCCTCGATGGCGGCGTCCAGCAGCGGCTTGTAGGGGAAGACGCGGGCGCCCTCGATGCCGCAGGATGCCGAGAGGATCAACCCCGGCCTGGCATCGTCGATGCGCGTCGCCAGTTCGTGCGCCGCGAACCCGCCGAACACCACCGAGTGGACCGCGCCAAGCCGCGCGCAGGCCAGCATCGCGAAGACCGCCTCGGGTACCATGGGCATGTAGATGATCACCCGGTCGCCCTTGCCGATGCCGCGCGCGGCGATGGCGCCGGCGAGCCTGGCCACCGTCTCCAAGGTCTCGGCATAGCTGTAGCGCCTCACCGTGCCGGTCACCGGGCTGTCGTGGATCAGGGCCGTGCGGTCGCCATGACCGGCCGCGACGTGGCGGTCGACGGCATTGTGGCAGGTGTTGAGGGCCGCCCCGGGAAACCAGCGCCAGGTGGCCTCGCCCGTGCGCTCCAGGACCCGCGACCAGGGCCGGGACCAGTCGATGGCACCGGCGGCCTCGGCCCAGAATCCCTCCGGATCCTCCAGGGACCGGCGGTGCATGTCGTGATACGCCCCCATGGTGCGCGACCTCCCTCGATGGTCCTGCCCTCCGGCGCCGGGGCACCTTCATGCGGGTGCCTGTCGCGGCCGATGGGATGGAGTCTTCGCAGAATTGCGGTGCGCGCGCAAAGGTCCAGCCGCGCATGGGGCCGTTCAGCCGCGTGCGCCCTGTCGGGGAACCGGCCGGGCCGAAGTTGCCGACCCGACCGAGGGATCTGACCGGGCGGGCTAGTTCAGGGTCGTGGTGAACCCGATGCGGACCGCGTGGTCCGTGCCGTCGGCGCTGAAGCCGCCGTGATACCCGGCCTCCAGGCTGGCGCCGCCGCCGAGCGGCAGGCTGAGCAGGGCGTCGAGCGTGGCCTGATCGGCGGCGGCCCCGGCGGAGATGATGTCGAAGGCCGGCACCGGATCGCTGGCGAAGCGCATGGTCTGGGTGCGCGGCTCGTCCTCGAACTCGTGGCGCCAGGCGGCGCTGACCCTGAACAGACCGCCACCGTTCGCGGTGTCGAAGGGCAGGTAGACGGTGCCGCCGATCTCCGTGGCGACGGACCGGTGGGTGGCGCTGTCGATCGACAGGCTGGCCGCGCCCGCGCCATGCTCGTCGACCGCGTCCGCCCGGTAACTCATGAAGTCGGCGCCGGCGAACAGGTCGAAGCCCAGGTCCGGGCCGCCGACGGGCAGGGTGGCCCGCAGCCTGCCGGCGAACAGGCCGCCCTCATGTTCGGCCTCGGCCGAGGCGGCGAAGCCGCCGAAGGCGATGGGCCGGCGTGTGTCCATGTCCTGCCAGGCGAAGCCGGCGCTGGCGCTGAGGATCAGTCCCTCGAGGGGCACGGCAGCGTAGACCGCCCCGCTGAGCGTGTCGGTGTCGCCCGCCGCGGCACTCGTATCCCACTCGATCGTGCCGGTCTCCCAGCCGAAACTGATGCCGAAAAGGGCGCCATCGGCACCCGTCTCGAGGCCGGCGCGGAAGCCAGCACGATCGCCCTCATGGCCCAGCAGGGTTCCGAAGCCGCCGGTTTCCGCGTCGCGCTGGTGGCTGCCGCCGATGGCCTGGGCCCAGACCTCGACGCTCCAGGGCTGGCGGCCGGGACGGCAGTCGGGGTCATCGGCCGCCGGCTGGCCGGCCTGGAAGCGTGGCAGACAGGCGCGGTCGACCCGGTCGGTGAGGGCGACAAGCAGGTCGCGCCCGCCGGCGAAGGCGTGGTCGGCATAGGCGCCGTAGATCTCGCCATGCAATTGGGCGAGGGCCGCGGCCTGCTCATCCTCCGGCAGCAGCATCAGCTGCATCAGGATGACCTGCATGCCCGGCGACGGCGGAGCTGGGCCCCGGAGGCCCGCATCGGCGATCGCGATCAGGGCATCGCAGACCGCCTCCTGATTGGCGCCGATGCCGGAGATCGTGCAGCCGGCATCGCTGTCGTCGTCGGTGTCGGAGTCGGCGTCCATGTCGGCGTCCGAATCCGCGTCGGCGTCTGAGTCGGCATCCGCGTCAGCGTCGGCATCTGCGTCCGCATCGGCATCGGCATCTGCGTCCGCATCCGCGTCAGCATCGGCATCTGCGTCCGCATCGGCATCCCCATCAGCGTCTGCGTCGGCATCCGCATCCGCGTCAGCATCCGCGTCGGCATCCGCATCAGCATCGGCATCTGCGTCCGCATCGGCATCCCCATCCCCATCAGCGTCCGCATCGGCGTCTGCATCGGCATCGGCGTCCGCATCGGCATCCCCATCCCCATCAGCGTCCGCATCGGCGTCCGCATCGGCGTCTGCATCCGCATCCGCGTCCGCGTCCGCATCCGCGTCCGCGTCTGCATCAGCGTCGGCATCCGCATCAGCGTCTGCATCGGCGTCGCTGTCGTCGTCGTCATCGAGGACCTCGATCCGCACGGCCGTCATCGTGTAAACGATGTTGATATTGTCCTCGTCGAGATCCGGGTCGTTGAACACGAACGCGACGTCGGAGAACTTGGTGCCGAAAAGGCCGCCGGTGGCGGTCAGGATGTCGTAGGTCGTATTGGGTGCATAGTCGCCGTCCTCGATGATGACTTTCAGCGCGAAACCGAGGCTGGCGCCGCCGGTGATCGTCAGCTGGTCGTGACTGCCGTCGGCGAAGACGGAGACGGCGACCAGGCTCTCGGTACCGGCGATGGCCGCGGCGGTGAAGGTCGCGTTGCCGCCTATGGTCAGCGTGTCGGCCCCGGCGGTCGAGGCGAGGTCGATGGTGCCGGCGTTGTTGAGATTACCCGTCAGCGTGCCCGGTCCGAGAATGGTGCCGCCGAAATTGGAGACGTCCGTCGCGGTAATGGTGTGGTCGTTCAGTGTCACCACCGAGGACTCGCAGAGTCCGGCATCGACCGGTTCGTCGTTCCGGCAGATCTCGAAGGAAGATCCTGCGCCGGCAAGCACCAAATCACCGCTCAGATCGACGAGGTTGTAGACTTTCGCCAACTCGAAATTGACGTATCGGCTACCATCCAGGTCGACCACCATCGTTGGACTGCCAAGATTGGACACCGTCAGCGTGTCGACGTTCTTTCCGCCGTCGACCAGCGCGTCGTTGATCAGCGCGTGCTCGTGCGACTGAATGGAAAAATTGTCGTCCCCCGCGCCAAGCTGCACGACATTGTCGGGAGCACCGGCGAGATCCCAGCTACCCCGAGACACCACCTCGTCATTGCCGGCACCGAGGTCGAGCGCGCCGCCCACCTTGAGGGACGTGTCGACCACGAGAACGTCGTCACCATCGCCCGTGATCAACGAGCCGCCGATCTCGGCCTTGAAGACCCGGATGTCATCCTCGGTGGCCATGCCGAACGATATGTCCCCCGTGACTTTCAGATAGGGGACACCCATGTCCGAGAGATCGTCGGTGGCGTCGATGACGTTGCTGCTGGCCGTCAACACCAAGTCGCCATTGATTGTCAGCAGGCTGTTGTTGCTGAGCTTCGCGATCGCTCCTCCGAGCACGGAGAAGCTGCCCGTCGACATGTCGGCCCAGTTGACCAGACGAGTCTCGTTTTTTGAATCTGTCGAACCGCTTCCTATCGTGACAGCGCCCGAGATCGTGAGTTCGGCATCCCGGTCGTTGGAGGCGCCGTTCGTGAGCGTGAACGAATAGCCAACATCAACGGTGGTAAACACGTCGCCGACGGTCAATGAGCCTAGGCTGATCGTGCCGCCGTCGCGGTTCTGGATGCCACCGAGTTCGTTGCCTGCCGAATCTCCGACCTGCAGCGCATCGGCGGTGATGTCGCCGCCATTGTTTACAAGGAGGCCGCCATCGGTCCCGAAATCGATCGTGCCGGCGACGATGACGCCTGCCGGGTCGCCGGTCGGCACCGTGGGCGCGTTATTGTTGATGGTATCGAGACCGGCGCCGAAAAGGATGTCGTGATCCTCAAGATCAATGACGCCGCTATTGTTTATTGTGTCGCCGGGCGTCTGGTCGGTCGACCCGCCGAGGTCGATATCGCCGCCGACGATGGAGCCATCGAGGCCTACATTGACGAACTCGGTGAACTGACTGCCGCCTTGCACGGCGACGCCATTGCCCGAGCCGTCGACCATGCCGTCCGTGACGACCAGGAAATTGAACCCCAGCAGCGTGTCTGTATCGACGGTGATGTCGACGGCGGCACCCGACGCGTTGGAGATCTTCGCGCCGTTCTGGATTGCCACCGTCGAGCCGCCAGAGCCGGACATGTCCGTCGCCTGCGTCGTCACGCCGGTCGTGACGTCCGACGTGCATTCGATGTCGTCGCCGAGCGTTGTCGGCGCGGTGCCGGGATTGCATTGCGCCCGCGCCGGCGATCCGGAGAGGGCGACGAGGAGGGCGATGACGCTGCAGCCGGTTTTGGCGAATGCCGGTGCGAATGACGGCCTGACCTGCATCGAACGATTCCCCCCGGAACTATACCGAGGTTAATCATTCGCACTGACAGGCCGCCGACGCAACCTTTGGTAGACTCAATCGGGGAGAAACCCATTCCTTTGCGATGCCGTGCGCCGGGGCTCGGGTCGTGCTAGCGTTTCCGCGACGATCCGAGAACGCGGAGCGCGACAACTCAAGGATGACAATTCCGTCAACGCCTTACGACGATCCCAGCCTGGCCCGGCGTACCGCCAACCACGCGCCGTTGACGCCGCTGGGGTTCCTCGACCGGGCGGCGCTGGTACACCCCGAGCGTCCGGCGGTGATCCACGGCGCGATCCGGCGTGACTGGGGCCAGACGGCGGCGCGCTGCCGGCGGCTCGGCTCGGCGCTGGCCGGACGCGGCATCGCCCGGGGCGACACGGTGGCGGTGATGGCGCCGAACATCCCCGAGGCCTTCGAGGCGAGTTTCGGCGTGCCGATGACCGGCGGCGTGCTGAACGCCCTCAACACCCGGCTCGACGCCGCCACGATCGCCTTCATCCTCGGCCATGGCGGGACCAAGGTGCTGCTGACCGACACGGAGTACGCACCGGTGATCGCCGCCGCGCTCGACCGCCTCGAGGGTCCGCGCCCGCTCGTCGTCGACATCGAGGACAGGGAAGGGCCTGGCGGGCGGCGCCTTGGTGAGCTGACCTACGAGGACCTGCTGGCGGAAGGCGATCCCGACTGGCCAGGCTTGCGGCCGGCGGACGAGTGGGACGCCATCGCCCTCAACTACACCTCGGGCACCACCGGCAACCCCAAGGGCGTCGTCTATCACCATCGCGGCGCCTACCTGAACGCGGTGGGCAACATCATGGTCTGGGCGATGGGGCACCATCCGGTCTATCTCTGGACCCTGCCGATGTTCCACTGCAACGGCTGGTGCTTTCCCTGGACCGTCACCGCGCTGGCGGGCACCCATGTCTGCCTGCGCCAGGTCACCGCCAAGGGCATCTATGACGCGCTGGCCGACCACGGCGTCACCCATCTCTGCGGCGCGCCCATCGTCATGGGCATGATGCTGAACGCGACTGCCGGCGAGCGCCGCGCCTTCGCGCAGACGGTCGAGATGATGACCGCGGCGGCGCCACCCCCGGCCAGCGTCATCGCCGGGATGGAGGCGCTCGGTTTCCGCATCACCCATGTCTACGGCCTGACGGAGGTCTACGGCCCGGCGGTCGTCTGCGACTGGAAGGAGGCCTGGAACGCGCTCGACCCGGCCGAGCAGGCCCGGCTGAAGGCGCGGCAGGGCGTCGCCTATCCGGTGCAGGAGGGCCTGATGGTCGCCGACCCCGCATCGCTGCGGCCGGTGCCGCGGGACGGCGCCACCATGGGCGAGGTCTTCATGCGCGGCAACATCACCATGAAGGGCTATCTGAAGAATCCGAAGGCGACCGAGGAGGCTTTCGCCGGCGGCTGGTTTCATACCGGCGATCTCGGCGTCTGGCACGCCGATGGCTATGTCGAGCTCAAGGACCGCTCGAAGGACATCATCATCTCCGGCGGCGAGAACATCTCGTCGATCGAGGTGGAGGAGGCGCTGTGGCGCCATCCATCGGTGGCCGCGGTCGCCGTGGTGGCGCGGCCGGACGAGAAATGGGGCGAGACGCCGTGCGCCTTCGTCGAACTGAAGCCGGGAAGCGCGGCGACCGCCGAGGAGATCATCGCCTTCGCCCGCGACAACCTCGCGCACTACAAGTGCCCGCGCCACGTGATCTTTGGCGATATCCCCAAGACCTCGACCGGCAAGATCCAGAAGTTCCTGCTGCGGGAGCGGGCACGGCAGGCGTGAGGGACGGGCGCGTGAGGCCGGCGGTCTCCGAGGCAAGCCGACCTGCTTGGTTAGCGAGTTTTCAGCGATATAATATTCCACCCATGGTAGTGAAATGGCGGGGCCATCGGCGCCATCAGGGCGCGTCGGCGATCTTGCGTGTAACGACAAATGTAACTACATCATGGTTGAGCGGTTCGAATGGGACGAGAGAAAGCGGCTCGCCAATCTGGCCAAGCACGGCATCGATTTCGTGCGAGCAGCACGAATCTTCGACGGCCCGACGATCGAGCGGCCGGATGACCGCAGGGACTATGGCGAGCCACGGACAATCGCGCTTGGCGAGGCGGGCGGCGATATCCTCGTGGTGTGGTCTACACCGGTCGGGGGTCGAACCGGAGGCTGATATCCGCGTGGAGGGCAGGAGCCGATGACCGACAGTTCTATCAAAAGGTATTCGCGGCCTGACCTCGAACGACTGCGGGACCGCAGCCGAGCCGACCCGCCGGATGGCCCATCACTTGGCGAAGCTTTCTGGCGAGAAGCGCATGTGATCCTGCCACGACCGCCCAAGCGACAGTTGACCTTGCGACTGGATGAGGATGTGGTCGCCTGGTTCCGTCGCGAGGGGCAAGGCTATCAGACCCGGATGAATGCGGTGCTGCGGGCCTACATGGACGCGCATCGTCGATAGGAACTGTCCTGCAGTGTTCGGACGATGCTGCATTGCAATACAGGGGTGTGCGCGCCATCATTGGCGACGACCGAAGCGCGCGCCATTCTTGATGTCATGGACGATAGCAGCGAGACCTTGACCCAGAAGCCGACCGCGGCCGCCGCCTCGCCGATCACCCGCGAGAGCCTGAAGAACGGAGTCATCGCGGAGATGATCCGGCGCCATGATTCGAGCCTGCGCCTGCTGACCGACGAGGAGCGCAGCGCCTCGCTTGAGGCGACATTGACGGCGGGGCCCGAGGCCGGGTGGGCCGGTGGCGACATCTGGGTCTTCGCCTACGGGTCGCTGATCTGGAACCCGGCCTTCCATTACGTGGAGCGCCGGCATGCGCGCATCCACGGCTATCACCGCCGCTTCTGCCTGTGGACGCCGCTGGGCCGCGGCACGCCGGACAATCCGGGGCTGATGCTGGGGCTGGAGCCCGGCGGCTCCTGCCATGGCGTGATCTTCCGCATCGCCCGCGACGTGGTGCGCGAAGAGCTGGAGATCGTCTGGCGCCGGGAGATGGTGGCCGGCTCCTACCGGCCGACCTGGGTGACCGCGATGAAGGGGTCGCGGACCGTGCCGGCGGTTACCTTCGTGATGAACCGGGCGAACGAGCGCTATGCCGGCCGCCTGGAGGAGGAGCGGGTGGTGCGAACGCTGTCCACCGCCTGCGGCCAGCTCGGCTCCTGCCGGGACTACCTGTTCAACACCGTCGAGCATCTCGACGAGCTGGGCATCCGCGACCGCCATCTGCACCGGCTCTACGAGCGGGTGCGCGCCGTCGCGCCCTGATTTCCCCGGCCGACACTTCGTCGCAAACGACAAAAGGCGGCGCCGTCTCCGGCAGCGCCCCCTGAGCGCGTCGGCCGTGCCGCCGGCGGACGGCTACTTCTTCAGACCGAACTGGGCGAACTTCTTGTTGAACTTGGCCACCTGACCGGCCTCGCGAAGCAGGTTCTTGTTGGAACCGGTCCAGGCGGGGTGGGTCTTGGGGTCGATGTCGAGGCGCAGCGTGTCGCCGGCCGACCCCATGGTCGAGCGGGTCTTGAACTCGCTGCCGTCGGTCATGACGACCGTGATCTCGTGATAGTCGGGATGGATATCCGCCTTCATGGCTCTCGTCCTGCCGGAAAAATCGAGCCGGGCTTATAGCCGAGCCCGCCCGGCCGTGCAACCCCGGGCCGCCGCTGCGACCCTGCGTTCGTTGCAGTGCCGGTATCCGCCCGCTATACCGCCCGCATGATCGAGCGGACGACGGAACGCGGAACGGGCGCGGGCCCAGGCGCGGGTGAGAGGGTCGGCGGGCATGGCTAGCCGGGACGCGCGGCTCGGCGTGCTTCGGGCGGCGGACGAACGGGAACGGGCGCGCAACCTGCGCCCGATGTCGCGGCTGCTGCCCTATCTGCGCCCCCATCGCCGGGCGGTGATCGGCGCCTTCGCCGCGCTCGTCCTCGCCGCCCTGATGGTGCTGGCGCTGGGGCGCGGCCTGCAGGCCCTGATCGACTACGGCTTCCACGCGGAGGTCACCACACCGCTCGACCAGGCCCTGGCGGTGCTGCTGGTCTTCGTCATCGGTCTCGCCGGCGCCTCCTTCGCGCGCTACTACCTCGTCGCCTATGTCGGCGAGCGGGTGGCCGCCGACCTGCGGCGCGACGTCTTCGACAACGTGCTGCGCCTCGATGTCGGCACCTTCGAGACGACACGCACCTCCGAGATCATCTCTCGGCTGACCGCCGACATGTCGGTCGTGCAGCTGGTGACGGCCGCGTCGGTCTCGGTGCTCCTGCGCAACCTGCTGATGCTGGCCGGCGGCCTGATCCTGCTCATCGTCACCTCGCCGAAGCTGACCGGGCTGGTGGCGCTGGTCATTCCGCTGGTGCTGGTCCCCATCCTGGTCTTCGGCCGCCAGGTCCGGCGGCACAGCCGGGCGGCGCAGGATCGCCTGGCCGATGTCGGCGCGGTGGTGGACGAGAGCCTGGTGGGCGTGCGCACCGTCCAGGCCTTCGGCCAGGAGGACCGCATCTCCCGGCGCATGGGCGACCGCGTGGAGGACGCGGTGCGCACCACGATGAAGCACGTCCGCGCCCGCGCGCTGATGAGCGCCACGGTGATCCTGCTGGTGTTCGGCGCCGTGGGCGTGGTGCTGTGGATCGGCGGGGTCGACGTGATCGAGGGACGGATGACGGCGGGGGAGCTTTCCGCCTTCATCTTCTACGCCGTGCTGGTCGCCGCCTCCGCCGGCGCCCTGTCGGAGACGACGGGCGAACTGCACCGTGCCGCCGGCGCCGCTGAACGCCTGTTCGAACTGCTCGACCGGCGTCCCGTCGTGGCGGTGCCGGCCGAGCCGACGCCGCTGCCCGAGCCGCCGCAGGGCCGGGTGCGCTTCAGCAAGGTGGGATTCCGCTATCCCTCGCGGCCGGAGCAGTCCGCGCTCAGCGACTTCGACCTCGACATCCCCGCCGGCGGCTCGGTGGCGCTGGTCGGACCGTCCGGGGCAGGCAAGACGACCGTCTTCCAGCTGCTGCTGCGCTACTACGACCCGGATACCGGCACGATCGAGATCGACGGGATCGACCTGCGCCGCACCGATCCCGCCGCGGCCCGGCGCCGCCTGGGACTGGTTCCCCAGGACCCGGTCATCTTCTCCGCCGACATCGCCGAGAACATCCGTTTCGGCCGGCCGGAGGCGACGGACGCGGAGGTCCGGGAGGCGGCGGCCGCCGCCCATGCGCTCGGCTTCATCGAGGAACTGCCGGACGGTTTCGCCACCTTCGTGGGCGAGCGGGGCGTGCGCCTGTCCGGCGGGCAGCGCCAGCGCATCGCCATCGCCCGGGCCATCCTCGCCGACCCGCCCATCCTGCTGCTTGACGAGGCGACCTCCGCCCTGGACGCGGAGAGCGAGCGCGCGGTGCAGACCGCTCTCGCCACGCTGATGGAGAACCGCACCACCATCGTCATTGCCCACCGGCTCGCCACCGTGCGCCATGTCGACCGCATCGTGGTGATGGACCACGGCCGGACCGTGGAGAGCGGCGACCACGCGACTCTGCTCGCCGCCGACGGTCTCTACGCCCGTCTCGCCCGCCTGCAGTTCACCGACGCCGGCGAGGCCCGCGCGGCGGAGTAGGGGCGGGAGAAGACGGGCGCGAGGTCCCGGGTCTGCGAAGCGGCACTTCGCGCCGCATCGCGCACGGGACGACAGCCTATTGTTTCCAAACATCTTCTTCGTCGTCCCGGGTCTGCAGCGCAGCACGAAGTGATGCGCTGCAGACCCGGGACCGGTCAGTCGTCTTTGCCCGAGGCGCCGCCTCAGCGCTGGTCGATGCGGATCTCGATGCGGCGGTTCTGACCGCGGCCCTCGATCGTGTCGTTGCTGGCGATCGGGCGGTGCTCGCCGAAGCCCGCCGCGACCAGACGGTCGGGCGGCAGGCCCTCGTCGATCAGGAACTCGACGACGGAAACCGCCCGTGCGGTCGAGAGCTCCCAGTTCGAGGCGAACTGGTCGTTACTGATCGGGATATTATCGGTATGGCCGTCGACGCGCAGCACCCAGTCGACATCGGGCGGCAGCTGGCTCGTCACCTCCTCCAGCGTCCCCGCGATGTCGCGCATGCGCTCCAGGCCGCCCGTCCGCAGGTCGGCCGAGCCGAGGTCGAACAGCAGTTCGGACTGCAGCACGAAGCGGTCACCGACGATGCGGATGTCCTCGCGGTCGCCGATGATCTCCCGCACTTCGCCGAAGAACTCCGAGCGGTACTGGCTGAGTTCCTCCACCTGGCGGACCAGCGCCATGTTCAGCCGGCCGCGCAGGCTGGCGATCTCGATGTCCCGGTCGCCGACGGTGGCCTCCGAGGCGACGAGCAGGGCCTCGACCTCTTCCAGCTCGGCCCGCAGATTGGCGATCTCGATGTTGAGGAGCTGGATGCGGCTCGCCGACAGGTCGAGGTCGTCGGCGCGCGCCGCCAGGTCCTCGGTCTGCTCGTCGATCTGCAGCAACAACTCGTCGATGCGCTCCTCGCGCACCGCGATCTCCTCCTGGGCCAGCATTGTGCGCTCCTCCGCCTCGGCCAGTTCGGCCTCCAGCGCCAGGGAGCGGTCGCGCACCTGGCCCAGCTCCTCCAGCAGCTGGTCGCGTTCCGCCTGGGTGTCCTGCAGGGCGGCCACCAGGCTTTCGGCGTCGCCGGCCTGCGCCTCCAGCGCCGCCACGGTCTCCTCCAGCGAGGCGATGCGTGAATCCCGACGGGCCAGGGCGGCCAGCAGGCCGTCGCGCTCCTCCGCGGTGAGGGCGAGCGCCGTCTCGACCTCCGCGCGTGCCTCGGCCGCCTCGCCGGCATCCCGTTCGGCGGCGGCGAGCTGGTCCTCGAGCGCGGCGATCCGGTCGGCCTGGCCGGTCAGCTGGTCCTGCACCCGGTCGCGCTCCGCCAGCGCCGCTTCCAGTGCCGCCTCGCTCTCATTGCGGCTCGCCGTGGCCTCGGCCATGCTGGCGCTGAGCGAGGCTAGGCTTTCCTGCAGGCTGGCGACCGTGGCGTTGCGCTCGGCCAGATCGACGAGCAGGCGGTCCCGTTCCTGCTGGGTCTGCTGCAGGACGGTCGCGATGTCCTGCTGCGCCTCGGAGGCGGTGCTCACCTCCTCGCGGATCTGCGCCACGGTATCCTCGAGCGCCGTGATGCGGTTCTCCCGCGTCTCGATCACCTGCAGCAACCGGTCGCGTTCCTCGATGGTCGCGTCGAGGGTCTCGCCCAGCTCCGCGATCTCGGTCTCCTGCCGGCTCAGCGCCTGGTTCTGGTCGCCGACGGTCTGACGCAGCTCGCGGATCGTCGCCTCGCTGTCGGCCAGATCGCGCAGCAAGCGGTCGCGCTCCTCCGTGGTCAGTGCCAGGCTCTGGCTCAAATCGGTGCGCGCCGTCTCGGCCTGGCCGAGTTCGCCCTCCATGCCGGCGATCCGGTCCTCGAGCCGGACGATCTGCGCGTTCAACTGGCCAAGTTCGGCCAGCAACCGGTTGAGCTCGGTCTCGCTGAGCCGCAGCGACTGCGCCAGCGCGTCGCGCTCGCCGCGCACCATCTCCACCGTGTCGGAGAGTTCGGCGACCGTGCCCTCCAGGCCGGCGATGCGCTCGTCGCGCTCGCCGAGCAGGCCGCGCAGCGCCGCGATCTCCTCCTCGCGCAGGCCGAGGCTGCTCGTCAGGTCCGCGCTCTCAGCGGTCCGCGCCGCGAGATCGCTCTCCAGCTCGGCGATCGACTGGCGGGCGAGCGCAAGGTCGGCGGTGAGCGCGTCATTGGTCAGGCGCGCGTCGGCGAGGTTGGCGGTCAGCTGGGCGATCGCGGCTCGCGCGGCCTCCAGGTCGCCACTCAGCGCCGCGCTCTCGTCGCGGGCACTCGCCAGATCGCCGGTCAGACCGGCGGTCTCCTGCCTCTCCGCCTCCAGATCGGCGGCCAGCGCCGTGTTGGTCGCCTGCGTTTCCTCCAGGCTGCCGCGCAGCGAGGTCGACAGGGCGATCTGCTCGTCCAGTTCCAGGCCCAGCTGTTCGGCCTGGCTGCGGCTGGCATCCAGCGCCTGGGACAGCCTGGCCACGTCGATCTCCAGTTCCTGGCGCACGGCGCGCAGGGCCTCGATGTCCTGGCGCAGGCTCGCCATCTCGCGCAGCTGCTCGGAAATCGTCGTCTCGCGCTCGTTCAGCGCCGCCATCGCCTGGTCGAGCTGCGTGTCGATGCTGCTGGATGACTGGGTCAGGTCGTCGACGCGGGCAAGCGCGTTCTCGAGCTGGCTCTCCGCCTGTTCGGCGCGCTGGGTGGTGTCCTCCACCTGGGTCGCCAGGCGGTCGCGCTCGGCCACGGTCGCCTGTAGGTCGACCGACATCTGGGCGAACCGGTCGCGCAGTTCCGCGCTCTCCTCGCGCTCAAGCGCCAGCAGGTCCGACAACTCGTCGATCTGACGGTTGAGCCGGCTGACCATCTCCTCCCGTCCGGTCAGCATGTTGGACAGGTAGAACTGCGCCACCATGAAGACGAGCAGGATGAAGATCACCACCATCAGCAGCGCCGACAGGGCATCGACGAAGCCGGGCCAGATCTCGCCCTGGTCGCGGGCCATCCGCCGCCTGCCGCCGAAGGCGCTCATGCGTCAGCATCCCGGATCATCGCGTCAACAGACCCTCGGTTCCGCTCACTCCCGCTCCTCGGGCGCAGGTTCCTCGGCGATTGCGGCGATCGTGCGGGTGAGCACCTGGATGTCCTCGCGCACCTCGTTGGAGAGCCGGGTGCGGCCTTCCTCGAGGGCCTCGGCGAGCGTGGCCAACCGGTTGTCGATGCTGGCGAGACGCTGCCGGCTCTCCTCGTCCAGCGTGCCCGGCTGGTTCTGCAGGACCTCGACCAGCCGGGCGATGATCGGCTGCAGCGCCGCGGTCATGTCCGCCGCCTTGAGCGCCGCGATCTGCTGGTTGCGTACCTGGTCGGTCATCTCGGCCAGCCGGTTGGCGATGTCGAGCTGTGCCTGCGCGCCGCGGGTCTGCCTCTCCTCCATGTCGACCACGGCCTGGGAGAGCTGGTTCATGTTCTCCGAGGTCTGCTCGACGAGCGCGCGCAGATAGGCGGGCAGGGTGATGCTGGCGTCGCCGCCCTCGAAGCCGCCGCCGCCACCGGTCAGCCGGACCGAGGTGGAGAGCCAGTCCTCCAGATCGTTGTAGAAGCGGTTCTGGGCCTGGCCCGACTGCAGTTCGAGGAAGCCGAGGATGAGGGAGCCGGCGAGGCCGAACAGCGATGACGAGAACGCCGTGCCCATGCCCGACAGCGGTGCCTCGAGACCCTCCTGCAGGTCGCCGAAGACGATGGCGAGGTCGCCGGTCTCCGTCGACAGCTCGCCGATCACCTCGCCGACCGCGCCGATGGTCTGCAACAGGCCCCAGAAGGTGCCGAGCAGACCGAGGAAGATCAAGAGGCCGATCAGATAGCGCGAGATCTCGCGCCCTTCGGCCATGCGCGACTGGATGCCGTCGAGGACCGAGCGCATCGACTGGGCGGAGATCGCCATGCGGCCGCGCTGGTCGCGCAGCATCGAGGCGAGCGGCGCCAGCAGCCGCGGCTGCGCCATGTTCCCGGTGGCGCGCGGCTGGTTGGAGCGCATGTTCTCGATCCAGTCGACCTCCGGATTGATCGAGATGACCAGGCGGAAGGTGTAGGCGATGCCGACCAGCAGCAGGGCGATGATGACGCCGTTGAGCACCGGGTTCGCCATGAACACCTCGGCCAGTCCGGCACCGAGCAGGATGGCGCAGACGACCGCGACGGCCCCGACGAAAATCGACATACGGGTAAGGTAGCGCCCGGGGCGCGACATACTCATCCTCCTCTACCGGGAAGTCGGGCGTCGGTTGGGGGGATGACGGTGCCGTCTGGCGGCCACCCCGTCAATTGGTGAAGACGAGATCGACCCGGTCGCGCGGCTCGCCCTCGGCGGTGTCGCCGAGCGCCCGGATGTCGATCCGGGTGGAGCGGATGCCACGGTCCAGCAGGAAGGTCCGGATGACCAGCGCCCGGTTCAGCGAGAGCCGGCGCGCGTCCGATCCCCGGTCGACGCTCGATTGCGCGTAGGCCCGGACCTGGATGGTCTCCTCCGGATTGTCGATCAGGCGCTGGGCCAGACCGTTGAGCAGACTGCCGGCGGCCGTGCTGAGTTCGTCACTGCCCGCCGCGAACAGCAGGCGGTAGCCCGGCATGTCGGGGATCTGGCCGATGGTCTCGCCCGGACCCGGCGGCTGGCCGGCGGCGGCCTGGGGCGCCGTTGCGTCATCCTCGTCAAGCGGGCTGAGAGCGCCGGCGATCACCGCGTCCGGCGCCGCATCCGCTGGGGTCTGTCCGGGCGGCAGGGCCAGTGAGGGCGGCTGGGTCAGCGGACGGTCGGCCTCGCGCAGGGGGGGCAGCGTATCGCCGCCACCCGCCGTCCCGGTCGGCGGGGCAGGTGGCGGCAGCGACGCGCCGGCATCGGCACCGGCTGGCGGCGCGGCGGTCGCCACATCGGACGACGACGCGCTTTCCGACGCCCCGTCCCCCGTCGGCGACTCGTCCTGGCCCGCGGATTGCGGCGCGGGCGACGGCGCGGCATCGCTGACCGTCGGGGCCGGCGGCGTGCTGCCAGCTGGTGGGCCCTCGGTGATGGTCGGGCCGGTCGGGGTGGTCGGTCCCGGCGTCGCCGCCTGTGGCGCCGGCGGTGTCGTGAGAGGCCGTGTCGTGACAGGGGGTGTCGAGACTGGCGGTGTCGGCTGTGCCTCGGCGGCGGGTGGCGAGGCGGGCGGTGGTGCGGGATCGGCTGGCGGACTTGGCGGCGGCGCGGCCTGCACGGCCGGCGGTGCCGACGCGGTCGCAGGAGGGCGCGGCGCCGGGGCGGGCGCGGCCGTGGGCGGTGGCACGATCTGCTGCGGCGGCGCCACCGGCGTTGGCGGCGCGACCGGTCGCGGCGGCGCGTTGGCCAGGGTCGGCGGAACCACGGGCGCGGCCGGTGCCGGCGGGGCAAGCGGCGGGGCGGCTGTCGGGCTGGTCGGCGGCCAGGGGATGTTGGGATTGCGCGGCGGCCCCAGATCCTGCAGCACACCCAGGTTCACGGTCACGCCGCTGGGGGCGCCACCGACCACCACCTGCGCCCGGGTGTTGCCGTCGAGCGGCGTCAGGCTACCGGCCACCGCCAGGGCGGCCGCAAGCAGTCCTGCCTGCAGCGGACGGATCGACCGGATGCGCATCGCGGCCATGACCAGGTGCTCCCCTTGCGAAGGACGAGCCCACGCGTCGAATTACGCGAGGAAACCGGTCACGAACATACAGGATAGGTGGATTCCTTCACAACCGGCTTCACCGATCGTTCACGGATGTTTGGCCGGTTTTGTGGCAGGTGTCGCGGCCGCCTCGCCGTTCCTGGCTGCCAGCCGGAGTTCCTTGCCGATCATCAGGTGAAGACTGGCGTTGGCGGCGAGCACGCTGCCGCCGTTGACGGGATCGTGCCCGCCGTCGATCCCGGTGACGAAGCCGCCGGCCTCCTGCACCAACAGGGCGCCGGCGGCGACATCCCACGGGTTCAGCCCGGATTCCCAGAAACCGTCGAAGCGGCCCGCCGCGACCCAGGCAAGGTCGAGAGCGGCGGCACCGAAACGGCGGATGCCAGCGACTTGCGGGGTGATGCGGGCCAGCTCCGCCAGCGTCCGCTCGTGTCCGGGCCGGCCGTGGAAGGGAATGCCGGTGGCCAGCACCGCCTCCTTCATCACCCGGCGGGCACTGACCCTGAGGCGCCGCTCGTTGAGATAGGCACCGTGGCCCTTCTCGGCCCAGAACAGCTCGTCCGTGACCGGGTTGAAGATGACGCCCGCGGTAATCTCCCCGCGCGTCTCCGCGGCGATGGAGATGGCCCAGTGCGGGATGCCGTGCAGGTAGTTCGTGGTGCCGTCAAGCGGATCGACGATCCAGCGCCTGTCCGGATCCTCGCCGGCGGTGGCGCCGCTTTCCTCCATCAGCAGTCCGAAGGCGGGCCGCGCCTTGGTAAGCTCGATAGTCAGCGTTTTCTCGGCGTTGATGTCCGCTTGGCTGACGAAGTCGGCCGGCCCCTTGCGGGAGACCTGGAGCTGTTCCACCTCGCCGAAATCGCGCACGAGCTGGCGGCCGGCGCGATGGGCGGCGCGGACCATGACGTTGATGAGGGCGGAACGGGTCGCCATTGCCTGCCTGTCTCCCGGTGGGGCTGGGGAATGCTGCCGCGAAGGGCGCGGTCAGTCCTTCGCCCGCTCCACATAGGAGCCGTCGGCGGTCGAGACCACCACCCGGGTGCCCGCCTCGATATGCGGCGGCACCATCACCTTGGCCCCGTTCTCCAGCAGCGCCGGCTTGTAGGACGACGAGGCCGTCTGGCCCTTCACCACCGGATCGGCCTCGGCGATCGTCATGGTCACCTGCGACGGCAGCTCGACGGACAGCGGCGTGCCCTCGTAGAGCGTGACCGTGCAGACCATGCCGTCCTGCAGGTAGATGGCCTGGTCGCCGATAACCTCGCGCGGGATGGTCACCTGCTCGAAATTCTCGTTGTCCATGAAGGTGTAGAGATCGCCTTCGTGGAAGAGGAACTGCATCTCCGATTCGTCGAGGCGGGCGCGCTCGACCGCCTCCTGGGTGCGCCAGCGGTTCTGCGTCTTGGTGCCGGTGCGCACGTCCTTCATCTCGACCTGGATCACCGCATTGCCCTTGCCGGGCTGGATAAGGTCGATCTTGGTGACCAGCATCAGCTTGTTCTCGTACTCCAGCACATTGCCCGGCCGGATGTTGATGGCATTGATTTTCATGGTGTCACCCTGCTTGATGCGCCCGGGATACGCGATCGACGAACGGCACCGGCCGCGGCGTGATCGGAGCGTATTCCCATGGAGGATCGGAAAAGCGGCGCGGAACCTATCAGCATGATCTCGCTCTGGCAATCTGCGCCGCGCGCCCCGCGGCGTCCGCGTCACGGCATGGCGGCCATGCCCGCCGGGGACGTGCGTTGAGCGGCGACCGGCGCCCGGCGGCGCCGTGGTGGCGGGCCGACCGGCTGCAGGCACGCCGCCCGCATCTGATCCGCCGCAACCGCGCCAAGCGCGCCCTGCAGGCGCTTTTCGACCGGCTCGGCTTCGTCGAGGTCGAGACGCCGGCCCTGCAGGTCTCGCCGGGCATGGAGGTGCATCTGCAGGCGTTCGACACCGAGATCGTCGATCCCGGCCTGGGACGGCGCCGCCTCTTCCTGCACACCTCGCCCGAGTTCGCCATGAAGAAGCTGCTGGCGGGCGGCGAACGGCGCATCTGGCAGCTGACACACGTGTTCCGCAATGCCGAGCGCGGCGCCACGCACCACCCGGAATTCTCCATGATCGAATGGTACCGGGCGGGCGAGGACTATCGCGCGTTGATCGACGACTGCGTGGCCGTGCTGCGCGCCGTCGCGGAGGCCTGCGAGACGAGGCGGCTGACCTGGCGCGGCGTCGCCTCGGACCCCTTCGAGGAGTGGCAGGTGATCGGCGTCCAGCAGGCGTTCGAGCGCCATGCCGGGATCGACCTGCTGGCGACCGCGCCCGATCCGGCCGAGCCCGACACGGGCCTGCTGGCCGAGGCGGCGCGGAGCATCGGCGTCGTGCCGCACGACGGCGATCGCTGGGACGACCTGTTCTTCCGCATCTTCCTCGAGCGCATCGAACCGAGGCTGGGTCACCCGACGCCCACCGTGCTGATCGACTATCCGATCTCCATGGCCGCCCTCTCCCGGCCGAAGTCCGACGATCCGCGACTGGCGGAGCGCTTCGAGCTCTATGTCGCCGGACTGGAGCTGGCCAACGCCTTCGGTGAACTGACCGACGGGGCCGAGCAGCGGCGCCGCTTCGAGGCCGACCAGACGCTGCGCCGGGCGATCCATGGCGAGGCCCATCCGATCGACGAGGACTTCCTCGCCGCCTTCGATGCCGACCGCGGCGGCGGCCTGCCGGAGTGCTCCGGCATCGCGCTCGGCTTCGACCGGCTGGTGATGCTGGCGACGGGGGCCGCCCATGTGGAAGATGTGCTTTGGGCGCCGGTCGCCGCTCCGCTAAAGTCCTAGCGAATCAGCCATTCGCCTTCCGTCAACCGACTCCTACGGGCACCGCTCCCTTGACCGCGCTGCATGCCGAAGCCGAAGCCTATCTGAAGATGGTCGCAGACTGGCAGCGCGAGAACGACCTGCCGCCGCCGCGCCAGATGGGTGCGCCGCGCCTGCGCAAGACCATCCGCGAGGCGATCCTGAAGATGCGTCCGGCCCTGCCGGAGATGATCGTGGAGGAGCGGGTGATCCCGGCCCGCTCCGGACCGCTCGCCGTGCGCCTGATCCGCGGCGTGGAGCAGGCCGACGACGTGCTGCCGGTGGTGCTCTATTTCCACGGCGGCGGCTATGTCTATGGCGGCATCGAGGAAAGCGCGCACGAAGCCTGCCGCCTGGCCGAGCGGGTGCCCGCGCTGGTCGTCTCCGCCGATTACCGCAAGGCGCCGGAAAAGCCGTTCCCGGCGGCGGTCGAGGACGGCTATGACGCCCTGCTCTGGGTCTACGAGAACGCGCGGCGCTATGGCGGCGACGCCCGGCGGCTGATGGTCGGCGGCACCTCGGCCGGAGGCGGGCTCGCGGTCGCGGTGACCCGGCTGGCGGCGATCAGCCGCGGGCCGCGCATCGGCCTCAACTACCTCTTCTGCCCCTGGCTCGACCTCACCATGGCCGAGCCGTCGGTGAAGGTGTTCGGCCAGGGCTACGGCCTCGACCGCCCCGATCTCGACTGGTTCGCCGCCGCCTATGCGGGCGAGGCGGCACGCGACGACCCGCTGCTCTCCCCGGCGCGGCACGAGCCTCCGGCGAACATGCCGGAGACCGCGATCGTCGCCGCCGGCTGCGATCCGCTGGTCGGCGAGGCGAGGCGCTATTCCGACCGCCTGATGAACGCCGGCGTGCCGGTTGTCCACCACGAGGCCGAGGGCATGGTGCACGCCTTCAACGTGCTGCTGCACTTCATGCCCGCCGGCGACGCCCATCTGGCCGCGGTCGAGGCGGCGATGCGGCGGGTGTAGGACGACTATTCCGGCAGACGATCGCCATCTCGCGGCGCGTCGGATCCCGCCTTGTCGAGCAGGTCGATCGCGCGTGCCGGGTCGCCCTGGGCCGCGCGCGCCTGAAAGGCCGCCCAGGCCTCAAGCGATTTCACCCGCTCGGCAACAGCGATGGTGATGAACTGGTTCAGCGTGGTGCCGTCCCGTTCCGCCGCGTCCTCCGCGGCGCGCTTGAGCGAACGGGGCAGGCGTAGGGCGAACCGCATCGCTTCGGTCATCGTCTCATTCTCCTCCAGCCGGACGCAGGGTCGAGAACCGTGACGCCAAGGCGTTCCGCGACCGGCTTGTAGTGCCGTGTGTTGAAAGTCAGCAGGTGGCTCGCTCCTCCGTTGAGGCAGGTTTCGAGCACCATCTCGTCCTCGGGATCCGCCAAGAGAGGTCGCCAAAGATAATCCGTGCGCACCAGAATCGCGGTCGACAGCAACGCATCGAGCACCTCGCGAATCTCGCTCTGTGTGAGACCGATCGCGTTCCTGTGAACCGGACGGACGAGCACCGCCTCATACTCAAAGGCGAGGCCGACACTGATCACGAGATCGACCTCTTGGCGCAAGGCCGCGCGCAGAATCTGCCGCGAGGCGCCGTCGGCGCTCCGAAAGCCGGCGACCATGACATCCGTATCCAGAACCCACCTCATGTCACATATGATGTCATATGTGACATCAACTCAAGCATTCAATCCCAGCTTCCCGGCGATCGCCCGGATTGCCTCGGCGGGGTCGACCGCCTCCCAGATGGCCGGGCCGATGGCGAGGAAATCGGCGCCTGCATCGGCGAATGCGGCGGCGTTGCCGGCATCGATGCGGTCGAGGGCGACCGAGGGGATCTCCATCATCTCCGACCACCAGCGCAGGTGCTCCAGGGTCTCGTCGGTCTCCTCCGGCGTCGATACGAGGTTGCCGAAGACGATGTAGTCCGCGCCCGCCTCGCCCGCCTCCATCGCCGCGTGGCGGCTGTTGCGGCAGGAATAGCCGACGATGGCATCCTTTCCCACCGTCGCCCGGCAGGCCTTGACCGGCGGTCCGGCCGGGCAGGTATGGACGCCGTCGAGCGCCAGGGCGGCCGCGAGCTCGGGCCGGCCGTCGACCAGGAAGGCGATATCCCGGCCCTGAATGGCGTCGCGCAGGCGCTCAGCCTCCCGTCGAAGCTCGTCATCGCCGAGATCGCCCGGCAGCAGCAGCACGCAGGCCACGGCCGCGGCGTCGAGGACGCGTTCGAGAACCGGCAGGAATTCGGCCGCGTCCGGTCCGGGTGGCGTCAGCAGATAGAGTTGTGGCGGGGTATCGGGCATGGTCGGGGCTGTCTCGGCCGTCATCGTCAGTCGCGACAAAGGGGATAACCCGGCGCGGGGCGTCCGGCAATCCGCCGGCGTCGCATGACGGAACCCTCGGGCATGATTCACGGTTGATCGTGACGGTCGCCCTCCACCATTCTGACGCGGCGTTCCGCCGACGGATCCCGAACCGCTTCCCGCGACCAACCAGCCGGCTACCAGGGGCCTACCCGATCATGCTCGACCTTCTCGCCGATCCGAATGCCTGGATCTCGCTGGCCACCATCACGCTGCTGGAGATCGTGCTGGGCATCGACAACGTGATCTTCATCTCGATCGTGTCGTCGCGGCTGCCGCCGGAACGCCAGCCGCTGGCCCGCCGCCTGGGGCTGATGGTCGCCTTGGGCGTGCGCATCCTGCTCTTGCTCGCCATTACCTGGATCATCGGGCTGACCCAGCCGGTGTTCTCCCTGTTCGGGCTCGACATCTCGTGGCGCGACCTGATCCTGATCGTCGGCGGCCTGTTCCTGCTCGCCAAGGCGGTGACCGAGATCCACGCCATGGTCGAGGGCGAGGTGCACGAGACGGGGCCACGGCAGAGCGCTTCCTTCGCCGGCGTGATCGCCCAGATCGTCGCGCTCGACGTGGTGTTCTCGCTCGACAGCGTGCTGACCGCCGTGGGCATGGCCCAACATGTCGAGGTGATGATCGCCGCCGTGGTGATCGCCATGGTGGTCATGCTGGTCGCCGCCGAGCCACTGTCGGCCTTCGTCAACCGCCACGCGACGGTGAAGATGCTGGCGCTCGCCTTCCTGCTGCTGATCGGCGTCACGCTGGTGGCGGACGGGGCGCATTTCCACATCCCGCGCGGCTATCTCTACTTCGCCGTGGTGTTCGCGGTCCTGGTGGAGGCGATGAACATGCTGGTGCGCCGGCGTGCCGCCAGACGCCGGGCGGCGAAGGCGGCGGATTGAGGGGGCCGATTGAGCCGGCCAATTGAGATGGATGTCTCCCGACAATTTGTAGCGAGACAAAAAGGACAATAAATTCATTGCCTTGGCAGCGCGCGATCGCCAAGGATATAGGTCAGTGAATTTGTCCTTTTCCGCAGCCTCTCGCCGGAGGACATCGGCCATGGACGGCCAACTGACCTGGTTCTTCTCGCTGATCGGTTTTGCCGTCGCCACCTCGGTCACGCCCGGGCCGAACAACCTGATGCTGATGGCCTCGGGCGCCAATTTCGGCTTCCGCCGCACCCTGCCGCATCTGTTCGGCGTCGCCTTCGGTTTCATGGCCATGCTGCTGGCGCTGGGCATCGGCCTGGGCGCCGCGTTCGAGGCGGTGCCGGAACTGCTCGCCGTCCTGCGCTGGCTGGGGCTGGCCTATCTCCTCTACCTCGCCTGGCGGATCGCCAGCGCCAGCGGCAGCCTCGACCGGCGTGGCGGCGGCCGGCCCATGACCTTCCCCGAGGCGGCCCTGTTCCAGTGGCTGAACCCGAAGGCCTGGGCGATGATCCTGGCGCTGCTCGGCGCCTATTCGCTGGAGGGCATGGCGCCGGAAGCCCAGCTCGCCGCCATGGTCGGCGTCTTCCTGGTCTTCGGCATGCCGTGCAACTGGCTGTGGGCAGGGTTCGGCGTGGCGATCGGACGTCTCCTGCAGCGACCGTCCTACCGGCGCGCCTTCAACGTCGCCATGGCCCTGCTGCTGATCGCCACCATGGTGCCGTTGCTGCTGCTATGATCTAGCCGGGCGGCGCCGGGCTCGGCACGGTGACGTGGCCCGGCATCAGGTCGGTGTTCTGGGCGACGGCGATCGACCAGCCGTCCGCGCCGCGGCGACAGACCAGCAGCAGGATACCGCGCCGGGGCGCGCCTTCCCGTCCGTCCCGCTCGATCTGGCCGGTCATGCGCCAGTGGACATGCAGTGCGGCCACGCCATCGGCGAGGTCGTGGCGTTCCATCCGGCGGATCGTGCCCCGGGCGTGGCGGAAGAAGCTGTCGAAGGCGATCTGGTGGTTGCGGGCGATGGCCTCGCGATCGTGCCAGATCAGCCCGACCACGTTGACGAAGCGCGCGTCCACGTCGAACAGCCGGCCGAGGCCGTCGCCGTCATTGGCGTTCCAGCGGGCGATGAACGCCTCGCCCAGGGCCTCGGGGCTGTCGGGAGACATCGCCGCGGCGAGGGACGGGCCGGCGCCGTCCAGCCGGCCCGACCGGCTCAGCCGACCTTGGCCATGGCTACGGCGGTGTCGCTCATGCGGTTGGAGAAGCCCCACTCGTTGTCGTACCAGCTCATCACCCGCACGAAGTTGCCGTCCATCACCTTGGTCTCGGCCAGCGCGAAGATCGACGACAGCGGGTCGTGGTTGAAGTCGGTGGAGACGAGCGGCTCGTCATAGACGCCGAGAATGCCCTTCAGGCGGTCATTCGCCATCGCCTGGATTGCGTCGTTGACCTCCTCGACCGAGGTGTCGCGGCTGGCCACGAACTTGAAGTCGACGACGGACACGTTCGGGGTCGGCACCCGCATGGCCACGCCGTCCAGCTTGCCGTTCAACTCCGGCAGCACCTTGCCGACGGCGCGGGCCGCGCCCGTCGATGTGGGGATCATGTTGAGCGCCGCGGCGCGGGCCCGGTGCAGGTCTTTGTGCATGGTGTCGACGATGCGCTGGTCGCCGGTATAGCTGTGGATCGTCGTCATGAAGCCCTTCTCGATCCCGATCGCCTCGTTCAGCGCGTAGGCGACGGGCGCCAGGCAGTTGGTGGTGCACGAGGCGTTGGAGACGACGGTGTGCTGGGGCGTCAGCTTGTCATGGTTCACACCGTAGACGACGGTCAGGTCCTCATTGGTGCCGGGCGCGGAGATCAGCACCTTCCTTGCGCCCGCGGTGATCAGCTTGGCGGCGTCGTCGCGCTTGGTGAAGCGGCCGGAGCACTCCATGGCGATGTCGACTCCAAGATCACCGAGGCCGAGTGCCACCGGGTCGGCGCTGGACAGCGCCTTGATGCGGTCGCCATTGACCACCAGCGTGTCACCGTCGACCGAGACCTCGCCGCCGAAGCGGCCGTGAACGCTGTCGTATTTCAGGAGATGCGCATTGGTCGACAGATCCGCCAGATCGTTGATGGCCACCACCTCGATGTCCGTGCGGCCCGACTCGTAGATCGCCCGCAACACGTTGCGGCCGATCCGCCCGAAGCCGTTGATGGCAACCTTGACCGTCATCGCATTCCTCCTTGCCGTCGCAGAAGCCCGGGGGCGCCGCGCGCGCCCGACCCGGGACCGAAATCCAGTATCTTTCGCAGCCTTTCATTTAGGCGTTGCGGAAGATTTCTCAAAGTTTCGCTTTTATCGCATCCGCGGTCGCCTCGGCGGTAATGCCGAAATGGCGGAACAGGTCCTCGGCCGGCGCCGAGGCGCCGAAACCGCTCATCCCGATGAAGACACCGTCAGGGCCGATATAGTGGTCCCAGCCCTGACGCACCCCGGCCTCGACGGCCGCCAGCACCGACGCGCCGCCGAGCACGTCCTGGCGATAGGCCTCGTCCTGCTCCTCGAAGCGCTCCATGCAGGGCACGGAGACAACGCGGGTGCCGATGCCGCTATCCTCGAGCAGGCGGCGCGCGTCGAGCGCGAGGCCGACCTCCGAGCCGGTGGCCAGGATGGTGGCGCGGTGCGGTCCGTCCGCCTCGGCCAGGATATAGCCGCCGCGGGCGCTGAGATTGTCCTCCGTATCGCCGCTGCGCACGGTGGGCACGCCCTGGCGGGTCAGGGCGATGACCGAGGGTCGGGTGGTGTCGGCCAGCGCCAGAGCCCAAGCCTCGGCGGTCTCCACCGGATCGGCGGGGCGATAGACCGCGAGGTTGGGAATGGCGCGCAGGGCGGCCACGTGCTCGACGGACTGGTGGGTCGGTCCGTCCTCGCCCAGACCGATCGAATCGTGCGTCATCACGTAGACCACTCGGGTGCGCATCAGGGCCGACAGGCGAATGGCCGGACGGGCATAGTCGGTGAAGGTCAGGAAGGTGGCGCCGTAGGGAATGACGCCGCCATGCAGCGCCAGACCGTTCATCGCCGCCGCCATGGCGTGCTCGCGCACGCCGAAACGGATGTAGCGCCCGCCATAGTCGCCGCGGCTGACCTCCTTGGTGCCCTTGACGTAGGAGTTGTTCGACGGCGTCAGGTCGGCGGAGCCGCCGGCCAGTTCCGGCACCGCCGGCACCAGGGCTTCCAGCACCTTGCCGGAGGCCACGCGGGTGGCGATCTTCGCCCCCTCCTTGATGAAATCGGCCTTCAGGCGGGCGATCACCGCGTCGAGATCGGGCGGCAGGTCACCGGCCATCGCGGTCTCGAAGGCCTGACGGTCGGCGGCCTCGGCGAGCCTGGCCTCCCAGGCCGCGCGCTCCTTGCGCCCGCGGCGGCCGATCTCGGCCCAGGCGTTGCGGATCGCGTCCGGCACCTCGAAGGGCGCGTGCGGCCAGCCCAGGGCCTGGCGGGCACCGGCGATCTCCTCCGCGCCCAGCGGCGAGCCGTGCGCCGCGGCCGTGCCCGCCTTCCTGGGCGCGCCGAAGCCGATCGTCGTGCGGCAGCGGATCAGCGACGGCGTGTCGGTTGCACGGGCGTTCTCGATCGCGCGCGCCACCGCCTCCGGGTCGTGGCCGTCGACCGCCTGCACGTCCCAGCCGTATGACTCGAAGCGTTTGCCCGTATCGTCGGAGAAGGCGAGGTCCGTCGGTCCGTCGATGGAGATGCCGTTGTCGTCGTAGAGGACGATAAGCCGGGCGAGCCTGAGATGCCCCGCGAGCGACGCGGCCTCGTGGCTGATCCCCTCCATCATGCAGCCGTCGCCGGCAATGACGTAGGTGTAGTGGTCGACCAGCCCGTCGCCGAAGCGGGCATTGAGCATGCGTTCGGCCAGCGCGAAACCGACCGCGTTGGCGATGCCCTGGCCGAGCGGGCCGGTCGTCGTCTCGATCCCCGCCTCGACCTCGACCTCGGGATGGCCGGCGGTGAGGTAGCCGAGCTGGCGGAAGTTGCGCAGCTGCTCCAGCGTCACCTTCTCGTATCCGGTCAGATGGTTGATGGCATAGAGCAGCATCGAGCCGTGTCCGGCGGAGAGGATGAAGCGGTCGCGGTCGGGCCAGTCGGGGCGGCCGGGATCGAATTTCAGGAAGCGCGAATAGAGCACCGTGGCCACGTCGGCCATGCCCAGGGGCATGCCGGGGTGCCCGCTCTTGGCTTTCTCCACCGCGTCCATCGCCAGGGCGCGGATGGCGTTGGCCAGGTCGTGGTGGGCGACACCGGTCGTGGCGGCGGCGGGGGAGGCGGTGTCTGCTGGCATCGGCTGAGCGGCCCTGGCGGTGATCCGTGGCGGTGAGCGGTGAGGCTCCGGTCCGGCCGGCGACGGCGGTCGGCGAGCCCCGGGGGGATCGCGACGCCGCGCCGGGCGCGTGGGCGCGGGCGTCGATCGGCGCCCCCGCTTCCGGCGTTTTCCGGCGGTGTGAAAGCGCCGGCACCATGCCGCCGGCTCCGCATCAGGTCAATGTCCCATTTGCCGCCCGGCCCCGCGCGGAACTCGGGGCTTTCCGCCGGCCGGCGCGCGGCGGGGGGCCGGCCGCCGCAGGATCGCCTGCCGGGCGAGACAAAACGGTGGAATCGCTTCAAACTCGCCGGAACATCGACTAGTGTTTGCAGTCCCGTTTCACGACCTTGCCCAATGCATTGATGGCAGAGACAAACGACAGTCCGCTCCAGGCCGCCATCGCGCGGCTCGACGCCGCCCTCGGCCGGCTCGAGGCGGCCATGGCCGACCGCGAGCGGCGCCAGCAGGCCCTGTTCGACGAGATGAGCCAGCAGACCCAGGCCGATGCCGAGGCGATCGCCGAAAGGGTCGACCGCGCCATCGAGACGCTGGAAGCGGTGCTGAAGGGATAGGACAGGCATGGCCCGTGTCGACATTTCGCTGAACGGCCGCAGCTACCCGATCGCCTGCGACGACGGGCAGGAGAACCGGGTGCGCTCGATCGCCGAGTTCCTCGACCAGCGCATGCGCGAGCTGTCGCGCGCGGCGCCAAGCGCGACCGAGGCGCAGCTTCTGGTGATGACCGCCCTGATGGTGACCGACGAGCTGTTCGACCTGCAGGAAGCGCAGGAGAATGCCGCGGCCGTGCCCAACGGCGCGGAGGCCGATGCGCTCGCCCGGCTGGTCGGACGCGTGGAAGCCCTTGCGGGGCGCATCGAGCAGGCTTAGATATCGGGATCACGAGCGGGGCTGCCGGACGCGTTAGGTGACTTTATCCCCGGGGCCGATATTCATCCTCTAGGGAGCTGTCCCTGACCGGGCCGTGGCCTTGTCAAAACGGCGCCCACCTGCTGAGTGCGGGTCCCAGGAGGTTAGACGATAACCGACGGTCTCGGCGGTCCCGCCCGTGCCACCTGCCGTCCGCCACCATGCCTCCTGACGGAAAGGAGCATCCGTGAGCGGTCAGCAACCATTCCCATCGAAGAGAGATTCGGCGCCTGATCCGGCCGACGTCCCGGCCACGCTGCTGGCGGCCAAGCGGCGGCTGCGCACGGCCGCGCTCGATCAGCGTGCCGAGGCGCACGCGATGGCGGGAGCGGATGCCGGCCGGCGCCTGGCGCAGCACCTGCTGGCCCTGGTCGGCTTGCGACCGCCGGGCGTCGTCAGCGGCTACAGCCCTTTCCGTGGCGAGATCGATATCGGTCCCGGACTGGACGCGCTGGCGGCGGCGGGTTGGAAGGTCTGCCTGCCGGTCGTGGCGGTGCGCGACGCGCCCCTTCAGTTCTGCTACTGGTCAAAGGGCGAGGCGATGGTCGAAGGCACGCTCGGCATCAAGGTGCCGGCGGACAGGCGCCAGGCCGTGCCCGACCTGGTGCTGGTGCCACTGCTCGCCTTCGACCGTTCCGGCCACCGGCTCGGCTACGGCAAGGGCTATTACGACCGCACCCTGGCGGCGCTCAAGGCCGCCGGGCCCGTGCTGGCGGTCGGCATCGGCTATGCGGCCCAGGAGGTGGACGCGGTGCCGCACGGCCCCTATGACGTGGCCCTCGACGCGATCGTCACCGAGAAGGGACCGATCGTTCCGTCTCCCTCCGATCCCGGCACAGCGCCCCTGACCTGACCTCATGCGACTGCTCTTCCTTGGCGACATCGTCGGCCGCTCCGGCCGGGACGCCGTACTCGAACGCCTGCCGGGGCTGATCGAACGGCACGGCGTCGACTTCACCATCGTCAACGCCGAGAACGCGGCGCACGGCTTCGGCCTGACCGCCGCCATCGCCGACAGCCTGTTCGAGGCCGGGGCCGACGTGCTGACCACCGGCAACCATGTCTGGGACCAGCGCGAGCTTCTCGGCTACATCGACCGCGAACCGCGCATCCTGCGCCCGGCCAACTACCCCGCCGGCACGCCCGGCCGCGGCGCGCTGATGGCGACCTCCAGGAACGGCCACCAGGTGCTGGTGGTCAACCTTATGTGCCGCCTGTTCATGGACGCGCTCGACGATCCCTTCGCCGCGATCGACGGCCTGCTGGCAGACATGGCGATGCCGCGCGAGGCCGATGCGATCGTCGTCGACATCCATGGCGAGGCGTCCTCGGAGAAGATGGCGATGGGCCACCATCTCGACGGCCGGTCGAGCCTGGTGGTGGGCACCCACACCCATGTGCCGACTGCCGACGCGCAGATCCTGCCCGGCGGCACCGCCTATCAGACCGATGCTGGCATGTGCGGCGACTATGACAGCGTCATCGGCATGAAGAAGGCGCCGGCGCTGCTGCGCTTCGTCAGCAAGCTGCCGGGCGAGCGGCTGAGCCCGGCGGAAGGACCTGGCACGCTGTGCGGCGTCGTCGTCGACACCGATCCCCAGACCGGACTCGCCACGTCGATCCGCCCGGTCCGCCTCGGCGGCCGCCTGCTGCCGGCGCCGATCGAGGTCTGACGGGAGCTCATGCCGCCGCCAGATCGGGTATAAGTTGCTGTGCCCACACCCCACATAATGTGGTATTGAGGCTGTTGACGCCGGCTTTGACAACGCGGCGAAAAACGCCATAGTGCGCGCCGTTCGGCGCACCGTGACCGCGCGCGCTTCCGCGAGGGCAGGCGGACTTCCCGGTGGCGACCTGGTGTTTCAAGAAGGCTTCGAGGCGATGGCCGGTCATTCCCAATTCAAGAACATCATGTACCGCAAGGGCGCGCAGGACGCGAAGCGCGCCAAGGTATTCACCAAGCTGGCCCGCGAGATCACCGTGTCGGCCAAGCTCGGCATCCCCGACCCGGCGATGAACCCGCGGCTGCGCGCCGCCATACAGGCGGCCCGCAAGGAGTCGATGCCCAAGGACAATATCGAGCGGGCGATCAAGAAGGCGACAGGCGGCGACGGCGCGGAGGAGTTCGTCGAGATGCGCTACGAGGGCTACGGCCCGGGCGGCAGCGCGGTGATCGTCGAGGCGCTGACCGACAACCGCAACCGCACCGCCGCGGAGGTGCGCTCGATCTTCTCCAAGAACGGCGGCAATCTGGGCGAGACGAACTCGGTCAGCTTCATGTTCACCCAGGTCGGCGAGATCGCCTACACCGCGGGGGCCGGCGATTTCGACACGGTGTTCGAGGCGGCGCTGGAGGCCGGCGCCCAGGACGTCGAGCAGGCGGAGGTGGGCGAGGAGCCCGGCTATCTGATCCTCACCGATCCGGACGATTTCGGTGCCGTCAGCGAGGCGCTGGAGCAGGCGCTGGGCGAGCCGGAGCGTTCCGGCCTGGTCTGGCGGCCGACCACTTCCTCGCCGCTCGACGAGAACCAGGCCGGCACGATGATGAAGCTGATCGACGCGCTGGAGGACAGCGACGACGTGCAGCGCGTGTTCTCCAATTTCGAGGTTTCCGACGAGGTGATGGAGAAGCTGACCGCCGCGTGACCGCGCGGCCCTAGCGGCTTCACACCTGACACGCGCCGGGGAGGGCGGCAGGACGACGATGCGCATACTGGGCCTCGATCCCGGGCTTCGGCACACCGGCTGGGGCATCGTCGACGTCTCGGGCAACCGGCTGCGCCACGTCGCCCATGGCGCCGTCAATTCCGACGACAAGGCGGAGCTGCCCGACCGCATCGTCGCGCTCTACGAGGGTCTGGTCGGCATCATCGGGGAATACGCGCCCGACGAGGCGGCGGTCGAGGAGACCTTCGTCAACAAGAACCCAAGCTCCACGCTCAAGCTCGGCCTGGCGCGCGGCGTGGTGGTGCTGGCCCCGGCCAAGGCGGGTCTGCGCGTGGCGGAATACGGCGCCAACCACATCAAGAAATCGGTGGTCGGCGCCGGCCATGCCGACAAGGTGCAGGTCCAGGCCATGGTGCGCATGCTGCTGGGCGGGGTCACGCTGGCCAGCGCGGATGCCGCCGACGCGCTCGCCGTGGCCATCTGCCATGCCCATCACCGCCAGACTGAGCGCAACCTGACCGAGCGCAACTTGACCGAGCACGCGCCGTCGCGGGCGCGTCGCGCCGCCACGGCCCGGTGAGCCGGCGATGATCGCCAAGCTGAAGGGCCTCGTCGACCAGCTGCTCGACGGCATGGCGGTAATCGACGTCGGCGGGGTCGGCTATCTGATCTTCTGCTCGCGCCGCACGCTCGACCGGCTGGGAGCGCCGGGCAACGCCGTCAGCGTGCATGTCGAGACCCATGTGCGCGAGGACCATATCCACCTCTACGGCTTCGCCGACCGGGCGGAGCTCGAGGCCTACCGCGTCCTCACCACGGTGCAGGGGGTGGGTGGCCGGCACGCGCTGGCGCTGCTGTCCGTGCTCGGCCCGGAGGAGCTGTCGATGGCCATCGCCGCGCAGGACAAGGCGATGCTGACCCGCGCCGACGGCGTCGGTCCGAAGCTGGCCGCGCGCATCTGCGCCGAACTGAAGGACAAGATGGCGGCGATCCCGCTCGGCCCCTCGGCGTTGACCAAGGGGGCATCCGCGCCGAAAGCCGAGGCCGCCGGAAGCGGTGGCGTCAACGAGGACGCGGTCTCCGCCCTGGTCAATCTCGGCTATGGCCGGTCGGAGGCCTTCGGCGCCGTGGCCCGCGCGGCACGGGAGTTGGGCGACGGCGCCACGGTCCAGGCCCTGATCCCGGCCGCCCTGAAGGAGCTGAGCTGAGATGGTACCCGCCGATGGTCCTTCGGCAAATGGGCCGGCCGCCGGGGAGGGCCGGGTCGTCGCCGGCGACTACCGCGAGGGCGACGGCGCCGACGTGGCGCTCAGGCCGCAGAGCCTCGACGAGTTCATCGGCCAGCGGGACCTGCGCGAGAACCTCAAGATCTTCATCCAGGCCGCCCGGCAGCGCGGCGAGGCACTCGACCACACCCTGCTCTTCGGGCCGCCGGGCCTGGGCAAGACGACGCTCAGCCAGATTATCAGCCGCGAGCTCGGCGTCGGCTTCCGGGCCACCTCCGGCCCGGTGATCGCGCGGGCCGGCGACCTGGCGGCGATCCTCACCAATCTGCAGCCGCGCGACGTGCTGTTCATCGACGAGATCCATCGCCTGAACCCGGCGGTGGAGGAGATCCTCTACCCGGCGATGGAGGACTTCCAGCTCGACCTGATCATCGGCGAGGGGCCGGCGGCGCGCTCGGTCAGGATCGACCTGCCGCCCTTCACCCTGGTCGGCGCCACCACGCGCTCGGGCCTGATCACCACGCCGCTGCGCGAACGTTTCGGCATCCCGCTCCGGCTGAATTTCTACCTGCCGGAGGAGCTGGAGGAGATCGTCCGGCGTGGCGCCCGGCTGCTCGACTGCCCGCTGACACCGGCGGGGGCGGCGGAAATCTCCCACCGCGCCCGGGGCACGCCGCGCGTCGCCGGCCGGCTGCTGCGCCGGGTGCGCGACTTCGCCGCGGTCGCCGGCGAGACCGAGATCAGCGCGGTGGAGGCGGACGCCGCGCTCACCCGCCTTGACGTCGATAAGCGCGGCCTCGACGCCATGGACCGGCGCTATCTCGGCCTGATCGCCGACAAGTATGGCGGCGGCCCGGTGGGCGTGGAGACGCTGGCCGCGGCCCTGTCGGAGCAGCGCGACACCATAGAGGAAGTGATCGAGCCCTTCCTGATCCAGGAGGGCCTGCTGATGCGCACGCCGCGCGGCCGCATGCTGTCGGATGACGGCTACCGCCACCTGAAGTTGATGCCGCCGCGCCGCGACCAGGCGCAGCTCGACCTGCTGCGGCAACTGGCCGAGGGAGCCGATCCGGATGGCTGAGCCGGCGGCGGGCGAGCGCGCCGACCCGGCAGCGCCGCTCCTGATCCGCGTCTACTGGGAGGACACGGATGGCGGCGGCATCGTCTACCACGCCAACTATCTCGCCTATGCGGAGCGCGCGCGCACCGAGATGCTGCGGGCGCTGGGCTTCGCGCAGGGCCGGCTGATCGAGGAGACCGGTGTCGCCTTCGTGGTGCGCCGGCTCGACATCGACTACCGCGCGCCGGCCCGGCTCGACGACCTGCTCGCGGTCAGCACGACGGTGGAGGAGGCGGGCCGGGCCAGCCTGCGATTGCGGCAGAAAATCGAAAGGGATGGCCGCGAGATTGCCATCTTGAACGTGCACCTCGCCTGCGTCGACCGTCGGGGCAGGCCGATTCGGGTGCCGCCGGCGATTCGCGAGGCGTTCGCGGCCGTCCGGCCAGCGGCGTCGGCGGAAGACCGAGGACAGGCCGTCCGGCCGCATTGACCAGAGGGGCTCCCCAAGGGCATGGAGAACGATCTCAACACCAATCTGCTCGGCGCGCCGGAGGCGGTTGTCGACGTCTCGCTCTGGGGCCTGTTCCTGCAGGCCGACATCGTCGTCAAGATCGTCATGCTGCTGCTCCTGCTGGCGTCGATCTGGACCTGGACGATCATCTTCTACAAGTCCTTCCGCATCCGGCGGTTGAACCGCGAGGCGGACGCCTTCGAGGATCGCTTCTGGTCCGGCGCCTCGCTCGACGACCTCTATGACGAGATCGGCGACGAACCCAACGACCCGATGGCGTCGGTGTTCTCCGCGGCGATGAAGGAATGGCGCCATACCTCCGGCCGCGGCATGGGCGGCGAGGGCGTTCGCGCCGGCCTGCAGGCCCGCATCGACAAGGCGATGAGCGTGACCATCGGCCGCGAGATGGGCGAGCTCGAGCGCGGCATGACCTTCCTCGCCTCGGTCGGCTCGACCGCGCCCTTCATCGGCCTTTTCGGCACGGTATGGGGCATCATGAACTCGTTCATCTCCATCGCCGGCTCGGGCAACACCAGCCTGGCGGTGGTGGCCCCGGGCATCGCCGAGGCGCTGTTCGCCACCGCGCTCGGCCTGTTCGCGGCGATCCCGGCCTCGGCGGCCTACAACAAGTTCTCGTCCGATCTGTCCAAGTATGGTGACCGCCTCGACACATTTTCGGGCGAGTTCTCGACCATCCTGGCGCGGTTCCTCGACGACGGACGCGGATAGACGACGATGGCTGGGCCGGTGGTGAGCCGCGGTGGCGGTAATGGCAGGGGCGGGCGCCGGCGCGGGCTGCGCCCGATGGCGGAGATCAACGTGACGCCCTTCGTCGACGTCATGCTGGTGCTGCTGATCGTCTTCATGATCACCGCGCCGCTGCTGACCGTGGGCGTTCCGGTCGATCTGCCCCGCACCCAGGCGCAGAACATCTCCGAGCAGACCGAGCCGCTGGTCATCACCGTCACGGCGGAAGGCGACATCTACGTCCAGGAGACCGAGGTGGACCTCGGCAATCTGGTGCCGCTGCTGATCGCCATCACCGACGAGAACGCCGAGGCGCAGATATTCGTGCGCGGCGACCAGACGCTGGCCTATGGGCGCATGATGCAGGTCATGGGCTCGATCAATTCCGCCGGCTTCACCCGCGTCTCGCTCGTCGCCGAGCTGCCGCAAGAGGTGGGTCAGTAGCGCCGAGGGAAGCGCCAACGGATCATGCGTCTCAGCTTCCTCCTCTCCGCCGTCATCCACGGCCTGGTGATCGTGCTGATCATCTTCGGCCTGCCGCTCTTCCCCCGGGAGGCGCGGCAGGTGGGCGGCGAGGTCGTGCCGGTCGCCATCGTCGACCCGTCCGCGCTGCCCAGCCTGGGCGATTTCGGCGAGCCGCAGCCGGCCGAGACCTTCGAGTTTGAGCGTCCGCCGAGCGAGCCGCTGCCGCAGCTCGACCAGACGCCGACGGAAGCGCTGACCACCGCGGTGACGCCCGAGGCGCCCGACCGGCCGCAGCTGGCCGAGTTGCCGCAGCTGCGCGGTCCCGACACGCCGCCGGAGGTGGCCGAGGTGCCCGAACCGCCTCCGCCGCCTCCGCCGCCGCCACCCCCGCCGCCGCCTCCACCACCGCCGCCTCCTCCGGCGCCGCCAGAGCCCGCGCCGCAGCCCGAGCCGACGCCGGCCGAGACCGCGCCGCCAGCACCCGCGGCGCCCGAGGTGCCGCAGCCGGCGCCGCAGATCGCCGAGCAGGCGCCGAGCGAGCCGGAGGTCGAGGAAGTGCCCGAGACGCCCGAGCCGGAGCCCGTCGAGGTTGCCGAGGCCGAGCCGCCGGAGCCGGTGGAGCAGCAGCCCCGGCCACTGTCCCTGGCCGAGGTGCTGCGCGACGTCGCCGAGGAGCGTGAGGAGGAACAGGAGCCCGAGGAGCAGCCCGAGGAGGTGACCGACGTGCTGGCCTCCATCCTCGAGGAGGAGGAGCCGGAGCCCGAGCCCGACGTCACCGACCTGACCTCGATCACCGAGGTGATCGCCGAGGAGCCGGTGCCGTCGGAGGAGAATCGCCGGCCGCCGCCGCAGCCGCTGCCGTTCAACGTCGGCGCCCTGATCGCCGAGGTGGCGCCCGAACCCACGCCGCCGCCCGAGCCGGAGCCGGAGGCCACGCCGGAGAGCGAGGACGCCGGCAACCAGCTCGACCGCCTGGCCGGCACCGACCCGGCACCACCGCGCACGCCGACCCGGCTGTCCGGGCCGGAAGAGGACGCCATCGCCCAGGCCGTGCGCGCCTGCTGGAATTTCGACGTCGGCGCGGCCAACGCCCAGACCTTCCGTTTCGAGATCAGCGTCACCATGGGGGCGGACGGCTTCGTGCGCACCGCCGAGATCGAGGACTATTCCGGCGACGCGCCGGACCAGACGCTGCGCGCCGCCGCGCAGGGCGCGCTGCGGGCCGTCAGCAACCCGCGCTGCCAGCCCTTCCCGGCCCCGGCCCAGGGCTTCGGCGAGGGCGAGGAGTATCTGTTCCGCTTCAACCCCAGCACGGTCTTCTAGACGGGATCACGGCTCAACGGAGCCGGCCTCGGCTCGGTTGAGCCGTGTGAATCCTGTCCATGATCGATCGATTCAGGGCGCCGGCGAGCCCGCCTTCCGAAATAATTCGATGCCTCGGGACTATTTCCCCGCCCGGAGCGTAATCCTGCGCAATCCAACGGGGAGTTTGGCCGTGGCACGCGGGGATGACATCGAGGGCGCGCTGATCGAATGCCTGCCGGCATTGCGTCGCTACGCGATGGTGCTCACCCGCAATGCCGCCGATCGGGACGATCTCGTCCAGGAGACATTGTCCACCGCGATCTCGTCGGTGCGGGGCTTCGATCGCTCGCGGTCGTTCCTGCCCTGGCTGCTGCGTATCCAGCACAACCTCTTCGTCACCGCGTGGCGGCGGCGCCGGCGCGTGCTTCATCAGGACATCGAGATCGCCGTCGACGACCAGGTGAGCCGGCGCGCGGAAGTGCAGGACGTGCTTCGCGCGCTCGCCACGCTGCCGGAGGAGCAACGACAGGCGATCGCCCTGATCGCGCTCGAGGAGTTGACCTACGCCGAAGCAGCCGAGGTCCTCGGCATCCCGCGCGGCACCTTGATGTCGAGACTGGCCCGGGGCCGGCAGGCGTTGAGGGAAGCGCTCGACCGGCCGGTCGCGGGTCTGCGGCTCGTCAACGGAGACAAGTCATGACGCGTGACGACGTGCTCACGCCCGAGATCATCGGCGCCCTTCATGATGGTGAGCTGAGCCCCGAGGAGACTTCCCGCGTGCTGCGCTCCCTGTTGGCCGACGCGGCGGCGCGGACGGAGCTGGAGGCGCTGGCGGCGACCCATCGCCGGCTGGCCACGGCGCTCGACGACATCAGCGCGCCCGCCAGCGGCCGCGATCTGCGTCTGGTGTCCCGCCTGGCCCAGCGCCTGGCCGATCGGCCGATGATCGCGCGGTGGGGGCCACAAGCCTTCGCGGCCGGCCTCGCCTTCGCGGGCGGCCTTGCCTTTGGCTCGTTCGTCGAGGAGATCTCACCCTGGGCCGTGCCGTCCATCGTCGAGGAAGCCTCGCAGGCCCATCAGGTCTTCGTCTACGACGATTTCCGCCCGGTGGAGCTGGGGCCGGGCTCGGCCGGGGTCATGGCCGAATGGTTCTCCGACCATCTGCATGCCCGCATGTCATTGCCGGATCTGTCGGGTCTCGGGCTGCGCTTCATCGGCGGCCGGCTCCTTTCCTCGGAGGTCGGTCCGATGGCCCAGCTCGTCTATGAAGACGCCCTGGGCATTCGCGTGGCGGTCTATGCGGCGGAATCGGCCGACACCGGCGACGGCGAAGTCGAAACCGTGACCGTCGACGACCTTGTCGCCGGTTACTGGCGGCAGGGCGACGTCGTCTACACCGTGATCGGCGACCATGAGTGGCAGCGCGTCATCGACATCGCCACGCAGATGGGCCACGGCCCGGTGGACGACCCTCAACCATGATGCAAGGAACGCCGAGATGAACACCGAACGTCTCAAGAAGTGGGGGCTGCTCGCAGTCGGAGCTCTGGCCCTGATCGGTGCGACGCACTGGTACACATCGAGCGTCAACGCCCAGCTGATCACCCGAATTTCGGGCTCTGCCTGCAATTTCGAAGCTCCGGGAGGTACGCTCTCCCTGCCGCTCGACCTGATCCGGTCTTCCGCCGGCACGGCGGCCATATCGGTCGGGCCGATCGCCGGTCGGGGGCTGGCCGAGCCGGTGACGCTGCGCTTCGACCCGTCGGTCGATGCCTCGATACGCGAAATTGCCGCGTCGGGCGGTGCCATCACGCTGCCCATCGCCTTCGGCAGCGCATCCACGACGCCGGATCGCATCACGCTCACCTGCCGGGACAATGTGGTCACCCAGGTGCGCTTCCAGTCGGGCAGCCGGGCGAACGCGGCCTTCGACGTGACGTGGCAAGCCGTGAGCCTGGAAAGCGAGGAAAACCCCGACGGCTAGGGAGAAGGTCGGGGGAGTCGGCGCAGGTGGCGATCACGAGCCTCGTCGCCCGGTCGATGTCCATGCCTCCTGATTCGTGGCCGATTCACCGGAAGCATGACATCGCAGCGTCGACAACCGGGAGGGCCGCTGCCGCAGCGGCCCTCCCGTGCTGTTCCGGTAGGCCGCTATCCTCGCCGGCGCGCGCACCCGTCCGGCCGGGTCGGTCCCCGGCGTTCCCGCACGCCACGCCTTTGCCACGATCATTTTGGACGCTGGGACCCGAATCAGGCGATTATTGCGGACTGTCGCTCCGGCAGTCTCCGCTTCGTCCCTCCGAAGTCTCGCCCGCGCGTCAATCGGCAGATCGACCAGGACCCGATGACCCCGTCCCCCTCCCGGAGAATGCGCTTCATGACGACCGCCCAAGGCCAACCGATCCGTCTCGTCGGACTGTTGCTGGCCCTGCTGCTCGCCGTGGCGATCAGGCCGGCCGCCGCCCAGGTCATCATCGACGTCACCGACCCGAACGTGGAGCCGGTGCCGATCGCCATCAGCGGCTTCGCCGGTGGCAACAACCAGTTCGCCCAGGACATTCCCCAGGTCATCACCGACAATCTGCAGCGCTCCGGCCTGTTCGCGCCGGTCAGCCGCGCTTCCTTCATCCAGGGGCCGCAGGAAGCCTGGGCCAGCACCCGCTTCGGCGACTGGCGGGTCGTGGGGGCGGAGTTCCTCGCCTCCGGCGAGGCGCTGATCCTGGGCGACGGGCGCCTGCAGGTGCGCTTCCGGCTGTGGGACGTGATCAACGAATCCCAGGAAGTCGGGGTGGAATACACCGCCGATCCGGAGAACTGGCGGCGCATCGCTCACCAGATCTCCGACGCCATCTATTCCCGCATCATCGGCGAGCAGGGCTATTTCGACACCCGCATCGTCTACATAGCCGAGAGCGGGCCGCCCGACGCCCGGATCAAGCGCCTGGCGATCATGGACCAGGACGGCGCCAACAACCGCTTCCTGACCGATGGCGAGACCCTGGTGCTGACCCCGCGCTTCAGCCCGACGACGCAGGAGATCACCTATCTCGGCTATTACAACAACCGGCCCAGGGTCTATCTCTTCAACATCGACACCGGCCGGCAGGAGGTGCTGGGCGACTTCCCCGGCATGACCTTCGCGCCGCGCTTCTCGCCGGACGGCAACTCGGTCATCTTCTCCTTCGCCGACAACGGCAATTCCGACATCTACGTGATGGACCTGCGCACCAGGCAACAGCGGCGCCTGACCTCCGATCCCGGCATCGACACGGGCGCCAGCTTCTCGCCGGACGGCAGCCGCATCGTCTTCGAGAGCGACCGCGGCGGCTCCCAGCAGCTCTACACCATGAACGCCGACGGCACGAACGTGCAGCGCGTCAGCTTCGGCGACGGCCGTTACGGCAGCCCGGTGTGGTCGCCCCGCGGCGACCTGATCGCCTTCACCACCATCCGCGGCGGCCAGTTCGCCATCGGCGTCATGCGCCCCGACGGTACGGGTGAGCGCATCCTGGCGACCGGCTACTCGGTGGAGGGGCCGACCTGGGCGCCGAACGGCCGCGTGCTGATGTATTTCTCGACCGCGCCCAGCGGTGCCGGCGGTCAGTCCCGCCTGCACGTGGTCGACCTGTCGGGTCAACGGACCTGGACCGTGCCCCTGCCGCACGGCGGTTCCGACCCGGCGTGGTCGCCCTTGATTCCCTGACGGAGCGGGGGTAATGCTGCACCGCAGAATAGCCTTCGACCGGCAGTCCATGGAAAGGCATGTTCCGACCGGGCGGCGCTTGGGCCGCCCAATCACCGCCATGCCTTCCGACACGCACCCAACCACAAATCACCAAAGCCTTCCTTCCTCGGGGGACAACTAGATGCGTTTCAAGCTTCTCACCATCATCGCCGCCGTGCTGATCGTCGCCGGGTGCTCGACCCCGGAGGAGGACATGGCCACCGACACCTCGGCGTCGAGTTCGGCCAGTGCCGCCGGCAACCTGCCGCCGGGCACGCAGCAGGGCCTGGTCCAGGTCGGCGACCGCGTGTTCTTCGGCTTCGACCGCTACGATCTGACCCCCGAGGCGCAGTCGACCCTGCAGGCGCAGGCCGCCTGGCTGAACGCCTATCCGAACATCAACCTGCTGGTCGAGGGCCATGCCGACGAGCGCGGCACGCGCGAGTACAATCTGGCGCTGGGCGAGCGGCGGGCGAACTCGGTCCGCAACTATCTGATCGCGCTGGGCATCGACCCGAGCCGCCTGCAGACCATCTCCTACGGCAAGGAGCGTCCGGCGGTGGTCGGCTCGAACGAGCAGGCCTGGGCGCAGAACCGCCGCGGCGTCTCGGTCATCCGCTAGGCGCGGTCGCCGGGTGGCTGGATGCGCCTGACGCCTCCAGCCAGGCGATGAGAAGCCGCCCAAGCCTTGTGGTGAGGGCGGCTTCAGTCTTAGCGGCGGCAACCGCCGGCGCGGCTATACCTGGTCGCCAGCCGCCGACGGCACCGACCCGGGGAGAAGCAGGTCCGGTGAAACGGGGGTGGCGTCCGCGCCGCCTCCGTTCTCGATTCCGGCGACCTGGCGTCTCGGTGTATGGGGCGGGACGGCCGACAGTCATATTTTCGCCGACAAGACAATCGATCGTGGCTCGGTGACGGGTTAGGCTCGACACCGGCTCCACCCAGTGACCCGAAACGACTGCAGCAGAGGCGCGCGATGCGACAGGCAACGACCCTGAAGGCGACCCTGGCGGCGGCGCTCTGTCTCGCCATCCTGCCGGCATCGGGCGCCGGGGCGCAGACGGCGGAACTCGCCGGCGACTTGGCCCGGGCGGAACGCGGGCTCGTCAAGCTCGACGAGGCGCTGCGCGGCATGCTGATCCCGGCCCAGAGCGGCGGCTTCAACGCCCAGATGGAGGTCCGCATCACCCAGCTGGAGGGCACCATCAGCCAGCTGCGCGGCCAGATCGAGCAGCTGCAGTTCCAGATGCAGAGCCTGCAGAACGACGTCGACCGCAGCCTGGCGGACATCGAATACCGCATCGACCTGCTGGAGGGCGGCGACGGCTCGTCGTCCTCGCTGTCGACGCCGTCGACCGGCGGCTCTGCGTCTAGCGGATCGTCCGGAAGTGCTGCCGGTTCCTCGTCCTCGACCGTCCAGCCGCTGGGCACGCTTCCGGGCGGGTCCGGCGCGTCCTCCGGCAGCGCCTTCAGCGGCTCGGGCGCCGGCTCGGCCGAGGCGCAGTACCAGAACGCCTATGCCATGCTGCAGGGGCGCGACTATACCGGCGCGGAATCCGCCTTCCGCTCGTTCATCACCGCCAATCCGGGCCACCCGCTCGCCAGCAATGCGCAGTACTGGCTGGGCGAGGCCTATATGGCCCAGGGGCTGACCCAGCAGGCCGTCGATGCCTTCGCGGTCGGCTATCAGAACTACCCGAACGGCAACAAGACGATGGACAGCCTGCTGCGGCTCGGTGAGGCGCTGGTCCAGGCCGGGCGCTACCAGGATGCCTGCTTCGCCTTCCGTCAGTTCCAGGTGCAGTTCACCAACGCACCGGCCCAGCTGCGCCAGCGCGCCCAGCAGTCGGCGCAGCAGATCGGCTGCGGCTGATCGCCCGCCTGCCATGACCCCGCCCACGCCCGTCGAGGCCGCTTTCGAGCGCGCGATGGCGGTGCTGATGCCGGACCATCGCTCTGAGCCGCTCGGCGTCGCGGTCTCCGGCGGGGGCGACAGCATGGCGTTGGCGGTGCTCGCCGATGCATGGACCCGGCGGCGTGGTGGGGCGGTCATCGCGCTGACCGTCGATCACGGGCTGCGCCCGGCGGCGGCGGCGGAGGCCCGGTGGGTGGCCGAGCGCATGGCCGAACGCGGCATCCGGCACCGCACGCTCGCCTGGCGGCCCGAGGGCCGCGCGACACAGGCGCGGGCGAGGTCGGTACGCTATCGCCTGCTCGACGCCACGGCGGCGGATCTCGGCCTCGGCCGGTTGCTGGTCGCCCACACCGAGGACGATCAGGCGGAGACGGTGGCCATGCGGCGCCAGCGCGGAGTCGGTCCCGGCCTTGCCGGCATGTCCGCCCGCCGGGACCTGCCGCATTGCAGCCTTCTCCGGCCGCTGCTGCGCGTCGCCCGGCCCGCGCTGCGTGATTATCTGCGACACCATCGGATTCCCTGGCTGGAAGACCCCAGCAACGAGAACACGGCCCATGAGCGCGTGCGCTGGCGCCAAAGGTTGGCGGGCGATCCCGGATTGCGCGCGGCGCTTCTGGCGATGGCCGAGCGGACGGCGGGCTGGCGGATCACCGGGGAGGCCGCGGCCGCGCGGCTGGTTGCCGACACGGTACGCCTGACACCGGCCGGGGAGGCGCTGATCGGCGCCGGCTTCATGGCCGACGCCGCGGCGCCCGTCGCGCTTGGCACGATCATCGCGGCCGTGCGCGGTGCCGAATCCTACCCAGTGTCATCGCACCGCCTGGCCCAGGCGGCCGCGACGCTTGCCGGCGGCGCCCGCGGGTTGAGCCTCGGCGGTTGCCAGATCGCCGCCGCCGGCGCGGGATGGCGGGTGGCGCGCGAGGCAGGACGGATCGCCGCATCCGCGACCGTCCGCCCCGGCGAATGCCTGCGCTGGGACGACCGGTTCCGGATCTCCAGCCCGGCGGCCGGGATGCTCCGTCCCCTCGGCCGCACGCAGCGCCTGCTGACGAGACGTGGCGTCTCCGCCCGCGCGGCGGCCGCACTACCCGGCCTCTGGCAAGGCGACCGGCTGATCGCCCTGCCGGCGGTGCGCGGCCTGGATGTCAGTGCGAAGAGCGGGGATGCGCGGCCCGGCGAAATGATGCTAGAAGTCACCTACGACCCGTCGATGCCCCTGGCACCGGCGGCATTTCATATTGTCTGACGCGCCGGAAAGCTTATCTCTCATCTCTGGGCGGATGACGGATGCCGGCGCGGACGAGTGTGCGACCGGAAGGCCGTCCGACCGGTTACAGGCTTTCAATAGCGCAAAGGGCGCCGCGGGGCACGCGGTACCGATCGAGGGAAAGGTCGAGGCTCGGTGAACAACATCGGACGCAACCTCATATTGTGGGTGATCATCGGTCTGTTGCTGGTCGCTCTGTTCAATCTGTTCCAGAATTCCAGCTCCACCGGCGGCCGCCAGGCCATCGACTACAGCGAGTTCGTCTCCCAGGTCGAAGGCGGGCGCGTTTCGCAGGTCACCATCGACGGCAGGGAGATCACCGGCCAGTTCCAGGGCGGCGGCTCCTTCATCACCTACACGCCGGGCGACCCCGAACTCGTCGACCGCCTAATGGCCTCGGGCGTGCGCTTCAACGCCGCGCCGGAGGAGCAGCAGAACCTGCTGATGCAGATGCTGATCAGCTGGTTCCCGATGCTGCTGCTGATCGGCGTCTGGATCTTCTTCATGCGCCAGATGCAGGGCGGCGGCGGCCGGGCCATGGGCTTCGGCAAGAGCCGCGCCAAGCTGCTGACCGAGCGCACGGGAAGGGTGACCTTCGACGACGTCGCCGGCGTCGACGAGGCCAAGCAGGAGCTTGAAGAGGTCGTCGAGTTCCTGAAGAACCCGCAGAAGTTCCAGCGCCTGGGCGGCAAGATCCCCAAGGGCGTGCTGCTGGTCGGCCCGCCCGGCACCGGCAAGACGCTGATCGCCCGCGCGGTCGCCGGCGAGGCGAACGTACCGTTCTTCACCATTTCCGGCTCCGACTTCGTGGAGATGTTCGTCGGCGTCGGCGCCAGCCGCGTGCGCGACATGTTCGAACAGGGCAAAAAGAACGCGCCCTGCCTGATCTTCATCGACGAGATCGACGCCGTCGGCCGGCATCGCGGCGCCGGGCTAGGCGGCGGCAATGACGAGCGCGAGCAGACGCTGAACCAGCTTCTGGTGGAGATGGACGGCTTCGAGGCGAACGAGGGCGTCATCCTGATCGCCGCCACCAACCGGCCCGACGTCCTGGACCCCGCGCTGCTGCGCCCGGGCCGTTTCGACCGTCAGGTGGTGGTGCCCAATCCGGACGTCCTGGGCCGCGAGAAGATCCTCAAGGTCCACATGCGCAAGGTGCCGCTGGCACCCGACGTGGACGCCCGTGTCATCGCCCGCGGCACGCCCGGCTTCTCGGGAGCCGACCTCGCCAACCTGGTCAACGAGGCGGCGCTGATCGCCGCCCGCAAGAACCAGCGGACGGTCAGCCAGATGGAGTTCGAACAGGCCAAGGACAAGGTCATGATGGGCGCCGAGCGGCGCTCCATGGTGATGACCGAGGACGACAAGAAGCTGACCGCCTATCACGAGGGCGGCCACGCCCTTGTCGGTCTCTACATGCCGGCCTCCGATCCGCTGCACAAGGTGACGATCATCCCGCGTGGCCGGGCGCTGGGCGTGACGATGCAGCTTCCAGAGCGCGACAAGCTGAACCACTCGAAGATCGAGTTGGTGAGCTGGCTGGCCATGGCCTTCGGCGGCCGCGAGGCGGAAATCCTGATCTTCGGCGACGAGCATGTGACCACCGGCGCCGCCGGCGACATCCAGATGGCGACCCAGCGGGCGCGCGCCATGGTCACCCAGTTCGGCATGTCCGAGAAGCTGGGCCGCGTGCGCTACGAGGGCAACGAGCAGGAGGTCTTCCTCGGCCACTCCGTGGCGCAGAGCCGCAACGTCTCCGAGGCGACGGCCAACCTGATCGACCAGGAGGTCCGCCGGCTGATCGAGGAGGCGGAGTCGACGGCCAAGAGCATCCTCATCGAGCATATCGAGGAACTTCATCGCCTCGCCAACGCGCTTCTGGAATACGAGACCCTTTCGGGCGACGAGGTCCGCGCGGTCATCAAGGGCGAGCCGATCCACCGGCCGGAGCCCGACGAGCCCTCCGCACCGCCGCCGCCCAAGCAGCGCAAGCCGCGGGCGAGCGTGCCCACCGGCGGCCAGAAGGGCATCGGCCCGGAGCCGCAGGGCACCTGAGCCCTGGGGCCGCGGGCGGGCTGCCCCGACGCGTAACGGCATGACGACAATCCGGCATCCAGCGAACCCCGGCCTCGGCCGGGGTTCCGTCTTGGCCGCGGCCGACGGATCGTCCGGAGGCCATGCGGCGGGGCACTGGGCCGGCTTCGCGCTCGACCGCACGCTGGTGATGGGTGTCGTGAACGTGACGCCCGACAGCTTCTCCGATGGCGGACATCACGCCGACACGGACCGCGCCATCGCCCATGGCCGCAGGCTGGCCGAGGACGGCGCCGACATCCTCGACATCGGCGGCGAGTCGACCAGGCCGGGCGCGGCACCGCTGAGTGAGGCCGAGGAGCAGGCGCGCGTGCTGCCGGTCGTGGCCGCGCTGGTCCGCGACGGCCTTTGCGTCTCGGTCGACACCTACCACGCCGGCACGATGGCCCGCGCGCTCGACGCCGGCGCCAGGATCGTCAACGACATCACGGCGCTGACCGGCGACCCCGGCAGTCTCGACGTCGTCGTCCGGGCCCGCTGTCCCGTCGTGCTGATGCACATGGCGGGCACGCCCGCGACCATGCAGGAACAGCCCAGCTATCGCGACGTGGTGACGGAGGTACACGGCTATCTGACCGGCCGGCTTGCCGCCGCCGTCGGCGCCGGCCTGCCGGTCGACCGCATCGCGCTCGATCCGGGGATCGGCTTCGGCAAGACCGTCGATCACAATCTCGAGCTGCTGCGCCGGCTGTCGGTGCTGGCGGGCCTCGGTCGGCCGGTCCTCGTCGGCGTCAGCCGCAAGAGTATGATCGCCAGGCTCTCCCGCAACGAGCCGCCCGACCGGCGCCTCGGCGGCTCGCTGGCCCTGGCGCTGGCGGCGGTGGACGCCGGGGCCGCCATCCTGCGCGTCCACGACGTGGCGGAAACCGTGCAGGCGCTGACCCTGCGGCGAGCCCTGAAGGGCGGGTGAGGGGCCGGGACCCCGTCAGATTGCCGCCCGAATTGCCCGGCACTATCCTCGCCCCGTGAGCGGCACGATCGAATCGCGCCACCCGACCCAGCGACACCACGCAGCAGCCTCATGACCCAGCCTCGCCGCACGCTTTTCGGCACCGATGGAATCCGCGGCACCGCGAACACCGCGCCGATGACGGCGGAGACCGCGCTGAAGGTGGCCATGGCCGCGGCCGTGGAGTTCCGGCGCGGCGACCACCGCCACTCGGTGGTGATCGGCAAGGACACGCGGCTTTCCGGCTACATGCTGGAGCCGGCGCTGGCCGCCGGCTTCACCTCGATGGGCATGGACGTGACCATGGTCGGGCCGTTGCCCACGCCGGCCATCGCCATGCTGACCCGGTCTATGCGGGCCGATCTCGGGGTAATGATCTCCGCCTCGCACAATCCCTACGAGGACAACGGCATCAAGCTGTTCGGTCCGGACGGCTTCAAGCTCTCCGACGAGGTGGAGGCGGCGATAGAGGCGCGGATCGCCGGCGGTCTCGACGGCGATCTCGTGCCGGCCTCGGCGCTGGGCCGGGCCCAGCGGCTGGAGGATGCGCGCGGGCGCTACACCGAATTCGTCAAGGCGACCTTCCCCAAGGGGCTGCGGCTCGACGGGCTGAAGATCGTCGTCGATTGCGCCCACGGTGCGGCCTACAAGGTCGCCCCTCAGGTGCTGTGGGAACTGGGCGCGGAGGTGGTGCCGGTCGGCGTGACGCCGGATGGCCGCAACATCAACAAGGGCTGCGGGGCGACGGACACGGCGGCGATGCAGTCGGCCGTGGTCGCCCATGGCGCCCATCTCGGCATCGCCCTCGACGGCGACGCCGACCGTCTGATCATGGCCGACGAGACCGGCACCAAGATCGACGGCGACCAGCTGATGGCCCTGGTGGCCGAGAGCTGGCACCGGGACGGCCGGCTGGCCGGCGGCGGCCTGGTGGCGACGGTGATGTCCAATCTCGGCCTCGAACGGCACATGAACCGGCTCGGCCTGGAACTGGCCCGCACCAAGGTCGGCGACCGCTACGTGGTGGAACACATGCGCAGCCACGGCTTCAACCTGGGCGGCGAGCAGTCGGGCCACATCGTGATGTCGGACTACGCCACCACCGGCGACGGCCTCGCCGCGGCTCTGCAAGTGCTGGCGGTCGTGCAGCAGCGGGGCCAGACCATGAGCCAGGTCGCCAGCGTCTTCGCGCCGGTGCCGCAACTGCTCAAGAATGTCCGTTTCGGCGGCGGCGATCCACTGACCGCCGACAGCGTGCGGAGCGCCATCCGGGCGGCCGAGCGCGAACTCGGCGGCGGCGGCCGGGTGGTCATCCGCAAGTCGGGGACCGAGCCGCTGATCCGGGTGATGGCCGAAGGCGATGACGCGGCTCTGGTAGAACAGGTGGTCGACGCCATCTGCCGCGCCGTCAGCGATGCCGGGACCCGGGCGACGGCGGCGGAGTAGAACCCGACTCCGGGCCGCCGGCCCGACCCGGCCTCATCCGCGCGGCGTCAGCGGGTGGCCCCTCAGGAACCGGACCAGGTTCCGCAAGGTACGTGGCGGCGGTCTCACCCAGGATGGCGTGCCCTTGAGCGACCCGTCACTGTTGTGCTCCAGGCGCAGGGATGCCGCGAGGGACGGACGGGCCAGCCGCGCCTCGGCCTCGGGCGTGCGGAAGGCATGAAAGATGCCGCGGCCGTGACCGGCGCTCGGATGGGGCCTGTAGTGGACCCGTGCGAAACCGGCTTCGCGGAGCAGTGAGCCGATCAGCGCCGGATTGGGACCCCACCAGTTGGTCTCGTCGTTGTTCAGCGTCCTGCCGGGGTAGAAGACCATCGCCGGTCGGGCCTCGTCGATCGCATCCTGATGGGTTTCCAGGATCAGTGCCTCCCTGGCGCATCGGGCGATCCGCAGGAGATCCGTCTGGGCGTCGAACAGGTGGTAGAAGACGCCGAGCAGAAGCACGGCATCGTGCTCCCCGATGCTCTCCCGGCTCGTGCCCGGAATGTCGACCTGAATGAAGCGCAGGCCCGCGTTCAGGCGCCGATCGACGAGCTCGATCGCTTCTCGCCCGCGAAAAGTCGGGTGCGACCAGGTGTAGTCATCGACCGCGGTTACCTGCGCCGCCCCGCGCTTGCGGCAGTCGACGGAGAAGTAGCCGTTCCAGGCGCCGATATCGGCGACGGTCAGCCCCGTGAAATCGACGGGATCGAGAAAGGCGTTCGCCTCCGCCAGAAGGGCGTCCGCCGGTTTCGCGCCCTCGGTCACGATCCCGTCTCCGAGATCGATCGTGTGGAACCAGCGGATCGACGAGACCGTCGCCCTGACGTCGTCCAGATCTGTCATCGCCATACGGTCTCCCTTCGGTCGTCGAGACGACGCGCCAAACACCAACGTTCTTCGGGCATCGCGGGTGAGTACGCATCAACGGATGCGATTCAACTTTTAGACGGTGACCCGGATCGACCAGCTTGTCACCCGACAATCTAGCGATTGACCGGCAGGGCGGGTGGCGCAACCGTTCGGCCCATGAACCCGATCCGCTACTTCCATGTTGATGCCTTCACAGACCGGCTGTTCGCCGGCAACCCGGCCGGCGTCTGCTTGCTCGACCGGCCGCTGGCGCCCACCTTGATGCAGGCGATCGCGGCGGAGAACAATTTGGCGGAAACCGCGTTCGTCAGCCCCTCGGCTGATGACGGGGCCGATTTCGAGTTGCGCTGGTTCACGCCCACCGTGGAGATCCCGCTCTGCGGTCACGCCACGCTGGCCAGCGGCTTCGTGGTGCTGACCGAAGGAGCCCTGGGGGGAGACGTCGTACGCTTCCGGAGCCGCCATTCCGGCCTGCTGACGGTCAGCCGCGAGGATGAGCGCTACACGCTCGACTTCCCGGCCATCGCCAGCCACCCGGTCGACCCGTCGGCCGGTCTGGCCGAGGCGCTGGGCGCGGAGGTCGCCGAGGTCAGGCTGGCGGACAACCACATGCTTATCGCCGTCCTCGCCTCCACCCGGGCGGTGCGTGACCTGGCGCCGGACATCCGTGCCTTGGTGGCGTTCAGCGACCACTCTGTGGCGGTCACCGCGCCGTCGGACGTTCCGCAATACGACATCGTCAGCCGCATGTTCGGTCCCGCCGTCGGCATCGACGAGGACCCGGTGACCGGCGCCCTGCACTGCGTCCTGGTGCCGTTCTGGGCCGAGCGGCTCGGCCGCGACTCCATCGCCGCCTTCCAGGCCTCGGCCCGGGGTGGGCGGCTCGATTGCCGGCTCGCGGACGGGCGGGTCAAGCTGACCGGCGGCGCCCGGCTCTATGCCCGGTCACAGATCCTCGTCGATGGCTGAGATGGCCACGCGGCTCGAGATCCGGCCGGCCGAGGGCGCGGATGACTGGGCGGCCATGCGGCGGATGTTCGAGGCCTATGCCGACTCGCTGCCCTTCGATCTCTCCTTCCAGTGCTTCCGGGGCGAGGTCGAGGGCCTGCCCGGCGCCTATGCGCCACCGGCCGGCAACGGCTTCCTCGCCTGGCTGGAAGGCCGCGCCGTCGGTTGCGTCGCGGTGCGCCCGCTGGCCGGTGAGGGCCTGTGCGAGCTGAAGCGGCTCTACCTCGACCCCTCGGCGCGCGGGCGCGGCGGCGGCAGGCTGCTTAGCCGGGCGGCGATCGACTGGGCGCGGGCGGCCGGCTACCGGGCCATGCGTCTCGACACCGTCGACAGCATGGTCGAGGCCGTCGCCCTCTACCGCAATTTCGGCTTCGCGGAGATCGAGCCCTACACGCACAATCCGATGCCCGGGGCACGTTTCTTCGAGCGCCGGCTGGACTAAGGTTGCCACCCACCGTTTCGAGACAATCGCTTGGGAGGCGAGGACGCCCATGGGCGTGAACATGTATTTCGAGGACTTCGCGGTCGGCCAGACCTTCACCTCGCGCGGCAAGACGCTGACCGAGGCGGAGATCATCGGCTTCGCCATGGTCTACGATCCGCAGCCCTTCCACATCGACGTCGAGGCGGCGAGGGCGGGGCCGTTCGGCGGGCTGATCGCCTCGGGCTTCCAGACCTTCGCCATCGCCTTCCGCCTGTTCTACGACACCGGCACCTTCCGCGATGCCTCCATGGGCTCGGGCGGCGTCGACCGGCTGCGCTGGCACCATCCGGTCAGGCCCGGCGACACGCTGACCGTGGTCTCGGAGGTGAAGGAGGTGCGCCCCTCCGCCACCAAGCCGAACCGTGGCGCGGTGGTGATCGAGCATGTGGCCCGGAACCAGGAAGGACGGACGGTGCTCAGCTATACCTGCCCGCACCTGATCGCCCGGCGCGGCAAATCCGCCTGAGCCGCGGCCTCAGCGGCTGACCCGGACCGTCACCGGCAGGTCGCGGCCCTCGAGGTGCTGGGCGTCGAGCGGCGCGAAGCCGGCCAGCAGGGCGTCGATGTCGCTGCCCTCGCGGGCGGCCGCCGCGACCAGCGCCTCGCTGACCACGATGCGGGCGTCGATCGACCGGGTCAGGTGCTCCAGTCTCGCGGCGACGTTAACGGTGTCGCCCAGCACGGCGAATTCCAGGCGCCGCTCGTCGCCGATATCGCCCATCACCACAGGGCCGTAGTGGGCGCCGATGCCGATGCGGACCTCGGGGTAGCCGTGCTCCCGCCGGCGGCGGTTCCAGTCGTCCATGGCCAGCGCCAGGGCCCGGGCGCAGGCCAGCGCGCGCCCGGCGTCGTCCGGACGGGGCGAGGGCGTGCCGAAGGTCGCCATGGCGGCGTCGCCGATATACTTGTCCAGCGTGCCGTCGTGCAGGAAGACGACGCTGGCCACCAGCGCATGGAAATGGCGCAGGAGTTCGATCACCTCCGCCGGCGTCACCTGCTCGACCAGCCGGGTGAAGCCGACGATGTCGACGAACAGCACGCCGACATTGCCGGTGCGCGGCGTGCCCAGCGGATCGTCGCGAAACTCCAGATGGTCGACGATGGTGGGCGAGAAATAGCGCGCCAGATTGGCCCGCGCCCGCTCCGCCACCATGGCGCGGGTCAGCAGGATGCGTGAGCGGCTGACCGCCGCGCCCAGCATGATGCCGACCAGGACGGCGACCAGGCTCTCGCGGATCCAGGCCTCGACGTTCAGCGCGCCCGCCGCCTCCTGCAGGCGCATGATCTCCACCATCGGCAGGTCGGCCGGGTAGTCGAGCTCCCAGGGCAGCAGCGCGTCCGGACGGGTGGCGAGGAAGGCCAGGAAGCCGAGCCAGGTGACCCCGGCGATGAGACCCGACCAGAGCGAGTCGGCCGGGCGGTAGAAGAATGCCGAGGCGACCAGCAGTATCATCAGCCAGGTATAGGGCCGGGTGAACTGCGCCTGCTCCACAGGATAGCCAGGCTCGACCAGGTAGGGAAAGGCGAAGAGCAGGAAGACGACCGCGTAGTCGGCCGCCGTCAGCGTGGCGGAGACCGCGAAATGGTCGGCCTCGCTGCCGGCGACCCGGTAGTGCAGCCAGCCCAGCAGGCCCAGCACCACCATGGCGACGTAGCTGACTATCTGCCAGGTGTCGAAGCCGTAGTTCAGCAGGTAGAGGGCGGCGAAGGCGATGGCCACCAGGCGCATGCGGAAGGCAAGCCTGAGCGCGCTGCGCCGCTCCGCGGAGATCCGCTCTGTCTGCCGTCGCAGACGGGCGGCGGTGACGTCGTAGGGCGCGGTGACGGGGCCGGAATCGCTCATGGTGGCGGGAGTATAGCGGCGCCTCGGCGGGGCGATAGCGGCAAGTCGGCGGGCGGTCGATCGGCGAGCCGCGCCTGCCGCCCGCGTCGGCATCGCTCCGGCGTCGAGTGGGCAAATTGGCCGGTCAGCCCTCCGCCAGGCGCATGCCCGCCTCCACGAAATGCTGTTGACGGCGGAGGCGCGACCGCTAGGGTCGGCGGCGGGCCACACCCCCCCAACGGGGTGCTACTATTCTGGAAGGAATAGACATCATGTCGACGACGACAGCCGCGCATGCGGCCGATCTCGCCGCGCCTGACGCGCTGGCGAAGCCCCTTACCCGCCCCAACAATCCGCGCTTTTCCTCCGGGCCGACCGCCAAGCGGCCGGGCTGGACGCTCGATGCGCTGTCCGACGCCGCGCTCGGCCGTTCGCACCGCGCCAAGGGCCCGAAGGCCAAGCTGGCCGAGGTGATCGAGAAGTCCCGCGCGATCCTCGGCATCCCCGCCGACTACCGCGTCGGCATCGTGCCCGCCTCGGACACCGGCGCTGTCGAGATGGCCATGTGGTCGCTGCTCGGCGCCCGGCCGGTCGACCTGCTCGCCTGGGAAAGCTTCGGCGAGGGCTGGGTCACCGACGCGATCAAGCAGCTCAAGCTGGCCGATGCCCGGGTGCTGAAGGCCGATTACGGCCGGCTGCCCGACCTCGCCCAGGTCGATCCCGCGCACGACGTGGTCTTCACCTGGAACGGCACCACCTCGGGCGTGTGCGTTCCGGACGCTGACTGGATCGCCGCCGACCGCGAGGGGCTGACGATCTGCGACGCCACCTCCGCCGCCTTCGCCATGCCGCTCGACTGGGCGAAGCTCGACGTCACCACCTGGTCCTGGCAGAAGGTGCTGGGCGGCGAGGGCGGCCACGGCATGCTGGTCCTGAGCCCGCGCGCCGTCGCCCGGCTGGAGAGCTTCACCCCGGACCGCCCGCTGCCCAAGATCTTCCGCCTGACCAAGTCGGGCAAGCTGAACGAAGGCATCTTCAAGGGCGAGACCATCAACACGCCGTCCATGCTGGCGGTCGAGGACGCGCTCGACGGCTTGCGCTGGGTCGAGGAGATCGGCGGGCTCGACGCGCTCATCCAGCGCAGCCGCGCCAACCTGGTCGCCTTCGAGCGCTGGGTGGCCGAGACCGTCTGGGTCGATTTCCTGGCCACGGACAAGGCGAGCCGGTCCTCCACCTCGATCTGCCTGAGGATCGTCGACCCGCTGGTAACCGGCCTCGACGCCGACGCCCAGGCGGCGGTGCCCAAGCGCATCGCCCAGCTGCTGGAGGCCGAAGGCGTGGCCCTCGACATCAACGGCTATCGCGATGCCCCGCCGGGCCTGCGCATCTGGGGCGGCGGCACGGTGGAGACGGCCGACGTCGAGGCGCTGCTGCCCTGGCTCGACTGGGCCTTCGCCACCGCCATGGCCGAACGCGGCTGACCGGCCGGCCTCACCCCTCCCGAGACATCGATCCGACCGACCGCGCGCGACGGGACCGTGGCGTCCCGCGCCGCGCGCGCGATCGGCGGAACGAAACAGCAAGGATACACCACCCATGCCCAAGGTTCTGATTTCCGACAAGCTGAGCCCCGCCGCCGTCGCCATCTTCCGCGACCGCGGCCTCGAGGTCGACGTGCAGACCGGTCTCGACCCGGCCGAGCTGAAGGCCATCATCGGCCGGTATGACGGCCTCGCCGTGCGCTCCGCCACCAAGGTCACGCCTGAGATCCTGGAGGCGGCGGACAACCTGAAGGTGGTCGGACGCGCCGGCATCGGCGTCGACAACATCGACATCCCGGCCGCCACCCAGCGGGGCGTGGTGGTGATGAACACGCCGTTCGGCAACTCGATCACCACGGCGGAGCACGCCATCGCCATGATGCTGGCGCTGGCCCGCGAGATCCCGCAGGCCAACGCCTCGACCCATGCCGGCAAGTGGGAAAAGTCGAAGTTCATGGGCGTCGAGCTGACCGGCAAGACGCTGGGCGTGATCGGCTGCGGCAATATCGGCTCGATCGCCGCCAACCGGGCGATCGGCCTGCACATGCGCGTGCTGGCCTTCGATCCCTATCTGTCGCCGGAGCGCGCGGTCGATCTCGGTGTCGAGAAGGTCGACCTCGACAGCCTGCTGCGGCGCGCCGACTTCATCACGCTGCACACGCCGCTCACCGACCACACTCGCGGCATCATCAGCACCGACGCCATCGCCAAGATGAAGGACGGTGTGCGCCTCATCAACTGCGCCCGTGGTGGCCTGGTCGACGAGGCGGCGCTGAAGGAGGGGCTGGACAGCGGCAAGGTGGCCGGTGCGGCGCTCGACGTCTTCGCCGAGGAACCGGCAAAGGAGAACGCGCTGTTCGGCCATCCGCGCGTCGTCTGCACGCCGCATTTGGGCGCCTCGACCACGGAGGCTCAGGAGAACGTGGCGCTGCAGGTGGCCGAGCAGATGTCGGACTACCTGCTGACCGGCGCGGTGACGAACGCCATCAACGCGCCGTCGATCTCGGCCGAGGACGCGCCGCGCCTGCGCCCCTATCTGGCGCTGGCCGAGCAGCTTGGCAGCTTCGCCGGCCAGATCACCGAGAGTGGCCTGTCGGAGGTGGAGATCGAGTACGAGGGCGAGATCGCCGGGCTGAACGTGCGGCCGATCACCTCGACCATCCTGACCGGCATCCTGCGCCCTTATATCGACAGCGTGAACCAGGTCTCCGCCCCGGTGATCGCGCGCGAACGCGACATCGTGGTGCGCGAGACAAAGACCGACCGGGCGCATGACTACGCCACGCTGATCCGGCTCACCGTCAAGACCGAGCGGCGCACCCGCTCGGTCGCCGGCTCCCTGTTCGGCGGCGCAAAGCCGCGCCTGGTGGAGGTCGAGACGATCCCGCTCGAGGCCGAGCTCTCCGGCAACATGCTGTTCGTGCGCAACGAGGACCAGCCGGGCCTGATCGGCCGCCTCGGCACGGCGCTCGGCGATGCCGGCATCAACATCGCCAACTTCCATCTGGGACGCACCCAGGAGGGCGGCACGGCCGTGGCGCTGCTGTCGATCGACCAGGCACCGCCGGGCGAGTTGATGGCGGCGATCGCCGGGTTGCCGAACGTCACACGGGTGCACGCGCTGCACTTCTGAGGCGCCGGATCGGCGCGGGCGGAGGGTGGCGGAGGGCGACGCCGGATGCGGGTCGCCTGCCCGCTTTCCGCCCTTGCCCTCCCCCGACAAGGCCACTAGCGTCTGCCGCGCCATGACCGACGAGACCCGCCCGTCACCGATCCATCCGCCGCTCGGCGCCGCGGCCGACACGGCCCTGCTGCCGGCCGGGCTGCACGATGTGCTGCCGCCGGAGGCCGCGCACGAGGCCGCGGTGACCGGCCGGCTGATGTCGGTGATCGCCGCCCATGGCTATGCCCGCGTCAAGCCGCCGCTGATCGAATTCGAGGACAGCCTGCTTTCGGGCACCGGGGCTGGACTGTCGAAGGACACCTTCCGGCTGATGGACCCGATCAGCCAGCGCATGATGGGGGTGCGGGCGGACATGACGGTGCAGATCGCGCGCATCGCCCGCGACCGGCTGGGCAACGCGGCGCGGCCGCTGCGCCTCAGCTATGCCGGGCAGACCCTGCGGGTGAAGGGCGACCAGTTGCGGCCGGAGCGCCAGGTGGCCCAGGTCGGGGCGGAACTGATCGGCGTCGACGTCGCCAACGCGGATGCCGAGATCGTGGCGCTGGCCTTCGAGGCGCTCCGCGCGGTCGGGGTGGAGCGGCTGACCATCGATCTCACCGTGCCGACGCTGGTGGCCGCGCTGCTGCGTGAGCGCGGGGTGGAGAACGGCGCGGCCGAACGCCTGCGCCTCGCCCTCGACCGCAAGGACGCCGCGGCGATCGACGCGGTGGGCGCGGAGGCGGAGGGCCGGTATCGGGCCGTCACCGACACGCTGAAGGCCCTGCTGCTCGCCGGTGGACCCGCCAAGCGGGCGCTCGACTTGGCGTCGCGGCTGGCTCTCGGCCCGTCGGCCAGCCTGGAGAGTGAGCGGCTGGCGCAGGTGGTCGGGCGCATCGCCGCGCTAGCACCGGCGGCGAAGCTGACCATCGACTGGGTGGAGCACCGCGGCTACGAATATCACACCGGGATCGCCTTCACGGTCTTCGCCCGCGGTGTGCGCGGCGAGCTCGGCCGGGGCGGCCGGTACCTGGCCGGGACCGAGCCGTCGACCGGCTTCACGCTCTATCTCGACAGCATCCTGCGCGCCGTGCCGCCGGCCGCCGAGCCCGCCCTGGCCTATGTGCCCCTGGGCGAGGAAGCGACGGCCGCCCGCCTGCGGGCCGAGGGCTGGGCCGTCGTCGGCGGCCTGATGCCGGTCGTCGATCCGGCGCGCACGGCCCGGCGCCTGGGCTGCAGCCATGTCTGGCGCGACGGCGCGGTCGTCGCGCTCCAGGACATCCCCGGATAGACGTTCGAACGGAAAAGGTCGCCAAGCGATGAGCAATGTGGTGGTCGTCGGCTCGCAATGGGGCGACGAGGGCAAGGGCAAGGTCGTCGACTGGCTGTCGTCGCGGGCCGATGTCATCGTGCGCTTCCAGGGTGGCCACAATGCCGGGCACACCCTGGTGATCGGCGACAAGGTCTTCAAGCTGAGCCTGCTTCCCTCCGGCGTGGTGCGTCCGGACAAGCTGTCGATCATCGGCAACGGCGTCGTGGTCGATCCCTGGGCGTTGATGCGCGAGATCGAGGCCGTCTCCGCCCAGGGCGTGGAGGTGACGCCGGAAACCCTGCTCCTGGCCGACAACGCCACGCTCATCCTCTCCGTCCACGGCGCGGTCGACCGGGCGCGCGAGGCGGCCAGGGGGGCCGGCAAGATCGGCACCACAGGACGCGGCATCGGGCCCGCCTACGAGGACAAGGTGGCCAGGCGCGCCATCCGGGTCTGCGACCTGGCGGAGAAGGACGCCCTGCGCGACAAGGTGCGCGACCTGCTCTCCCACCACAATGCGTTGCTGCGCGGACTCGACGCGGAGGAGATCACCGAGGACGCGCTGATGGCCGACCTCGAGGCCATCGCTCCCCGGGTGCTGCCCTTTGCCGGACCGGCCTGGGTGCGGCTCAACCAGCTGCGCCGCCAGGGAACGCGCATCCTCTTCGAGGGCGCGCAAGGCGCCATGCTGGACGTCGACCACGGCACCTATCCCTTCGTCACCTCCTCCAACACCATCGCCGGCAACGCCGCGGCGGGCAGCGGCATGGGGCCGGGCGCGATCGACTACGTGCTGGGCATCACCAAGGCCTACACCACCCGCGTCGGCTCTGGTCCCTTCCCGACGGAGCTGGCCGACGAGATCGGCGCCCGGCTCGGCGAGCGCGGCCGCGAGTTCGGCACGGTGACCGGGCGGCAGCGGCGCTGCGGCTGGTTCGACGCAGTGATGGTGCGCCAGGCCGTCAAGGTCGGCGGCATCGACGGCATCGCGCTGACCAAGCTCGACGTGCTGGACGGCTTCGACGAGTTGATGATCTGCACCGGATACCGCCTCGACGGCGTGGTGATCGACCATCTGCCATCGGCGACCGGGGCCCAGGCACGGGTCGAGCCGATCTACGAGCGGGTCGAGGGCTGGCATGCCGATACCGTCGGCGCACGCAGCTGGGCCGAGCTGCCGGCGGCGGCGATCAAGTATGTCCGGCGCGTGGAGGAATTGATCGAGGCACCGGTCGCGCTGCTGTCGACCAGCCCCGAACGCGACGACACCATCCTGGTGACCGACCCCTTCGCGGACTGACCCCCGCGCCGCGTGACGGCGAGGACGGGCGCGAGGTTCCGCATCTTCGGCTGACGCCTCCGTGCGGAACGACGGTGTGCTTTTCACACCAATCCAACCCCGTCGTTCCGGCCGAGCGTCAGCGAGAGCCGGAACCCCGAACGGCCGGGCTGCGTCGCCGACGAGGACGGGCGCGAGGTTCCGCATCTCCGCTTCGCTTCAGGCGGAACGACGTTCTCCCTTTTCACCAATTCAACTCCGTCGTTCCGGCCGAGCGTCAGCGAGAGCCGGAACCCCGAGCGGCCAGGCTGCGGCGACGTGGGGTAGGCTCCCCAAAAAGCAACGCCGCGGCCCTCCGGTATGAGAGGCCGCGGCGTGTCTCGAGGAGATCCCGGGTCGCGCTGTCGCTCGCCCGGGATGACCTGCCGGCGGAGCCGTCAGGTCACATCAGGATGATCTCCACCCGTCGGTTCTGCGGCTCGCGCACGCCGTCGGGGGTGGGGACCAGGGGCTGGGTCTCGCCGAAGGCCCGGACCACGATCTCGTCGGGCGCGATGCCGCGCGCGATCAGGCCCTGGCGGACGCTCTCGCCGCGACGCTGGGAGAGGCCGACATTGTAGCCGGCGGGACCCGAGCGGTCGGCATGGCCCTCGGCCAGGACCTGGGCGAAGCCGGCCTGGTTGTAGGTGGCGACCGCCTGGTCGAGCACCTGATTGGCCTGCGGGGTGAGGTTCGAGCGGTCCCAGTCGAAGAAGACGATGAAGCGGTCCTGAGCCGGCGGGGGCGGTGGCGGCGGCTCCTCGACCGGGGTCGGGGCGGGCGGTGGCGGAGGCGGCGGCAGGAAGTGGTAGCGCGCGCCGAAGAAGACCGAGTGGGCCGCGTACTCGTCGTCGATCGTGAACGGATCGCCGGCGCTGTCGATGCCGGAAACCGAACTGTCGAGGACCGTGAAGTAGCGGTAGTCGGTGAACAGTTCCATGCTGTCGGTCAGCGAGACGCTGACGCCGGCGATGCCCTGCAGCGCCACGCCCCAGGTATCGGCGGTGGCCACGCTGCCATTGGCACGAACCTCGTAATCGACATTGCCGGCGCCCACGCCACCGCCGAGATAGGGCGTGAAGGCGGTGCCGGTGTCGATGTCGTAGAGCACGTTCGCCATGATGCCGACCGAGTCGGTCTGCCCGCCAACGCCGGTCAGCGCGAAGGGCAGTGTCGGGGCGGAAAGCGACTCGACCTCGTTCGAGCGATAGACGCCTTCGAGCTCCGTCCTGAACCCGTTCGCCCAGGCATAGCCGACGGCACCACCGGCGAGCCAGCCGGTGTCTGTCTCGCCGTTCAGCGGGAAGGGCGGCACGCCCTGGGAGACGTCCGAAGAAGTCCCGTCCTGGTCGAGGGCCCAGTTGATGCCGCCGCCGCCCTGGATGTACCAGTTGCCACGGAGGTCGAGGTCCTGGGCAGACAGATGGGTCGGGAGGGCCAGGATCAGGGCCGTGGCACCGCAGAGCGTCGAAACCCGCGTCATTCCGCTATCTCCTGAATATGATTTCTAGCTGTGGGACAGGTAACGTTAATCTACCTTATGTATAATCTTCGACTACGATTGGTAAAGCCAAAAAATTGAGAATGTAGGACAACTAATTCTTAAGCGAGGAGAGGTCGAGAGCGGCGCGAATGAGGCGAGCGGACGCGTGGCGCCTCCCCTCAGATCAGGATGACCTCGACCCGGGGGAGCCCCGGCTCCGGCACGCCGCCGGCTGGTGCCAGCAGGACCTCCTCCGAGCCGAAGGCGCGCACCACGATTCCGGACGCCGTGACACCGCGGTCGATCAGGTCGCGCCGGATCGCGTCCGCGCGCCGCAGGGCGAGGTCGACCGGCGCGCTGCCGAAGACGTCCGACGTGCCCTGCGCGAACAGGCGCACGAAGCCGGCCTGCTCGAACCGGTCGACGGCCTGGGCGATGACCGCTCGGGCGTCGCTGTCGAGATCCGCGCCGCCTTCGTCGAAGACGATGATCAACCGCTGCAGCGGTGCCTCCGGCTCCGCCATCGCGACGGCGGCATGTTCCGGCCCTGGGCTGATGGTGCTGGCGGCGGGCGCCCCTGAGTCGGCGCCGAACAGGTAGCGCAGGCCCACGAGCACGCTGTGCGCCCGGTAGTCGTCCGTCACGGCGACCGTGTAGCCGCCCGGCGGGTAGGGGGCGCTGACATCGCTGTCGAACACGGTGAGGAAGCGGTAGTCGGCGAACAGCGCGAGTTCGGGCGAGATCTGGTAGCTGAGGCCGGCGATGACCTGCAGGGCCGCGCCCCAGGCATCCGCGCCGTAGCTGGCGCCCGCGAAGGTGACGTCGTAGTCGACATTGCCGATGCCGAGACCCGCGCCGAGATAGGGCGTGACCGGCGAGCCGGTGTCGAAATCGAAGAGCGCGTTTACCATCAGCGTGAAGACGCCGAGCTCGCCATCGGCGCCGCCGCCGACAAGGCTGGCCGGATCGGCGCAGATGCCGATGAAGCAGACCTCGTTGGGTCCGTTGAGGCGGTAGGCGGCCTCCGCCTCGAGACGCAGTCCGCTGTCGAAGGCGACGCCGACGGCGCCGCCGACGGAGAATCCGGGATCGAAGGTGACGTCGTAGGGGAGATCGGGCGGGATCGAGTCCGAGACGGCGACGCCGTGCGCGAACGTCACGCCAGCGAAGCCCTGCACATACCATTGCCGCTCGGTGTTGAGCAGCAGGTTCTGGGCCTGGGCCGCGCCCGCGATGCCCGCCACGCCACCGCCACCCGCCAGCAGCAGGACTACCCCGATCCGACCCATCGACCACGTCTCCCCGTACATACCAAGGACAATATCATATGGTATATAACAGGGTTCGCCGAGGTCAAAGCCCCGCGCGGCGGCGCGCGAGCCGGAGGTAGGGTTCGGGATAGGGCCTGAGGCCGGCACCGTCGAGACGGCGGACCGGCCGGAAGCCCAGCCCGCGATAGAAGGCATGGGCCCGCCGATCGGTCGCCTGGATCTCCAGCGTGACGCCGCGGCCTCCGGCGCAGCGGATCGCCCGGTGCATCAGGGCCTTGTGCATCAGGGCCCGTCCGATGCCCCGCCGGTGCCAGGCCCGGTCGACGGCCAGCGCCTCGATGCGTCCCCGCCCGACCTCGATTGCCCCCACCACGCGGCCGGCTTGCAGGGCGACCAGCATCCGCGGCAGGGCGCGGCGCAGACCGGGCGCCACGCGCGCCAGATAGGAGCGGTCCGGGACGGGGTGGCGCACCAGGAGGTGCTGGTCGGCGTAGCTGTCGAGGAACAGAGCCACAATGGCCGCGCCGTCGGCCGCCCGCGCCGGTCGGATCAGCAGGCCCGGCGGATGCGACAAGGCCGGCCGATCGCCCCGCGTTCGGGGGCGATCGCCGGCCTCGCGCATGGTCATGCGACCGGATGTGGTGTCGTGGTCCGCCGGGTCTGGATCAGTCGGCGGCAACCCGCTCCTGCGGGCTCGCCAGCTTCTCCTTCAGGGCGGCGTTGCGGATCGATTTCTGCAGCTTCTCGAAGGCCCGCACCTCGATCTGGCGCACACGCTCGCGGCTGATGCCGTATTCCTGGCTCAGATCCTCCAGCGTCGTCGGCTCGTCCTTCAGACGGCGCTCGGTCAGGATGTGCCGCTCGCGGTCGTTCAGGGTCTTCATGGCGTCGGCCAGCAGCGAGCGGCGCTTGGTCAGCTCCTCCCGGTCGGCGAGCATGGACTCTTGTGTCTCCTGCTCCTCGTCGACCAGCCAGTCCTGCCACTCGCCCTCGCTGTCGACACGAAGGGGCGCGTTCAGGCTGTGGTCGGGCGCGGCCAGGCGGCGGTTCATCGAGACCACGTCCTGCTCCGGCACGTCGAGGCGGGTGGCGATCTCCTTCACCGTCTCCGGCGGCAGGTCGCCCTCGTCGATGGCCTGCAACTGGCCCTTCAGCTTGCGCAGGTTGAAGAACAGCTTCTTCTGCGCCGCCGTGGTGCCCATCTTCACCAGCGACCAGGAATGCAGGATGTATTCCTGGATGGCGGCGCGGATCCACCACATGGCGTAGGTGGCGAGCCGGAAGCCCTTCTCCGGGTCGAAGCGCTTGACCGCCTGCATCATGCCGACATTGCCCTCCGAGATCAGCTCGGCGAGCGGAAGGCCGTAGCCGCGATAGCCCATGGCGATCTTGGCGACGAGGCGGAGATGGCTGGTGACCAGCCGGTGCGCGGAATCGACGTCGTCATGCTCGCGCCAGGCCTTGGCCAGCATGTACTCCTCGTCCGGCTCCAGCATCGGGAATTTCCGGATATCCTGGAGGTACCGGGTGAGGTTGCCTTCGGGCCCGATGACCGGGACGTTCGGCGTATTGGACATGATCGTTCTCCTCCTGACGGCGGCAGCGTCCAGGCCCGTCGCGGCACCCGCGGACCCTGCCCCAAGCTGTTATACTATATCAGCGGATGGCCGCTGGATGCAAATTCATTCGAGGGCTTCCAAACTTCTGATCAACTCCCTGATATCATTTGGTAATTCTGATGAAAACCGCACCGGTTGCGAGGTCGCGGGATGAATGAAGCTGAGTTGCGCCGCGTGCAGGGCCTGGCGGGGGAAGCGCAGGCCCGCCACCTCCCTGGAGCCATACAGCGGGTCGCCGAGAAGGCCGTGGCCAAGGCTGGCCATGTGCACCCGGATCTGGTGCGTGCGTCCGGTCGCCAGCTGGCATTCGACGAGGGCGGCGCGGTCGCCCCCATAGCTCTCCAGCACGCGGTAGCGGGTCAGGGCCGGCTTGCCACGATCGCTGACCGCCATCTTGCGGCGGTTGGTCGGATGCCGTCCGATCGGCGCATCCACCTCGCCCCGCCGCGGCCAGGGCGTGCCGATCACGACGGCCTTGTAGACCCGGCTCAGCGTGCGCTCCTGGAACTGGTCCTTCAGCATGGCGTGGGCGGCGTCGTTCTTGGCGACGACCATCAGGCCCGAGGTATCCTTGTCGAGGCGGTGCACGATGCCCGGCCGGATCACCCCGCCGATGCCCGACAGCGTGTCGCCGCAATGGGCGATCAGCGCGTTGACCAGCGTGCCCGTGCGGTTGCCGGGGGCCGGGTGCACGACGAGGCCGGCCGGCTTGTCGATCACCAGCACGTCCTCGTCCTCGTGCACGATGTCGAGGGCGATGTCCTCGCCCTCGACCCGCGCCGGCTCCGGCGGCGGCAGGGTGACGACGACGGTGGCGCCCGGTTTGACCCGGCCGGCGGGCTCGACTACCGTCCGCCCGTCGACGACCACGAGACCCGCCTCGATCAACGCCTGGACGCGGGCGCGGGACAGATCGGCAAGGCCCGCGGTCACCGCCTTGTCCAGCCGTCCCGCTTCCGCCACCGTGAGCGTGCGCAGCGTAGGATCGGAGGTCGGCGGTTCAGTCATCGGCCGGGTAGGGGAGTAGTTCACGCGTGCGAGCCCTCAAGATCAGCGTCGTCGCCATGGGCGTTCTCATCGTCGTCGGCCTCGCCGTCATGGTCGCCGAACTGATACGCCGGTCGCTGGACGGCGGATCGGACGACATGGCGGTATCGCCGGTGGATCTGGCCGCGCTGGGGGTGCAGGCGGGGGAGCGCGTGGTGGCGCTCGCGGCCAGTGGTGACCGCCTGATCGTGGTGGTTGAGGACGCCGACGGCACCCAGAGAATCCAGAGCGTCGCCGTCGAGGGGTTGCGGTAGCGCCGGCAACCTGAAATGCCGACCGGAATTCCCTTGATATGGGATCGCGCCAGGCACGTTGCCAGTGGCCGCGTTGCCAGTGGCCGTATCGCCAGTGGTGGCGGCCCGACGCGGCCAACGGCGACCGGCTTGACGCGGAGAGGGGTGGACTGCATGACCTTCCGGGACGGTGACGGCGCGCCGGGGCGCGCCCGATCCGGTATCGTCTTTGAGGACTTTGGCCACCATGTGGAACTTCGCCAGCGATAACGTCACCGGCGCCGCGCCGGCGATCCTACAGCGTCTGAACGAGGGGATGGCGGGCTCGGTTCCCGCCTATGGCGACGACGCCTTGTCGCAGGACCTCGAGCGCCGCTTCGCCGAGCTCTTTGGCTGCGCCGTCGCGGTGGCGCCGGTGACCACGGGGTCGGCCGCCAACGCGCTCGCCCTGGCGGTGCTGACACCGCCCTGGGGCATCGTGCTGGCGCATGAGGGCGCGCATGCCATCTGGTCGGAATGCGGCGGGCCAGAGATGTTCAGCGGCGGGGCCCGGCTGCGTGGCCTGCCGGGCGCCGGCGGCAGGATCGACCCCGGGTCGGTGGCCGCCACCGCCGCCCGCATCCGCGCCTCGGGCTTCCACGAGGGGCAGCCGACGACGCTCAGCATCACCCAGGTCAACGAACTGGGCGGCGTGTACGGCGTGGCCGAGGTCGAGGCGCTGTGCCGCGAGGCGCGGCAGGCGGGGCTGGTCGTGCACATGGACGGCGCCCGCTTCGCCAACGCCGTGGCGGCGCTGGGCTGCCATCCGGGAGACGTGACCTGGCGGGCCGGCGTCAAGGCGCTGAGCTTCGGCGGCACCAAGAACGGCTGCCTGATGGCCGAGGCGGTGGTGATCTTCGATCCCAGCGAGGCCGAGCGCACGGCGCTTGCCTTCCGCCGCAAGCAGGCAGGCCAGGTGCTGTCCAAGCACCGGGTCCTGGCCCTGCAGCTCGAGGCCTATATGGCCGAGGGCCGATGGCTGCGCCAGGCGGCCCACGCCAACGCCATGGCCGCTCGGCTCGCCGACGGGCTGGCGCGCATCCCCGCCGTGCGCCTGCTGCACCCGGTCGAGGCCAACCAGCTCTTCCTCGCCATGCCCGCGGCGGTCCAGCAACGGCTCGCCGCGGCCGGCTATCGCCTCAGCGCCTGGGACGACGGCGTGTGGCGCGCCGTCACCGCCTTCGACACGCCGGTCGAGGCGGTGGACGGGCTGCTCGACTGCCTGATGGCAGCGGCGGCAGCCTGATCCGTGCCGCCTGACCGCCGCCGCGACTCAGTAGCCGCGGCGTCCGTAGCCGGCGGGATCGGCGAACGGACCGCCGTCGCTGTCGGTCAGGCCGGTGTAGATCGGGCCGCCGCCGCCACCGCGACCATAGCCCGCGGGGTCGGCGAAGGGGCCGCTGTCGCTGTCGGTGATGCCGGAATAGATCTGACCGGAGCCGCCGCCGCGGCCATAGCCGGCGGGATCGGCATAGACGCCGCTGTCGGCGTCCGTGATGCCGGTATAGCCCGACCCGCCACCGCCACCGCAGGACCGGCCCTGGCCGACCGGATCGGCGAAGGCGCCGAGATCGGAGTCGGTGCAGCCGGTGCCTCCGCCGGAGAAGCCACGTCCATAGCCGGCCGGGTCGGCGAAATTGCCGCTGTCCGCATCGGTCAGGCCGGTATAGGGCCGACCCGGGCCGACCGGTCCGGCGGGCACGCAACCGGCCACCACCAGGGCGGATCCGGCGAGACCCACCGGTGCCAGGCGCAACAGGCCGCGCCGGCTCAGCTTGCGGTTGGACGAGATGTCCTTGTCATCGAGGCTTGGCGGCGCGCCCTTGCCGGACTCGTCGTCCTTCTTGTCAGCCATTGTCGTGCACTCCCCAATCACGACCGGCTCGGGCACCCAACCCGTCCGGTCCCCCACGAGCGGCCGAAGCCGCTCCCCTCTCGACGCCATCATGATTGACCGCGCCGTCCATCTTCTGGAAACGCCGAATGACGGACAATCAACCTAAGTGGAGTAAATGGCCGGATTTGGGCCGTCCCGAACGGACCTGACGAGCTTTCACGGGCTTTCAGGGACTTTCTGGGGACTTTCGTGATCTTTCAGGGATCGCGCGGGCGAGCCCTGCGCCGGGGAGAGCGCAGATCGGCCATTCTTGCATCGGCGGCGGCGACGTGACGCTTGCACAGCCGCGCACTCTCGGCTATCACACCGGCCTTCGCTGCCGGTGCCGGCAGCCAGGTCCAGGGTCCCCTTCGTCTAGAGGCCTAGGACACCGCCCTCTCACGGCGGCAACAGGGGTTCGAATCCCCTAGGGGACGCCACTTTCCAGCTCCATAAGCGGTTGTAATTGCGGGGAAAAGCTGCTTTTCTGCGATCTCTTCCATCCGTTGGCGCTGGATTTGCCGTTACAAAATGCGTTACATTGATTCCCGTATTCCTGATGCCACGGGATTGGGATGGGTACGCTCCGGCAGAATGTGCGCGGCACTTGGTACTATGTCCGTCGTGTCCCGAAAGCCTTCGCAGGGTTCGACACTCGCACCTTTGTCCGGATGTCGACGCGTATCAAGGTGGAGGATGACCCGCGGGGCCGACGCGCTGACCGCGTCATTTCTCGCCTGGATCTTGAGACCGAGTCCTATTGGCGGGGACTGGCCGAGGGACGCTCTGCTGAGGCGGAAGAAAGATATGCCGCCGCCCGTGGCCGGGCGAGGGCGCTAGGCTTCGATTACCAGCCCGCCTACGAGCTCGCGTTCACGGGCCGGCCGGATGAAATCGGAACCCGTCTCGATCATCTCGACAAGCAGGGAAGCCTGGACGAGCCCACTGAGGTCGCGGCGGTGCTCGGCGGCGAGCCTGCTCCGGAGCTGAGCCTCGACCGGCTTTTCAGCTTGTATAAGAAGCTCCAGGAGCCTGACCTCGCGGACATGTCGCCGGACCAGCGCCGGAAATGGGCAAATCCGAAGAAGCGAGCGCTGGCCAATCTAAAGAAAGCTGTAGGCGACCTGCCCGTTCCAGCAATCACTCGCGACAAGGCGCTGGACTTCCGCCAGTGGTGGGCCGATCGCGCGGTGACTGAGGGGGTGCAGCTCACGTCCGCTAATAAGGATTTCGGGCATCTCTCTACAATGTGGCGAGCGGTCGATGAGGCTCACCGCTTCGGCTTGACATTGGTATTCGAGAAACTGCGTTTCGCGCCGCGTTCCAACAAGAACCGGCCCCCGTTCAGCAATACGTTTTTGGTCGAAACGCTGTTCGCTGACGGTGCTCTCTCAAACCTCAATCGGGAGGCGCGCGCCGTCATTTATCTGATGACCGAAACAGGGCTCCGCGTTGCCGAGGCATGCAACGCCCGATTCCATCTCGACGGTGAAGTGCCCTACGTCTCCATCTCAGGCGACGGCCGAAAGCTTAAGACACCGCACTCCGCAAGAGATATCCCGCTCGTCGGGGTGGCGCTTGCGGCCGCCAAAGCGTTCCCCGGTGGCTTCGAACACTACCGCCCCCGACCGGACTCGCTCTCTACGCTAGTGAATAAGTATCTTGAGCTGAACAAGCTCAAGCCTACTCCCGATCACTCCCTCTATTCGCTACGGCACAGTTTCGAGGACCGGCTGACCGCTCTCGATCCGCCCGACAAGATCATCGCGTGCTTGATGGGGCACAAGTTCCACCGACCGCGATACGGTCAGGGGCCAACACTCCCCCAACTCAGATCCTGGGTGAAAAGGATCGAGCTGCCGATCCAAGCCTATTTGTAATCGCCGGAGATCGACAAGGGATCTCCGACTGGACCGTAGCTACGGGACGAAGCCGTTGCAGCACAGACGACGCACGGGATCGAGCATCGGTCTTGGCTCGCGCGGCCGACAGCTCGCGCTCAAAGCGCTCGAAGATGGGAAGATAGACGTCGCCATGACGCATGACGACGTATGCAGCCAACTCTAGCCAGCGCTCCAGATCCTCCAGAGTTGGGTGTCGTGAAGCGGCGTGTTGGCGCATCAATCCTGATTGTCGCAGCTTGAATGCGTTGCCAACGGATCTATTAGGTAGTCCCTTGGATCGAGGTCCGGCCGGGCGATGAAGATGCATGCGAGGTAGTCGGACGGGAGACGTCCTCGGCGCCGCCACTTCATGAAAGCGTCCCGGGAAGGTACGGGCAGCCCAGCCTTCACCAGCGCAGGGACGATGCCAATCTTGTACCCAGGAGGGAACTCGGCCAAAAGCTTTGGGATATTCCACATAGGGTCAAACTGTAGCCTACAGATGCCCTACAAATCAAGATTTTGCGTGCCTCAATCGTCCATCGCTGTGGACATTTTGGCCACATAGCTGCTAATGTGCCTCACCGAATGACCGGCATCTACGTAGCGCAGCAAAACCAGCAGGAAGAGTGAATTGGCCCGTCGACCGAAGCCCTCATTGACGAAAGCACCCAAGGTAGTGCCTTTTCCGACGCAGCGTTGGAAGTCGGAAGAGTTTCGCCACAATCTCCAGCAGGCACTTATCCGAAAAGGGTGGAGCCAGTCGGATCTGGCCCGGGCGATTTGGGGATCCTACACCGATGAGCGCACGGGCTATAAACTGGCGCGGAATCGGGATCGAATCGCTCGATACGTTCGCGGGGTCAACTTCCCCGACCCATTGGCGCTTTCGCAGATCGCAAAGGCACTGGAAACCACTCCCGAAGACTTGGCGCCAGAGCGTGTTGGTGAATCACTCGCCGAGCGGACGCCTCAAGTTTCCATCCAGCAGATACCAGGATACGAGGACAAGGTGCATCTGGTGATCGATGCCCTCGTTCCGGCCAAGCTGGCCGCGAAGATATATACCCTCATGGTCGAGACGGACAATGTCTCGGCCTAACCTCGGCCCAAAACTCGCGCTCAACAGGAGCGGGAATTACGAGGTCCGGTGGTCGGAGAACGGCCGCTCGAAATCCTTCAGCTTGCGAACTTCGAATTTGAGCGAGGCGAAGGTCGGCTTTGCCAATTGGATGCTCCGGTACCATCGATCCCCGCGGGAAGTCGGGCCGACCGTCTACACCGTTGAAATAGCGAAGGCGCTTCGGTGGGAAGAGCATGTTATTCCGCGCGTTGTCGACCAGACGCGGTTGGAGTTTTGTTGGGCTCGGCTAATGCCTGTGTTCGGCGACTTGCCGGTGAGCGCGATCAGCCCAAAAACCGTGAGCGAGTATGGCCGGGCGCGCCGTGCGGAAGGCGCCGGAGATGCGACCATTCGCAAGGAGCTCTCGGAGCTCGGGACAGCACTGAACCATTTGGTGAAGACGCGGCGGCTCAAACCGGACGAAATCAGCGCGATCTCACTGCCTCAAAAGTCCCCGCCGCGGGATCGCATTCTAAGTGCGCAGGAAATCCACGAGCTCCTGGCAACTGCCGCCGGCCGGCGAAAGAACAAGCGCCTGTCGCGCATCGAGCGCTACGTTTGGATCCTGCTTCAGACCGGATGCCGGCCGACGCCCCCGCTGGAACTGACATGGGACCGCGTCGACTTCGAGCGCAAGCTGATCGACTTCAACGTCCCGGGCCGCAAGCGGACGAAGAAGAAGCGGCCGATCGTGCGCATCTCTGAGCGCCTATGCCACTTCCTTGAAGCTGCCCGGCGCGAGCGTGAAGGCAAGTACGTTCTCGACCACCCCGGCGCGATCAAGAAGTCTTTCTCGCGCCTCGTCATCGACGCCGGGCTTAAAGATGTCACCCCCTACACGTTGCGGCATACCTGGGCCAGCCACGCGCTCATGAACGGCGCCGACATCTGGAAGGTGGCGAAGATGCTCGGGAACAGCGTGCAGATGGTAGACGAGGTCTACGGCCACCTGATCCCCGAGTATCTAGACGATACGGTCAACTGGCACGCCCCTCCGACCGCAGAATCCCCAACCTCCGCTGGCCGCGCGAGCGACTGCTGATGTCTAGGAATGATATCCTCTCGCATCGGCGGGCCGACGAAGTCTACACTGACCGGCCGATCCATCCTGCGGGGTTGATGCTTAGAGCGAGCTCGATGGTGACAATCTGTCCCGAGCACCGATCCAAACCACCCCGCCCACCTAGACACCGCTAAAGGCCGCCGATGACGATTTCCCGTTTCCCGAGCACGCAAGTGAGCGCTGCTTATGTAGGGTGTGCTGCGAGACTAATCTCATCCCCACCAGCAGCGGCGGTGACCTGATGACGCTGCATCCGCAATTCGTGCCGTATATCGAAGCTGGGTGGGGACGGGAAATCGTGCCGCTCAAGCCGCGGGAGAAAATGCCGCTGTTCAGCGGATGGGTGAAGGGCGTGTTCAATGCCGATCACCCGCCGCTGATGCCGGCGGACGCCAATGTCGGGATCCGCTGCGACAGGCTGCATGTGCTCGACTGCGACTTCGACGGGCCGGAAGCCAACTGGCTCGCTGACGAGCTGCGCGGCCTGCTGCCGGCCTCGGCCGCGGAACAGCGCCGCGGTGACTACCGGTTCAAGTTCGTGGTCATGGCGGACCTGGTCTTCGACGAAGGCCCGGCGCCGCGGGGGATCGTTTTCGATCAAGGCAAGATCGAAATCCTGTCGGGCCGCGGGCGGCAGTTCGTGGCCCACGGCGTCCATCCCGAAGGCGATGAATATGTGTGGGTCAACGGTGTACCGGTGGACGCCGAATTGGCGATCATGTCGGGCCAGGAAGTCGATGACGTACTGACGAAGCTCGCCGAGGCGCTTGAACGGAAGGGACAGAAGGTTATCCGCGGGCGCGGTTCGATCGGCGCCGCGGGCGACGGCAAGCCGATCGGCGATCGCGGGTTGATGGCGCCGGATGCGGACGAAGCTCGCGCCGCGCTCCTGACGCTCCCAAACCCGAACCCGGATTCGGGCGAAGTCACCAACTGGGCCTGGCTCATCAAGGTGGCGCGCGCCTACAAGGCCGCGGTCGGCGGCGACGAAGACGCGTTCGCGGCTTTCCAGGAATTCGCGGACAGGCACCCGACAGCGGATCCCGATCCCTACTCGAACAACAGCGCCAGGCGCGCCTGGAACAGCGCGAAGACGACGTATATCGGCTGGGACTGGCTGATGGATCAAGCCGTGGGTTACGGCTGGGAGCCGCCCGGGGGGCTGTTCCCTGAAGATAAGGCCGGGGCGCTTGTGGTGGATGAGAAGGCGATCGAGCGACGGCGCGAAGCCGTGGAGGCGGACCCCAAGCTGGACAAGCTACGTAAGACGCTGTCCCTGGACACGGACGGCGAAGGCATCACAGAGCGCACCGCCACGGACAAAGCCCTTGCGCTCCGCTGTGCCATCAATCTGTGGGGCCAAGCCGCATGGAACAAAGAGTTGGGGCCCCTCACTTTCGAGCGCACGTCGGGATTGTGGGAGGAGTCCGCAGGCGGGTTGAGGATACGCGTCTCAGACCTGCTGTCCGCCGCAGGAAGAAGCTTTGAGAACGTGAAAGAGCGGCGCCGTTGCCAGTCCAGCCGTCTTATCAACGCCGTCACATCCCTGACGATGGATCATCTGGAGACACCCATCGATAGGTTCCAGAACACGGATCCCCTGGTCCTGAACACACCGGCGGGTGCCGTGGATTTGGCAACAGGCAAAGTCCGACCGGCGCGCGCGGACGACTATTTTCGCCAGCGGACGGCCGTCCCGATCGCGGACACCGTGTGCCCGGTGTGGTTGACGTTCCTGGCGGACGTGTTCCGGGAAGACGACGACCTGATAGCGTATCTGCAAAAACTGGCGGGGTTGACACTTCTCGGCGACGTGCGGGAGCAGGTCTTGCCGTTTTGCTACGGGGACGGCGGCTCCGGCAAATCTACCTTCCTGGGCACGATGCAACGCGCCCTCGGCACCACTTCCCGGGGCTACGCAGTCGGCATGGGCGCCGACCGGCTCGTGCTCGGGCGAGGCCAGCACCATCCGACAACGATCGCGCAACTCTTCGGGAAGCGCATGGCCGTGGCGTCGGAAATCGGCGAGGGGAGCCGCTGGAACGATGCTCTCATGAAAGACCTGACGGGCGATGACGAGATCACCGCACACAAGATGCGGTGCGATCCGTTCACCTTCAGGCCATCCCACACGCTGTGGGTTTTCGGTAATGTGCGGCCGTCCTTCACCGCCCGCGACAAGGCATGGACCCGGCGCCTGAAGCCGATACGCTTCGAGAAAGTCCACGCCGACGAGAACGCCAGTCACCCCGAAGTCAAGCTCCGGCTCCAGAATTCCGAGAACCACCCCGGGGTGCTTCGCTGGATGGCCGACGGCGCCCGGGCGTATCTCCAGGACGGCCTGCCGCGTCTCCCCGCGGCGATAGACCGCGAACTGACCGACTATATCGCCGCGCAAGATCCCCTCGTGGCGTGGGTTCGGGAACGCTGCGATCTGGTGCCGGGGGCTTCGGAACGAGCAGATGCCCTGTTTAAGAACATGGAGCAGTGGAAAGCTGTCCGCGCTTCGACGGACCTATCCGATGACTTCGACCCACTCAGTCTGCCAGCAGATTCCAAGTCCCTTACGCGTGCGTTGAGGACGGCATATTCACCGAAGCTGGGCACTATTCGGCGTGCTTCCTGGAATGAACTCAGCGGGATCAAACTAAAGGTCCGGGCTGTCCCAAACGGGAAATCGGGCTGATCGCGAGCTGTCGGTCGAGCGAAGAGAGTTGGCCAATTTGGAATTAACCGAGATGAAAGGAAGGGATGGCATGAGTAACGCAAGCACTCTGAAGGACATTCAGCTTATGCACGATTGGATAGCATGGTGCCTTGATTTAGATTACCGAGCCAAGTGCGTCGTATGGACTGAAGAACTAATGTATTCGTATCGGCAATGGTACGAGAATAATGGGGGCATGCGGATTAATGAGCCGAAAGAGTTAGCGCGTGAAATCATAATGCGGTTCAGTGGTGAGCACCCAAACCCGTTTCGCCTGTACGATGCTCGTAGAAATCTCGTGGCGCTCAGGGGAATAGTTCTGCGTCCCAAGATCAACTACTCAAAAGAGTAGCGCCGGCCGCAATGGAGCTAGTCAACCAGTCGGCACGCGAGGAAGCCCCGCCAAGAGCCAACTTGATCGCGGCGAAGTGTGGGCGACTGACTGCTGTCCGGGAACAGATACTGAATTCGGGGCACAATGGGCGGCAGCGAGGAAGAGGAGCACTGCCGCCCATCGCGGTGGGGAGGGCAATCGTCGATTGCTCTTGCTTCGGCCAAATCGAAGCCTGTCGACGATGTTACAGTCGAATGACGATTGCAACCCTGGCGCTAATACTGATTGATCGCTCAACTTAAAGATCGGTTCCCTCGACCACCGCCTTGCTCCCACGATCTTCCTCCCCGATGGCCCAGTCTTCACTCCTCCATCTTACCGAGGGCGCCTATGAAGCGCCGGCCGCTGGGATGTATCGATCCGATGCCCAAAGAAGCAGGCCGAATAGAAGGTGCGGCACGAGGGATGCCACGATCATCGGTGGACCGATGGTCAGGCCAGCAAAGCCCCATCCCACGATTGGGAAGAAGACGACAAGGATGACGATCCACAAAGCGGCGGCCAGGCCTAGCGCTGTCCAAATGTCCTTTCTGGTGAAAAATCGAACGAACACCACCGACCAGAAGGTGACGTACACCGTGTGGAACAACAGGCCCACCGGAAGAGGTAAGCCGCTCCCGAGAACCGTCTCGGCAAAAGCCAGCGAAGGGGGCTGGGGGAACGGCGATACGCCGGCAAAGGTCAGCGCCAACATGATCGCGGCGGTGATAACGGAGACGAGAACGCCGATTCCGATAGCCCGCACCCACGAGCGCCCGTGGGTCTCAGTCGCAGCCATAACCCTCTCCTTTCTCGCTGGAGCGTGAGACGCATCCGCAGCCACTGCCAGCGCCTGTCAAATAGGGGGCGAAGACCTCGTTGAGGGCCCCGGCCGCGCTTTCCGGCGCATCGACGACGAGGGTCACGCTTTCGCTTGTCTCTGTAAGATCGAAACCGAGAAAGCCGCAGCATTGCTGCTCAAGGTGAACCATCTCGCGAGGAGTGGCGGCGTGTCTGGGGCGATAAGTCAAGACGAGCTGCAAGCCGTCCTGCCGGGCACCCATCAATGCCTTTCGGTTCAACTCCGCTATCCAGTCCCGCCGCTCGTTGATGTCTCTTACCCCAAGCGTGCAAGCGATTGGCCCGTCTGCTGAAGGGCGGGTCGCCATGGAAAACGCCTTTCGTTTCGTACGTCACAACCCCAACGTAGTCCTTCAAGTAGCTTGAGGTTCAATCCCTTCATGGGAGGACGTGAATGCCGATGAAGATTGGCGAGATCGCCCGCAGCACCCGCACCAATCCGTCCACCGTCCGCTACTATGAGGAGATAGGGCTGATGCCGGCGCCTATGCGTGAGGACAGCGGCCAGCGTCGCTATAATGAAGAGGATCGCCGACGTCTTGCCTTTATCAGGCAATGCCGGGCGTTCGGTTTCTCCATCGAGCAGATTCGCTCGCTCGTAATGCTCACCCGAGACAGTGAGCGATCATGCGGCGAGGCGCGCGCAATCGCTGCCGACCACTTGAAGGCCGTGAGCGAGAGAGTGTCGGAGTTGACGGAACTCCAGCGTAGCCTCATGGATTTCGTCGAAAGTTGTGACACTGCCTGCGCTGGTGGGCCCGGGCCGGAATGCGTGATTCTTCGTGAGATGGCGGATCCGCAATCTCACGGGAGCGATCTCCATCGCGTCAAGCTCGGCGGTTGATCGAGAGGGTGCCTCGTGCGCCTTCGGCCCCCCTCAGACCTTCGGCCAATTCTCCAGAGTTCGCGACATGATCTCCCCGGACGGAACGCCTGTGAAGTACTCCGAAATCACCTGTCCCGAATGCGGGCATCGCAAGGTCGAGCAGATGCCGACAGACGCTTGCCGGTACTTCTACGAGTGCGAGGTCTGCGGAAGCCTGCTGCGCCCCAAAAGCGGCGACTGCTGCGTCTTCTGCTCCTTCGGGACAGTGCCCTGCCCGCCGATTCAGACGCGGCGTCACGAGGAAGCAGGCCGCTGATCCAATTCTCGACCTGGACGAGGGGCTATCAGGAGGGGATTGCGGTTCGGCGTGCTAGGTGAGGCGAACGACGCTAACCGCCGAACCGCCCCAAAGAGGGTTTTGTCCTCAGCTGGGGACGGCACCATGCCTGACTTGTCACTCCGAGCCAAGCAGGCCGACGACAAAAACCTTCGCCAGATGGCCGACCGCATCCAGGGGCGGCGGTGCGGGGAACTGTTGAAGACGTTCCAGACGGGGCCGAGTGGCGGCCGTCCGAAAAACGGGGAGGGCGACCGCCCTGTTTCGCAGTCTCAAATGGGACGCGACGCGGGCATGAGCAGCCATCAGGTCAAGACCGCCGTCCGCGTCGCCAAAAACGGCTCTGTCCCTCAGGTGTCACTTCGTCAGTCCGGGGATACCGGATGATCCACTCAACGTCATTCCTGGGATGGCGCACCGCGAGCGCTATAAGGATCAATGACGCGGGACGACCCGTGCTCACAATCTCCGTTCCGGGACGGCCCGGCCCCAACCTTGGAGGCCATGCCGTGGCTTGGATCAATCTCATCCTCGCAGGTTTGCTGGAAATCGTCTGGGCATTCTTCATGAAGAAGTCTGCCGGCTTCACGCTACTCGTCCCCTCGCTCATCACCATCGGCACGATGATCGCGAGCTTCGCGTTGCTGTCATTCGCAATGCGCTCGCTCCCGCTTGGAACCGCTTACACGGTCTGGACTGGCATAGGCGCGGTCGGCGCTTTCGCAGTGGGCGTGGCTGTGTTGGGCGAGGCTGCAAATCCGGGGCGCCTGGCTGCTGCTACGCTAATTCTATCCGGCATCGTTCTCATGAAGCTAACGAGCCCCAGCACGTAGGCGGAAGCCGGCCGTTGTTCGATCGGGATGATGTTAGAGCGGAACTGGCGAATTATTTGGATGCGCGGAGCTGGCTCGATTATCCGAGTTTCGGCACTGCCGTCTTCCAGCTCGATCGCCACCGGAGACCGGACGCAGCGACTCCTCACGTCTTCCATCACTAATGCCCACGCCGCATGCCCTCCACCAGGCGCACGATGTCGATCTGTCGGTGGACCTGCATCTTTCCCAAAGCCGACTGGATCTGGTTGCGCACGGTATGCACGCTGGTTCCGCGGCCCTCGGCGATCGCCCTGGCCGAGAGGCCGGCCGCGACCTGCTGGACGATCTCGGTCTCCTGCGGGGTCAGGCCGAAGCGGCGACGCAGCCGGCTCGGCAGGTCACTGTCCTCCCGGCGCCTCGACAGGGTGACGAGAAGGCAGGGCTCGGCACAGTCGAACAGCAGCCCCGAGGGCCGGTAGTCGAGCTTGTCGGCCGCCAGCGGCGCGATCCGGCAGATGAGGGCGAGTCCGCTTTCGTCGCTGCTCAGGTGCAGGGTCTGCGGTTCCGGTGGGCTGGCCGCGGAGCTGCGCCGCAGCGCGGCGGCGAAGCGCCGGTGCCAGCCCGGTGGCGCAAAGACCAGGCGGCGCTGGAAATCGCACCGGATGGCGGCGCCCGCGTCGAGCATTCGATCGGCCTGCGGGTTGGCGAAGACGATCTGGCCGTCGCGCGTGATCGCAAGGCAGGCCGCGGTTGCGGGATCGCTCACATTGACCAGGGCGTGTTTCTCCAGCTCCGCTGCGGCCAGAGTGCGGGCGATCTCGAATGCCTGTCGTAGATGCGGGGTCAGCGTGGCGACCATTCTTTGCCAGGGCCGCTCCAGACGCTCGGCATCCCTGGCACGGATGCTGCCGCTGAAGGCGAACAGTCGGCGCTCGTCCTGGAAGAGAAGCACCGAGCAGCCGCCGGTTATGTCCTCCTGTGGCCGCACCCAATCGTTGTAAAACTCCGAGCGCCGCCGCTCGGCGTCGCTCCACAAGGCGCTGTACGGGGTGACCTCGCCCGTGCGTTCGGCCAGCATTTTAGCGGCCAGCACGTCCTTTTCAGCGTAGTAGGCGGCGTAGCTGCGCTCGAAGCGCGGGTCGTAGCCATGTTGCCGGGCGCCGAGATCGATTCGGGAGTCGGCGTCGTAGCCGAACAGGCAGGTGCGAATGCCGCCTCCCATGATGCCGGCGCAGTCCTGAAGAAAGCGCTCCCATTTCCGATCGTCGAGCGCCGCACCATAGGCAAGCGCGGCTAGCCGTCCCAACTCGTCTTCCACGCGACTTGTCCTCTTTGGTCCCTCTGCTGTCGGCATAGTGCATTTGCATCATGCGGCTCGGCGATATCCTTCCTAGACCGGTGCCCAAGGACTTGCGGCGACGGTCCTTCTGCTTCGCGCGAAACGCCCTCGATGGACGCATCGCGCGCAGGGAAGCCACACAGGACAAGGGTATATCCGGGCGATGCTGACAATTTCCGCGAGCAGGCTTGCATGTTTACGCACGTCGGGGAAACCCCTGCGGTGTCGGCTTCGGCAGAGTGTCGCTGCGCTCTGTCTGGCGACGGGGGCATCGATGCCGGCCGCCGCGCAGAGCGTCTGGTTCGGCGGCGAGTCCAATGACTGGTTCGCCGCGGGCAACTGGGGCGGCGGCGTGCCGGCTGGCGGGGTCGACGCCTTCATCGCCGTGCCCTCCGCACCGTTCCAGCCGCTGATCGACGGGGCCCTTGCCCTTGCCAGCGACGTGCATGTCGGCTTCGACGGGACGCAGCCAGCCGGCGGCAGCTTGACGATCCAGAACGGCGGCGTGCTGAGCGGCTACAACAGCTTCCTGGGCTACGCCGCGGGGGCGGCGACCGGGCTGGCCACCGCCATGGTGAGCGGGACGGGTACGCAGTGGAACAATACCGGCCAGATGATCGTCGGCCACAGCCATACCGGCGTGCTGAGCATCCAGAATGGCGGGGCAGTCTACAACGACATCGGTATCGTCGGCAACCAGTCGGGCGGCACAGGCTATGTGACCCTCTTCGGCACCGGCTTCGGCACCGGCGCCCTGTGGGCCAACAACTCCGCGCTGTCCGTCGGCCAGGACGGTACCGGCAGCGTCACCGTTACCAATGGCGGCACTCTCGAGGTCGCGCTGGGCACCGGCGCCGTCAGCCTGGCGGCAAACGCCGGATCGTCGGGCACCCTCACCATCGGACAGGAAGGCGCCTTTCCACCGGCCGCCGCTGGTGTTGTCCGCGCCGCGCAGATCTCCTTCGGCGATGGCGACGGCCAACTCGTCTTCAACCACACCAACACAGGATATCTGTTCGATCTCCTGCTGGTGGGGAATGGCGGCGTGCTCAACCGGGCGGGCACGACCCTCTACACCGGCGATGGCAGCGCCTTCACCGGCACGACGACAATAATGGACGGGCGGTTCCACGTGGATGGCCAGCTGATGGGCGTGATCGAGGTAGACGGCGGCGTGCTTGGCGGCACCGGCGATGCCGACGACGTCTCGGTCAATGGCGGCGGTACCCTGGCGCCGGGCGCCTCCATCGGGACGCTCGGCGCCGCCCAGGTCTCGTTCGACGCCGGCTCGGTCTTTGAGGTGGAACTGAACGACGGCGGGAACACCGCAGGCGCCAACAACGATCTGCTGGATGCCAGCGGAATCGTCGCGATCAACGGCGGCACGGTGCGCGTGCGGCCGGCCAATGGCAGCGACGACGGCTCGACCTATACGCCCGGGCTCACCTACACAATCATCTCCGCGGGGGCCGTCGACGGCCGGTTCGACGCGGTGACCGACGACTATCCGCTGCTCGCCTTCGCGGACAGCTACGACGCCAGTAATGTCTATCTCACCTCGGCCGCCGCCAGCGCCTGTCCGGCAGGTCTGACCTTCAACCAGGACGGCACCTGCGGTGGTGTGCTGTCGATCGGTTCGGGCGGTCTCTACAACGCCGTTCTCAACCTCTCGTCCGCAGACCTGCCCGCCGCCCTCGACGCCCTGTCGGGGGAAATGCACGCCTCGGTCGGCACCACGTTCCTGGAGGACAGCCGCTTCGTGCGTCAGGCGGCGCTGGACCGTCTACGGCTGCCGATCTCCGCGGCCACGCCAGCCGAGGACCGGTCTATGACCCACGCCCTGGACCAACCAGGGATGGGCGCGTCGGACGCATCCCCGAATGGCCTCTGGGGCCGTGCCTTCGGTGCCTGGGGTAGGTGGGCGGCGGACGGCAATTCCGGCCGGACGAGGCGCACGGTCGGCGGTGTCTTCCTGGGTGGCGATGCGCCGATATCCGAGCATCTGCGCCTCGGCGTCCTGGCCGGTTACGGCCGGTCCGATCTCGAAGCGGCCAGCCGCGCCTCGACCGGCACGGTGGACAGCTGGCACCTCGGCGCCTATGGCGGCGCGGTGTTCGGCGATCTCGGCCTGCGCTTCGGCGGGGCCTATGCCTGGCATGACGTCGCTACCATGCGGTCGGTCGTCTTCACCGGCTTCGGCGACGGGACGAGCGCCGGCTATGACGGCGCCACGGCGCAGCTCTTCGGCGAGGCAGGCTACCGCCTTGGCCTCGGCGCCGTGCGGCTTGAGCCCTTTGCGGGGATCGCCCACGTCCAGGCGTGGACCAATGGTTTCACAGAGACCGGCGGGCCAGCGGCGCTGACGGCCGGTGGTCTGAACCTGGAAACGACCTTCACCACGCTCGGCCTGCGCGCGGAAACCGACATCGCTCTCGGAGCGCATACGCGCGCCGGACTCACCGGGATGGTGGGTTGGCGGCATGCCTTCGGCGACGTGGCGCCGCTGTCCACGCACCGTTTCGCTGGCGGTGCGCCATTCGCGGTGGCGGGAGTACCGCTCGCCGAGGACCTGCTGGTGGTCGAACTCGGCCTTGCCCTCTCGCTGACGCCGGACTTGGACATCGCGCTCAGTTATGACGGCGCCTTCGGTGCGGGGCTTTCGGACCAGTCAGTACGCGCCAGTCTACATTTGCGGTTCTGACAGACGGCGGGTTTCAGAGGTCCTGCTCTGAAGAAGGTTCCAACGCATGAGTGCCCGCGGTGATCGGCACCCGAGGGATAGTGCTGCCACGGCGACGCGGTTACCTGGCTGTGCCGCGTTTGCATGATGCAAACACCCTGAGGTGTGTTCGTCATGAACACACCTCTGCCAACCTGTCTGCCCAAGTTCAATTTGCGATAGTCGTCTCAGTTCGCCGCCCCTACTTTGGGGGCTGGTTGAACGAGCAAGGAAGATCCGCAGAGCGATGTCCGACGATCGCGAGCGGCGTCGCCCGAACGTTGTGGAGTTCCGGAGGCGACGGCGTCAAATGCAGGGGCACAACAGGACGCCACATCAACATCAGCAAACCGGCAGTGGGAGCCGGCCTTGGGTCAGCCTGGCTATCACTGGCGCCCTGATCATAGGCGCCTACTGGATCGTTGCGTCCGATAGCATCCTACCGGACCAATCAGCAGATGGTGGGACGGCGGCCGGCCAGATCGCAGGCATCGTCACCCACGTTCGGGACGGCGACACCATCGAGGTCGACGGGCAGGCGATCCGCTTGAACGGCCTTCACGCGCCGGAGTTGGGCGATCCGCTGGGTTCTCAGGCGCGCGACTTCATAGCGGCGATGGTGAGCGGCCGAGAAGTCACCTGCGAGCTGAACGGCGAGCGCTCGTATGACCGGCTCATCGGCCGGTGCTTCCTCGATGGCGAGGACATTGCCGCGAGCCTGGTGGCGTCGGGATATGCGAGAGACTGCCCGCGACACTCCGGCGGGCGGTATTCGGAGTTCGAGCGCGAGACGACGTTGACGCTGCCGCCATACTGCTAGCCGCCCGCTCGTTTAACGACGAACCATGCGGGCAGCGATCGAGGCACGACCACCGCGCCAGCCTCGATCGCTTCTGCTGCAATCTCGTCCTAGGCCATGCCTACTGCGAGAGTTCCGACAGTCGTTGATCACGCTCCTGCCGCCTCGATATCGCGGCAACCTACGGACACGAATGTCTTGAAGGCACTCCCGTAGTGAACTCAGTATTCCTGAGGTTGGACGCTGCATTCAGAGGCACGGAGGCTGTGCGAGAGAAATGGGCAGCATCATCGCTAGGGCGGCAAACCGTGTCTGCGCGGCAGTCGTTGCATTTCAGCCGATCGCAGCGACAGCTCAGGACTGGAACACCTTCGATTTAATTCAGGCGTGTCGTGGTGAACTCGGCGCTCAGGCGCAGTCATTCTGCGATGACCTAATCGCCGGAGAGGCTTTTGTACTAAACTCAAATGCAAATTCCGGCCTTCGCGGGATATGCACTCGCGGACTCGGTGTCACAGCGGTTAGAGAAATCGTGATCAGCAGGCTAGAGAACTCCCCTGAGATGTGGCCGCAGAATCCATACGCCAGCGTCGCGACTGCTCTATTTCAAGAGCTGCCTTGTTAGTCGCAGAGTTTTCTTAACCTGACGCCTGGCCCGCCCACGGGCGAGAGGCTTGCAGCCAAGCGCGACGCGGCCGCCCGCGAGCGCGAACTGAACTCGCTGGAGGACTACATTCTCGACAGCCCGATCCGCGATCTCGACGACGCGCTGCTGCGGGTGCCGATCGTGAGCGGACATCTTCGGGACTGCGGGATCGGAGACTTGAAGGCGTGCTGGTTCGATCGCCTTAATGCGGCCCTGGATCGTGCCACGCGTTTGATTGCCGAGCAGAAGGCGGAATGGCGACGGCCGGCGCTCAAGGCGTTGATGGGATACTACCCGGCGCAGCATGGGTGTCCGAGCGAGTAGGCTGCGAGCGCAGCAGCGATGAGGATGGGGCCGCCAGTGAGCGGCCCATTCTGTAGACTCGATACGACAGGACAACGGCGCGTGAACAACGAATCGGAGAACTAGGCTAACCTATTCCCGCAATTGGCAGAGGGCTTGCCATGGATATTCTCGCTATTGTCACGTTCGGGATAGCGCTGTTAGGCGCGGTCCTCGGCGTCCTGAATACGTGGCGAAACTTCGATCGAGACCGCGTTAAGCTCATAATTAAGCCCGCGCACAGCATTCTTGTGGGCGGCGCCGAACACCTTTGGCCGGGCATTGATTTCTGCATCGAAGTTGTGAACCTCAGCGCGTTTCCCGTCACCGTTCAGGAGATCGGTTTTGAAAACCGGGACATGAACAAGCGGGCTGTGGTGGTTCGCTCACTGACTGTGGACGGGGGATCGCTCCCTCGAAGGCTTGAGACGCGCGAAGCGGTTAGCCTTTATTTTCGGAAGCCCGGCGCGGATGAGAGGCATCTGGTCAAACACGCCTACGCCAAGACCGCTTGTGGAAGCAAATTCACGGGGACGTCCCCGGCGCTTAAGCAGATCAGCGCGTAGCGCCAGCAACTTGCCTTGAGGGCCATTGCATGGAATGGGCGACGTGGATCGGAAGCCTTAGCACCGCCGCCGCTGTTGCTATTGCCTTATTCGGGCAGCCGCTCCGATACCTCTTTTCAGGTCTTCGGATCCGGCTCCGCTCAACTCAGCCAGCTTCCGGGCAAACACCTGACGGGCGAAAACTCTGGTTCTTCCATCTTGTGATCGCCGCCCGACCACGGATGTTCGCTGTGCACGGCGTCATGCCGTATATCCATCGGGTGGCTGAGATGGACCCGGTCTCGGGAAAGTGGAAGGAGACTTGGCGGGGGCGCGCGCTGCTCGGTTGGCGACATGCTCAAATCTATGCGCCGGCCAGGGACATTGGACCTGAGGCGGAGGTGGATCTGGTTTGCGTCGGCCCCGATGCGCACGGAACGGTTCTCCTACACCTGCCAACGGTTCTGACGCCAAACGACTTTCCCCGCGACTATCACCAGCCCTGTGACCTGCTGCTGACGGTCCGCGCGGAGGGAAAAGAGAAGGACTCACCCTCCCACAACATCAAAATTCATTGGGCCGGCACCTATTCCGCCGATGGGGTAAAGAGTGGTCTTACGATCGAGATGCTGGACGTATCTTAACCACCCGGTTTAACCCCGGCCCTCTGCTGGGAGGATGAGGCCTTCAATTCCAGCGTCGATCTCCCACGCTGCCCAATCCCGCAGCATCGTGTCACACGCACAGCCTTTGCGAGCGATGCGACGCGGGCGGCCTTCTCCGGGTGGCAGGTGTCGGTGTAGCGCTTGGGCGCTCCGGCAAACCCGGCTGGTTCAACAATCTCCGCCCGCGGGAGCCAATCGACGACATCCGACCGGCCGAAGCCCAGGAATGCTACTACGCCCTGCCGGAAAACCCGGCCATGACTGCGCGGCTCAAACGAAATCGCCTCTGGCAAACCCGGGGCGGTTCAGCTTCGTCTCATTTTCGTATATCGAAGTTGTCTGCCATTTAGGGAACTCAAGTGAATAACGGGCGGGAGGCCGAGGTGAGGATCGACAATATTACAATACCCCTGTTGGTACTAGCAGTAGGGGCGGGGTTCGTGATCGCGAAGTCCGTTGAACAATCACCCGCCGACGCACAGTCATTTGACAACATCGGCCGCTACCAAGGGCTGTCGATCAACCCCAGCATGGTCGCAGTCGTGGATTCTGTCGACGGCAGCGTTCACTATTGCGGCTTGAACGGACCTATCTGCGATTGACGAGGTCTCCCAGCGATGGCCCTACACCAGCGATCATCGAAGTCGAAAGTGGGGACGCTGACGCTCCCGATCGTGCTTTCTTTCGCCCTGGCCTATCATCCCACGGCCCACGCACAGGATTGGGGTCGTACGGATTTCGTCGACCCGATGACCGACTTCGAGAGTGTCGAGTTTTCGCGCTCGGCCGACCTGCCCGTGTCCATCAACTGGGGTGTCGAGACGCCGATGCTGACCATCGCCTGCGACGATGACGAGACGGTTGTCGCGGTCGATTGGGGCGCATCGATTGTCTCTGACGGGTCTGAGACGCGGTTCCCCGTCAGGTATAGGATCAACTCCCTGGCCGCCGTCAGCGATATCTGGCGTGTTTCGAGCAGCTTCGAGGATATCGAACTCAGGTCGGGGCTTGCGGTCGGGCTGTTGCGCCGCATCCATGCCGCGGGGGAGGGGCGTCTGCTTGTTGAGATTACCCCGTACGGCAACGATACCGTCCTGGCGACATTCGACACGGGCGGCATTCGGGCGGCGATCGAGGTTGTAGCGCTACGGTGCGCCTGGACGATCCCGAACGCCGATATAGTCGAGCTATGGCCGTCGGAGCCAATCGTCGAGCCGGAGGACCCGCCGGTAGAGGCACCGCCAATCCCTGACGACATACTGGCCGAGATCTCGAACGCGGTGCGCGCCTGCTGGAATGTCGATGTGGGGGCGGTGGGAGCCAGCACGATCAGAATTGAGATCGAGGTCGAGATGGGGTCCGACGGCTTCGTTCGAAGCGCCGGGATCTTGGACTATGAAGGGGAGGCAACCAACCTCACGTTGCGCGCGGCAGCACAAGGCGCCCTGCGCGCCGTGAGCAACCCCCGCTGCCAGCCATTCCCGGCACCGCAGGGCGGGTTCATCGACGGTCAAACCTTTGTGCTGTGGTTCGATCCGATACCGTGAAGAGCCGCGGCATGATGCGCGACGGCCGGCGGCACTCAGGGCGGCTCGGGCGGGGGGAACCTCAGCTCATCGCTTTCGGCCCCTGTCGCCAAAGATCGAACGGGGCGGTCACATTCTCAGGTAAGCTAGAAACTGTGGAGATATTCTGCCAAGCGGATCCATTTATCTCCACTCGCGGACGACCCGAGTCGAAACGGTATCCCAAAATATGGAGAGTCTTAAACTTAAGTCAGTGGAGATATTGGAGTTATCGGAAGTAGTTAACCCTATTTACCGCCTTAAGAAAAGCACTCTACCTTAGCAAACCTCAGTGCTGTACGAGACAGACACCCCGGCTTGTAGCTCCAATACCTCCAACATCTCCACCAACAGGGGACTTCTTACCCCTGACGACACATTTTCCACACGCGATCCGACGCCAATTTCAGGCGGGTAGGTGAGCCAGTCCCCTGGCGTGCAGCCCGGGTACAAAAAGGAAGGGGCTGGCAGCGGTAGCCGTCACGTCACCGGAACGGACAGGCGTGGAGATACTCGTTTGCCAATTCGGTAAGCTCATCTACGAATGGGGACATTGTCTGGCTGTCGATGGCACTGAGCGCGGATGCCCGTTCGTCATGGAAGAAGTCGTCAGTAACGAGTTGAGACAAACAAGCGCAGTAGTCCTCGACCAGGAATCGATTGGCCGTGGCGGCCGCCAGGAACTCGGAATCATTCAACTGGCGTGTGACGCACCTGTCGCGAAAGCGCGAGTAGAATTGCCAGCGGGTGTCGTCGAGCTGGGCAGAAGCAGTTGACCAGGCGAGTACGCCCAGCACGACTAATGGAAGCAGGCGCATAGAAAAGCCCTCCCGCGGCAATGAAGCCACGGGAGGGCCCGACAGGTCAAACGGGTTCAGGCTACGGAGGGATACTCCTGGTGAAGCAGGGACGCGTCAAGCGGGACCACGTCTGCGAGCTGGATAACGTTGCCTTCCTCCGCCGGCGGGCGGGAAGCGGCATAGAGGATATCGTCAATATCCTCTCGGAGCCGATAGAAGGTCTCCGATGCGCTCGCGGGATCCTCTGCGATCGAGGACAGCGTCTGCGCGATGGCGGACAGGCGGCGCAAGGTGTGAGTGTCAATGAACATGATGAGCGCTCCTTTGCCGAAATGACCGGAGCGTGGGCGGTTATCAGGCCGTCCAAGCTCCGGGGGTGATAATCCTGGCAAAGGTCAGGCCGATACACCTTTAGGCGCAGTGCGCCTTGGACATCCGTGCATCGCCCCCGGAGTAATCAGTTAGGATGGATTACGCCTTTCGGGGCGGGACCGCCTTTGCTCAGGAGTTATCAGCTCCTAACCTGAAGCGTCCGCGTCTCGCCTGGCGTTGTCAAGTCTTTAGAGCTCCCTCGTCCATAACGGGAAGGTGTAGAGGCCGAGCAATAGGAACGCGGTCACAAGAATTCCGACCGCAATCCGTTTCTGTCGCCGTCGTTCATAGGATTTTTCCATCTTCTGATCCGCTGTTCACTGTAGGGTGGCATAATGTCCATCTCCCTACAAAAGGTCAACAGCGTTATTGTTTGCCCCGAATAACTAGACACTGTTCAGATTGGGTGGCGAATGACTGATACCGACATCGCAGAGATACCGAAGTCCAAGCTCAATGAACGGCAGCGCAAATTTGTCGATATTTATGTGGAGTATGGGAGGGAATTAACACGCGGCCAGTGTGCTTTAAGGGCTGGGTACAACGCGACGACGGCAGATTCCGCGGAAACGCTTGGCCGCACACTGCTCAAGAACCCCAAGGTTCAGGCGGAAATCTACCACTTGGCGGTGCAGCGCTTCAGCACGGCCGGGATTTCCGTGGCGCAGGACGTGCTGATCGAGATCGCCAAGAGCAAGGACCAACCCGCCTCCGCCCGTGTCCGCGCCGCATCCGAGCTGATCAAAGCCAGTGGGCTGCCCTACAGATACCAGGCGCAGGCGCAGCAGGCAGTAGACCAGGCGAGGCAAGAGAGCGCACTGGTCGATATGGATAAAGACCAGCTCGCCTCGCTCGCCTCATCCCTCGACGAGAAGGCAAAGATGCTGCGCGAGATCCTGGCGACTGGCGCCATCGATGCAGAGTACACGGAAGTTAGCGACCCACCGCCCGACTGGGACAGTTAAGCCGTGATCGCGGCATAACCCGCCACGCTGCTCCTGCATTTCCGGCCCCCGGCCCCTGTCTATGAGAGACAGTGCAGGGCTTCCGACCGGCTGCGCGGGCTGCCATCGATCGGCCGGCCGCGCGCCTGGTCGCCTGCCTGCCTGGCCGAGCGCTCGCACCCCGGCGCCCACCCCCCCCCCGGGGGATGCACCGATCGCGCCGCAAATTTCTTTATACCCCCGGCCGAGAAAATTTGTGGGCCCGACAAACTTCAGTGACAAACTGTACCCCTCCCACTGACACCTACAGAAGCCCTACACTCACAGCGCTATGTCTGCCGTCCCGACGCCCTATAACGTCACGTACGACTTCAGCTCGTACCAGATCGCCAACCCCAACGATCCGCTCCCGGGCGACGAGGTCGACAGCGAACTCGCGGCTATCGAAACCTCCCTCGACGAGACGCAATCCCGCCTGCTCGAACTCCAGAACGACGACGGCACCCTCCGGGATCAGACGCAGGACTGGGAACTGACCGGCCACCTGACGGCCACGCGCCTTACCGCATCCACCCGCATCGATACCGCCCTCCTGTACATCGGCGGCTACATGGTGCTTCCCGAGGCCGTCGCCCTGGCGAACGAGGCCGCGGACGTGTCCTACGACAACGCCACGTCCGGTCTGGCCGCCAACAGCGTCCAGGCGGCTCTCGACGAGCTGGCGGACGAGAAGGTCGACGACTTCACGACCACGGGCGCCGACGCCACTATCGTCTCCGGCACCGCTGGCGCTGACGGCAATCTGGCCGAGTGGAACACGGACGGCGACGCCGTCGATTCCGGCATCGCGACGGACGACGTGGTCCTGTTCTCCGACACGACGGGCATGGACGTTACCGTCGTCTCCGGCACCGCCGGCACGAACGGCAACCTGGCGCAATGGAACGGCGACGGGGACCTGGTCGATGCGGGTGGCACGCTCGCCGGCAGGGTTCCAACGTCCAGGGCTCTTACCGCGGGGGCGGGTCTTACCGGCGGCGGCGATCTATCCGCGGACCGGTCCTTTGCAGTCGAGTCCCCGGCCTTCGCCTGGGGCAATTTCAACGGCACCGGCACGGTGGCGCTCCGCGACAGCTACAACGTCTCGTCGATCACCGACCAAGGGACGGGGAGTTACCAGGTAAACTTCACCACTTCGGCTGGCGACGCGAACTACGCGGCGGTCGTCTGCGCCAACAACAATGCGTTTGGCGAAGCACAGTTGAACGCCGGGCCAGCGGATTTTCAGGCTGGGTCTTTCGATATTCTGACGACGCAGCTTAGCGAGGCTGTGTCGAACAACATCGACGCCGACATTGTCACATTCGTCGTCTTCGGAGGCTGACCGTGGCTGACCGCATCATCTATCCGCAGGACGACGGCGTAGTGGCCGTGATCGTCCCCGCCCCGAACAGCGGCCTGACGACCGAGCAGGTGGCGGTGAAGGACGTGCCGACAGGCAAACCCTACCGCATCGTCCAGGACACAGATATCCCGTCTGACCGCACCTACCGCGCCGCGTGGACGGCGAACTTCGACGATCCCGATGGGGTAGGCGCATGACGATCAATCTCGACCCGGACAAGAAGGCGGCCATTGACGCGGCCATGTCCCTCAACATCCCCTCTCTCGCATTCCGCGAGCGCTTTTCCGCGAAAGAACGCTTCGCCATCAAGCAAGCGGCCGAAGCCGCCGCCAAAGCCGACGACTTCGATCTGTTCGATATGTGGGACCGAGTGGCGTCCGCCGCCGTCGTAGATATCAAGGACGCGCAGGTCGTCAACGGCGTCCGCGCCATCGAATCCCTCGGGCTCATCGCCGCCGGCAGGGCTGACGAGATCCTAGCGGAAGAACCCGTCAAGCCCCCGGACACCGAGGGAAACCTCCAAGGCACCCGGTAGAGGGGTGCAGATCGAGAGCACGGGTCATGGAACGGCTCATCACTTTCATCGTGGCGCTCGCCATCGGTCTCGTGCTCGGTGCCCTGTCCGCCTGCGCCCCCAGCACCTTCCTCCCGTTCGAGACGCGCGCCAACGCCGCCCGTGACGCGACAGCCATCATCATCGGCTACAGCGATTCCCGCGATCTGCGCACGGCCGGCACCGCCTTCGCCGTCGCTCCCGGCTACTTCGCCACCGCCTGGCACGTCGTCGACAACACCGACCTGCACTACCGCATCGACGGCCAGCGGGCGACCGTCGTTTTCCACGACGAAGCCAACGACACGGCCGTACTGTCCGTGCCCGTGACCACGGATCACACGCCCCTGCCTGTCGATTGCGATCGCACCTGGCCGGAATTCGCCACGCCCCTGCTGACTTACGGCTTCAACGACGGCATCCGCCGCAACGACAACCATCGCGGCATGCTGCTGGAAGCCTACGTCGCGTCCGACTGGCGGCACGCCAACCCGACCATGGGCTACAACTTCACCGTTGGCGGGACGATCGTGAACCCCGGCGCGTCCGGCGGGGCGTGGGTGGACGACACCGGCCGCGCCGTCGGCATCGTGTCCATGACGGAGCGCTTCCTCAACCGCGGCTCTTTCCCACCGTCCGCCATGGCGACCGTCGTCAGTTACGCGGCGCCGGTATTCGCTCTCTGCACTTGGCTGGAACGACAGTAGGGTTTGCAGTCCTACACCGTACGACGCTACACTGCGGCTGTTTTTCACAACCGCCAATCGCTGATGCGCACTCATGACGGACTCTCAAGACCCCGCCCGCCCTGTTTCGCGAGCTGATGCGGACCTCGCTTCGCGCGTTACTGGCCTGGAAGCGTCCTTTGCCGCCTGGAACGAGTTCTACGAGCGGGACAGGCGCGAGGCCAAGCGGGACCGCGAAAAGCTCGACGCCAAACTCGACGCGATCGACGACAAGGTCGACGGCATCAAGCAGCGGCAGGACGAACATCGGGGGAGGCTGGCGGTATTGGGGGCAGTCGTGATCGGCATCCCCGCCGCCGTTGGCGGCTGGCTAGTCAACAATCTGCTGGGAGGCCCCGGCCAATGAAAGCCCTGCTGATCGCCGTCGCCGCCCTGGCGCTGTCGGCCTGCGACGTGCCCGACGACATCTGCATCCCGGCATTCGGCAACCCGACCACCTGCGGAGACGCACACCATGGCTGACCTTTCCGCCTTCGACGACATCGCCATGCTCCGGCCGCGCACCAAGCGCTACGGCCAGAAGCCGCCGTCCTATCACGTCCGCACCAAGCCCATCGACACCATCGACATCCACACGACGGCGACGCCCGAGGGCAGTCCGCGGACCTGGGAGTCCATCGAGCACTACCACACCAACAGCGATCCTCGCGGCAACGCCTATGGGCGTGGCTGGTGGTGCGGTGCCTACCACTATCTGATCCATATCGACGGGACCATCACCATGGGCCTGCCGCATGAGTGGATTGGCTGGTCGGGCGTCAACAACTCGACGGGGATCAGCGTCTGCTACGTCGGCGGCATGGACGCGGCCTACAAGCGGCCGAAGGATACGCGCACTTCGGAGCAGCGGCACAGCATGTTCCGCGTCGTGCATTACCTCCGGCTTCTCTACGGCATCCCGGAAAGCCGCATCATCGGCCACAACGAAGTGGCCAACAAGGCGTGCCCGTGCTTCCCGTGGGATTACGAGCGCGGCCTGCCGACCGGTCATGCGCGGGACGATTACGTGGACTGGCTGGACGCGAACCCGGACCTGTCCGCGGAGGTTCGCATCGGCGACGCCCTGGCGATCGAGGAACCGTCGGAGCCCTCCCGTCCGGCGCCCGTGCTGGTTCCGCCACTGCCTCCCAAACCTGTCCTTTCCGCTGACGAGCTGACCGGCATCGTCTCCCGGGCGCTGCGCGGTGACGCTCAGGCGCGCCGGACGCTGGAAATGCGGGCCAACGCCGTCTTCAACGCACTACGGAGCTACTTCTGATGAACTGGAGACGCTACCGCAAGCTGGGGGCGCCGTTGCTCGCCGCCCTCGGGACCACGTTCACCATTCTGGGTGACATCCTTTCCGAACCCCGGCTGCCGACGGAACAGGAAATCGTTCTCGTCGGCGGCCTGTGGGCGACCGTGTTCGCCGTATGGAGACTGCCGAACGATGCTTAGGAAATTCTGCCTACTTCTCGTCGTGCCCGTGTTTTTGGCTGCATGTGCGGCCAACGCCCCGGGCCCCCGTGACGAATTCCTCCAGGTCGTGACCGCATACAACGACGCCAACGCCGTGCTCGTCGAGGTCATGGACGCCGGGCTTCTCGATGCCGAGCAGGCGCGCGTCGCCGTGGCGGCGTCCGACGCCGGCCTGATCGCGCTCCGCACGGCGCGCACGGCCCTCGAAACCTACGAGGCGTCCGGCGGCAGCGACACGCAGGCGTTCCAGACAGCGCTCGCGGCCCTGTCCGAACTCTCGCGCCACACCGGGGAAATCCTGGCGATCGTGGCCCTCGTCGAAGGAGACGCCTGATGCAGACGGCACAGTGGATCGAACTCGCCACGCGCCTGGCGATCGTGCTCGCCGAGCGCGGCGGCAACTGGCTGGCGGTGCGTGACCGCATCCAGCGCGCGGCCGACGGTGAGGACATCACCTGGGACGAACTGGACGCGGCCATGACGGAGGCGGAAGAGAGCAACGCTGACGTTCATGACGCCTACGACCGGCTTACCGGTCAGGGCTGACAACCCCGCGACGGAAGCCCGCTTCGGCGGGCTTTCTTCTCTGCACCCCGGGGGACAAGCGACATGAGCGAACACAAAGCCTCGCCCGCCCGCGTCTATGAATTCCTGCTCGCCCTCAACCGCACGGGCAGTCTGACGCAGGCGTCCGTGGACATGGGCATCAACCGCGGCACGGCGCGCAAATGGCGGGACCGGTTCGCCCGCGATTACGGGCTCATAGCCGAAGACGGCACCATCCGGCCGCCGACCGACGCCGCCGACATCGAAGTCCAGAAGCTCCGCGACCGCATCACGGACCTGGAGAAGCAACTTCGGGACGCCCGTCGGGACCGCATCACGGACGACGACATCCGCGAAACCATCTTCGGGCTGGCGCAACGGCAAGCCGATCCCCCGGATTGGGCGACGGATACCGATCATGTCGGCAAGGGCGAGGACGTTCCCGTCCTGCTGTGGAGCGACTGGCACCTGGGCGAAACGGTGAACCGGGAAGAGGTTGCCGGCGTCAACGAATTCGACCGGGACGTGGCCAAGGCGCGCATCAAGCGCCTGCTCGGCGCCACTATCGACCTGTGCTTCAACCACCGCCGGGAGCCGAACTACCCCGGCGTCGTCGTGGTCATCGCCGGCGACATGATCACGGGCGACATCCACGACGAACTGCGCGTCACCAACGACATGACGACGCAGGAATCCATCCTCGAACTGCGCGACATCCTCGTGTGGGCGCTGGATCTGCTGGCGAAGATGTTCGGCAAGGTGTTCACCGTCTTCGTCCCCGGCAACCATGGCCGCGGCACACTTCGGCCGGTGTTCAAACGCCACGTGCGCACGTCCAACGAGTGGCTGGCGATGCAGCTCGTCGAACGCCACTACCAGGGCGACGAGCGCTTCCACTTCCTGATCCCGCCGGAAGCCGACGCCTACTTCCGCGTCTACAGCCACCGCTTCCTCGTCACCCATGGCGACATGATCGGCGTGCGCGGCGGCGACGGCATCATCGGCATCATCGGCCCCGTCATGCGCGGCAGCGTCAAGCTGAGGAACAGCGAAGCGCAAATCGGCCGCCAGTTCGACACGCTGCTGATGGGCCACTTCCACAACTTCCTGCCCCTGCGCGGCTGCGTCGTGAACGGCAGTCTCATCGGCTACAACGAGTACGCCCGCAAGCAGCTCCGCGCCATGTGGCAGCCCCCTATCCAGACCCTGATGTTCGTTCATCCCCGCCGGGGTTTGACGGACGTGAAGGACATCGTGCTCGAAGACCAGCCGGCGCCCGATGAAGCGGCGTGGGTGTCGTGGACGGATGGTCGCTAAACGCCGCATCCAGCTTACCCCGGAGCAACTGGAGGAAGCCCGCCGGCAACTGGCCGAAATCGACGCCGGCAGCCTTCAGGTGCGCCGGCAGCTCGCGGCCAAGGAAGCCCGGGACGACCTGCTGAAATTCGTTCGGCTTATGATGCCCGACCCGGACGACCCGCAAGACCCCGACCGGTCCCGGTATGAGATTGCCCGGCACCACAGGGCCATCGCCGCGGCGCTGGAGCAGGTCGAGGCCGGTAAGATCCCGCGCCTGATCCTGGCCGTTCCGCCGCGCCATGGAAAGAGTCAGCTCGCATCCAAGGCCCTGCCGGCGTGGTTCCTCGGACGGAACCCGTACCAGTCCGTCATCGCCGCCACCTACAACCAGGACTACGCCAACGACATCGGCCGTGACGTGCGCGCCATGGTCAAGGATCCGGCGTTTAAGGAAATCTTCCCGCTGTTCAAGCTGCGGCAGGGTTCGGCCGCGACGGACCGGTTGCAGGCGGAAGAGGGTGGCCTGGCCGTCTTCGTCGGCAAAGGCGGTGCCATCACCGGCCGCGGCGCGGATTGCGTAGTGGGCAGCACTACGGTATACACTACGGAGGGAGCCAGGAAAGTCGAGGACTTATGGCTGTCCGGAGTGAACTGTAGGGTTCTGTCGTATGATCACGCCTCAAGGTCGATCGTCTTCTCGCCGGTGCAAGCTGTCGCCCGACGTGAGGCGCCTCGGGTTCGACGAATCACCACTGCCGCTGGACGAGTGGTACATGTTACGCCAGACCATCGAATCTGGTGCAACGGGGCCTACACCCCGGCGGGTGTTCTTGCCCCCGGCGATCGTCTGCTGTGCTCAGTGTGGCGAGCAGACCGTGAAGCAGGCGTACGAGATACGGAAATCGGAAAGCCGGGGGCTTCGGAAGTTCTTCTGCTCCAATCCGTGTTGGGCGAAGCACCAGAACGAGCAGATGCACGGTCGGAGGGTGTGTGTTCGGTGCGCCGAGCCGGCGCCGCGTCGTCGCAGCTTCGGGTCCGCGCGCGATGGTTTTGGGCCGTACTGTTCGAAGCATTGTCTGTCCGAAGACATGGCCGAGCGTCGAACCGCGTATTGGGCGCGGCACGAACGGGTTTGTCCGCAGTGCAACAATACCTTTCGCGCTTTGTCGCGCGGGGCCGGGGAGCGTGCGAGATTCTGTTCGCGAGAGTGCGCAGACCGGGCGCATTCGTTGAGAATGTCAGGCGACAAGAATCCTCGGTGGAAGGACGGAGCTACCCCCGGCCGGCAACAGCCGCATGCGGCCAAGGCATTTCGGGCGATGCGACCACGGATTCTCGAACGCGACGGTCGAAAGTGTGTGGTGTGCGGGGCGGTGGAATTGAGGCTGGAAGTGCATCATATCGACAACCAGCCGATGAACAACGCCGCGCGAAACCTCGTGACCTTGTGCGCGCCCTGTCATCGGAAGTGGCACGCGGCGGCCGATGGGAAGCAGAAGAAGATACTGTGGCCCTGGTTGAAGACCTACGCGGAGAAACCAGTGTCTACGACCTGCAAGTAGCGGGCACCGAGTGTTTTTTCGCGGGTGATGTTCTCGTCCATAACTGCGCCATCATCGACGACCCGATCAAGGATTGGGAAGAGGCCAGTTCCCCGACCATCCGTGACAAGCTGTGGTCCTGGTACACGACCGTCTTCTCGACCCGCCTGATGACCAGCCAGGCGCGCATCGTGCTCATTCAGACCCGGTGGCACGAGGACGACCTGATCGGGCGCATCACCGACCCGATGAACCCGCACTTCCAGGAGCAGGAAGCGCGCAAGTGGAAGATCATCCACCTGCCGGCCTTGGCGGAAGAGAACGACCCGCTTGGTCGCTCGCCGGGGGATGCCTTGTGGCCCGAGCGCTTCGACCGAGAGTTCCTGGAAGCGCAGCGCGTGCTCGACAGCCGCGGCTTCTCCGCGCTCTATCAGGGCCGGCCCAGCCCCGAGGAAGGTGACTTCTTCAAGGCCGAGTACATCAAGACCTACAAGCCGTCGCAGTGCCCGGAGAACCTGCGCTATTACGTGGCGTCCGACCACGCCGTCGGCCTCGACCAGCAGAACGACCAGACCTGCCTCATCGTGGCGGGCGTCGACGAGTTCAAGCGCATCTGGATCAAGGAAGCGTGGTGGCGCCGGGCGCCGACGAACACCGTCGTCGAGGCCATGATCGACATCATCCGGCGCTACAAGCCGCTGGCGTGGTTCGCCGAGCGCGGGCACATCTCCAAGTCGATCGGGCCCTTCCTGCGCGAGCGGATGATCCAGGAGCAGGCGTTCGCCGCCGTCCACGAACAGACGCCCGTCAACGACAAGCAGACCCGCGCGCAGTCCATCCAGGGCCGGATGGCGCTCGGGCAAGTCATGTTCCCCGATTTCCTGCCCTGGTTCGCGGCCGCCAAGCACGAGCTGCTGACCTTCCCGAACGCCACCCACGATGATTTCGTGGACGCGCTGGCCCATCTAGGGCTAGGATTGTCTTCCTTGGTTTCGGCGTCTCCTGACCGGCCGATCGGTCCCGTGGGCGCGAAACCCGGCACCATTGCCTGGGTCAAGGAGCAGCACATGCGGGACCGCAGGGCGGCCGACCGACTGAAACGCGCGGGTGGATTCTGATGGAAATGCAGGGCGACGGCGACCAGCCGCAAGTGGTGAACCGCGATCCGGAAGACCCGAACGAGGCCCGCCGGCTTCTCGTCGAGCGCTGGACGAAGACGGTCGAGCAGGACAAGGCGCACCACAAGAAAGCGTTCAAGCGCATGCGGGAGGACATGGACTTCTGCATCGGCAAGCAGACGCTCGATCCCGTGTCCAACCGCTATGTCGACGACCCCGACGCCTACGTGGCGAACATCGTCCAGCGCCACATTTCGCAGCGCGTCGCCGCCCTCTACGCCAAGAACCCGAAGGCCGTCGCCCGGCGCAAGCAGCGCCTTCTCGCGACCGTGTGGGACGGCTCCGCGGCGTCGGCGCAGCAGGCCATGCTCGCCGTCCAGGAGTCGTCCCTGACAGGCCTGCAGCCCCCGCCCGGCGCCATCGAAACCCTGGCGGACTGGCAGCAGGTGCAGCAGCAGGAGACGATGCTCGACCGGCTGGCGAAGACGCTGGAGCTGGTCAACGCGCACTACGTCTCGGAGCAGGTGCAGCCCTTCAAGATCATGATGAAGAAGGCCGTGCGCCGCGCCCTGACGACGGCGGTCGGCTACGTCAAGCTGGACTACCAGCGGGTGATGGAGCGCTCGCCCGATGTCGACCAGCAGATCAGCGATCTGATGACGCGCATTTCCACGGCCGAGCGCCTGGCGGCTGACGTGGCGGATGGCGAGGTCGATCCGATCAGCGCCGAGGTCGAGCAGTTGAAGCTGACCGTGGCCGAACTGGAGAAGGAAGCGGAAGTGCTGATCCGGGAGGGGCTGGTGTTCCAGTACCCGCGATCGACTTCCGTCATCCCCGATTGCCGTTGCCGCGACCTGCGGACCTGGGCCGGCGCCGGGCACCTGACCGAAGAGTTCATGCTGACGGCAGACGAGATCCAGGAGGTCTACGGCGTCGACGTGAGCAGCAAGGCCAAGGGCTACGAGCGCAGCTCCGGCCAGCATGCCGCCGACGAGCCCTTCTGGATGCCGTCGAGCGAGAGCCGCGGCGACGACGAGAACGATTCCCGCTTCTGCGTGTGGGAGATCTACAACAAGGCGGACGGGCTCATGTACACCGTCTGCGACGGCTATCCCGACTTCCTGACGGAGCCGCGGGCGCCCGACGTTCGCCTGGAGCGCTTCTTCCCGATCTTCGCGCTGACCTTCAACGAGGTCGAGCACGAGGACGAGCTGTTCCCGCCCTCCGATGTCCGGCTGATGATGCCGATGCAGCGGGAGTACAACCGGACGCGCACCGGGCTTCGCGAGCACCGCAAGGCCAACCGGCCGAAGACGATCGTCCCCGCGGGCATGCTGGGCGAGGAAGACCGGGACAATCTCAAGGACCACCCGGCGAACTGCATCATCGAGTTGAAAGCCGTGCAGCCGGGGCAGAGCGTCGACGAAGTCCTCCAGCCCTGGCGGGGGCCGCCGATCGACCCGAATCTCTACGAGGTCAACCCGGTGTTCGAGGATGTTCTCCGCACCGTCGGCACGCAGGAAGCCAATCTCGGCGGCACCAGCAGCGCCACGGCGACGGAAACCTCGATCGCCGAAGGCAGCCGCCTGTCGTCCCTCCAGTCCAACGTCGACGACCTGGACGACTTCCTGACGGAGATGGCGCGCTGCCAGGGGCAGGTGCTGTTGGAGAACGTCACCGAGGAAACCGTCAAGCGCATCGTCGGCCCCGGCGCCGTCTGGCCGGAGATGTCGCGCCAGGACGTGGTCGAGGAAATCTATCTCGAAGTCCAGGCGGGCAGCACAGGCCGGCCGAACAAGGCGCAGGAAGTCCAGAACTTCGAGCGCCTGGCGCCGCTGATCATGCAGATCCCGGGCATCGACCCGGAGGCGTTCGCCCGCGAGGCCCTGAAGCGTCTCGACGACCGCATGGAACTCGACGACATGTTGTCGGCCGGCATGCCCTCGATCACGGCCATGAACCAGCAGGCCAAGCCCGGCACCGGCGACCCGGCCACCGATCCCGGCCAGCAGGGCAACGAGGGCGGCAACAACGCCCCGCGCGCCGCGCAGCCGGAGATGCAGCCGTCCCAGCCCGGCCGGCCGCCGATGCAGCCGCAGGTGCCCAGCGCGAACGCTGAAGTCTAGGTGACAAATTGCACCCCTTCCGCCGCATAGGCCCACAGTCCTATTATGGCGGTGGAATTTGCCCCTTGTTGAAAGGCTGACATGACCACGGAATCGCCTGACGTGGACGCAGACGGTGAGGGCAACGCGCCCGAAACCGGAGCGGAAACAGGGAACCCGGACGTAAAATCCCCCGAAGAGTCGTCCGCCGGGGAAGGCAGTGAACGAAACCTTCTCGATGTCGTGTCCGACGCCGCCGGCTACCTGGCGGACGGGGACGACGAGGATGAAGGTGACGGGGATTCGCCATCCCAGCAGGCCGAGGAAGGCGCCGACGCCGAAGGCGACGGGGACCAGACCAAGGCTGCGGACGACGCGGGTGATCCCGACGACGCGGAACTGACGGACGAGGAATTCGCCTCTCTCAAGCCGAAGACGCGCAAGAGCATCGATCGGCTGCGGGGGAAGGTGAAGGAGCAGGGCGAGCAGATCGCCAGTCTCCAGCCGCAGGCCGACCAGTACCGCCAGATCGAAGGGTTCATGCGACAGCACGGGCTATCGTCCGAGCGCACTGCCGGGTTCCTCGAACTCGCGGCGCAGCTTCAGGCGGTAGAGAACGGTTCCGGCGACATCGACTCGGCCATCAAGACGGTCGGCCAGATGTACAAGGGGCTGCTTGAGGTTTCGGGACGGCTGCTGCCGCCGGACCTCAAGAAGAAGGTCGACGAGGGCTTTCTCGACGAGAAGCAGGCCCGCGAGATTTCGGCCTCCCGTGCGGAGACGATGCGCGCCCGGAAGGTGGCGGAACGGTCCCAGCGGACCGAGCAGACCACCCGTCAGGAGCAACAGCGTCAGTCTCTCCGTACCGCAGCGGGCACCTGGGAAGCCAACGTCAAGGCGAAGGATCCTGACTACGGCCGCAAGGCCGAGTTGGTGGAAGCCAACGCCGCGGCTTTGATGCGGAAATACGGGGAGCCCCGGAACGCGACGGAAGTGAACCAGCTTCTGGAGCGTGCCTACGCCGACGCGAACAAGACGCTGAAGGCGTTCGTCCCCAAGCCCGCAGCAACGCTCAAGCGTCCAGGCAGTGACTCGGCCGCCAGTGGAAAGACTCAACCACGGCCGGCCTCCCTCTACGAAGTTGTCGAAAGGGCAGCGAACGGAGGGGAGTAGCCCCGGCCCTCGTGCCAGGGAGCACCTGACAAATGGCGTTTACCGCTGCCGAGCTGGCGAACATCGCCAACGCCGCGCTGGACTACCATATCCGCGGCCCGGCGATGAGCCAGGTCATCCAGGATCGTCCGACCTACGACCGTCTGCGTCGCAGCCAGAAGACCTTCCCGGGTGGCAAGGAGAAGATCACCATGCCCGTGAAGGGTCAGTACACCACTGACATTCAGGGCTACACCACCGACGACACCGTGTCGTATTCCAACCCCGCGAACATCAAGCGGGCGGAATACCCGTGGAAGGAAATCCACGCCGGTATCTCGCTGACCCACACCGAGCTGAAGGTCGACGGCCTGTCCGTCACGGACTCCAACCGGTCCGAGAGCACCACGAAGCACAGCAAGCGCGAGCTGACCGTGCTGACCGGGCTGCTCCAGGACAAGATGGAGGACATGTCCGAGGGCTGGGCGCGCGGCTTCACCCGCATGCTGTGGGAGGATGGCAGTCAGGACAGCCTGGAGGTTCCGGGTATCCTGTCGATCGTCCGCGACAACCCGACGACCGGCACCGTGGGCGGCCTGGACTCGGCCACCTTTACCTGGTGGCGGAACCGTGCCCGCACGGCGGCCTCCGGCGGCGCGATCACGGGCAGCGTCAACGATGGCGGCGCCACCATCGCCGTCATCCACACCGAGTGGCGGCAGCTCCGTCGCTATGGCGGCCGGCCGAACTTCGCGCCGTGCGGATCGGATTTCCTCGACCAGCTGGCCAAGGAAATCCGGGCCAACGGTAACTATTCGGACCGCGGCTTCTCGGCCAAGAACGTCACCGACATCTCCGTGGCGGACATCTCCTACAAGGGGATGAACTTCGTCTACGACCCGGCGCTCGACGACATCGGCCGTCAGAAGTACTGCTACATGCTCGACACCCGCCATCTCTATCTCGACGTGATGGATGGTGAGGACATGAAGCAGCACACCCCGACCCGGCCGGCGGACCAGTACGTGATGTACCGGGCCATGACCTGGACCGGCGGGCTGTGCGCCGATCAGTTGAACTGCCACGGCGTTTTTGCGATTTCGTGAACCGTAGGGTTTGCGGGTCCACAACGGCCCGCTTACCCCTTCTGCTAAAGGAGATTGGCCATGGCTGATCGTTTCATCGTTGTCGAGCAGTCGAGCGGCGGTTCCGCGATTTCCGCCTCCGACACGTTCGACATCACTTACCCGACCGGCTACGGCTCGGGCCACTTCGTCAACGGCGAGGATCACAAGATCGTCGTCAAGAACGGCCCGACCTACACCGCCAACAACGACTTCACCCTGGCGTTCGGGGCCGGCAAGGCGACGGCGACGTGGAAGTCGTCCGCCGACATCCCGGCCAACTCGACGCTGTTCGTGCAGCTCGACATGGCGGGCCCGACCCGCTCTGGCGACGTGATGGCCGACCTGGAGGAAGTCGGCGTCGTCGAGATCCCGCTGGTCGCCATCAACCTGGGCTCGCCCGACGTGGCCGACCCGAACGGCATCTGCGAGAGCCAGGCGGGTACGGCGGCGACGGAGATGACCCTGGATGGGGCACTAGTCTCCGGCGGCGTGGCGACGTTCGACGTTCCGCGGAATGTGGTCGGTGGCTGGACCAACACCGCGACCCTGACCGTGACCGGTACGGACCGGTACGGCCGGACGCAGGTGGAGACTTCGGGTTCGGGCACGTCGATGGCGGGCAAGAAGGCGTTCAAGACCATCACGTCTGTCGTGCCGTCCGCCAACATCACCGGCGCAACGGTGGGAACGGGCGACGTGTTGGGCCTGCCGATCTTCATCACGGATGACGAGATGATCCGGCTGGAGCTGGAGGATGGCGCCGAGCCGACCAACGGCACCATCGTCGCCGGCGTGACCGTCGAGCCCACCGCCACGTCCGGCGACCCGTTCGGCACCTACGACCCGAACAGTGCCTGCGATGGCGACAAGGGCTTCACGCTCATCGCCTTCTGCACCGATCCGGCGTACCGTCCGCCGACCTACGGCGGCTGATCCTCCTGCTGGACGACAAGCGCCCTACAGTCCTACACTGTAGGGCGCTTTTCCTATCCGCAACCACACCAGGGCCGTATCCATGCAATTCGCCACTGCGACCATCCGCCTCTCCGGTTCGCCCCTCAACACCGTCGTCCGGACCGGTCTGACGCCGCCGGAAATCCTCGTCCTCAACCAGATCCACGGCGAGGGCTCCGTCGTCGACATCGTCCGCATGTTCAAGCCTGACGCCGACGTGTCGGCCAAGGCCGAGAAGCGGCGTCTGGCCGAGCGGTATCCCAAGTACGCCAAGCTGGTCGAAGAGATGTTCCCCGGCCTCGATCCGCGCATGCCGACGACGTTCGACGACGCGGGCATCGAACTGGCGGGCGACAACTCCGCGTCCGCGCGCAAGAAGGAAGCGGCCGCGAAGAAGCAGCCGGCGGAAGCGGACCCGCTCGGGGAGTAACCGGTCATGGCCCGCGGAACGCAATTCCAGGACATCGTGAAAATGGTCGAGCTGGAGGCCGGCATGTCGGCCAGCACCAGCGCCAACACGCAGATCCAGGACCACCTGAAGCACATCGTCAACAAGAACTACGCCTGGCTGTACAACAACTACACCTGGCCGTTCTCCGTGGTGACGACGGACGAGGCGCTTTCCGCGGGCAGCCGGTACTACACGATCAACGCCGACCTCGACTTCGAGGGCGTGACCGAAGTCTGGTCGAAATACGGTTCGGAGTGGGTGCCCGTCGAGTACGGCATCGACCCGTTCGAGCAGTACAACCTCTACAACAGCGACGACGATGAGCGCAGCGACCCGGTCCTGCGCTGGCAGGCATACGACCTCACGCAGTACGAGGTATGGCCGATCCCAGCGTCGAGCGGCACGTTGCGCATGCGCGGCCGCAAGAAGCTGGCGAAGCTGGTCAACGACAGCGACACGGCCGTCCTCGACGACTATCTGCTCGCGCTTTTCTCGGCCGCCGAATTGCTCCAGCGTCAGCGGAGCGACGACGCGCAGGCCAAGTTCCAGCAGGCCAACTCCTATCTGACCGATCTGCGCGCCAACAACGCCTCCAGCAAGCAGGCGCCGTTCGTCGTCGGCGGTGGCCGGCGCCGCGCCGTCCTGCGGCCGGGCCTGGACTACGTCAACCGGAGCTGATCCGTGGCGGATGGATATACGACCCTCGACCTCGGGACGGGGCTCTCGGCCACCGGCAGCGCCAAGGATTGGCAGCCGGGCGGCGCGGGCGTGGCCTTCGTGTCCGGGACGTTCGACAGCGCCACGGTCGAATTGCAGGCCCGATCGCGTCCTGGTGACGACTGGATCACCTTCTCGACCTACTCCACGCCGCTGACGAGCCCGCACATGTACGCCTTCACGGTGCCCGCCTGCCAGCTGCGGCTCAAGATCAACAGCGCCGGCGGCAGCACGAGCATTACCTGCGTCGTCAGGGGGTTCTCGCCGTAATGCCGTACATTCAGATCGAGGACTTCCGCAACGGACTGGACGCGCGCCGCGGTATCGTCGAGACGCCGGCCGGGGCCCTGCTCACTCTCAACAACGCCCACATCACCCGCGGCGGCGAGATTGAGAAGCGCTATGCCTTCTCCGCGTTCGGCGATGAAATGCCTGACGGGGACACCTTCGGCCTGGCTGTCAAAGACGGCGAGCCGTGGGTGTTCGGCGAGGATTCCGAGGCGACTGTCCGCACGGCCGGGCTCGACACCGACATCAAGTACCAGCAGCTCACGCCACCGGGCGGCCGGAGCATCCGCGACATCCTCGATTGGGATCTGTTCTCGGGCAAGTTCTACGTCGTGGTGGAGATGGACGACTTCTCTGTCCAGCACTACTACGACGGGACCATCATCCCCGACGCCGACTATTTCAGCACGTCCGGGTTGTCGCGCGGCCTGACGGCCACGACCTACCGCGAGAAGATGTACACGGTGCGCGACGAGAACATCATGTTCTCCAAGCTGCTGACACCCGACGAGTACGGCGTGTCGGAAGCAGAATACCAGGGCTCGGGCTTCATCAACGCGGCCGCGCAGGCGCCGACGACGTTCGACCTGACGACGAGCACCGCCTACCTCAACAAGCTGGCGGTGTTCGCCCGCAACACGACGCTGATCTATGAAGTCGACCCGGACCCGGCGCGCAATGCCTTGATCCAGGTCATGACGAATATCGGCTGCCTGGCGCCCCGTACGGCGATCGGCTACGGCGAGCAGGATGTGTTCTTCCTGGCGGACAGCGGCGTGCGCTCGCTGCGCGCCCGGTCCGACACGACCATCGCCAGCGTCAACGACGTGGGCACGCCCATCGACAGCCTCGTCACGGCGTATATCGACACCGTCGGCCTCGACAACGCCTACTACGCGCAGGCGTGCATCGAGCCGCGAACGGGCTCCTACTGGCTGGCGCTGGGCTCGACGATCTACGTCCTGTCGCTTTTCCCACAGAGTGAGATTGCCGCCTGGAGCACCTACACGCCCGGCTTCACCGTCGACGACATGGTGTCGGACTACAAGGGCGTGTTCCTGCGGGCGGACAACCAGCTCTACAAGTACGGCGGCACCGACGGCGTCACCTACGACAGCGCCGCGGTAACGGCCACGCTGCCCTATCTGGCGGCCAACGCCCCGGCGACGAGCAAGCAGTGGACGGGAATCGACGTGTCCTGCGAGGGCTCGTGGACGGTCAAGCTGGGCACGGAGCCGAACGACGACACGTTCTACGAGACGGTCGCGACGTTGAGCGGCGTCACCTACAACTACCCGCGCTATGCGACCGGCCACTGGAGTTCGCACGCCAGCCTGAAGTTCGAACACGCGGCGGCCGGTGCGGCGCTCCTGCGCAGCGCGGCCATCCACTACAGCACGGGGAAGGCAGAGTAGACTTCCGGCCCCGTCAAAGAGTATGATTTCAGTCCTAGAAGGCCGTAATCCGGTGTCGCCGCCCGGGCCACAGACAATTCGACGTGGACCATGGGATTCCTCAGCGGCCTGTTCGGGGGCGGTGACGACGGCTCGGCGCTGATCGCGCAGCAGGAAGCGGAGCGCGAAGCCCGCATCCGTCGCGGCATGGATCAGATCAACCAGATCTTCGCCCCGTACGACGAAGGCTTCTTCGATCAGCAGCGCGAGGCGTATGTCGATTACGCCATGCCGCAGGTCGAGGACCAGTTCGTCGACGCGCGCAACCAGCTTGGCTTCGCGCTCGCCCGGCAGGGCATTGCCCATTCGTCGGAGGCGAACCGCCGGGCCGGCAAGCTGGCTGGCGACCGGGGACTGGCCGTCAACGACGTGCTCCAGTCCGGCCGCGACGTGGCGAACGATGCCCGGCGCGACCTGGAGCGTGAACGCCAGACGATCACGGCGCAGTTGCAGGCGACGGCTGACCCGGAATCGGCGGCCAACGCCGCTCGTGCCTACGCCGACATCGCCGATGACAGCGAGCGCTTCGAGACGATCGGGCCATTGTTCCAGAACGTGACGGCTGGCCTCGTCGACATGACGCGCCCGACCTACGGCCCTTATGGCGAGCCGCAGGGATCGCGCATCGAGCGTCTTTTTGGACCATCTAAAGACCGCAGCCGCGTGGTGCGGTCGTAGTGCCGATCGGGAGTACAGACATGCCCGCGTATGGAGCAGCCAAGGGCGCCGGCGCCGGCGGCGGAACCGTTTCCGGAAAGGGCAGCGGAGGCGGCCGCGACCGCGGCTACGGCGGCAACGACGACGATCGCTCGAAGAACGTCGGCGGCAGCGCCAACGGCAGCAAGGTCGGCGGTGGCGGCAACGACAAGGGCGGTTCGCAGTCCGCCGGCAATCCTTACGGCGGCGGTTCCAAGACGGGTACGCCTTCCAAGGGCGGCGGGGCCGGCGGCGGCCTCGGTACGGCGCTCGGCGGCAACAAGCAGTCGGGCGGCAGTCCGCTCGTGTCGACGGTGGCGCGCGAGGGCGGCATCCCGCGGGGCCTTCCAGGCAACGCCCAACTTCTCGGCAGCGCCGACGGCGTGACGACCTACCGGGTTCCCGGTGGCGGGGCGTCGACGGTGGACGAAAGCACGAAGCCGGGTGTCGGTAATGCCCCCGGCGGCTTCATCGGCGTGACGCCCACGTCCGAATTCTCGCTGCCCGGCGCCGGCCGGGGCGCCGGCGGGAAGGGCTCGGCCAGCCTCGTGGGCGACGCCGAGTTCACGCCCGGCCCCGGCACGGCTCCGGCCGCTGGCGCCAATCCGTACGCCGGCGGGCTGTTCGGAAGCGAAGTCGGCATGAGCGGCCAGCCCGTGGGGCTCAGCGCGCTCTTCTCTGGCGGCTCCGTGGACGACGTGCTCGGTCAGCCCGGCATCGTGCGGGACATCAACGGCGTGCCGTATTCGCGCAGCCTGCCCGGCTCCATGGCGGGTGTGGTCAACGGTATCGGTGCGATGACAGGCGCCCCGATCGGACTGGCGATGGCGATCGGTCAGCAGAACCTCGAAAACGAAATCGAGGACTTCAACGCCAACGTCCAGGCGGGGCAGCCTTACGGCTATGCCTCGTCCGGCAGCCGTTCGGGCCCGCAGGGGATTTCCGTTAGCCCCGGCGGGGACTTCGCCATGGTCGGCTACGACAATCCGCGCGGCGCGCCCGGGTCCATGATGATGAACCCGCAGACGCGCGAGCGCATGACGGCTGAAATCACGGCCAACCCCGGCGCGACGGTGCGCTTCAACGAGCAGGACGCCTTCGACAACCTCCAGGGCGTGAACAACAGTTGGACGCGCGAGCCCGGCGGCAGCGACCGCCAGCCCGATCCCGTGTCGGGCGCGGCGCCGGCCGGCGGTCCGCGCACGCCACAGCCGGTCCCGAACCCGGGCGCCGGCCTTGGCGCGCTGTTCGACAACGTCGATCTGAGCGGGCTGGAGCAGGCGTATCTGGACATCGCCAACCCGGCGCTGGAGAACCGTTACAACGTAACAGGCTCCGACCTGGACTACGTCCTGCGCCGCACGGGCCAGGAGGGCACGGAGACGGGACAGGGGCTGCGCTCGCAGCTCGCGGACCTGCTCACGGGCGCCGAAGGGCAGATGCAGTCGCAGGCCGAAGCCTTCCGCCAGCAGCGGCAGCAGGCGATCCGGGATCTGCGCGCGCAATTCATGCAGCGGCTTCAGGCCGGCGAGGATCCCGACACCCTGGCGGCCGAGGCCCAGCAGGCGCTCGCCAGTCTCCAGGGCCAGCAGCCGACCTACGACGCGACGCCCTTCGCCGACTTCCGCAACACGTTCTCGTCCATCCCCGTCATCCCTGGCGGCGCGGGCGTCTACGTGGATCGGTACTGATAGGAGTACGGTCCTATGCTTGGTTCACTACTCAGCGGCGGCCTCGGACCGGCCCTTCTCGGTGTCGGCACGCTGCTCCAGATGCGCGCGATGAACAACGCCCGGCGCAGCCGGCAGGCGGCCAACCGGGCTTTCGCCGATCAGCAGCGCCGCTATTCGGACGAGTCCAACCAGTTGTTCCAGGAGTCGCTGGAGCGCTCGAACATCGACCGCACGCAGGAGACGATGGACGAGGCGGCCGGGCGGCGCGTGCAGGACTACACGGACTTCGCCGCCACGGACACGTTCGACCCGATCATCCCCGGCCAGGAGAACGCGCCGCGGGTGGTGGGGGCGGACGCCGCCCGGCAGCTTGGCGACGAGCTGCGGCGCGTCGAGGACCGCATCCGTGCGCAGGCGCGGCTCTACGGCTTCGGCGACCGCAATCTCGGCCGCGGCATCGAATTGCAGCGGACGAACGAACAGCAGCAGAACCTCGGGCTCTACAGCCGGGGCGCCCGCCTGGCGCGCGATGCGCGCGCCGCCGCGGCCGACGCCAACGGCGGCAGCCTGCTCGGGGATCTGCTCGTCGGCGGTGGCGCCATCGCCAACGCCTATCAGTAAGGGGAAGGCCCGTGGCCAACTACTACTTCTCCAATCCCGCCATCGGCCAGGGCATGTCGAACCTGGCCGACATGATCGCCGGCGACCCGCTCGACGACATCCGGGCCGGGCTGCTCGGCGCGCAGCGGCGCGGCGCGGAGCTGGAGGCGGAACGGCTGGGCTTCGGCAATCAGGCCATTCAGGCGCAGGCGGAAATGCTGCGTCAGGGTACGACCACGCCCGGCGACTTCTACGCTGACTCCTACCTGGCGGGAGACGACTGGCTGCGCTACGCCCCGGAGACGCTGCTCGGCTTCACGTCCGCCACTGGCGCGGATGACGATGTCCTGACGGACCTCCAGACCGGCGCCGGCATCTCGTACGGCAACACGATCGCCGGCACGCGCGAGGGCTTCGACAACGCGATCACCCGCGCCAACATCGCCGCCGGTCCGGGCTATGCGCGCGTGGCGGAAGACGCCCGCCAGTTCGACGAGGGGCTGGTCAACATCCGCGTGCCCAACGAGGACGGCAGTGAGAGCATTATCGCGGTCCCGCGGGACCTGGTTGCCGGCTACGAGGGCCAGGCGGGCGTGGCCGATGAACTTGACCCGAACGCGCTGTTGGAAGCGGGCGAAGGGCCGCTCGGCTACGTCACCCGCGATGAGAGCGGCGGCCCGTACATCGTTGATGAAGAAGGAAATCCTCTCGACCGGTTGCCAATTGACAATTTCACGGAATCTGACATTGGGGATATATTCCGGGGCGAGACGGATGCTGACGATTTTAGCCCGCTTGACTTGAGTGATTCCGCGTACGACCGGCTCGGAAACTATGTTGTCGACGCGCTCGGAGAAGCCGGTTCGGCATATGCCGAAGACAACGACTTCATGCGCCAGGCAATCGATCTTGCGATCCGGATCATCGACAACGAGATGGCATCCAACTACGCCGCCGCGGCGGGATTGGCCGCGCCGCTTCAGCAGGCTGCTGCGGAGAACGGGGGGTTGCCGATTGCCTTGAGCCCGGATGAGCGTCCCGAGTCCGGATACTACATCGCTCCTGACGGGACGATCCGACAGGCCGGGGGGCGGTAGGAATGTCTCAGTGGTGGGAGCAAGACTCCGTTGCGGACCCCGCGTCGGTGACAGCGACACCGCGACGCCCGGCACCGGTCCGGGGGGAACGGTGGTGGGAACAGGATGCGCAGGTGACACCGGCAGCCTCCCAAGCCGTAGGCGGCGACGGCTCGATCGCGTCCGACATTCTCGGCTCGCTCGGGACAGGCTTTGTCGAGTCCACGACTTCGCTTCCGATGCGGGGCGTGTCCGTCATCGATCAGAACGCGCAGGCGGAATTGCCTCAGTACCAGCCGCTGCTCGACGCCCTGGCGGGCGGGGGAGCGGCGCCCGGTGCGCCGCCTTCCCGTGCGGCCAACGATTTGCAGGCGGACAGTTACGCCGAAAACGTCCTGCGCCGGAAGGTGCAGGAAGACCCGACGCTGACGCCGGGGGATGCGTTCACGCTGCAAAGCCGCGTGTCCGAAATGGTGGACGAGCCCGGCTATCTGCCGACGCCGGAAGACCTTGGCATGGGCGATCCCCGTAACACGCCAGCATGGGAGCGGGCGCAAGCCGTGGACGATTGGGCCGCGCGCAATATGCCCATCCGCCCGGAGTTTGCCGAGAGCCTTGAAGGTCAGGTCGTCAGGGGCGTCGGCACGCTGCTGGGTTCGGTGGCGCAGGCACCGCTTCTCGGCCCCGCGGCCCCTGGCGCTTTCATGCTCCAGCTTGCGGGCGAAGGGGCGTCGGATGCCGCGTCCTACCCGGACGCCACGGGCGAGCAGATTTCGCAGGTCGGCCGCATGGCCGCACCCACGGGCCTGCTCGAACTGGCGCCTGTCGGCGCGGTGCTCGGAGCGACGGGTATCGCCCGCGGCGCCATTTCCGGCGCCCTGAGCGAAGCCTTCGCGGAAGGGGGCCAGCAGACCGGTCAGAACATCGCCATCCAGCAAGCCGTCGACCCCGAACGTGGCACCTTCGAGAACGTGCCCGAGTCCATGCTCGTCGGCTCCATCGTCGGCGGTGGCGTCGGTGCCGGGGCTGGCGGCGTGTCCGCCCTGCGCGGCCGTGACGAGCCCGAGGCGACCACGGAGCCCGAAACCCCCGCGTTCAACCAAAGCGACATCGTCGCCTTCGAAACCTACGACGCCGACGGCAACCCGGTGCGTCGCATGGGTGTCGTGCAGCAGGTCGACGCCGATCGTCTCATGGTCGAGACGACGGACGGCTCGACGGTGTCCGTGGGCTTGCAGACGCAGCCCCGGCTCATCTCGCAGGACGAGATGGACCTGCTGCTGTCTGAAGTCGCCACGCTCGATCAGATCCTCAACAGCTCGCCGCAGGTCGTGGCGAACGCGGCCGCGCGCTTGCGCCAGCGCCGACAGCAGGGTGGCAGCCAGCAGCCGCAGGAAGTGTCGCAAGAGACGATCCTGGCGAACGACGAGCGCATCGCCGCTGACCAGGCCGCCGTTGAGGAAGGCACCGTCGACCCCGGCGCCGCGGCGCAGCCCGTCCAGCGTCGTGAGCCCCCGCCGACCGTGGCCGTCGACAGCCAGGGCAGGGCGAACACGCTCCAGGACGAGGGCGCCACCATCGGCATGGGCCGCCAGGATCAGGTCGAGGCGCAGGCCCGCGCGGATGCGGAGGAAGCCTTCCGACTGGCGGACATTCAGCGCCGTCGTGGGCCCGAGTACCAGGAACAGCGGCAGGAGACGGAGCGGCAGTTCACGGCCGAAGAGGCGTACCGTGATCTGTCCGAGCGCATCGGGCAGGATCCGGCCGAACTCGCTAACCGGATCATCGGCATCGCGCCGGAAGAGTTCCGCCTGCTTTCGCCGGAAACGCAGGAGCGCATTGTCGCCAATGCCCAGCGACAGGAAGCGGCGCAGCGTCCGGGCGAGCCCCTGGCGACAAGCGACGCCGCGCTGTCGGAGCAGGAAGGCTTTACCCCCGCCGGCGAGCAGGGCCGCTACAGCCCGGCTTCGACGCCCATGTCCGGCCGCCGCAACCAGGTGGTTAACGAGGGCCAGGAAGAGAACCGCGCCGCGCCGCAGTCCCGCACGGCGACGGAACAGGAAGCGGCCGGTTTCCGCCAGCCGCAGGGCGGCCAGCGCCAGACGCAGCGTGCGCAGCAGCAGCCGCGTATGGCGTCGGGCACGTCGGATCGCCCGTTCCAGTTTAGGGACGACAGCAGCGGCCTCGACGCGGACCAGGCCCGCTTCTTCCAGGAGCGCGCGGAGCGCATGACGCAGGAACAGCGTCGCGCGGCCGAAGCGGAACTGGAACAGGAATGGGCCCGCCGCCGACAGGAGAAGGAGCAGCAGGCGCGGCAGGAGGACGATCGCGCCCGCAACCGCCAGAACAGCCGCGGCCGGACGACGAGCACGCCGCCGGAGCGCGGGCCGGACGGTCGGTTCCCTGTCAACGACGAGGGCTTCCTGTCCGACACCGAAGGCCGTGCCGTCCGCTTCCCGACGAAGCGCGCTGCGGCCCGCTGGGCTGTCGACAACGAGCAGGGCGCCGACTTCGACATGGTGGCGGCCGACGCGGACAGCGACGCCGTCTATCTGCGTGCCAACGGTAACTATGGAGAGAGGACTTCGGGTAATGGCCAGCAGGACACTCGACAACAGGACGAAGGGCCAACGGCTGACGGTGACAACGCCGCCGCAGACGTGGCCGCGACAGTTGAGGGAACTGGCGACGGAGCACGAGAAGGAGAAGCGGCGACGGGAGAAGGCGAAGGAGGTCAAGCCGGCGGAACGACCCTCTACGGGGGCATCCCCGGCGATCGCATAGTCGACCTGCTTCTCCGGCCGGCGATCGAGTGGGGTCGAAAGGTCGTTCAGTCGTTCCGGTCAGAATTGATGGGTACGGCTGCGGATATCAGTGCACTTTCCCGTCGTGCCAGTCCTCGTGATGGGTGGCGTTCGGTTCGAGACCTTCAAAGCTATCTGCTCAACTCGTCGGACGGGCATCTACGGATCTACGGTGAAAAGCTGAAGAGCCCGACGTTTGAAGCACTGTTGAACCAGACACGGGCGCAGGCGGGCGTCGCGGCGGATGTCGGTGCAACGTTCAAGGAAGCCTTCGACCGCCGGTACGGTGAGTTCGAGCGGCGAATTGCCGGGGCCTTGGTTCCATTCAAAGATAACCCCTCCGCGCAAGAGCGTATTCGGGAACTGGTCCAGAACCGCCGGCGCATCAGCCAGCGGGGCGGGCCGGTGCATGAAGCCGCCCGAGAAGTTGCCGACCTGTTGGATAACCTGCTGTCGTATCTACGCGACGCCGGCGTCGAGGTCGGGGAAATCGAGAACTACTTCCCCCGGGAAATCGATCGGCAGGCTGCGTTGCGTCGTCAAGACGCCTTCCTCGATCGGGCGAGCCAATTGTACCAGCGCGAGGGATTGTCGCGAGACGATGCCCGTGACGCTGCGCAGCGTTGGCTGGATCGCATCATGTTCGGCGGAGACATGGATATTCTCGGCGGGCGTACTGGCCGGGTGGCGGGAGAAAATTTCCTCAAGGAGCGGGTCTTTGGTCCCGAAGCGGACAAGCTGCTGAAGGACTTTTTCGAGCCTGAGATGATCCAGTCGTTGATGTCGTATGCCCGTCGCGCTGTTCGAAGGGCGGAGACGGCGCGTCGCTTTGGGGATCGGTTCAGCGACGTTCCCGCTCAAATCGACCAGATCAGGGTGGAAGCGCGAGAAGCAGGGGCATCGGATGTCGATATCAGCTTCGCGATCGAAGCCCTTCGCGAGCACCTAAAGCTCTCCACGGGCCATCACTCTGGAGGGGTAGGCGCGCGTCGAAACTCGCTGTTCAGTTGGATCCGCACGATCACGGGTCTGAGGCTGCTCGACTCGGCGACGCTGACGAGCCTTACAGAACTGCTTATGCCCTCGATCCGCACGCACAACCTGAGTCTGGCGGCCAGGCAGCTTCTCCGCATGCCGTTTCACATGCTGCGGCAGATCGCGAAACTGGGCCCTACTCAAAGGTGGGCGGCGCTCCGCGAGATGACGGAGGACATTGGCGCCATCATCGGGTCGAGCGGATACGCGAACGCTCTGGCGCGGTTCGGTGGGGGCGACGTGTCGTCAAACACGCAGTCCAAGATCCTTCAGAACTTCTTCTCTAAGACGTTGCAGACGGGATTCACCGAGTACACGAACACATTGTCCACTGAAGCGGGCGTGATCCTGTTCAAGCGCGCGGCGAAGACACTACTCGGCCGGTCGCACGGATGGGGGATCGGCGGGAAGAGCGGCGCCGGGTTTTTGCTCCGGGAGGCCGGCATCCCCGAAGCGCTTCACGAGAAATTCGCTCGGGAAATCCTGAGCTTCGGGCGCGATCTCCCGGTTCCGTCGCGGATGAGCCCGGATGTCGCCGAGGCGTTGCGTACAGGCCTCCTGCGGATCGATCGCCAGTCGGTGCAGATGCCTGACGCGACGACGCGGCCGCAATGGGCCAGCACGCCAATCGGACGGATGGTCTTCCAACTCCGCAACTTCACGATGACGTTCGGGAAGAATGTGCTCGGGCGCGAGTGGAACATGTCGCGGTCGAAGGACCTGGATACTCTGGCGAAAGCGCAACTCCTTCTCACCAGCCTCCCCATGCTCGCCCTTATGTGGCCGCTCCAGTTCGTACTCGGCCGCCTCCGATGGTTTGTCCGGGCGGGGCTCATATACGGTGCCGCGGAGGGGCTGCGCGCCATTGGCGCCGAGAATGCCGCCGACGCGGTTGACGACATCGACGATGACGATCCGACCTACAGCACCGCGGCCGAATGGGAGCTGGCGCTGAGCCGATCCGGACTGCTTGGCGACCTGGACACCTGGATTCAGATCGTCTCGCAAACCCGCTACGACAAGAGCCTTGTGGAAGGGCTGGTTGGCGTCTCGCTTGGCCAAACCGCGAGCGATATCGAAGCCGTGATCGAAAGCATAATGCGGAACTCGGAGAACACGAACACCGCGGAGCGGAACCTCGTCAATACCGCGCTTGAGCTGGGCGTCGAGCCGCTATACCAGGCGGTCGTCACGTCCATTCTTCCCGCGGGCATCGGATCATTCCTGGCTGCACAAGCACCGGATGATGTGCGCCCGGGATTGGTGACTGCCCTCGCTGGTGAACGCGGCCAAGCGAGCTCGGCAGCTCGTTCGCGGGAGATCCGCGGCCTGTACGACTTCTTCTTTGGCGCGGATGATGACGGTGCCCGCGGATCTACCTACGGCGGCAGCGAGTACGGGAGCAGTCGCTATGGTGGAAGCCAGTACGAGGGGACAACTTACGGCCAATGAGTTTGGCGGTAGTCGGAGTTCCTGGCCCCCGGCTCTGGAGAGTCGCATCTGACGCAGAGCACGCTGCGAACTCTCGTTGAGATATCATTGAAGATCAGTAGAGGTCGGGCCAATGGGCTCAGCATATCGAGTACTAGCCATTTCAAGAGCAATCGGCGGGGTGCTACTCCTGCTTTTTGCGATTTCGATAGCCGAGGCGTCAGTCGAGCGCCAATCTGGTTGGGAGGCGATCAAGGGCTACTCCACCGCCGGAGCCTGCTTGATCGCTTCCGTCGCCTTGTTTGTCGGGGAGCCTAGCATTGCTCGCGTGCGGCGGTCCGCTTCTTTTTGTGTCCGCGTGTCGAGATCGATCCCTCTCTACATTGCGCAGATGGCGCTTGGAGTGGGATTGATCTCCGCGGGAGTAGTGCTCGCGCTATCCGGGTTTAACCAGAGACTCACCGGTAGGGGAGGCTATGGGTTCTCGGGAGGATTCGGGACGTCGAGTTCAAGCTCGGCCGCTGTATGGGACATCAATGAATTCGTGGTTGGCGCGGGCGCAGCCGTAATCGTTGCAGGAATCCTGATGGTGCTGGTGGGATGGCGGAAAGGATCGCACTGAGCATGCTGCGCTGATCTCGTGACCAGCATGACCGTGCATAGATGATCCGGCTCTAGTCAGTTACATAATGCGTTACATTCCACTTGGCTGCCTACGGATAAACAGAATGTTATCAACACTTTATGATGGTCATATCGTATTGCCGAATCCCCTAGGGGACGCCAATCTTCTTTTTTCGTTATATTTCAATAGACTATCAAAGGGACTAGGTCAGGTATCTAGGTCGGTCGCTCTTGGTGCCTAACGGCTGGATTGCAGCCGAATGCAACTTCAGCATACTCCTCGCGCTTCGCTCGATCGACATGGTGTTCGCACTGTCGTGAGCCGATAACGCTTTAGCTGTTCCCTCACCCAACTTTGACTTTCTAGCCGAGCATGACGAGCAGCTTGTTCGACTAGATTCTCTCGCAGAGGGCCATTTTCAGACTGCCCCCAACACCTCCCTCTTGAAGCTTCGGCCTGATTGCGCTCCATGGCTCGCTGGAGGGCTGGTTCGTCTTGGCTGTCAGTTGGTGTTGTTGCGCCGGATGAGACGATTACTCGTGTTATCATTGGTCCTTTGGATGTCCTTTCAAGGAAGTTGACTGTCGTTGGAATGCTCTAGCCAACTGCGTGTCGTTGGCTGTCACGTCTGATGTCTGCGTTGGAGATGAGGATGAGATATCAGGTACTCGATGATGATGGCGGACCACTTGAAGCGCATCTCGATGTGACCGGACGCACGATAGCGTTCCATGCGCGGGGTGGGAGTAAAACGAGAGGCACTGCGATCAACTTTGACTACGGGCAAGGCCTTAGGCTCATCTTGCGTCGTGTCCAAACCGCAGGCTTGGGACTAGTCGGGGTTTGGGTTGATACATTGCAGGTTCGGGAACTGCCTGAAGCTGAGAGGCGCATTCTAACTTCTGAGGAAGCTGCGCTTAGTCCCGAGGAGCAGTACACGCTCATCACGAGGCGCATGACGAAGGTCCGGAGACCTGGCACCGGACTTGCTCAGGGCGGTAATCCAACGAAGCGGATCATACTTCAGATTGGCGGCGCTGGTTCATCCGCGTCGATTGCAAGAGCCTTGCATCTCAGGGGGGCCACATCACAGTCGAGTAGCCGCAATCGGCTTTCGGTTGCTCGACTCAATCAGGTAACCCCTCTCCACGTCTGGAACGCGGTACAGGCTTTGAAAAGGGGTCAGGCTCACTCATTCGGTCCCTCGAGGGACTACGACCTGATTACCGAGGATGGTGATCGCCTTCCACCAAAGGCCGTCTTCGGACTCGCCGCGTCAGAAGCCTTAGAATTCGAAGTGATGCCAGAGCATTTCACTGGTGGCGTTGGGACACCCTGCTTCAAAGCGCTGGAGAATGCGGGCTTCACAATTGTCCCGAAAGGCACGGATGAGAGGGAACTGGGCATTCCGGGGACTCCCGAAGATCGAGCATGGACAGAAGGAAAGCCCCGTCTGGTAAAGCACCTGCGGAGAGAGAGAGCACGAGGCCTTGCTCAAGCGAAGAGGGATCAGTTTAGGCGCGAGCACGGTCGCCTATACTGTGAGAGTTGTAGTGTCGATCCCATCGAGGCGTACGGGGACAACTCTGGAGAAGCGTGTATTGAGGTGCATCACCGGAGCACGTTGATCAGTGAGATGGATACTGAACACGAGACACGACTTGAAGACCTGGAGTGCCTCTGTGCGTCCTGCCATAGAGTTGTACACTACCGACTAAAGGAGGAAGCCAAGCGAGCCCTGTCGACAAGCTAGTCCTACAGTCGAAACTCAGCCAGTTCAGACCGCATCCAGTCCGACACTACAGGCCAGTGATAGAGGTGAGGTGGCTCCCTCCATGATCGTGTGCGTGTGACCAGCCCTCGTCCCTCAGCTACGGCCAAGAGCTCGTCATGAGGCACGAGATAGACATCGCGTCCATCGGGGAAAGCGATCCACACCTCAGAGCCAACCCACTCCCTCGCAAGGTATGGACGGGGCGAAGCTTCAGGTCTCACCACAAGAGGCGCAGACAAGTCCCGGCCATTGCCGATCCAAGCGTCAAATTGTCTCTGAGGAACGCCTATCCGGTAGCCAGCATCTTGCAGCCTACGTAGTACCGCCGCTCTATCCATATCCGTCTCCCCATCCCTAAAGGAGGCTTAGGTTAACGTCAGGCCAGCCACTTCACCAGAAGGCGACGCATTCGCTCGATCGGTATGTAGACCATAACCGGATTGACCTGCCACTGAACGTTCATCCAGCAGGGAGCGGAGTCTCGGCTATTTGTGCTTCGATCCTATTCCTTCGATCGCCGGAGGGTAGAGTTCCACGGCCACGTTACGAAGACGGGCTAGCGACGCAGCTCTGATCTCCTTCCTTCTTCTGCCTCAGGCGAACGCACATCTTGAGTAAGGTCGGCCTCGATGGCTTGTTCGACCAGGATCGAAGTCGTGTCCTTAGCAACTCCGAGGTAGCGAACCAGGAAGTACTGTTCGAGGCTGGTGGCTCGATAATCCCTCAGGACCTCAGTAACAGCGAGACAGTCAGGTCGCTTCACATGCTTCCATCCCGACCTAGGGTTGGTCTTGATATTTCGAAGGCTCGAGACATAAGTCCGGTCCAGGTTCATCAGCATTGCTGTCATCCCCTGACCAAAGACCAGATAGAGGGGTGAGAAGCGAATGAAAGCCACATCAGCAGCATTCAGCTTGAGACCAGCGTAGGAACCATGTGGATCAGGGCGTCTTGAGGATAAGTGCTCAGACTTCTCCGAGAGGTTGCTGAGTGTTTGCTGGGTCGAAGGTGTGCTCCGTGTTCGAGACATTGTAGTTTCTCCAGTTGAGTTAAGACCACACCCTCCCCCAAACCCAATCCAGGCTCTCAGACCCGAGATGCAGCAACCTTGAAGATCTTAGGGCTGACCAAGTTGGTTCAGACACAATATTGCAGTCGCCTCGGGTCTATCCCTGGATTGGGGGAGACCAGATTGGTGGGGAGGGTAGGTCGGGTTTTCAGGGATTGGGCCTGTCGTAGGGGCAGTCATGTGACCTGCTAAAATGGCCCCACTCCCCAGACTCTCTTATTGGGCTTTGGGGTGTTTTATTCCCCTCGGCTGAGATTCGAGAGGTTCCCTCGTCCTCGTGCCCGGTTGATCTTCCAGGACCTGGAACTCATAGCCGCGATGACTGAAGGCTTCCTGAGGTAGCGGGAACCATGCTTCGCTAGGTCCACTCCGGTCTGCGCTTTGATCTCCCTGAATGTGAGTTCCAAGGCATCAGCGTCTATGAGGAGGTCGATCAAGGCCGCCTCGCCGCGCTTCCTTCCCTGAGTCCCTTCATCGTCTGTCGGTCGGTTGATTTGGATCGGCGGTGACCCTGGAAACAGCCGTTCCTGGTTAGCAAGCAGCCGACCAAACTCGCCGGTGCAAACCAGGAGTTGCTCGCCGCAGACGCCGCTATCGTCGATGAACCGTCCCTTGCCCCGCAGAGCAAGCTGCTTGATCCATCGTAGAAGGTGACCTTCCTGGATGATCCCAAAGGGCCCACCAAGGCGGCCTTGGGCTTCATCAAGGCTGTGATGTGTCGCAGCGATGCTCTTGAGCCCGAGAGTCCTTGCGACGATTGCGCTCTTGGGGAGGTGGTGCTCTTCAAACAAGAACACTGCTTCCGCATCCTTCCAGGCATTCGAGCCGATTCCCTGTCCGAAGTGGGTCCAGGAGAGTCGCCTTCCTTCCAGGTCGATATTGAACGCACCGGATGTCGGACCGTCCAGCTTGCCGTTCTCGATAAGGTGAGGGTATCGCTCTCTCATGCGCTTGTGCGTCACGGCTAGGACCTTCTGTCCCGGCTGAGTGTGTTTGAGGATCGTCCTCATCATCCAGTCTGCGTAAGGCTTGGCCGTGCTCGCTTTCTGGAGGATCGCCGACACTCTGGTCATCCCTTTCGGGAACACGCCTGCAGGTGGCTCTTCATGCATGATTGTCAGCTTTTCGAAGGTGGCGTGTGGCACAGGAGCAGGCTCTCGGTAACCGACAATCTGATTGACGCCATCAATGTCCGCCGTGGCATCGAGGAGGACCATCCCAGGCTTCACTGGGAAGATTGGCCGATACCCTACAAACCTGGGACCGCCATCCCGGCAGTCGCAGGTTCTGTCTCTGGCGACGAACGCGAAACCGTTCCAAGCCGCCCTGATGAATCCGAAGACATCATCGACCCAGTCCTCCGGGAGGTTCTTAAGTTCCTGCCTTCGGTGCAACGCAGGAATGAAACCAGCAAGCGTGTCATCCAACCCGAGATGATAGGCATTCAGGTCCGTCACCAAGATGGTGTCCTGATGGTGAGTCGGTCGCAGCTGGTAGCTTTCCTCTCCAAGGACTTCGGTCCAATAGTGCTCCATGCGCTCATGGATTTCCTTCAAGGGCTCGACCCAGGGATGATCCTCGCCAAGCATCCGGGCGACGTCATCGCGCATCTTCAGAACGTCACCGGAACCAATCTCGTATCCTTGCACGTCGTTGGGGCATTCATCGACGATGGTCAGCCACCTGGGCTTGCCCTTGTACTTCCAGACCAAGTCCGTGTTGAGGCCCCACTGGTTGTGCGTGGCGACGATCACGCGGTGAGACGAGAGCTCATCCCTGCGTGAGACTTGGGAGGGTCCGCTGTATGCTCGCCCTTCCCATCTGCCAGATAGGATCGGCTCATCCGTCTCCGCGTCGTGGCCTGAGGTCCAAACGCAAAGGTCACCATCATCGCCCAGGAGAGCCCGGAGTTCTCTGTAAGCCTCCTCCGCTTGATCCAGGGTGTTGACGAGGAGGGCCATCGAGGAGTCGGCGTGGGTGTCGTGGAGAGCTTTGATGGCGGCGTAGGTCAGGGATGATTTTCCAGACCCGGTCGGTGCTGAAAACACGCGCATCTTTCGGTTGCCCAGTTGGTAGTCCCGCAGTGCCTGGACGATGGTTTCCTTGAGTGCTGAGGACATGCTCCGGTCGAACCGTGACAGCTCGTCAGGGAGGTCTCGGGCCATACGTTGCTCGAGAATGGCTCTATGAAAGCCAGCATCGAATGCTCTGGAGTTGATGAAAGCAGAATTGGTGCGTTGCACAGGAAGCTTCCTTCTTGGTTCGGGTGAGCACCTCCTTCGAGTTGTCCGTGTCCTTGGTCGGCTTTGGCCTGGTAAGCTCAGGTCGACCGCAATCGGCATGCAATCAGGTCAACTTCGCGACCCCTCAATTCTGTGGGGTGGTTTGCATACGACTGGTGGACCAATGATCAAAACGAGCAAAGAAAAGGGCCGTCCGCTGCTCTGCGAGACGACCCGAATTGCTGCTATTGTGAGGGCGAGGGAGGTGTGGAGCTCGTTTACTCCTACACGGTTACCTAAAGGGTACCGACCTTGGAGGAGCGGCTAGGCGAACTCCCGCTACACGGGGACCTAATGCCCCATCCGCTTCAGCCAGAGAGCAGCCGATAGACGCTGGCACGGCCAATACCCAATCGCTTCGCGATCTGGGAAGCGCCCAAGCCCTCATCGCGAAGGCGGCGAACCTCATTGCCATTGATCGACTGCTTCCGGCCGCGATACTTCCCCTCAGCCTTCGCCTTGGCGATACCCTCCCGCTGACGCTCAAGCATCATTTCACGCTCGAACTGCGATACCGAGCCAAGCACGTTAAGCATCAGTTTTCCTGTCGCTGTCCCGGTGTCGATCCCGAGTGCCTCGATCCGCAGGTTGGCGCCTTTTTTCTCGATGACGCTGATAATCTCACCCAGGTGGACGACCGAACGTGCCAGACGGTCGAGCTTTGTAATCACCAGCGTGTCGTCCTCGCGAAGGAAATCGAGCGCGGTGTCCAACTGCCTTCTTGGAGCGACACTGGAGACCTTCTCGCTGAACACCTTCTCGCACCCGATTGCCTTGAGGTCTCGTGTCTGGGCATCCAGTCCTGCATCCTGCTCCAGTGTCGAGGTCCTGGCATATCCGATAAGCATGATTCACCTCGGCCGTGTCTCGTTAGCATCTAAGACGAGAATGGAGGCGGCGTCTCATATTGTCAATAGCATGTATATGAGACAGTCTGAGGATAGGCTCGGGACGTCTCGTATGGGCTTGGTCTCTTGAGGCATTCGACCAGTCTTCACGCCTGACCGCTCGTCACCTCGGCGTATACGGCCTGTCAGTCAACATCTGCCGCATTGTCAGTTCCGCTTTTGGATCGTGAGCAATCAGCCAGTGGCATGGTTAGTTGACTTTAAGTCATCAGAAGTGGATGCTTGTGGCTTCAAAGATCAGGCCGCATCGGAACCCAAAGCTGTTGGAGCTGAGAGTTCGTGCTGGCTTGCATCTTTGGGCATCCCCCACCCCAATCTACAATAACTGGCTGGTCAGACCGCCACATGGGGGAAGTCGGCGAACACATTGTACGTATATGCCCACTCAGAAATACGACCCCAATACATCCCTGGGTCTCACCCTCACGATACACCAATGCCCATCACAGTGTGCAACCTCAGGATCCGACCAAGTAGAACCACGGCCACATGACAAAGAGAAGGGGTTGAAAGTCAAATGGAGACCCTCGCGGCTCTACTTAATTTCGGCGGTCCCATACTTGAATGGTCTGCCCCTATGACCGACCCGCATCGAGTGGTCCGGTTTGAAGTTCGGATCATGGGCATTTTTCGTCCAAGCTCCGTGAAGGCGGTCATCCAGCTTTACCGCAAGACCCAACTTGCGTTAAAATTATTGTCGTATCATTCAGCAGAAGCAGGTCGTCCTGTCGCCCACTCTCTCGAAGGGCACCGTCCGGAAAATAGATAGGAATCAGTTTAGCAGACCTAAAAGGATGTTCGATTGACTGTACAGGAAACCGTGGCATTTAGGCCGAGGGCCCGTTTGCTTCAACTTTTGGGCGATCAGCTCATCAAGAGTTCACGATTGGCCGTCTTTGAGTTGGTAAAGAACTCGTACGATGCCGACGCTCGCCATGTGGACGTGCGGATAGAGGGTTTGGGAGACAAGTCACCCAAGGTCATAGTTCGCGATGATGGCTTCGGTATGTCGCTGATGACCGTGAGAGACATTTGGTTCGTGCCTGGTCATGACCATAAAGAGAAGCAAAAGGAGCGCGGAGAAAGAACGCCTTTGGGACGAGCTCCAGTGGGTGAAAAGGGCGTCGGGCGCTTCGCTGCTCACAAGCTGGGAAATCGAATAAAGCTTGTCTCTCGCAAGGTTGGAGAAGACGAGGTTGTGCTTGATATCAACTGGGACGAATTGATGGACAGTGAGTTTCTTAGCGAGGCGAAGGCTGAAATCATCGTGCGCGATCCCGAAGAATTCAAAGGTAGCGAATCTGGAACACTTATTGAGATAAGCGATCTGAGAGACCAGATATGGAGCAGAGGTGATTTAAGGAGGTTGAGGAAAGATATTACCTCAATTTGCTCGCCATTTGATGCTCCAGGTGAATTTGACGTTTCTTTCTCAGTGCCTGGGCGCGATAATGAGTTTTCTGATATACCCGATACATCAGAAATATTGAAGAGGGCGCCTTGGCACTTCCAATTCAGTTTTGACGGAGAGAATTTTTCTTGGAAATATGAATTCAATCCCCCCACTGCAATATCAAAACGAATCGGCAAAAGAGCAAAAAGATCTCAATCCAAAGAAAAATTAATTATTGAAGATCAAAAATCAATTGTGGCCGACAAAGATACCTTGAAAGGAATTGGTCCGGTTTCCGGCGAATTCTTTGCCTTTGACCGTGGACAGGAGCTTTGGAAGATACAACCCGATAAACAGCTTGTTTTTCGCTTTCTTGACGAGAATGGTGGTGTTCGCGTTTACCGTGATGGAGTGCGCGTCTATAACTATGGGGAAGACGATGACGATTGGCTCGGGCTCGACTACAGAAGGTTTATGACGCCTGCTCTGAGAATAAGTCGCAACATAGTTATTGGAGCGGTTTCAATCGACCTGTTGGAGAGCTCGGCACTTAGAGATAAAACCAACCGTGAGGGTTTCGTTGAAAACGAAGCGTTTGAGAGACTAAAGAAAGTTGTCTTGGGTGCGTTTCATATCTTTGAAACCGAACGATCTCTCGACAAGGATGCAATCAGGAAGACAGAGCGCAAACCAGCGCAAGTTGAGGCTGACAAGATTCGTGATCCGATCTCCGAAATTAGGGCAATTGCAAAAAGGGAAAAGATCGTTGAGAAGATTGAGCCAAGCCTCAATCGCCTTGAAAAAAACTATAATGAGCTTCGCGAAACGATGTTGCAGGCGGGCTTGTCTGGTTTGGGTTTGGCGACTGTTTTTCATGAAATTCAGCACGGTGTCGCTGCTCTCCTTCGACATGCAAAATCTGGCGCGACCGTAGACGAAATCGTTGAGCAGGCAACGGAACTTGAGCAGTTATTGTATGGGATCTCCGGTCTCCTCAGAAGAGAGGAGAAGTCGGAACTAGACGCTGCAGACTTAGTAAAGAAGGTCAGGCAAGCATCGTTAATACGGTTCAGAAGCCATCGCGTCCAATTGGTTAGCCCGTTGCTTCATGGTGAACAAGAGAGCTTCAAGGTCAGAGTGAACAGTCGGCTTTTCGTTGGCGCAGTAACAAACCTGCTCGATAATGCGTTCTACTGGTTACGCGCCAAGTGGCCCTCCAAGCCTGGCGCCCAAGAGGACAGCCCAAGGAAGATTTTCATCGGCTTGAGCGATGATTTTGAAAAAGGTCCTGCGCTTTTAATTGCTGACACCGGTCCGGGTTTTCAGGATGATCCAGAAACGTTGGCTGAACCGTTCTTCACAAGAAGACCGGATGGTATGGGCCTCGGCCTGTATTATACGAAGTTGGTGATGGAGTTGTCTGGTGGCGAGCTCGTTTTCCCTGATAGAGAAGACGTCGATCTACCTGAAGAATTCGATGGAGCAATTATTGCATTGGTGTTTCCTGAAAAATGATACTTCAACCCGCAAGAATAGTATTGATCGATGACAAACAGTCGCATCTCAAAGCCATTGCAGATGCACTTGGTTTGCTGGGCTCTGCATCGCTCTCCTTTCTATACAAGGACGAACATCCTGCGCCCGAGATTCTTGCCGGCGTCCGCTTAATTTTCTGCGATCTTCACCTTGGCTCTGACGCAAAGACAACTGATACCAAGACCTACTGCAGTAACATCGCTAGCATGCTGGCGAGCAGTCTTGCCGAGGATCACGGCCCCTATTTGCTAATCATATGGTCGCAGTTTCCTAATGAGGTTGACAGCCTAAAGGGTTACCTCGATGAGCTAGAGCCCGGGCAACGACCATTTAGCTTCGTTTGCCTCGACAAGAACGCCTTCATCAATGTTGGGGACGGCACGGTTTTGGAGGGAGCAGATCTTCCGGGCGAAATCCGGGGCATAGTATCAAAGCAACCTGGACTCGCCGCGATGTTGAATTGGGAACAGACCGCCTCGGTATCGGCGGCTAAGGTAACTAATAGCCTTTGGAAACTTGCCGTCGATAAGAGCAAGACTGACCCAGACAAAGCGCTTTGCGGAACGCTAGGAAAGCTCGCGGTTAGCGCCGCTGGCGAGAAGCTTGGGGAAGAAGCGCCTGGAAGGAGTGTACTTGAGGCGTTGGTGCCTTTGCTCGCTGACCAGATTGAGGCGCACCCAGTTAACGAAGCCGTTTGGAAAACCGCGGTAGATTTGGAGGAGAAGGCAAACGGTGCTCCATCCGAGGCACTTTATACTGCACTACATATTGAACAGCCTACCTCATATAAATCTGATAGCCGCGGCGTTGTCAGTTACCTGGAACCGCTGGTGGCATCAGAATGTTTTAAGGATTTCTTCGGATATGATCAAGGCACACTTTTAATGCAGTGCGGCTTTCAAGAAAAAGATGATGAAGAATCGAAGAAAAATGGCCGCAATATCATGAAGGTAAAAGACGGTTTACTTGGTACTGAGGAGTGGTTTTTGGTTCAAATCAATGCCGCATGCGACGAAGCGCAGGATCATCCCGGTCTAATTCCTTTCTGTCTCGCCGCCCTGGTCCCAAATAAGAAGACCAACAAGAACGGCAAGCAAAGCGTTCAGGCAACGGAGCCGTTTCTGTTTAGAGGCAGAAAAACCAGTCTTTACTTGATGGGGAGGTTTGTAATTGGGCTTACGAAAAATCAGTCGGTGAAATTAGAGCCACAATTTAGGCTGAGGTCGTCCCTTCTTGACAAGCTGATATTTGGACTGAGAACTAACGCTGCTCGGTTGGGGGTGACGGAGCCTTAGCCAGAATTGCTATGCTGATTGCGCAATAATTGCTTCGATTATACTTTCCATCACCGGTGGGCAAACACCATTGCCAATCATTTTTACTTGATCTCGCCGAGTGCCCGTTTCAAATCTATAATTCTGAGTGAAGCCCATCGCTCGTGCCAGCTCAGGCACTTGCAGCATTCTCATGCAATGGACTCCGTCAAACTTTTCGACAAGTGCGAACCGGTCCACAGTCGTGATCGTGCGCAATGGACGATCCAAGGGCTGCCAACCACCCGATCCATCACTGCTGTAGTAGACAATTAAAAACGGCTCATCGTGACCAAGTGCAGATATTGCACGCTCCGCTCGCGCAAGCGTGGCTTCCGATCTTTTTTTGGCGTAAAGTGGCGTCGTCTTCCATGTGCCAACAGGATCAAGAATATCCGCTGCGGTTTGCTTCCTCCGTTTCGTTGGTGCCTGAAACACAGGCATAAACTTCTTCCGGCAAATTAGGAAGAGCCGTCGTCGCTTCTGGGCCACGCCAAAATCAGACGCATCCAGGGTGCATTCGACTACATTGTATCCGAGTCCCCTCAAATCCTCCTTGAGTTCCTCGTAACGTGACCAGGGCCTCATGTGAATGACGTTTTCCAGGACTACCCATTCCGGTTCGAAAACCTTCGCGAACCGCACAGTTTCAAGAGCGGTTGCACGACTCTCTTCTGATCGTGGGGCGGCTCCCCTTGCACAGGTATGGTTTGTACATTCTGGCGAAGTTAGCAAGACGTCGATATCGCCGATCTGATCCCGCAAAGCAGAAGGGCAAAGTTCTTCCAACAGAGTTGTCCTGGTCGTCGCCTCAGGAAAATTAACGGAGTAGTTGGCAATTGCCGTGTCCCACATATCCACGCCACAGACCACCTCCGCTCCAGCTGCTCGCGCGCCAAAGCTGCTGCCTCCCCCACCGCAGAATAGATCCAGTACCCGGATAGCAAGCCCTCCCGTTTGCCGTCATTTACCAGGGGCCGTCTTCGTTGACCAGGCACAAGATTCGTGGATGCTGAGCACATGGCAGACGTTCTTACAAGCACACAGCGATCGCGTTGTATGTCCCGAATTCGGTCAAAGGACACGAAACCGGAGCTACTGCTTCGTCGAGCGCTGTGGGCTGGTGGACACCGGTACAGGACCAACTACAAACTAACTGGCAGACCCGACTTGGTGTTTGTTCGAAGTAAGCTCGCCGTATTTGTGGATGGGTGTTTCTGGCATGGGTGTCCAGAGCACTACCAAGCCCCAAAAACATCAGCTGATTTTTGGAGAGACAAGATCAGAAAAAATATTCTTAGGGATGTAGAGGTAACGGAACAATTGCAATCTGAGGGTTGGAGGGTTCTGCGCTTCTGGGAGCACGAAACCCGCACTGACACGGAGGAGTGTGTCGCGAGGGTTTGCGAATGTGTCAATCGAGCTGATTGATTACCAAGATCTCGCAATTCGCTAAAGCCTCAGCAGCTTTAACAGGATTAACGGTGCTCCCATTTCAATCTGAATGTGCCGCCTCATAAGATCTATCGGCGATCATTCCATCATGCCTGGGGAATCCACCAGGCGTCACGCCAGTGAACACCATCAGCTTCCGTCCCGCTGACCGGCCCCCACCAAGTGGTCCGAGTGGAAGTTTAGTGCATGGACGGCTTGGGCTTCACCCTGTCTTTGGTCCAGGCGTCATGCGACCTTTCGGGCTGGTTTCAGTTGAGCCGCGAAGGCGCTCGGCGTCAAGTTTCCGAGCGCCGAATGCGGCCTTTGGCCATTGTAATCGATCCTCCAAGCATCGATCCGTTGGCGGGCATCGGCCATCGACAGGAACCATGAGGTGTTCAGACACTCCTGGCGCAGCCGGCTGTTGAAGGCCTCGATGAAGGCGTTGTCCGTCG
>Ga0207773_100024_pt1 | contig 169013 bp, 165 predicted proteins | sample TtaePargueraPR_2_FD_187281 | JGI IMG/M metagenome (GOLD analysis project Ga0207773, IMG submission 187281) | Aerobic enrichment media microbial communities from Bioluminiscent Bay, La Parguera, Puerto Rico - Tt and M1 (3) (SPAdes) | ecosystem: Environmental > Aquatic > Marine > Unclassified ... | reverse complement strand
TTGTGGCCGCCGATCTCGACCAGCGAGCCGCCGACGAAGGCGAGGGGCGCGGCGCGATAGAAGAGGCCCAGTTCGCCCAGCGTGTCGGCGATGTAGACGGCCTCGCGGGCAGCGGGCAGGGCGTCCAGCCTGCGGCGTGTCGAGGGCAGGCGCGCCGCCGCGCAGAGTTCGGCGACGGCGGCGCCGCGTTCGGGGTGGCGGGGCACCAGGATCAGCAGGGCATCGGGGTGGGCCTCGCGCAGCCGGTGGTGCGCGGCCAGGCAGACCGCCTCCTCGCCGGGGTGCGTGCTCGCCGCCAGCCAGGCGGGCCGTCCGTCGATGGCCGTTTGCAGGGCCGCCAGCGCCGTGGGGTCGGCGGTGGGCGGGGCGGCGGCGAATTTCAGGTTGCCGACCGGCCCCAGCTGCGTGACGCCCAGTCCGGCAAGGCGCTCGGCGGCTTCCGGACTCGACGGCTGCACCAGGGCGAAGGCGCCCATGACCTGGCGGAAGAAGCCCCTGACACGGGCCCAGCGCCGGGCCGACCGGGCACTCATGCGGGCGTTCACCAAGGCCGCTGGAATATTCCGGCGGCGGATCGCGCCCAGCAGGTTGGGCCAGAGCTCCGACTCCACCCAGAGCACGGCATCGGGCCGCCAATGGTCGACGAATCGGCGCGTGTAAGCCGGCCGGTCGACGGGAACGAACTGATGGAACGCCCTTTCCGGCAGGCGTTCGGCCATCAGCCGTGCCGCGGTCACGGTCTGCGTCGTCACCAGGACGGACAGGTCGCGGTCGCGGTCGAGCAGCGCCTCGATCAGGATCAGCATCGAAAGCGACTCGCCGACGCTGGCGCCGTGCACCCAGAACAAACGGCCGTCCGGACGCGGCAGCGCGGCCCGGCCCAGGCGCTCGTCGCGCCGTTCCGGCACCTCCTTGCCGCGTCTGGCGCGCCGTCTCAACAGGAACGGGACGAGGGGCCCGGCGAAAACTGTCAGGACCCGATAGAACCAGGCGATCATGAGCGCTGCTTCTAGCGTCCGGCGCCGACCGCGTCCATGGCCGGCGTCGGTCCTGCCGGAACGCCGCGCCGCCGCGTCAGGAGCCGGCGGCGGCCCGGGTCGCGCCGGGCGCGATCGTCGGCAGGGGCAGGGGCGCGCGGTCGTCCTGGCCGAACGGCGCCAGGTGGCCGAGGAACTGGTTCACCGCCGCCGGCCAGCTGCGCGTGAGGGCATGGGCGCGGCAAGCACCGCCGCCGATGGCCAGCGCGCCGGCGATGGCGCGGCCGAGATCCTCGTCCAGGCAGCCGGTCACGCCCTGTTCGACCACGTCGACCGGTCCCTGGACGGGGTAGGCGGCGACCGGCAGGCCGCAGGCCATCGCCTCCAGCATGACGAGGCCGAAGGTATCGGTGCGCGACGGAAAGACGAAGACATCGCCGCTGGCCAGGTGGCGTCCCAGATCCTCCCCGGTCTTGGGCCCGAGGAAGCGGACCTGAGGGTAACGGCGGCGGAAGCCGTCGAGCTGTGGGCCGCCGCCGATCACCACCCTGGTGCCGGCGATGTCGAGGTCGAGGAAGGCGGTCAGGTTCTTCTCCACCGCCACCCGGCCGACATAGACCATGATCGGTGCCGGCCCGTCGATCAGCCGGTCGCCATAGGGCCGGAACTGCGCGATGTCGACGCCGCGTCCCCACCGTACCAGGTTCGAGAAGCCGCGCTCGGTGAGCCGCCGTTCCAGCGTCGGCGTCGCCACCATCGTGCGCACGGCCCGGCCATGGAAGAAGCGCATCAGCGCGTAGCTCCAGGAAAGCGGCAGGCGCGTCCGCAGCCAGATGTATTCCGGGAACTGGGTATGGAAGCTGGTGGTGAAGGGCCAGCCGCGCCGGCGGCAGATCGCCCGCATAGCCCAGCCGAGTGGCCCCTCGGTGGCGATGTGCACGGCGTCGGGCTGGAAGGCGGCCGACAGCCGCTTCAGCTTGCGCCGGGGCAGCACGGCGAGGGGGATCTCCCGGTATCCGGGCGTCGGCATTGTGCGGAAGCGGTCGGGGCCGATCACCTCCACCGTGTGCCCGGCCTCGGTGAGCAGGCGCCGCGTCGTGTCCAGCGTACGCACCACGCCGTTGATCTGCGGAAACCAGGCGTCGGAGACGATGAGCAGGCGCATGGCCGGTGGCTCCCCGGGCGCGGCGGGTCAGGCCGCGACCCGGCTCTCCGCGGCGATTTCCGCGGCATCGCCGGTATCCAGGGCCGCACGGGCGGGGTCGGTCCAGCGGATCAGTTCCAGGCGGCCGTCGCCGTGCTCGACCAGCGCGGTGCAGCTTTCCACCCAGTCGCCGTCATTGCAGTAGACGAGGCCGTCCAGCATTTTGGTCTCGGCGGTGTGGATGTGACCGCAGACGACGCCGTCGAGGCCGCGGCGCCGGGCCTCGGCGATCAGCGTCTCCTCGAAGCGGCCGATGAAGTCGACCGCCTTCTTGGTCTTGTGCTTGAGGTAAGCGGACAGCGACCAGTAGCCGAGGCCGAGGCGGCGGCGCAGCGCGTTGACGAAGGTGTTGAGGTTGAGCAGCGTGACATAGGCCCAGTCGCCGAGATGGGCCAGCCACTTCGCCCGCCGCACCACGATGTCGAACTGGTCGCCGTGGATGACCAGCAGGCGGCGTCCGTCGGCGGTTTCGTGCACCATGTCGTCGGCGACGGAGACGATGCCGAACTCGTGGCCGAGGAAGGCGCGCGCGAACTCGTCGTGATTGCCTGGGATGTAGTGGATCTTGGTGCCCTTGCGGCCCTTGCGCAGCAGCTTCTGCACGACGTCGTTGTGGGCCTGGGGCCAGTGCCAGGAGCGGCGCAGGCGCCAGCCGTCGACGATATCGCCGACCAGGAACAGGGTCTCGCAGTCGGTCTTCTTCAGGAAGTCGAGCAGGCGTTCGGCCTGGCAGGCGCGGGTGCCGAGATGGATGTCGGAGATGAAGACGGTGCGGAAGCGGTGAACAGGGGCTTCGTCATCCCCCGATTCGTCGGCGGCCTCGCTCAGCCTCTGCAATGCGGTCATGTCCATCCGGGCGATCCCCCAAGATCTCGCGATGGACCTGTGGATAATCTGTAAAGTTTTGATTCACAATCACTTGGGGAGACATTAAGTATCTAGGCCTTGAAAATTCGCGCAAGCGAAATAGAAAAGTCTTCAACACGTAGCGATTAGTTCATGAAAGTGTCAAATTTGCCGGACGACAGCGCAAATGACGAAATCGTGCCGGAGACGGCCCGGCCGCGCACGGCGCTGGTGATTCGCAACCCCGTCGCCGGCCGGCGCAAGCTGCTGCGCTTCCAGCGCGCGGTCACCTCCATGCGCGAGGCCGGGCTGACGACCACCGTGGTCGAGACCGGGCGGGCCGGTGACGCCATCGCGCTGGCGCGCGACGCGGCCTCGGATGTCGGCGTCGTCGTCGCGGCGGGAGGTGACGGCACCATCAACGAGGTGGTGACCGGCCTGCTGCAGCGCGCCGATGGGGGGCCGCCGCTCGGCATCATCCCGCTCGGCACCGCCAATGTCTTCGCGCTCGAACTCGGCATCCCGCTAGACCCGGTGGCGGCCGGCCAAGTCGTGGCCGGCGGCGTGTCGCGACCTGTCTGGCCTGGCATGGTGGACGGCCGGGCGGTGATCCAGATGGTGGGTGTCGGCTTCGACGCCCGGGTGGTCGACGCGGTCACGACGCCGTTCAAGGCCCGCTGGGGCAAGCTCGCCTACGTCTTCCAGTCGCTGCGCCTGTGGTGGCGCTTTCCCGCCGACCGGTTCAGCGTGCGCCTGCCGGACGGGCGGAGCTTCACCGCCGGCACGGTGATCGCCACCAAGGGCCGGCTCTATGCCGGGCGCTTCCTGCTGGCGCCGGGAGCCGACCCGGGCGCGGCGGGCTTCACGCTGTGCCTGTTCCCGCGCGCCACCCGCTGGAATGCGCTGAAGGCCATGGTGGCTCTGCCGCTCGGCCTGCTGCCGCGCCTTGGCGGACTGCGGATGCTGCCGGTCGACGCGGCGCAGATCGTCTGCGAGCCCGCCAGCCCGGCCGCCCCGGCCCAGATAGACGGCGACCGTGGCGGCGCCTGTCCCGTCAGCATCCAGCCGGGTCCCCGCGCCATCGAGGTGATGGTGGCGGGACGGACATAGTTCCAGGGAGAGCCGGGTGCCTCCCCGGCGTGAGCGTCGGCGCGCCCGTAGACCGGGTCAGTCCCGCCCGGCCTCGAGAATCTTGGCGCCGAGCAGGGCCGGGTTGGTGAAGCAGACCTCGTGGCTGCCCGCCATCTGTACCAGACGGAACAGGCCCAGCTTCTCCGACAGCCGTGGATGCCAGGGCAGGCTGGCCGGCATGGCCGTGTCCTCGGTGCAGTTGAGATAGGACTTGCCCACCTCCATCGCTGCCGGGTTGCGGCTGAGCCGGATCGGGTCGTTGAAGGTGGCCAGCGGCTGCGGGTTCAGCTGCGCGTAGGCCCGCCTCGCCTCCGCCTCGTCGGCATCGTTGATGAAGAGTTCCCGCCAGATCGGCCAGGGCAGCATCACCCCGCCATCGTCCCCGGCGACGTCGTTGAAGAGTTGCGCCACCGGCGGCGGCGCCATGGACGCCAGGCTTTCCCCGTCATTGGGCACGAAAGCGTTGATGTAGACGAGACGGCGGATGGTGCCCGCCGGCAGCCGGTCGAAGGCGCCGGTGATCACCATGCCGCCATAGCTGTGGCCGGCGACCACGGCGTCGGTGATGCGGTTCTCCTGGATGTAGTCAACCAGCGAGGTGATCGCCTCCTCCAGGGTGGTGCGCTTGGAATCGCCGGGCCGGTTGCCCGCCAGGGTCGGCGTGTGGACGGTGTGGCCGGCGCCGCTGACCGGTGCCGCGGTGTTGGCCATCAGCTCGCCCGTATGCCAGGCGCCGTGCACCAGGACGTAGGTCGCCATCGAAATCCTCCCCCTGCTCGTTGTCGTCGTGACCCGCGTTCAGCGGCCGGCCACGGTCATGCCGTCGATGCGCAGCGTCGGTGCGTCCGTGCCGTAGCGCCGCACCAGGTCGTTCGCCGGTGTCAGCGCCTGAAACATCGCCTTCAGGTGACCGGCTATCGTGCACTCGTTGACGGGGTGAGCGAAGGCACCCTTCTCGATCCAGAAGCCGCCCGCGCCGCGCGAGTAGTCGCCGGTCACCAGGTTGACGCCCTGGCCCATCAGCGAGGTGACGTAGAGGCCCTGTTCGACCTCGCCGATCATCGCCTCCGGACTCGTGCCGCCCGGGGAGAGCGAGAGGTTGGTGGTCGCCGGGTGGGGCGGCGAGCCCACCCCGCGCGCCGCGTGCCCGGTCGGCGCGAGCCCCAGTTGACGGGCCGAGCGCAGATCGAGGATCCAGCCGGTGAGCACGCCGTCATCGACGAAGCGGGTGGTGCCGGTTGGCAGCCCCTCGGCGTCGAACGGCTTGGAGCGCAGGCCACGCGGCAGCAGCGGTTCGTCGACCACATGCACACCCTTGGGCAGGATCGTCTCGCCCATCGCCTCCTTCAGAAAGCTGGTGCCCCGGGCGATCGCCGCGCCATTGATCGCACCGGTCAGGTGGCCCAACATCGAGCGCGCCACGCGGGGATCGAAAATCACCGGGAAGGCGCCGGTCCGCGCCGGCTTGGCGTTCAACCGGGCGACGGCCTTCTCGCCGGCGCTGCGGCCGACCTCGACGGGGTCGCGCAGATCGGCAAGATGGACCGCCGCGGTGAAGTCGTAGTCGCCTTCCATGCCGGTGCCCTCGCCGGCGATCGGCCGTACGGCGAGGCTGGCGCCCGTCCGCGCGTAGCCGCCGGCAAACCCGTTCGAGGTGGCGAGGTAGATGGTGTTGCTGCCCCAGGAGGCCTCCGCCCCGTCGGAATTGCTGACACCCTTGACGGACAGGGCCGCATCCTCCGCCGCCCGGGCCATCTCGATCAGGCGATCAGCGGCGGGTTCGTCGGGGTCGGCCATGTCGAGGTCCGGCCAGTCGCGGGCCAGCAGGTCCGCGTCCGCGAGGCCGACGAAGGGATCCTCGGGAACCGCCCTGGCCATCGCCACCGCCCGTTCGACCAGGCCGTCGAGGCTGTCCCGGCGCAGGTCGGAGGAGGAGACGGCGGCGACCTGGTGGCCGAAGAAGACCCGCAGGCCGAGATCGCCGCCTTCGCTGCGGGTCACCGCCTCCGGCTTGCCCAGGCGCTGGGCGAGCGAGATGGAGCGGCCTTCGACCAGGACGGCGTCGGCGGCGTCGGCGCCGGCCCGGCGGGCGCGGGTCAACAGATCGTCGAGCAGGGCGAGCGGGTCGTTCAGGGAATCGGGCATCCGGTCAAGCAGGTTCGTTGCGGTCACAGTAGTGGCACGGGCCGGGTCTGTCGGCCTCCACCCGCTCCTTGAGGTGGCGCCGGCGGCCATCTTCGTCCAGGGGACAGATCAGCCGCAGCCCCAGTCTCAGGGCGCCGGTGTCTCGAAGGTGATGTCGTAGCGGAAACGCGCCCGGTTCTCCACCGGTGTGGCTTCCAGTTCGCCGGTGGCGCCGGCATAGCTGCCGGTGCCGCCGATGATCACGTAGCGCGAGGGTGCCGGTTCCGGCAGTTGCACACCCTGGAAGCTGAGCGCGCCGGCGCCATCATGGTAGATGACGATGCTGCAGAAATGGCTGCCCTCGGCGTCGATCCGGGTGCAGGTGCCGGCGTTTCGGCCGATGGCCGTGCCGTCCTCCCCCTCGAGGTCGGAATGCCAGAGGATCAGGTCGCCGATACCGTCCGTCCGCCCGGCGGCGAGAAAGCTGTCTCCTTCCGCCGCGCTCCAGACGGTCAACGTCTCGGCCGCCGCGCCGGAAGCGCCAGAGACCAGGAAGGTGGCGAGGGCCGTCAGTATCGACCGGGTCGTCATGCCTTGGAGCCTCCCCGCGCCGATTTTCAGAGATCCGCCTCGTCCACGTCGTACTGGCCGCTGAGACGGCGCCGGACGTGGGACCAGGACATGCCCACCGCCATGACGATGGCGAGCACGATGATGACCAGCCAGGCGACGGTGCCGGGGTTGGCGAGCGAGATCCAGCCGGCGTCGACCAGGAGCCAGGTGAAGGCGGCCAGCAGGGCGACCACCAGCACCACGCCGACGATGCCGATCGACCGCCAGGTGGCGCGCAAATAGATGATGTAGCCGATCAGCAGCACCAGGCCGGCCACGATCTTCAGCGGGATGTTCTCGTCCGAGCCGCCGGCCAGCCAATGGTAGAAGGAGATCTCGGTCGGATTGAAGGTGGCGATGACGAGCACGAAGGCGCCCACCAGCCGCACCAGGAAGTCCATGAAGCCGAAACTGCTGCGTCGCGCCATGGGGCCGTCTCCTCCCTTCGCTGTCGCCGGCGGCTCGCGCCGGCCCGTGGGGGACGCTTATTCCGCGATCGTCCGCACGTCGTCAATGCGCTCGGCCACCTTGGCGCCGCGCTGCCCGTACCAGTGCGAGACCGTAGCAAGGATCGAGCAAATCACCAGCATGAAGACGAAGGGCCACTGGTCGTCCCGCAGGAGGTGGCCGACGACGAAGGAGGCCAGCGCGCCGAAACCCATCTGCAGGAAGCCGGAAAGTCCGCTCGCCGCACCGGCCCGCATCGGGTCGACGCTGATCGAGGCGGCGGTGCCGGTGGGGATGCACAGCCCGTTGGCGTAGGACATCACGTACATTGGTACCATGAAGCTGAGCGGCGTCAGCGCATCGGCCAGCGCGACGGCGACATGGGCCGCCGCGCCGAGCAGGAGGATCACGGTGCCGAGCGCGATCAGCCGGTCCACGCCCCAGGCCTGCGCCAGCTTGGCCGAGGTGAAGTTCCCGGCCATGTAGCAGAACGCCGCGCCGATGAACCAGACCGCGTAGCCCATCGGGTTCAGGCCCATGACCGTCTGCATGAGATAGGGGGCGCCGCCGACGAAGGTGTAGAAGGTCGCGGCGGTGAACATGGTCTGCAGGGCATAGCCGCGATAGGCGCGGCTGCCCAGCAGGCGGGCATAGACGGGTACCAGGCCGATCGGCGAGACGAAGGGCTGGCGCACCCGGATGGTTTCGCGCACGAAGACGAAGGCGACGCCGGCGACGAGCAGGCCGACGACCAGCACGAAGCCGAAGACCGCCCGCCAGCCGGCCATCACGTCGAGCTGTCCGCCGAGCAGCGGCGCCACCATCGGAGCCAGCACCATGACCATGGTGATGGTGGCGATCTTCGAGGCGGACTCGTCGCGGCCGTACTGATCGCGCACCATGGCGCGGCCGATCACCAGGCCGGCGCAGCCGCCGACCGCCTGCACGACCCGGCCGGCGATCAGCACACCCACGCTTCCTGCGGTCAGACAGATCAGCGAGCCCGCGACGTAGAGGCAGAGGCCGGACAGCAGCACCGGCCGCCGGCCGAAGCGGTCCGACAGCGGGCCGTAGACGAGCTGCGAGCAGGCCAGCGCGGCGAGATAGAGGCTGAGCGTCAGCTGGATGACGCCGTAGCTGGTGTCGAACACCGCTTCCATGCGGGGCATCGACGGCAGGAAGATGTTGAGCGCGAGTGGCCCGAGGGCCGTCACCCCCACCAGCATCAGCAGGGGCGTACCGCGCTTGTCAGTGTCGGGCATGAAATTCCAACCGCGGGCTTGTCGAAACAAGGGTGCATCAGAAGCCCGGGGGGAAGGGCAAACAATCTTGCATGATCGCGCCCTCTTTCCTCCCTAATCATTCGCCGGTCAACCCTCATTTGCGGGCAGGCGCGGGACCATATGCCATCGACAGGCGGTCCACGACAGCGGCCGCCTGGCAGCTACCGCGGTCCGCATGCGGCCGATCAGTCCTCGCGGAAAATCAGCGACTGATGGGTGCCGGCGCCGGCCATCGATCCGTCGCCGACGGCGAGCGCCACATTGCCGGCCGCCCGGGCCAGATCGCCGCAGGCGAAGATGCCCGGCACGCTGGTCTCCTTGGTCATCCCGGTCTCGACATAGGCGCCGGTCGGCCCCTCGGCCAGCGCGCAGCCGAGCTGGTCGGCGAGGGGCGTGGCAATGCGCGTCCGGGTCATCGTCATCAGTCCGGTCAGCTCGACGATCCGGCCGTCGTCCAGTTCCATGTCGGCCCGCTCTCCGCTGATGCGCATGACGCGCGCCGTCTCGACGCGCACGCCGCGCCGCCGCAGGGCCGCCGACTGCGCGGCGTCCGGCGTGAAGACGCCGTTGGTGAAAAGGATCGTCCGGCCCCAGTCGGGCAGCATCATCGCGTGGTGCATGGACATCTCCGAGGAGGCGAGCACGCCGATCGGCCCGTCGCCCATCTCGTAGCCATGGCAGTAGGGGCAGTGCGCAACGCTGCGGCCCCAGCGCTCGGCCAGGCCCGGGATGTCGGGCAGATCGTCGACCACGCCGGTCGCCAGCACCAGGCGACGCGCGCCAAGTTCCTGGCCATTGCCGGTGGTGACTGAGAAGCCGGATTTCGTCCGGCTGGCCGCCGCAGCCTCTCCTTCGATCCAGTCGACAGTCGGATAGGCCAGCAGCTGGTCCCGGGCATCGGCGACGATGGCGCCCGGCGCGCGGCCGTCCTGGCCGAGGAAGCCATGCGAGTGGGCGGCGGCCATGTTGCGCCGCCGGCCGGCATCGATCACGGCGATCCGGCGGCGGGCGCGGGCCAGCTGCAGCGCGGCGGAAAGGCCGGCATAGCTGCCGCCGATCACGATGGCGTCATGCGGTCGGGAATCGTGCGGTGAAGTGGGGTGCGGGGGCATGGGCATGCGCATCCTTCAGGCGGTGGCGGGGGGCGGTGACAGGGGGAGGTGATGCCGGAAATCGGCCGCGAGCCGCGCCAGCGTCACCTCGCCGAGACGGTCGATTAGCAGGGCCTCGGCCTCGCGGAAGGCGTCGTCCAGGGCGGCGTTCACCACGCGTTCGACCAGGCAGGAGGGATTCTCGACCTCCAGCCGCATGGCCAGCACCGTCGGCTGGCCCAGCGCGTCATAGACGTCGCGCAGGGTGAAGTCGGCGAGATCGCGGGCGATCACCCAGCCGCCGCCATGGCCCTTCTCCGACCGCACGAATCCTGATTCGCGCAGGCCGGCCATGGTGCGGCGGACGACCACGGGATTGGTGCGCATGCATGCCGCCAGCTCCGCCGAGGTGATCGGTCGGTCCCGCTCGGCCATGTGGAGCAGGGCATGCAGGGTGGCGGAGAGGCGGCTGTCGCGTTTCATGTAATGTTAGATGTTACATGATAATCATGGTGTCAAGCGGGATGGAGAGGACGGGCGCGAGGTCCCGGGTCTGCAAAGCGGCACTTCGCGCCGCATCGCGCCTGGGACGACATCGTTTTTTCTCGGACTTTGTCGTCGTCCCGTGCGCAGCGCAGCACGAAGTGAAGCGCTTCAGACCCGGGACCGGCCGCCCGTCTTCGCCCAGCCTCTCCTCGCGCATCCGCAATTTCCGGTGAAACGCGCATCCGGGCCTGGAAGCTGCCGCGATTGGATGGGAGAGTTTGACGACGGCTCCGCCGCTGAGTCGCCGCGGCGGGGCGATGGGGCAAACGATCGGGGGATGCTGACCGTGACCGCAAGACGACCGGGCTGGGCGCTGGCCGCCCTGATGATCATCCTGGCGATGCTGGCGCCGGCATTGAACACGGCGCCGGCAACCGCGCAGTCCAGCTTCTCGGAGATCACCGCGGCCGTGCCAGGAACACCGCAGGTGATCGGCACCTATACCAATGGCTGCTTCACCGGTGGCGTCGCGTTGCCGCCCGACGGGCCCGGCTACCAGGTAATCCGGCTCAGCCGCAATCGCAACTGGGGTCACCCGGAGCTGATCGACTTCCTGCAGGATTTCGGCGCCACCCTGGCCGGCCGCGGCATGCCGCCGGCCCTGATCGCCGACATGAACCAGCCCGCCGGCGGGCCGATCAGCGGCCATGCCAGCCACGAGCTTGGCCTCGACGCCGATATCTGGCTGCGCAGCGACCTGCCGCGTCTGCCCGGCATCCAGCGCGAGGATCTGAGCGCCACGGTCATGGTCGACAGCGCGACCGACGACTGGCGGGTGAACGGAGCCTTCACGCCGATCCAGGCGGAGATGATCCGCATCGCCGCCAGCGACCCCCGCATCAACCGCATCTTCGTGCATCCGGCGATCAAGCTGGCGCTATGCGAGATGGCCTGGGAGGACCGGTCCTGGCTGCGCTTCGTGCGTCCCTGGGTCGGGCATGACAGCCACTTCCATGTCCGCCTCAACTGCCCGGCCGACAGCCCCTACTGCCAGCCCCAGGTGCCACCGCCGCCGGGCGACGGCTGCGGCGCGGAGCTGATGAGCTGGTTCCCCGACCCGAACCGGCCCGATCCGCCGCCGGTCACCAACCGGCCACCGCCGCCGCCCCTGCCGGCGCAGTGCCAGGCGCTGCTGCAGGGGGCGGGCTGAGGCGTGCGGCTCAGGCCACCGGCGCCAGGGCGTAGACCGTCACCGCGCGGCTCTCCCGGTCCTCGAGGTCGCGCGAGGTCGGCACGGTGAGGCGGGCGAGCGGGGCGAGCCCCGATCCCGGCAGATAGGCGCGGCCCGGATCGGCCAGCAGCACCCTAGCGCCACGGGCGGCCTCGCGGCGCAGCCAGCCGATCGCGCGCTCGGCCATCGGCCTCTCGTAGCAGATGTCGGCGGCCAGGATGACGTCGAAGCGCTCATCGGCCGGTCCGCCGTCGCCTGCCAGCCGGTCGCTGCCGTCGACCGTCAACGTGACACCGTTCAAGGCGGCGTTCAGACGGGCCGCGCGGCAGGCCACGGCATCGGTGTCGTTGGCCACGACCGCGCGCCCGCCGGCGAGCGCCGCGGCGATCGCCGTCAGGCCGCTGCCGCTACCCAGGTCCAGCACGCGACGGCCGCGCACCAGGTCGGGATGGTCCAGAAGATGACGTGCCAGCGCCATGCCGCCGGGCCAGGGAAAGGCCCAGTAGGGCGGGTCGAGACCGCTTTCCTGCAGAAACGCCTCCGTCGCCTGCCAGAGCGGCGTGACCTCGGTCGCCGCGTGCAGGCGGATCTCCGGCACGGCCGGGCAGGCGATAACCTCCGTATGGGCGATCACGAAAGCGTCAATCGCGTCATATGATGCGTTCACGTAATGTTCCGAGGCTTGACCCGGCGCCATTTCCGCCGCCGGCAGTTGTCGTCGAGCAGCAATCTAGCAGGGAGCCACCGCGATGTCCGATAGCGACAAGTCTCAGCCGCCACCCATGCCGGTGCCGGGCGCCTTCATCTGGAACGAGTTGTTGTCGACCGACCTGGAGAAGAGCAAGTCCTTCATGGCCGCCGTCGCCGGCTGGACCTACGAGGAGGTCGACATGGGCACCGGTGCCTACACCATCGCCCGCATGGGCGACAAGCAGGTCGCCGGCCTGATGGCCGTACCGCATCCCGGCATGCCGACCTATTGGTGCGGCTATGTCTGGGTGCCGGACGTGGACGCCGCGGCAGCGGCGGTGACGGCGAATGGCGGGGAGATGCTGACCGAGATTATGCACGTGCCCACGATCGGGCGCTTCGCCACGGTCAAGGACCCGGCCGGCGGGGTCTTCGCCATCATGACGCCGGAGATGCCCGCGAGCTGACGGGCCGGGGCCGGCGTGAGCCGTCAGTAGTGCCCGAAGGCGAGCGCGGCGACGATCAGCAGGCCGAACCAGCGGTTCGACCTGAACTTGGCGAGGCAGTCATGCGGGTCATCCATCGACCAGGTGGCGACCTGCCTGGCCGCCTGCGCCGCCGCCAGGGCCAGAAACACCCAGCTCGCCGGCTGGGCGACGTCGAGCAGCATCATCGCCGCGCCGATCAGCACGACGGTGGCGATGAAGAAGCCCATGACCCAGGGCTTGCTGGCCGCGCCGAAATACCGCGCCGTCGACTTCACGCCGATCAGGGCGTCGTCCACCTTGTCCTGATGGGCGTAGATCGTGTCGTAGGCCAGCGTCCAGGCGATGCCCGCGACATAGAGCACCAGGGTGGGCAGGGCGGCGGCGACGAGGATCTCCCCGGTCACCGCGGCCCAGCCGAGCCAGAGACCCCAGTTGAAGGTCAGGCCGAGCCAGGCCTGCGGCCACCAGGTGATGCGCTTCATCAGCGGATAGGGGAAGACCAGGGCGAGGGAGGCGATGCCGAGCCAGACCGCCGTCCAGTTGAACTGCACCAGGATGGCGAGGCCGACCAGCAGCAGCAGGAGGAGGAAGGCGGCCGCCTGGCGTCGGCTGACGGCGCCGGAGGGAATGGGCCGGTCGGCGGTGCGCGCGACCAGCGCGTCGTAGTCGGCGTCGATGATGTCGTTGACCACGCAGCCAGCCCCGCGCATGACGATGGCGCCGACGCCGAACAGCGCCGCGTACCAGAGATCGGTCCAGGCGAAGCCGTCCGGTCGCGGCGCGGCGGCGAGACCCCACCAGCAGGGCAGCAGCAGCAGCCAGGTGCCGATCGGCCGGTCGAGCCGCATCAGGCGCGCATAGGGGCGGCTGGCCGCCGGCAGCAGCCTGTCGATCCAGTTGCCCTTGGGGATGTCGCTGGCGGAAACGGTCATGGCGTTGCAGATAGGCCATCCGCGCACCGCCGCCAACCTCCGTATGCCCACGCGGTCATGGGAGCGGGGCCGCCCGGTTCAAGATCGCCCGGACTGACGACCGCGATGCGCCGAAGCCTATGGCCCTCGGCACCCCGACTGGGCTAGACCCGCGTCCATGAGGACGCGCACGAGCGACAATCCATGAAGACGCGCATAAGCGACAAATTGCCCCGCACCCGGCTGCACACGCCGGCACGCCTGTCCAAGGGCACGCCGGTCGCGCTGGACGAGCGGGCGAGCCATCGGCTGCGCGCCGTGCTGCGCCTTGGTCCGGGTGATGCCGTGCGCCTGTTCAATGCCGATGATGGGGAGTGGCTGGCCAGGCTCGAGCGGCTCGACAAGCAGTCGGCTTCGGCCGTGCCGGAACGCCGCCTGCGGGCTCCGGCAGAGGGGACGGAGGAGCTCTGGCTGTGTTTCGCGCCACTCAAGAAGGACGCGCTCGACACCCTGATCGCCGGCGCGACCGAACTCGGCGTCACCCGCTTCCGTCCGGTCATCACCCGCCACACCGACGTCACCCGCGTCAATGTGGAGCGGCTGGCGGCTCAGGCCGCCGAGGCGGCGGAGCAGTGCGAGCGGCTTGACGTGCCACTGGTCGACGAGCCGATGGCGCTGGCCGACCTGCTGGCGGACTGGCCAAAGACGCGCGGCCTGATCGTGCTGGCCGAGCACGGCAAGGTGCAGCCGCTGACCTATTTCGCGGCCACCTATGGCGATCTGCCGATCGCCCTGCTGGTCGGCCCGGAGGGCGGCTTCGCGGCCGACGAACTCGACGAGATGCGTGGCCTGGAGACCGCCGTTACAGCCGGGCTCGGACCGCGCATCCTGCGGGCGGAGACCGCGGCCCTGGCGGCCCTGGCGATCTGGCAGGCGGTCGCCGGCGACGGCGCCGACAGGCCCCCCGGCCGTTAGAGGGACGCAGCCTTGACAACTCTCGATTTCATGCCGCTCGACATCCACCGCTAGTCTCCCTACCGATCGTGGAACCCTTACGGCACGACCCCAACAAGAGCGCCCGCAATGTCCGGTCCCGGTGAAGTCAACGCGACGCCCATCGAGAGCAAGACCCAGCTCGTCGAATGGTTCGAGAGCGGCTGCAAGCCGCGCGAAGCCTGGCGGATCGGCACGGAGCACGAGAAGTTCGCCTTCCGGCTGTCGGATCTTGGCCCGCCCTCCTATGACGAGCCGGGCGGCATCCGGGCGCTGCTCGAGGGTCTTTGCGCCTATGGCTGGCAGCCGGTCCGCGAGGGCGAGACCCTGATCGGGCTGAAGGACGCGACCGGTGCCTCCGTCTCGCTGGAACCCGGCGGCCAGCTGGAGCTCTCCGGCGCGCCCCTGGAGACGATCCATCAGACCTGCGACGAGGTGCACGAACACCTGCGCCAGGTCCGCGCCGTGGACGAGCAGCTGGGGCTGGGCATGCTGGGCCTCGGCTTCCACCCGACGGCGACGCGCGCCGGCATGCCGTGGATGCCCAAGGGCCGCTACAAGATCATGCGCGCCCACATGCCCAGGGTCGGCACACTCGGCCTCGACATGATGCTGCGCACCTGCACCATCCAGACCAATCTCGACGTCGGCTCGGAGGCCGACATGGTGAAGAAGTTCCGCGTCTCGCTGGCGCTGCAGCCGCTGGCGACGGCGCTGTTCGCCAACTCGCCCTTCACCGAGGGCCGGCCGAACGGCTTCCTCTCCCTGCGCAGCCACATCTGGACCGACACCGACCCCTGGCGCACCGGCGACCTGCCCTTCGTCTTCGACCAGGGCTTCGGCTTCGAGGCCTATGTCGACTACATGCTCGACGTGCCGATGTATTTCGTCTACCGCGACGGTTATGTCGACGCCGCCGGGCAGAGTTTCCGCGACTTTCTGGCCGGCCGGCTGCCCGCCCTGCCCGGCGAGACGCCGACCATGGGCGACTGGTCCGACCATGTGACCACGGCGTTCCCGGAGGTGCGTCTGAAACGCTATCTGGAGATGCGCGGCGCCGATGGCGGTCCGTGGCGCTGGATCTGCGCCCTGCCGGCTCTGTGGGTCGGCCTGCTCTACGACGACGGTGCGCTCGACGCCGCCTGGGACGAGGTCAAGGCATGGACCGCGGAGGATCGGGCGTATCTGCGCGCCGAGGTGCCGCGGCGAGCGCTGAAGACCGAGATCCGCGGCGAGAGCCTGCAGGCGGTGGCCCGCCGCGTCCTGGCCATCGCCCGCCAGGGGCTGGAGGCGCGGGCAAGGCGCGATGGCTTCGGCGACAGCGAGGCGCATTTCCTCTCCGCCCTCGACGAGATCGCGGAGTCCGGCATCACGCCGGCGGAGGAGATGCTGCGCCGCTACGAGGGCGCGTGGGGTGGCGACGTCACCCCCGTCTTCCGCGAATACGCGTACTGATCGACGCAGCCCTTCGTCCCGACTCGCCACGGTACCAGCGGGTTAGCGGTCCGGCCACGCCCTCCGGCCGGATCACCTTGTGGTGCGGGATCGTGACTGGCGCGAAACACCCTGAACGGACTCTATTTGCGCGAGCCGCCGCTGCCGGCCTGCGAGTCTTGCCTCATCCTTTTTCTCATTAAAAATGTGAGAAATCACGCATACGTCATTGATATTTATTCATTCCAGCTTGCGTATCCTGTCCATTTAGAGCCATAAGTATGCACACGAAAGTTAGCAATTCGTGGCACAGGCCTATGGAGGATCGGGTATGGCCAAAGGAACCGTCGGCTCCCGGAAACGCAATTCCTCGACGGCAGGGCTCCGACGCGGCCTGTCGCTGGGCGCGCTGCTGATCGCCGGCGCGGCCGGGGCCGCCCTGGCGCAGTCGGACGCGGGCCTCGGCGACGCGCCGGCGCCCGATCTCGACCTGCGCCTGCTCAGCCCGGAGCACCTGATGCCCGACCAGGGCAACCAGGTGGCGGGCGACGTCAACGGCCGTATCACCGGTACGGAGGACGAGGTCTCGGGCCGGCTGTTCGGGCGCCTGCCGTTGATCGACGAGCGCGACTGGTACCTGATGCTGCACGGCGAGCTCGACTTCTCGCTCGACGGTGACCGGTTCGGCAACGACCACTACGCCGCGACCATCGGCGGCATCTACCGCCGGGCGCTGACCGAGCGGACGGCGGTCGGCTTCAACGTCTTCACCGATATCGGCGAGTATGCCGAGGAGAGCCAGGGACAGGTCTCGCTGGGCTTCGAGGTGGAGACCGTGTGGCCCGACGCGGCGGCCGGCGACACCGACAGCTGGTTCATGGGCGGCAATTTCTACATTCCGTTCGAGGACTACACGGCCGATCTGCCGGCCCGGGCGCCGCGCCTGGGCGGCGATCTCTACACCGGCACCGGCTACGACTGGGATTACCAGCGGCTCGAGGCCACGCTGACCGGCTTCTTCTACGACGATACCGACACCGCGGAGGACTTCTACGGCGGCGCGCTCGATCTCGGCTATCGCTATTACGACCTGGAGGACGTGCTACCGATCGGCTCGCACCTCTTCGCCGGCGTGGGCATGACCTACGACAATTTCCACGAGGAGGCCGAGTTCCGGGGCGAGGTCGGCATCACCATCACCTTCGACGACGGTCGCGACAGCCCGTCCGACGTGCCGCGCTACGAGCGCGTGGCCGAGGTCCGCCGCAACATCGCCACCGGCAGCCCCTTCGTGCCCGTCGAGCCGACACCGATGTGGGCGACGGCCATAAGTGGCGAGGCTTCCGATGTCGACCTGGGGTGCGGTCCGGGCATGCCGTACCCGGGATTTACAACCAGCTTTGACACCACGGGACTGACGCCGATCCCGCCAGGAACAGCCTTGATCGACGTGCCTGGAGTCACACTCGGTCAGATCGAAGCGGTGTGCACGGTCGGCGAGTTGGTGTTCGACGATTGCGTGTCCGCGTTGAGCAATTACGACGGTGGCGCCGAGTTCGGACAGGACGAGATCAGGTATCAGGCCCCCAATGTCATTTCATGTGATTTCAGCGCCTTCGCGTCCGGAGGTGGCGGCTAGACCGTTGTCCAGCGGACCGTCAGCCCATCAAGGGTCAAGCACGGCCGGCCTTCGCGTCCGGCCGCTCTCCCGCTGACCGCCGGAACGTATCAACGCTCTCGCCTTTCGTGGCGGACGACGCGAGACGCCAACCAGCACGACGTCGTGCATAGGGAGGATCGATGTTGTCTGCGATGTCCAGGCTCAACCATCGCGTTTTGGTGATGGCCCGATGTCGGGCGCGCGGCATTTCCCTGATGGCGCTTCTCGCGGCCGGCCTCGCCGGGGCGGCTGTGGCGCAGGAGGGCGATGTGGATCTCGCCGGCGAGGCGCCTCGGCTCGATCTCGACCTGCGCCTGCTCAGCCCCGAGCATCTGATGCCCGATGCCTGGCGCAGGGTTGCCGGCGACGTGAACGGCCGCATCACCGGCACCGAGAACGAGATGGCCGGACGCCTGTTCGGCCGCCTGCCCGTCCTGCAGGAGCGCGACTGGTATCTGATGCTGCATGGCGAGCTCGACTTCTCGTTCGACGACGACGCCTTCGGCAACGACCACTACGCCGCCACGCTCGGCGCCATTTACCGGCGCGCCATGACGGAGCAGACAGCGGCGGGTATCAACGTCTTCGTCGATCTCGGCGAGTATGGCGACCGGTCCATGAGCCAGCTCTCGCTCGGCTTCGAGACCGAGACCGTGTGGCCTGACGAGACCGCGGGCGAGAGCGACAGCTGGCATCTCGGCGGCAATCTCTACCTGCCCTTCGAGGACTACACCGAGACCCTGCCGGCCCGCGCGCCGCGGCTGGGCGGCGATCTCTACACCGGTATCGGCACCGACTGGGACTTCCAGCGCCTGGAAACCACGCTGACCGGCTTCTACTACACTGACACGGACACTGCGGAGGCGTATTACGGCGGCGCGCTGGACGTCGCCTACCGGTACTACGACCTGGAGGACGTGCTGCCCGTCGGCTCGCACCTCTTCGCCGGCGTCGGCGTGAGCTACGACAACTTCCAGGACGACGCCGAATTGCGGGGCGAGGTCGGCATCACCATCACCTTCGACGATGGCCGTGACGATGGCGACGACGTGCCGCGCTACGAGCGTGTCGCCGAGGTCCGCCGCAATTTGGCGACCGGCAGTCCGTTCATTCCCGTCGAGCCGACGCCGATGTGGGCGTCCTCCGCCTCGCCGGAATCTGTCGGGTCGGATTTCGGCTGCGGCCCGGGCGACGCTCCCTTCGGGATGGATTTCCAGCTGGATATCAGCTCGGCCTATTTCGCCGGCGGCGTCGACTACCCCCTGTCCGCCGGCACGACCTTGGGTGCGATCTTCACGCCGGACGCCCTCGACAACGCCTGTTCGCTCGGCGGCGACGGGCTGTCGCCCTTCGCGGACTGCGTGGCCGGACTGGCGAGCTTCCCGCTCGAAGAGGCGGTGACCGGCGACGGGACCTCCTTCGTCACCTACACCAATCTGAAGCCCGGCCCGGGCCAGACCGATTGCGGCGTCGAGATCGCGCAGACCACCACGATCGGCTGACGGCGCGCCCGGGTCAGACCGCGGTGCCGCCGACGGTCAGCCCGTCGATGCGCAAGGTCGGCTGGCCGACGCCGACGGGCACGCCCTGGCCGTCCTTGCCGCAGACGCCCACGCCGGGGTCCAGCGCCATGTCATTGCCGACCATGGTGACCTTGGTCAGCGCGTCGGGGCCGTTGCCGATGATGGTGGCGCCCTTGACCGGTGCTGTCACCTTGCCGTCCTCGATCAGGTAGGCCTCGGTGGCGGCGAAGACGAACTTGCCGTTGGTGATATCCACCTGGCCGCCGCCGAAATTGACGGCGTAGAGACCCTTCTTGACGCTGGCCAGGATCTCCTCCTTCGGCCTGTCGCCACCCATCATGTAGGTATTGGTCATGCGCGGCATGGGCGCGTGGGCGAAGCTCTCCCGCCGTCCGTTGCCGGTCGGCTTCATGCCCATGAGGCGCGCGTTCATGCGGTCCTGCATGTAGCCGACGAGGCGGCCGTCCTCGATCAGCACGGTGCGCCCGGTCGGCGTGCCCTCGTCGTCGACCGTCAGGCTGCCGCGCCGGTCGGGCATGTCGCCCTCGTCGACCACGGTCACGCCCTTGGCCGCCACCTGGCTGCCCATCAGCCCGGCGAAGGCGGAGGTCTTCTTGCGGTTGAAGTCGCCTTCCAGGCCGTGGCCGACCGCCTCGTGCAGCAGCACGCCCGGCCAGCCGGGGCCCAGCACCACGGTCATCTCGCCGGCCGGGGCGGCGACGGATTCCAGCTTCACCGTCGCCTCGCGGACCGCCTCGTCGACCGCCTTGCGCCAGTACGCGGCGTCGAGATAGGCGTCGTAGAGGGTACGGCCACCCGCCCCGTAGCTGCCCGATTCCATGCGGTCGCCCTCGCGGCAGACCACGGCGACGTTGACCCGGACCAGCGGGCGAACATCCTCCACCATGCGGCCGTCGGGGCGGATGATCGCCACCTGCTGCCAGGAGCCGGTGACCGAGGCCGTCACCTGGTGCACGCGCGGATCGCGCGCCCGCGCGTAGTCGTCGATCTCCTTCAGCACGCCGAGCTTGGTCTCGAAAGGCACCGATGCGAGCGGGTTGTCGGCGATATAGAGCCGGCGGTTGCTGCCCGTCGGCGTGAGGTCGAGCGTGCCGGCATGGCCGCTCGCCACCGCGGCGACCGTCTCCGCGGCGCGTTTCAGCGAGGCTTCCGACACGTCGGTCGAATGCGCGAAGCCGGTCGCCTCCCCGGCGACCGCGCGCAGGCCGAAGCCATGGGCGGTGTCGAAGCTGGCCGAGCGCAGCCGGCCGTCGTCCCAGACCAGCGATTCGGACTGGCTCAACTCGACATAGAGTTCGCCGTCATCGGCCTTGAGCAGCGCCTCGCCGGTGATGGCGGCGGCGCGCGTTGGGTCGAGATCGGTACGGTCGAAAAGGTTCATGGCCGGCTGTCCTGGCGGTTCGGTCGATCGCGGCGCCCCTGGCACCGCTGGAAGGCACGGCCTTAAGGTGAGGGTCGCCGGCGCCGGTGGCAAGTCGCATCGCCCGATCGCCGCGGCGCCGGTGGCGCGCCCATCTCGCAGCAGCGACATTTCGCGCGTCTAGCCGGGGCGAGGGCAAGGCACTACCATCCTCGGTGCGTTCGGGAGGGCGGATGCGGGGCCACCGGCGCCCCGGGTTGCGTCACATTGTGGCGAATTGCGGTCTTTTCAGTACCTGCGAGGACCGCTATAAGCCCGCGCCAGAGGTGGCGTTCGCGTCCGGATTCCGGCTTCGCGCGGTGCCCCGGGCAGGGCGACCCGGGAAGCGCCACGGAATGCCCCGGGAATGCACCCGGCGAGGTCGTGCGGCCACGGGGCACAGGTGAGAGATCGATCAGGCATGCTGAGCGGGACCATGGACAAATTGAAGGCGATCTGGGTCAGGCTGTTCTGGACCGGACTGGCGACGGCGCTGTTCGCGCTGCCGGCCCGGGCGCAGGACGGCGGCCAGCTGGAGGTGATCGGCCAGCCGCACAACTGGCAGCTCGGCTTCCAGCCCGCCGCCACGACGACGGCCCGGGAGGCCTACGACTTCCACAACCTGCTGCTGATCATCATCACCGCCATCACGCTGTTCGTGCTGGCGCTGCTCGTCTACGTGATGGTCCGCTTCAACGCCAAGCGCAACCCGACCCCGTCCAAGACCACGCACAACACCCTGATCGAGGTGCTGTGGACCGTGGTTCCGGTGCTGATCCTTGTGGTGATCGCCATCCCGTCCTTCCGCCTTCTCTACTACGTGGAGCGGGCAGAGGATCCGGAGATGACGCTGATCGTGCATGGCTATCAGTGGTACTGGGGCTATGAGTTTCCCGACCAGCAGATCGCGGAATACCCCAGCTACATGATCCCGGACGCGGACATCGACCCGTCCGCCGGGCAGATCCGCAACCTCTCGGTCGACAACCCGGTCGTGCTGCCGGTCGACACGGACATCCAGATCCTGGTCACCGCCGAGGATGTGCTGCACAGCTGGGCCGTGCCGTCCTTCCTGATCAAGACCGACGCCGTTTCCGGCCGTCACAACGAGACCTGGGCGCATATCGAGCAGGAAGGCGTCTATTACGGCCAGTGCTCCGAGATCTGCGGCACCGGCCACGCCTACATGCCGATCGAGATCCACGCGGTCAGCCGCGAGGAATTCGACGCCTGGGTGATGGAACAGGTCGCCGACGCCGATATCGATCCGGAGAACCCGCCGCAGCTCCTCACCATGACCTGGGAGGAGGCGATGGCCAGCCGTGAGCAGCAGGTCGCCGCCGCCGACTGACCGCCAGCGGATCGTTCGAGGCCGAGAGACGAAAGAGAAAGTAGGGACCACCGCCATGGCTCACGCCGGAGCACACGCAGATCATCACGATCACAAGCCGGGCTTTTTCAAGCGCTGGCTTTTCTCGACCAACCACAAGGACATCGGCACCCTCTATCTCGTCTTTGCGGTGATCGCCGGTCTGATCGGCGGCCTGTTCTCCCTGCTGATGCGCATCGAGCTGCAGGACCCGGGCCTGCAGCTGGTCAGCGACGGCCAGCAGTGGAACGTCTTCATCACCGCCCATGGCCTGATCATGGTGTTCTTCGTGGTGATGCCGGCGATGATCGGCGGCTTCGGCAACTGGTTCGTGCCGCTGATGATCGGCGCGCCAGACATGGCCTTCCCGCGCCTCAACAACATCTCCTTCTGGCTGCTGGTCCCGTCCTTCATGCTGCTGCTGGGCTCGGCCTTCGTCGGCACCGGCGCGGGCACGGGCTGGACCATCTACCCGCCTCTGTCCAGCGAACAGTTCGGACATTCCGGCCCGTCGGTCGACATGGCGATCTTCTCGCTGCACTTGGCCGGCGCGTCCTCGATCCTCGGCGCCGCCAACTTCATCACCACGATCTTCAACATGCGCGCGCCCGGCATGACGCTGCACAAGATGCCGCTGTTCGTCTGGTCGATGCTGGTGACGGCGTTCCTGCTGCTGCTGGCCGTGCCGGTGCTGGGCGGCGCCATCACCATGCTGCTGACCGACCGCAATTTCGGCACCACCTTCTTCGATCCGGCCGGCGGCGGCGACCCGCTGCTGTTCCAGCACTTGTTCTGGTTCTTCGGTCACCCGGAAGTCTACATCATGATCCTGCCGGGCTTCGGCATGATCAGCCACGTGGTGGCGACCTTCAGCCGCAAGCCGGTCTTCGGCTATCTCGGCATGGCCTACGCCATGGTGGCGATCGGCGTGGTCGGCTTCATCGTCTGGGCGCACCACATGTTCACGGTCGGCCTCGACGTCGACACCAAGGCCTACTTCACGGCCGCGACGATGATCATCGCCGTGCCGACGGGCATCAAGATCTTCAGCTGGATCGCCACCATGTGGGGCGGCTCGATCGAGTTCAAGACGCCGATGCTGTGGGCGATCGGCTTCATCTTCCTGTTCACCGTCGGCGGCGTGACCGGCGTGGTGCTGGCCAATGCCGGCATCGACATCGCCATGCACGACACCTACTACGTGGTGGCGCACTTCCACTACGTGCTGTCGCTGGGCGCGGTGTTCGCCATCTTCGCCGGCTTCTACTACTGGATCGGCAAGATGTCGGGCCGGCAGTATCCGGAACTGTTGGGCAAGATCCACTTCTGGACGACGTTCATCAGCGTCAACCTGATCTTCTTCCCCATGCACTTCCTGGGTCTGGCCGGCATGCCGCGGCGCTACCCGGACTATCCGGACGCCTTCCACGGCTGGCACATGGTGTCCTCGATCGGCACCTATATCGCCTTCGCCTCGACCATCCTGTTCGTCTTCATCGCGCTCTACACCATTCTCGCGGGCAAGCGCGTGTCCTCGAACTACTGGGGCGAGGGCGCCACGACGCTGGAGTGGACGGTGACGTCGCCGCCGCCCTTCCACCAGTTCGAGACGCTGCCGCGGGTGCGCTGAGCGCGCGGCGGCGGGAAGCATTGTGACCAGAAATCCCGGCCCGGCGGACCGCGTGGCGGCCGCCGGGCCGGGAGTGAGCGGATCGTGTGATGAGTGATTGGACGGCAACGGACAGCCCAGTCGGCAAGGCGGCCGCCGAGACGGCCACCTGGCGCGACTTCGTGGAGCTGCTGAAGCCGCGGGTGATGACGCTGGTGGTGTTCACCGCCATCGCCGGCCTGATGGCCGCGCCGGGTGAGCTGCACCCCGTGCTGGCGGTGGTGGCCATCCTGTGCATCGCGATCGGCGCCGGCGCGGCGGGCGCGGTGAACATGTGGTACGACCGCGACATCGACGCGGTGATGGCCCGCACCGCCGGCCGCCCGATCGTCACGGGCCGGATCCGGCCGGAAAGCGCGCTCGAATTCGGCGTCATCCTGACCGCCGGCGCCGTCGCCATCATGGGCCTGGCGCTGAACTGGGCCGCCGCGGCGCTGCTGGCGCTGGCCTCGGCCTTCTACATCTTCATCTACACGATCTGGCTGAAGCGCCGTACGCCGCAGAACATCGTCATCGGCGGCGCCGCCGGAGCCTTCCCGCCGATGATCGGCTGGGCGGCAGTGACCGGTGATGTCAGCCTCGCCTCCATCGTGCTGTTCGCCCTGATCTTCTTCTGGACGCCGCCGCATTTCTGGGCGCTCGCCCTCTACAAGACCGGCGAGTACGAGAAGGCGGGCGTGCCGATGATGCCGGTGGTGGCCGGCCATGCCTCGACCAAGCGGCAGATGCTGGTCTACGCGGTGCTGCTGTTCCCGCTCGCCCTGCTGCCGACACTGCTGGGGGCGGCTGGCTGGATCTACTTCGCCGGCGCGGTGGTGCTGGGCGGGCTGTTCGTGCTCTGCGCCGTGCGCGTGCTGCGCGAGGACGGTGAGGCGACCCGCTGGCGGGCAGCGCGGCAGATGTTCGGCTTCTCGATCTTCTACCTCTTCGCGCTGTTCGCGCTGCTCATGGTCGACCGGCCGGCGCTGCCGGGCGGGGCGGGCTAGGTGGCGATGGCAGGCGATGACCGGCGCGACAACGAGGCGCGGCGCCGGCTGCGCGGGCGCAACCTTGCCGTGCTGTTCGCGCTGATCGCCTTCGTGGTGATCATCTACGTGGTCGCGATTGTGCGCATGGGAGGCAGCTGATGGCCGGCGGCGACGATCCCCGCCCACAGGATCAGCGCCGGGGCGACCTGCGCGCGAAGAACCGTCGGGTGATGATGATCGCCCTGTCGATGGTCTTCGCCATGGTTGGCGTCAGCTTCGCCGCCGTGCCGCTCTACAACCTGTTCTGCGCGGTCACCGGCTTCGGCGGCACGACGCAGGTCGCGGACGATCTGGGGCAGGAGGTGATCGACCGCACGGTGGCGGTGCGCTTCACCGCCGACGCCGACCAGGCCCTGCCCTGGGATTTCGAGGTGGAGACGCGCGAGGTCGAGGTCAGGCTCGGCGAGCCGCGCCTCGTCTACTACTCCGCGCGCAACAATTCCGACGAGCCGGTGGCGGCCACGGCCGTCTACAACGTCTCGCCGGGCCGCACCGGCATCTACTTCTTCAAGGTGCAGTGCTTCTGCTTCGACGAGCAGATCCTGATGCCGGGCGAGGAGGTGGACTTCCCGGTCTACTTCTACGTCGACGCGGCGCTGGATGACGACCGGGCGATGGACGACATCCGCTCGATCACCCTTTCCTATACCTTCTTCCCCACCGAGTCCGAGGCGCTCGACCGCGCCATCGAGGACTACTACCGCTCGGTGGAGGAGGCCAACCAGCCGACGGCGGCGCTGGACAGCGGACCCGCCGACACGGTAACCAACTGACCGACCATCCGACCAACCATCCGACCCGGCGGGACCATCCAGCGGACCGGCGGCATCACGGGCAACGCAGCGAAGACGGCCAGGCGACAAGACCATGAGCGACGCGACGGCGAATCAGGGACAGCAGCATGCGGGCGATGACGAGCCCGGCATCCCGCACCCCTATCACCTGGTGAACCCCAGTCCCTGGCCGCTGGTCGGCGCCCTTTCCGGCGGCGTCTTCACCACCGGCATGGTCATCGGCATGCATGGCGGCGGCTGGTGGCTGGTTCCCATCGGCGTGGCGCTGATCCTCTTGACCATGTTCCTGTGGTGGCGCGACGTCATCAAGGAATCGGTGGTCGAGAAGGCGCACAGCCTGATCACCAAGATCGGCATGCGCTACGGCATGCTGCTGTTCATCGCCTCGGAGGTGATGTTCTTCGTCGCCTTCTTCTGGGGCTATTTCGACCCGGCGCTGGGCTTCGGCGACACCCGGCAGTACGAGCGGCTCGCCTATACCGGCGACGCCTGGCCGCCGGAGGGGATGTACACCATCCCGCCCTTCGGCCTGCCCTTCATGATGACCATGATCCTGCTGCTGTCGGGGACCACGGTCACCTGGGCGCACCACGCCCTGCGCGAGGGTCACACCAAGGAGGCGGCCAACGCGCTGGGCATCACCGTCGGTCTCGGCATCGCCTTCCTGTGCCTGCAGGTCTACGAGTACGACCACGCGCCCTACGCCTTCACCGACGGTGTGTTCCCCTCGGCCTTCTTCATGGCCACGGGCTTCCACGGCTTCCACGTCTTCATCGGCACCTGCTTCCTGGCGGTCTGCTGGTGGCGCACCACCAAGGGCCACTTCACGCCGGACAGTCATTTCGGCTTCGAGGCGGCGGCCTGGTACTGGCATTTCGTCGACGTGGTCTGGCTGTTCCTGTTCACCGTGATCTACTGGTGGGGCGCGGGCGCCACTCCGCCCGCTCACTGAGCCGGGTGACGATCGGGCTCGCCGGAGATTTCCGCCGCCGGGATGGGTAGGGGATGAGCCAGCACCGCCGCTACCCGCCCGTCCCGCCGCTGAGGAGCGCGCTCGCCTGCACCTGCCCGCGCTGCGGGGAGGGGCGGCTGTTCGACGGCTTCCTGAAGGTCGTGGAGCGCTGCGACCGCTGCGGGCTGGACCTTGCCCGGCACGACAGCGGCGACGGGCCGGCGGTCTTCCTGATCTTCATCATCTCGGTGATCGCGGTCCTGGCCGCGCTGTGGGTGGAATCCGCCCTCGCGCCGCCGGTCTGGGTGCACGCCCTGATCGCGGGAGGCTTGATCACCGCCCTCACGCTCCTCATGATACGGCCCGCCAAGGCCTATGTGATGGCCTTGCAGTACCGCCATCGCCGGTCCGATTTCGAAGGAAGCTAGATCGGCCGGCCTCAAGGCCGCCATGTCCTCGCCCGAAAACCGGACCCATGCGACGTCTGCCCCTCGTCCCCACCCTCCTGACCACGCTGATGCTGATCGTCCTGCTCGGCCTCGGGGTCTGGCAGGTCGAGCGCCGGATCTGGAAGAACCAGCTGATCGCCCAGATCGAGGAGCGCATGGCCGAGGAGCCGATGGCGTTGCCCATGGCCATCGACGATCCCGAGCACTGGGAGTTCCGGCGGGTGACCTTGACTGGCCTGATCGACCGCGAGCGCGTGCTGGTGCTGGCCAACCGCACGCTGGACGGCCAGTCCGGCGTGCACTGGATCGCCCCGGTGGTGCAGCAGAGCGGCGCCACCATTCTCGCCGATCTCGGCTGGGTTCCGTTCGAGATGGCGGATGCCGACCCGCGCGAGCACCTGCCGGTGGACGAGGTGCCGCTGACCGGCACATTGCGCCTGCCGGGCGAGGCGGGCTGGTTCACGCCCGACAACGACGTCGAGGGCAACCGCTGGTACTGGACCGACATCTCCGCCATGGCGGAGGCGGCGGGCGTGCGGCAGCCCATGGGAATGCTGCTGGCCGTGGGCGGCGAGTCGGTGCCGTGGGAGCCGCCGCCGCAGCCGGTGGGAACCGTGGTCGACCTGCCCAACAACCACCTGCAATACGCCATCACCTGGTTCGCCCTGGCCGGTGTTCTCGCCGTGATCTACACCATCTTCGCGACCCGGCAGCCGGGACGCGGGCGCGGCGGATCCGTCTGAGGCGCCGCCTGACATCGCCGCCGGAGCCTGCCCCGACCACGACCATCCCATGAGCACGCCGGAAACAGCCTATCGGGCGCTGGAAGCCCGCATGAACCGGATCGCCGGCCTGGAGGACGCGCTTGGCCTGCTGGACTGGGACCAGGAGGTGATGATGCCCGACGGCGCCGCCGGCGCCCGGGCCGAAACCATCGCCACCCTCTCGGTCATGAAGCACCAGGCCTGGAACGATCCCGCCCTGCCGGACCTCGTCGAACGGGCGCGCGCGCACGACCACGACGCCTGGAGTGCCGCCAATCTGCGCGAGATCGAACGCGGGCTGATCGCCAACACGGCCCTGCCGGAGGACCTGGTGGAGGCGTTGAGCCGGGCGACCAATGCCGCCAACCTGGCCTGGCGGCGGGCCCGGCGGGAGAACGATTTCTCCCTCTTGGCCCCGCTCCTGGAAAACGTCTTCCGGCTGACCCGCGAATCGGGCGAGGCGCTGGGTGGACGGCTCGGCCTCAGTCCCTATGAGGCCCTGGTCGACGGTTACGAGCCCAGCCTGCGGCTCGACCGCCTGACGCCGCTTTTCGACCGGCTGGCGGCGGAGATCCCGCCGCTGGTGGCGCAGGTGACCGAGGCGCAGGCGCGCCGGCCGGCACCGCTCCGCCCGTCCGGGCCGTTCCCCGTCGAGCGGCAGAAGGCGCTGGGCGAGGCGCTGATGCGCGCCCTCGGCTTCGATTTCGCGCGCGGGCGGCTCGACATCTCCGCCCACCCCTTCTCCGGTGGTGCGCGCAACGATGTCCGCATCACCACGCGCTACGACGAGGCCGACTTCACCTCGGCGATGATGGGCACTCTGCACGAGACCGGCCACGCGCTCTACGAGCTCGGCCTGCCGGCGGAATGGTCGCGCCAGCCGGTCGGCGCTTCGCGGGGGCTCGGCCTGCACGAGAGCCAGTCGCTGCTGGTGGAGATGCAGGTGTCGCGCTCCGCGCCCTTCCTCGCCTTCGCCCGCGACCTGATCGTCGAGGCGTTCGGCGGCGCCGAGGACCCGGCTTTCGCGCACGCCAACCTGGTGCGGCTATATGCCCGTGTCGCGCCCGGCTTCATCCGGGTGGACGCCGACGAGGTCACCTATCCGGCGCATATCGTGCTGCGTTTCCGGCTGGAGCAGGCGCTGCTCTCCGGCGACCTCGCCATGGCCGACCTGCCCGGCGCCTGGAACGAGGGCATGAACGCGCTGCTCGGCATCACGCCGCCGACCGACACGCTCGGCTGCCTGCAGGACATCCACTGGCCGGGCGGGGCCATCGGCTACTTCCCGACCTACACGCTGGGCGCCATCGCCGCGGCGCAGCTCTACCGCGCCGCCCGGGCGGCTTTGCCGGGTCTGGAAGGGGACATCGAGGCCGGCCGTTTCGAGGGCCTCGTCGACTGGCTGCGCCGGGAGGTGCATGGCCGGGCCAGCCTGATGACCTCGGACGAGCTGCTGGTGCAGGTCACCGGACGCTCCTGGGATGCCGACGCCTATCTCGGCCACCTGCGTGAGCGCTATCTGGGCGAGGCCTGAGGCGCGATGCGCCGGCGCCGCTCCCTCATCGCCACGATCATCATCGTCCTGGTCCTGCTGGGCCTGGCGCTGGGCGCGCGACGGGATCTGTTCGGGGCGGTGTTCTGAGACGGGGCGGGCAGGCGCTGGATTTCTCCCGCGGGCATACCCACATCGGCCATATGGAAAAGACCACCACCGGGTTCAGGCGACACGTCCTCGCCGCCGTGGCGGCGCTGGCACTGGCCGCCTGCACCGGCGGTCCGCCCTATCCGCTGAACATGACCCAAGCGGAGTGGGACGCCTACTCCCCGGCGGAGCAGGAGGCGCTGCGTCAGGAGGCCAGGCGTCTGCGCTATGAGCAGCGCCAGGCGGAGATAGAGTGGGTCCAGGCGGTCGAACGGCGGCGCGACCGGCTCTGCGCCTACGGGGTCGACGCCTACTGCGACAACTAGCGCACCGCCGGGACCCGCGGCCACAGCCTCGCCATCTTCGCTGACTAGCGACAAGGCGTTCGTTCTCGTCGGAACCGGGGGGAGATCCGACATGGTCCGCGCAATTCGTCTGGTCCTCGTCGTCATCGTGGCGCTGGCCGCCGCCTGCACCCGCTATCCGCTGGGCATGAGCGAGGAAGAGTGGCTGCGCCTGACGCCCGAGCAGCAGCACGAGGCGCGGCTGGCCGATGCCGAGCTGCGCGCCGCCCAGGCCGCCCAGCGTGCCCGGGAGGCGGAGGCCGCCGCGCTGGCCGAGCGCAACCGGCTGATCGACCTCTACCAGCGCGCCGGCCATGGCGACATCCTCTGGTGCGAACTCGCCTCGGCGCCCGGCAATGAGCGGCAGTACTTCGATCCCGACGGCGTCACCCTGGTCTCCGGCGAGAGCCGCCGGGTCGGCGTGTCGGGTTCGCGCTTCGCCTTCTCCGACACCGGCGTGTGGCTCACCCTGGACCGGTTCGGCACCGTCGAGCTCTGCGAGGAGGACGCGTTCGACGCGGAACCGGGCTTTCCCTGCGACCGCCTGAGCCTGGGCCTGTCGGCCTTCCGCGATGCCCGGTCGCTCGTCATCGACTCCGTCGATCCGCTGCGCGGCGGGACACTGGCCTGTCGGCCCTATCGCGGCAGCGTCGGCTGGACCGGCATCCCCGCGCATCTGCGCTGAGGCAAAGGTTCCGCCCTTGCGGGCATCGCCAAACGCAGGGCAGGCCCCACGCCGCGCGGACTTGCGGAGCGCGCCGGCCGGCGCCTAGGGTGCCGCCGCGCCCGTCCTCGGCGGGCCTGGGACACGCACAGCAACGGGATCGGCAGCACAGTGCGCTATGTCAGCACGCGGGGAACCGCGCCCAAGCTCGCCTTCGACGACGTCCTCCTGTCCGGGCTCGCCCGTGATGGCGGGCTTTACGTGCCCGCCGGCTGGCCGCGCTTCACCGACCGCGACATGCGCGCCTTGCGCGGGCTCTCCTACGCCGACCTCGCCTTCGAGATCGTGCAGCCCTTCATCGGCTCGACGATCGAGGCCGAGGCGCTGTCCACCATGCTGCGCGAGACCTATGCCGGCTTCGACCACGCGGCGGTCGCGCCTTTGAAGCAGCTGGCGCCCGAGCACTGGCTGATGGAGCTGTTCCACGGGCCGACCATCGCCTTCAAGGACTACGCCCTGCAGCTCGTCGGCCGGCTGTTCGACCATGTGCTGAGCAAGCGGGGTGAGCGCATCACCATCGTCGGCGCGACCTCAGGCGACACCGGCTCCGCCGCCATCGAGGCCTGCCGCGGCTCCGACGCGGTCGACATCTTCATCCTGCATCCCAAGGGTCGCGTCTCCGAGGTGCAGCGCCGGCAGATGACCACCGTCGAGGCGCCGAACGTCTTCAACATCGCCGTCGAGGGCACCTTCGACGACTGCCAGGACCTGGTGAAGGCGCTGTTCGCCGACCAGTCCTTCCGCGACCGCGTCAACCTGTCGGCGGTCAATTCCATCAACTGGGCCCGGGTGATGGCCCAGATCGTCTACTACGCCCACGCCGCCATCGCGCTGGGCGCGCCCGACCGCGAGATCTCCTTCGCCGTGCCGACCGGCAATTTCGGCAACGTCTTCGCCGGCTACGCCGCGCGCCAGATGGGCTTCCCCATCCGCCAGCTCATCGTCGGCACCAACACCAACGACATCCTGCACCGCTTCCTGGAATCGGGCGAGATGGCGATCGAGGGCGTGGAGCCGACGCTGAGCCCGTCCATGGACATCCAGGTCTCCAGCAATTTCGAGCGCCTCCTGTTCGACCTCTACGACCGCGACGGACCGCGCCTGGCCGAGGAGATGACTGCCTTCCGCCGGACCGGCCGCTTCAGCGTGACCGACAACCAGCTGGGCGAGGCGAGAGCCCTGTTCACCAGCTTCCGCCTGGACGACGAGGGCACGGTGGTGGAGATCGCCCGCGTGCACCGCGAAACCGGCGAGGTGGTGGACCCGCACACCGCCATCGGCATCGCCGCCGCCCGCCATGCCCGCCAGGCCCATCGCTGCGCGCGCGTGCCGGTGGTCTCGCTGGGCACCGCCCACCCGGCGAAGTTCGCTCAGGCGGTGGAGCGGGCGGTCGGCTTCAGCCCCGCGCTGCCGCCGCATCTCGCCAGCCTGATGCAGGCGCCCGAACGCCTCGTCGACCTGCCCAACGACCTGGCGGCATTGCAGGCCTACGTGCTGGCCCATGCCCGCCGGGTGGACCGCGCCGCCTGAGCGCCCCCATATAGGCCTGCATGAGCATCGAACACACCGACACGCCCGACAACACCCGCGTCACCGAACTCGACAACGGGCTGCGCGTCGTCAGCGCGCACATGCCCCATGCCGCCAGCGTATCGCTGGGCATCTGGGTCGGGGCCGGCACCCGCGCCGAGGCGCCGACGGACAACGGCGTCGCCCATCTGCTGGAGCACATGGCCTTCAAGGGCACGGCGCGCCGCGACGCCCAGGCCATCGCCGAGGAGATCGAGGCCGTGGGCGGCCATCTCAACGCCTACACGAGCCGCGAGTCGACCGCCTACTACGCCAAGGTGCTGAGCGAGGATGCCGGGCTGGCGCTCGACATCATCGCCGACATCCTGCTGAACCCGGCGATGGACGAGGAGGAGCTGAAGCGCGAGCGCACCGTCGTCCTGCAGGAGATCGGCCAGGCGCACGACACGCCCGACGACATCATCTTCGACCACTTCCAGTCGACCGCCTTTCCCGACCAGCCCCTGGGCCGCCCGGTGCTGGGCACGGTGGAGAGCGTGCGCGGCCTGGGGCGTCGTCACCTCACCGACTACATGGGGCGCTTCTACGGCGCGCCGACGATGGTGCTGTCCGCCGCCGGCCGGATCGACCACGACTGGCTGGTGGACGAGGCGCAGCGCCAGTTCGCCGCCATCCGACCGGTCACCCCGCCGTCCTCCGACGATGCCATCTATGCGGGCGGCGAGTACCGCGAGCAGCGTGATCTCGAGCAGCTCCACCTGATCCTGGGCTTTCCCGGGGTGACCTATCACGACGACGACTACCAGGCCGCCAACGTCTTCTCCACGCTGTTCGGCGGCGGCATGTCCTCGCGCCTGTTCCAGGAGATCCGCGAGAAGCGGGGCCTCGTCTATTCGGTCTACAGCTTTCTCGCCGCCTTCGCCGATTCCGGCCTGCTGGGCATCTATGTCGGCACCGGGGGTGAGGATGCGCGCGAGCTGGTGCCGGTGCTGGCCGACGAGATCAACAAGCTCGTCGACACGGTCAGCGAGGAGGAGGTCGCCCGGGCTCGCGCCCAGCTCAAGGCCAGCCTCCTGATGGGCATGGAATCGACCACAGGGCGCGCGGAACAGCTGGGAAATCAGCTACTGATCTTCGGTCGCCCCTTGTCGACGGCGGAACTTACCGCCAAGGTGGAGGCGGTGGACTGCGAGGCGGTGAGGCGCGTCGCGGGACGCATCTTCTCGGGCAGGCCGACCTTGGCCGCCCTGGGACAGACGGGAGCATTGGAGCCCTATGATCGGATCGCGGCGCGACTGGGCTGATGCCGTTCTCCCCGACGCCAAGGACCGGCTGATCGGGCTCCTGCGCGCCGGCATGATGACGGCGCCGCAGTTGCGCCTCGACACCCAGCGCCTCTACCTCCGCCCGCCGCGCATGAAGGACTGGAAGGCCTGGGCGGGCATCCGCCAGACCAGCCGCGCCTTCCTGACGCCGTGGGAGCCGACCTGGCCGACCGACGCCTTCTCGCGCCGCACCTTCATGCGCCGCCTGCGCCGGCAGATCGCCGACTGGCGCGCCGACCGCGGCTACGCTCTGCTGATCTTCGATCGCGCCTCGGACGATCTGATGGGCGGGGTGAACCTGACCGCGGTGCGGCGCGGTGTCGCACAGGTCGCCTCGCTGGGCTATTGGGTCGGCGAGGCCTTCGCCAATCGCGGGGTCATGACAGAGGCGGTGAAGGCGGTGCTGACTTTCGGCTTCCGCCAGATCGGCCTGCACCGCATCGAGGCGGCCTGCCTGCCGCACAACGAGCCCAGCCAGCGCCTGCTGACGCGTGTCGGCTTCAGCCAGGAAGGCTTCGCCCGCAACTATCTGCGCATCAACGGGCAGTGGCAGGATCACGTGCTGTTCGGCCTGGTGCGGGAGGATTTCGACCGCTTCGACCAGGTGCACCCGGTGATCAGCACCGGCGACGACTGAGCCCGCGCGCTCTTCCGAACCCAGGACAACTTCTATGCCGCTCGAGCTGTGGCTTGCCTTCGCCGCCGCCTCCCTGGTGGTGCTGCTGATCCCCGGACCGACCATCCTGCTGGTGGTCTCCTACGGGCTGGGCCAGGGCTGGCGCACCGCCTTTCCGATGGCCTGCGGCGTGGCGCTCGGCGACTTCACGGCGATGACGCTGTCCATGGTCGGTCTCGGCGCCCTGCTCGCCACCTCGGCCACCCTGTTCACCGCGCTCAAGTGGATCGGCGCCGCCTATCTCGTCTGGCTGGGTATCAGCCTGTGGCGGGCGGGATCGAGGCTCGACGCGCGGGCGCGGACCACGGCGACGCCGGCCCGGCGACTGCTCGGCCATGCCTGGTTGGTGACCACGCTGAACCCGAAGGGCCTCACCTTCTTCCTCGCCTTCGTGCCGCAGTTCATCGACCCCGCGGGCAACTTCCTGGTGCAGGTCCTGATCCTGGAGGCGACCTTCGTCGGTCTCGCCTTCGCCAACGTCCTCGTATACGCCTTCGCCGCCGCCCGCGCCGGCCGCCTGGTGCGCAACCCGCGTGTCGTCGGCACCGTCAACCGGGTCGGCGGTACGCTGCTGATCGGCGCCGGCGCGACGGTGGCGGTGAGCTCGCACTAATCGATTGATAATAGACAGGATTCACACGGCTTCACGGAGCCGGGGCCGGCTCCGTGAAGCCGTGATCCTGTCTAGGAGGGACGTTCCGCCGGGCGTCGACGGCAGCGATCACCACGCCCGGATGGGCTCAGGCGTGGCCGGAATGGGTGGTGAGGTGGGCCGGGTCGAAGCCAAGCTTGCCGATCGCGCGCTCCCACTTGGTGGAGAGGTCGCGGTCGAAGAGGATCGCGGGGTCGGCCTCCACGTGCAGCCAGCCATTCGACTGGATCTCCTCGTCGAGCTGGCCGGGCCCCCAACCGGCGTAGCCGAGCGCCAGGATGTGATCGCGCGGCCCGCGGCCGTCGGCGATGGCGCGCAGGATGTCGAGCGTCGCCGTCAGCGCCACCCCGTCCGCCAGCGCCTCGTCGACGATCAGCGAGCCCTCGCGCATGAAATCGGCGGAATGCAGCACAAAGCCGCGGCCGCTCTCCACCGGGCCGCCGAAATGGATGTGCAACGCGTCGGGGCGGCTGGGGTCGTCGATGCCGAGCTGCTCCAGCAGGTCGCTCGCCTCCAGCGAGGGCATGCGCTTGTTGATGACCAGACCCATGGCGCCGTCATCGGAATGGGCACACATGTAGATCACGGTCTTGGAGAAGCGGCCGTCCTCCATGGACGGCATGGCGATGAGGAACTGGCCCGTCAGGTAGCCGTCCTCGCGGTGACCGCCGTTGATGTTCCCCCGACCGGTGAATGTGCTCTCGAAATCCGCCACGCTCTTCGGGTCCAATCGCCCTCTCTAACCCACATCAACGCCGCCACGCCGGTCACGTTCCCACGTCTTGTCCAGCGACGTGGCTCCGCCGTCGACGGAACCGCGTCATCCTGTCAGGGGAGGCTGACATATTTGTGACCGGCTTGCGTGATACCGCTCCCCTATATAAGCAGCCATCCATTGTTGTCAGGACCGACGGGTCCGCAAGAGGGAATTGTGCGCCGCATTATCGCAATGATGGCCGGGCTCGTCGCCTTGCTGGCCGCCACGGGGACGCCGGCGGCGACGGGTGACTGGGTGGATGTCGAGCTGGGGCCGAACGTCTTCGTCTCCATGCGGCTGGTGTCCGCCGTTGACGATGTCGGCGCGCTGGAGACGGTGCCGGCGGGGCTGCACGTGGTGCTGCCCGAAGGCTGGAAGACCTACTGGCGCTCGCCGGGCGATGCCGGGTTGCCGCCGAGCCTCGACTTTTCAGGGTCCGAGAACGTCGCCGACACAGACCTGCTCTATCCGGTGCCCCACCGGTTCTCGCTCTTCGGGCTCGACACCTACGGCTATGAGCACGAGGTCGTCTATCCGATCGACATCGCCGTCGCCGATCCAGGCCAGCCCCTGCAGGCACGCGCGGAGGCCAACCTGCTGGTGTGCTCAGACATCTGCGTGCCGGCGACGGGCACCCTCGGGCTCGACCTGGGCGCGGGGGCGGGGACGCCAGACGGCCGCACCGCCAACCTGATCAACCGCTACCGCTCCATCGTCCCCGACGCCGGCGGGGCATCGGGCCTGTCGCTGGAACGCCTGGTGCCGACCGAGACGGTTGTCGACGGCGAGACCGTGCCGGCGCTGCGCCTGGAGGCGACGGCGCGCGAGCCGCTGGCGGATCCGGACGTCTTCGTCGAGTTCCAGCCGTTCTGGGCCTTCGGCGCCCCCGACGTGACCCTGTCGGAGGACGGTCGCCGGCTCGTCGCCACCATTCCGGCCAGCCAGGTGCCCGGCGAGTCCGGCCCGCTCGACGGCGAGGAGGCGACGATCACCATCGCCGACGGCACCCGGGCGGCGGAATTCCAGGCGGTGATCGGGGCGGCGGATGGCGTCGCCGCCAGCGCCGGGGCGGCGGCCCCCGCCGGCGACGGCGCGGCCCTCTCCTGGGCCATCCTGCTCACCGCCTTTCTCGGCGGGCTGATCCTCAACGTCATGCCCTGCGTGCTGCCGGTGCTGTCGATCAAGCTGTTCGGCGTGCTGAACCACGGCCGCTCGGACCGGGCGGCGATCCGCCGCGGCTTCGTGGCCTCGGCGGCCGGCATCGTCTTCTCCTTCCTGCTGCTGGCCGGCGCCGCGATCGGCGCCCGGTCGCTGGGCGCGACGGTGGCCTGGGGCGTGCAGTTCCAGCAGCCCCTGTTCCTCGTCTTCATGGTGGTGCTGCTGACCCTGTTCACCGCCAATATGGCCGGCCTGTTCGAGATCAGGCTTCCGGGCGTGGTCGGCGACCGGGCGGCACGAGTCGGCGGCCGTGGCGGCACGCTGGCGGGCGATTTCGGCACCGGCATGTTCGCCACGCTGCTCGCCACGCCGTGTTCGGCACCCTTCGTCGGCACCGCGCTGGGCTTCGCCTTCAGCCAGGGCAGCGCCGCCATCGTCATGATCTTCGCGGCCATGGGTCTCGGCCTCGCCGCGCCCTACCTGCTGGTGGCGCTGTTCCCCGCCGTCGCCCGTCTCCTGCCCCGTCCCGGCGTGTGGATGGTCTGGGTGAAGCGGGTGCTGGCGCTGGCCCTGGCCGGCACGGCCGTCTGGTTGCTCTCGGTGCTGGCGGCTCAGGTCTCCGGTCTCGCCGCCGGCCTGGTCGGCGTCCTGATGGTGGCGATCCTGGCCGTGCTCTGGCTCCGCCGTGACGCCGCCGGAGGCTCCCGCGCCGTGCTGGCGGGCACCGTCGGCGCCGTCGCCATCGCCGCCTTCGTGCTGCCCGCGGTACTGCCTCGGGACGAGGCCAGCGCCGCGACCGGCCCCACCGACTGGGTCGCCTTCGACGAGCAGGCCATCGCCACGCGGGTGGCGGCCGGCGATGTCGTGCTGGTGGACGTCACCGCCGACTGGTGCATCACCTGCCTGGCGAACAAGACGCTGGTCCTCGACGCCGACCCGGTGGCGACCCTGCTGGCCGGCGAAGGCGTGGTGCCCATGCAGGCCGACTGGACCCGTCCCGACGACGCGATCGCCGCCTACCTCGCCCGGCACGGCCGCTACGGCATCCCCTTCAACGTCGTCTACGGACCGGCGGCACCGGAGGGCATCGTGCTGCCGGAGCTGCTCAGCCACGACGCCGTGGTCGAGGCGCTGGCGGCGGCCGGCCTCGACGAGACGATGCTCGCCGACGCCGGACTGGACAGCGGCGGCTGACCGGCCCACCTTTGGCGCGCACTCCCCGGGCGGCATCCCCGTCGCCCGCCCCCGATGACGACCCAGCGACGACGAACCAGCGAGGTAGCAAGGATGGCCATCCAGGTCGGTGACAGGATTCCCTCAGTGACGCTCCGGCGACTCGGCCCCGACGGAATGGAGGAGTTCGATACCGCGGCCTTGTTCGCAGGCAAGAAGGCGGTTTTGTTCTCGGTCCCCGGCGCCTTCACGCCGACCTGCTCGGCCAAGCACATGCCGGGCTTCGTCAACAATATCGACCAGTTGCGCGGCAAGGGTGTCGACGCGGTCTACTGCCTGTCGGTCAACGATCCCTTCGTGATGAAGGCCTGGGCCAAGGACCAGGGCGCGGACGGCAAGGTGGAGATGATCCCGGACGGCTCCGCCGTCTTCGCCAAGGCGCTGGGGCTGGAGATGGACGCCACCGCCAACGGCCTGGGCACCCGCTCGCGGCGCTTCGCGCTGATCGTCGACGACGGCGTGGTCACCGAGGCGCTGGTGGAGGAGCCCGGCGCCTTCGAGGTGTCGAGCGCGGAATACGTGCTGGGCAAGCTGTAGAGCGAGGACCCATCGGGCCGCCGCGCCGCCGACGCGCCAGCCCCTCCCTTGTCTTCCTCAACCCGATCGGGGATCCAGGCGACGGCGCGGTCTGCGCGGTCGGCCTGGATCCCCGCTTTCGCGGGGATGACAGGGAAAAGATCAAGGAAATCAATCGACCATCGACGCTCAGACCCCGTGCTTCAGGGCGTGGCGGGCGACCTTGGCCATGACCGTCGGCAGGGCCTCGCGGCCGAGCCGGTCGACGGGTACCCAGCGGTGGCCGGGCGGCGTTGCGGCGGCATGGCTGCGGCCGAGCACGACGGTCAGTTCCAAAGCGAAATGGGTGAAGACGTGGCGTACCAGACCCGGCGTCTCGCGCCATCTTGCCGGCAGCGGCGCCTGCCTGGCGGCGGCGTCGAGCGGCGGCGGGTCGGCGGTCTGCCAGGGCGTGCTGGGGAACTCCGTCATGCCGCCGAGCAGTCCCTTGTCGGGTCGCGAGCGCACGAGCACGGCGCCGTTCCCATCGCCGATCACGAAGATCACCGCGCGGCGTACCGGCTTCGCCGTCTTCGCCCGCCGCCGGGGCAGGTCGGCGGCGTTGCCGGCGAGGCGGGCCCGGCAGGCACCGGCGACCGGGCAGGCGAGGCATTTCGGCTGGCGCGGCGTGCAGATGGTGGCGCCCAGATCCATCATGGCCTGCGCGAAGTCTCCGGGGCGAGCGTCTGGCGTCAGCGTTTCGGCCGCCGCGCGGATGGCCGGCTTGACCTCGGGCAGCGGTGTCTCGAGCGCGAACAGCCGGGCGACGACCCGCTCGACATTCCCGTCGACCACCGTCGCCGGCCGGTCGAAGGCGATGGCGGCGATCGCCGCGGCGGTGTAGGCGCCGATGCCGGGCAACGCGCGCAGGCCGGCCTCGCTGTCGGGGAAGCGGCCACCATGCTCCTCGGCGACGACACGGGCGCAGGCGTGCAGGTTGCGCGCCCGGGCGTAGTAGCCGAGACCGGCCCAGGCCCGCAGCACGTCTTCGCGCTCGGCGGCCGCCAGGTCATGAACCGTTGGCCAACGGGCGGTGAAATCGCGAAAATAGGGTCCGACCGTCGCCACCGTGGTTTGCTGCAACATGATTTCGCTGAGCCAGACGACATACGCATCCGGCCGTACCCCGGGCGCCGCCCGCCAGGGCAGGACGCGGCGGTGCCGGTCGTACCAGGCGAGCAGGGGCGGGACGACGGTCTCGCGGCTCGGCGGCGCGGTCATCGGCGGAAATCTCGCATGGGCGGGGCGGGGTGGTCGTTCCTCGGCTCGGCGGTCCGGCGGGGTCTATCGATCCTGCGGGCTTAGCAGGTCGGGCGAGGCCCTGCCATGAGTATCCCGCGGCCGATCGGCCAGTTGACCCGCACGCTCGCCGCCCGCGTCGTCGGGCGCAAGGCGCTGGGTCTGGCCGTGCTGATCCGCGACTGGCCGACGGTGGCGGGCGAAGGGGCCGCCGGCCGGGCGCGGCCCGACGGGCTGAGCTTCCCCAAGGGCAAGGGCGAGGGCGGCACGCTGACCCTGCGCACCGATCCGGCCGACGCGCTGGAACTGCAGCATGATCTCGACCGCGTGCTGGAGCGTATCAACCGCCATGTCGGCCACGCGCTGATCGCCCGCATCCGGCTGGTCCAGGCCCCTCACCGTCCGCCGGAGGAGACGGCCCGGCAGTCGCGGGAGCGGCCGCTCGGCGCGGCGGCGGAGGCGGCGGTGGAGCGCGAGATCGATCGCCTGGTGGGCGACCGCGGCAGCCCCGAACTGCGTCACAGTTTGGCCCTGTTGGGACGTTCCCTTTACCGTCGGCCAGATGCGGATCGCGAGGCCGGCGAGGACGGGTGACGGCAGGGAGAACGCCACCCCTTGGCAGGCCCGCGGACGACCGCCTATAGTCGCAATATCTTGTATGAAGGACAGCCATCATGGATCGCAGGACACTAATTGTTGGGGGTGCGGCGGGGTTCGGCGCGGTCGGTCTCGGCCTGCCGCGCTTCACCCGTCTCGCCCAGGCCCAGGATCTGGAGGTGGAGGTCGGTGAGGACGAATACGTCCTCGGCGATCCCGACGCGCCGATCACCATGGTCGAATACGCCTCGTTCACCTGCCCGCACTGCGCGTCCTTCCACAACGATGTGCTGGCGGAGTTCAAGACGCGCTTCATCGACACCGGAGAGGTGCGCATGGTGTTCCGCGACTTCCCGCTGGACGGCCTCGCCCTGCGCGCCAGCATGATGGCGGAGTGCATCGGCGGCGATTCCTACTTCAACGTGGTCGGCGCGCTGTTCGAGACCCAGTCGCAGTGGGCGCGGGCGCAGGATCCGCTCGCGGCGCTGGGCAATATCGGCGCCATCGCCGGCCTGTCGCAGTCCGATTTCGACGCCTGCATGAACGACATCGCGCTGGCGGAGAGCATCGTCGAGGAACGCCAGGAGGGCATCGACCGCTACAACGTGCAGGCGACGCCATCCTTCATCGTGAATGGCGAGATGCACGCCGGCAACCGGCCGATCGAATACTGGCAGGAGGTCGTCGACCGCCTGCTCGGCCGCGTCTGACGCCGCTCCGGTCCCGCCGCCCGACAGCCCTTGGTCCAGTTCGCCAAGCTCCGCCTGACCGGCTTCAAGTCCTTCGTCGATCCGACCGAACTGGTGATCGCCGACGGAGTGACCGGAATCGTGGGGCCGAACGGCTGCGGCAAGTCCAACCTCGTCGAGGCGCTGCGCTGGGTGATGGGCGAGAACTCCGCCCGGCGCATGCGCGGCTCGGAGATGGACGACGTCATCTTCGGCGGCACCGATGACCGGCCGGCGCGCAACCTGGCCGAGGTGGTGCTCGAGCTCGACAATGCCGACCGCACCGCCCCGGCGCAGTTCAACCACGAGGCCTTCCTGGAGGTCAGCCGCCGGATCGAACGCAGCCGAGGATCCGATTACCGCATCAACGGCAAGTCGGTGCGCGCCCGCGACATCCAGCTTCTGTTCCAGGACAACTCCTCGGGCGCCAACTCCCCGGCGCTGGTCAGCCAGGGCCGGGTCGGGGCGCTGATCAACGCCAAGCCGACCGAGCGGCGACTGCTGCTCGAGGAGGCCGCCGGCATCATGGGCCTGCATTCGCGGCGGCACGAGGCCGAGTTGCGCCTGAAGGCGGCGGAGGACAATCTCGACCGGCTCGAGGACGTCATCACCACCATGGACGCGCAGCTGCAGGGCCTGAAGAAGCAGGCCCGGCAGGCGGCGCGCTACCGCTCGATCTCCGAGCGCATCCGCGCGGCCGAGGCGGGCGTGCTCTATTTGCGCTGGATCGCCGCGAAGGCGGAACTGGTGACGGCGCGCGAGGCCCTCGGCACGGCGGAGGAGGCGGTGCGCGAGCGCACCGTGGCGGTCAGCCGTGCCACCACGGCCCAGAACGCGGCGGCCGAGGCGCTGCCGCCGCTGCGCCAGGCGGAGGCCGAGGCGGCCGCCGGCCTGCAACGCCTGATCATCGCCCGCGAGGGGCTGGAGGAGCAGGAGCGCCAGCTCGCCCGGGCCGTCGAGGAGGCGCGGGGACAGCTCACCCAGATCGAGCGCGACATCGAGCGCGAGCGCAGCCTGGCCGGCGATGCCGCCGAGGCGCTGCAACGCCTTGCCGAGGAAGAGACGGCCCTGGTTGAGGCACGGGCCGGCGAGGACGACGCCACCGCCGCGGCGGAGCGGGCGCTGGGCGAGACCCGACAGGCGCTGGCCGCGCACGAGGCGGAGCTGGGCGAGGCGACGGAGGCGGTCGCCCGTCTGGAGGCCGAGCGCGTCGCGCTCGAGCGCCAGGTCCAGGCGCTGCGCGACCGCGGGACCGCCATCGCCGGACGCATCGAGCAGACGACGCGCGAGATCGCCGAATTGGAGCAGCGAATCGCGGCGGTGCCCGGCATCGCCGCGGCGGAGGAGGCGGTTGCCGAGGCCGAGGCGGAGCGCGACTCGGCGCTGGCGGCCGTGGAACAAGCGGAAGGCGAGCGCGCCGGGGCCGAGGCTGTGGAGCAGGAAGCCCGCGGGGCCCTGCAGGAGATCGACGGGGCGCAGCGCGGGCTGAAGGCGGAGTGCGACGGCCTGCGCGCCCTTCTGGCCGGCGGCGACGACGATCTGTTCCCGCCGCTGGTCGACGCGGTCAAGGTGGCGCGCGGCTACGAGACGGCCTTCGCCGCCGCCCTCGGCGACGCCGTGACGGCGCCGCTCGACGAGGCGGCGCCTGTTCACTGGCGGACCCTGCCGGCCTTCGCCGACGCCGCCCCGCTGCCCGAGGGGGCCGAACCGCTTGCCCGCCATGTCAAGGCGCCCGCCGCGCTGGCGCGTGCCCTGCAGCATGTCGGGCTGGTCGCAAGCGAGGCCGAGGGGCGCCGCCTGGCGGCCGGGCTGGCGCCGGGCCAGGTGCTGATCAGCCGCGAGGGCGGGGTCTGGCGCTGGGACGGCTACAGCGCCGCGGACGGCACGCCGACGGCAGCCGCGGCCCGGCTGGAGCAGCGCAACCGGCTGGCGGAACTCGAACGCGCGCTGGGCGAGGGCGCGGAGAAGCGCTCGGCTGCGGCGGCGCGACACGCCAAAGCGGTCGAGGCGCTGCAGGCCGCGCAGGCGGCGGAGAAGGCGGCCCGCCAGGCGCGTGAGCAGGCGCTCGGCACCCTGTCCGAAGCCCAGGCCGAGGTCGCCCGCCGCGCCCAGGCGCTGAGCCAGACGCAGGCGCGTCTCGATGCCGCGCGCGATCTGCTGCGCTCGCTGGAGGACGACCGTGCCCAGGCGGATGGCGAGGGCGGGGACGCCGCGGCGCGCCTCGCCACCCTGGCCGATCCCGCAGCGGGCCGCACCCGCCTCGCCGAGGCCCGCGCCCAGGTCGCCGAATCGCGCACCGCGCTGGCCGAGGCGCAGGCGGAGCGCGACCGCATCGGCCGGGACGCCGCGGCGCGGCGGGACCGGCTGCAGGCGATCGCGCGCGAGCGCGAGGTCTGGCAGCGGCGTTCGGGCGGGGCTGGCGAGCGCATCGCGGAGCTGGAGAGCCGCCAGGCCACGACCCGGGAGCGGCTGGACGACCTCGAGCGCCAGCCGGGCGAACTGGCGGACAGGCGCGGGAAGCTGGCAGAGGAGATCGACCAGGCGACGCGGGCGCGCCAGCAGGCCGCCGATCGGCTGGCCGAGGCCGAGACCGCCAAGGCGGAGGCCGACCGTACGCTCAAGGCCGCCGAATCGGCCCTGGCCGAGACGCGGGAGGCGCGGGTGCGCGCCGATGCCGGCGTGGAGAGCGCCAGGGCGGCGCTGGACGCGGTGGTGCAGCGGATCGGCGAGCGCATCAAGGTGCGGCCCGAGGGAACGGCGGCGCTGGCCGGCATCGACCCGGAGGGCGAGTTGCCCGAGTCGGCGGTGCTGGAAGGCAGGCTCGAACGGCTTCTGGGGGAGCGCGAACGCATTGGTCCGGTGAACCTGCGCGCCGAGCAGGAGGCGGAGGAACTGGGCCAGCAGATCGCCGGCATGGTCAACGAGCGCGACGACCTGATCGCCGCCATCGACCGGCTGCGCCGCGGCATCGCCCAGTTGAACCGGGAGGCCAAGGAACGGCTGCTCGGCTCCTTCGAGACGGTGAATACCCATTTTCAGGAACTTTTCGTCCGCCTGTTCGGCGGCGGCCGCGCCCATCTCGCCCTGACCGATCCCGAGGACCCGCTAAACGCCGGCCTCGACATCTTCGCCAGCCCGCCCGGCAAGAAGCTGCAGCACCTCTCGCTGCTGTCCGGCGGCGAGCAGGCGCTGACCGCGATCTCGGTGCTGTTCGCCGTGTTCATGACCAACCCGGCGCCGATCTGCGTCCTCGACGAGGTCGACGCGCCGCTCGACGACGCCAATGTCGACCGCTTCTGCAGCCTGGTGGAGGAGTTGTCCCGCGACGGCTTCACCCGTTTCCTGATCATCACCCACCACCGCATGACGATGGCCCGGGTCGACCGCCTGTTCGGCGTCACCATGCCCGAGAAGGGCGTGTCGCAACTGGTCTCGGTCGATTTGCGCCAGGCCGCCGACATCCGCCGCTCGGCCTGACCGCGAGGGCCACCGAAAGCCCCCGCCGATGCCCGGCCAAAGCGCGGATTTCCGCGCCTTTTCGCAGGCGCTCACATCGCCTTGACAGCCCCCCGGGGGCTACTTATGGTGCGCCGCGCTTGCCGGCGGGTGGAAGCCTGCCGACAGCCCCTTGTTTCGGCCGCCTGCCGTCCCTTCCCGGGTCCGCCCGCAGGACGGGCGCATGGGCGCCGGAGACGCGTCATGACGGGACAGCCGCGCGGGTGAGCGACAACGAACCGGATGGTGACGGCTCGCTTGAGCGCTTGGGCCAGCGCCTCGATGCGGTGCGATCGCGCCGCAAGCGCGGCGAGCGGACCCCCGAGGAGGCGGCGAACCGCGAGGGGATGGCGGTCGGCTTGCGGATCGCTGTGGAACTGGCCGCGGCGATCGTCGTCGGCACGGCGATCGGCTTCGGCCTCGATCGCTGGTTGGGTACGAGACCGTGGCTGATGATCGTGTTCATCCTGATCGGCGCCGCGGCGGGGTTTTTGCAGGTGTACCGGACGGCCCAGGAACTGGACCGCCGCCAGAAGGAACGCCGGGCCGAGGCTGCCAAGCAGCAGCGTCCCCGCTAGAGACGAGGAACGGAACGAGGGACCATGGCGTCGCCGATCGAGCAGTTCGAGATCCATCCGATCCTCCCCATCCAGGTGGGGGGCGTTGATCTCTCCTTCACCAACTCGTCCCTGTGGATGGTCATCGCCGTCGTCCTCTCCACGCTGGTTCTGTCGATCGGCATGCGTGGCCGCGCCCTGGTGCCCAACCGCATGCAGTCCCTGGCGGAGATGCTCTACGAGATCGTCGCCAACATGATACGCGACAATGTCGGGCGCGACGGGCGCAAGTACTTCCCGTTCATCTTCACGCTGTTCATCTTCGTGCTGTTCGCCAATCTGCTGGGGATGATCCCTATCGCCTTCACGGTGACCAGCCATCTCATCGTCACCTTCACGCTGGCCGCCGTCGTCTTCGTCGCCGTCACGGTTCTGGGATTCGCGCGGCACGGTTTCGGCTATCTCAGGATGTTCTTCCCGCACGGCGCGCCGCTGTGGACGGCGGTGATCCTGGTGCCGGTCGAACTCGTCTCCTACCTGTCGCGGCCGATCAGCCTCTCGGTGCGTCTGTTCGCCAACATGACGGTCGGCCACGTCCTCCTGAAGGTCATCGCGGGCTTCGTCGTGGCGCTCGGCGTCGCCGGCATCTTCCCGCTCGGCTTCCTCGTGGCGCTGACGGCCCTGGAGCTGTTCATCGCCGTCCTGCAGGCCTACGTCTTCACGATCCTGACCTGCATCTACCTGCACGACGCCCTGCACATGCACTGACCGGGCGGCCGTCAGACATCCCTTCGCACGTAACCAACAGTCAGTCCTCAAGAAAGGAAGATCCCATGGAAGCGGAAGCTGCAAGGCTCGTCGGTGCTGGCCTCGCCGCCATCGGCATGATCGGTGCCGGTATCGGCGTGGGTAATGTCTGGGCCAGCTACATCTCTGCGCTCGCCCGCAACCCGGCCGCCAAGGACGATATCGGCGCCAACATCTGGATCGGCTTCGCGGTCACCGAGGCCATCGCGCTGTTCGCGCTGATCATCGGCCTCCTGGCGCTGTTCGGCTAAGGCATTCCGGTTCGACGCCCCGTGCAACGGCGGTGGCCCTAAGGTCGCCGCCACCTTCTGAGAAGGGAGCAGCGGAATGCCTCAATTCGATCCGTCCAGCTACGCCAGCCAGATCTTCTGGCTGGTGGTTACCTTCGTCCTGCTCTACGTGCTGTTGACCCGTCTGGTCATCCCGAAGATCAGCGACGTGCTGGAGGAGCGTTCCGAGCGCATCGCCAACGATCTTGAGCGTGCCGAGGCGTTGCGGCGCGAGGCGGAGGACGTGATCGCGGCCTATGAGGCGGCGCTGTCCAAAGCCCGCGACGAGGCGCACGCGGCCATCGCCAAGGCGAACGACGCAATCTCCGAGGAGAGCCAGAAGCGGCAGTCGGCCTTCAACGCCGAGCTGTCGAAGAAGGTCGCGTCGGCGGAAAAGCGTATCGCCGACGCCAAGTCCGCGGCACTGGCCGAGGTCAAGGGCATCGCCAAGGACGTCTCGGTCGAGGTCACGGCCAAGCTGACCGGCCTGAAGGTCAAGGAAGACGACGCCGCCAAGGCGGTGGAAAGCCAGCTCAAGGGGGCCGCGTGACATGCTGAGAACCGGTTTCCTCGACGGCGTCCTGGCCGACGCCGACGGCCCGTCGCCCTTCCTCTACCTGCCGGTGCAGGACACCCAGCAGGGCGAGGGCGCGACGGCACCGGCCGAGGGCGACGACGTCGTTCCCGGCCAGACCCCGGGCGAGGGTCTGCTGGAGGAGGTCGACGAGGCCGAGGGCGAGCTGCATGCGGGCGAGAGCTTCTTCGAACTCGCCGAGACCTGGGTCGCCATCGCCCTGATCATCCTGCTGGTGGTCGCCTTCCGGCCGGCGGCGCGGGCGATCACGGCGATGCTGGACAAGCGTGCCGACCAGATCCGCCACGACCTCGACGAGGCACAGAAGCTGCGCGAGGAAGCGCAGGCGGCGCTCGCCAGCTATCAACGCAAGCAGCGCGACGCCATCGAGGAGGCGGAGCAGATCATCGCCCACGCCCGCGAGGAGGCCGAGCGCATCAAGACCCAGGCGCTCGCCGATCTCGACCAGTCGCTGAAGCGGCGCGAGGCACAGGCCATGGACCGGATCGCCCAGGCGGAGGCCAATGCCGCCGCGGAGGTACGCGGCATGGCCGTCGACGTCGCCATCGCCGCCACCCGCGATCTCATCGGCAAGCAGTTGAAGGAAAAGGACGCCGGGCGGCTGATCGATCAGTCGATCGAGGGCCTGTCGGGCAAGCTGCACTGACGGGCTGACGACAGTCAGGAACGATGTGAGACGCCGCGCCCAGCCGCGGCGTTTCGCTTTCTGAGGCCTCCGCTCAGGCCGCCCGCCGCCCGAGCGGTATCACATGCTCCAGCCGCACCGTCACCTCCGCGCCGGCACGCAGCAGGCCGATGGCCGGACAGCGCGCCATCACCGCCGCGCGCAGGCGGGCGATGTCGGCAAGGCCGGCCGGGCTTTCCAGCACCACCTGCAGGCACAGGCACGGGCGCCCCGACACGGCCTCTCCGGTGCCGGCCGGCGCGCCTGCACTCAGGGTCGCATCGATCCGCACCGCGTCGAGCGGGATGCCGAGCCTCGCCGACTCGCCCTGGTAGCTCGCCTCGTGCCAGGCGATCGTCGCGGCCAGGAAATGCGCCTCGGGCCTGGCACCGGCGGCGGGCACCGCGGCGCTGTCCTCGCCAGCCGCCATCAGCCAGCGATACCGCTCCGCCCGCGCCTCGGCCGTGCCATGGCCCAGCGTGCGCACCGACGCCCGTGCCCGCACCGGCCCATCCGGGCCGGATACCCTTGCCAAATCGCCCATCGTTCGTCCCTCCGCATCCCGTCGAGGCGGCCCCATGGCGCGGATGACGCAACGAAAAACCGCCGGACTCGGGTGAGCCGGCGGTGACCTTGCGTTCGGTCCGTCGCTTTAGCGGCATTTGTAGAGCGCCCGCAAGCTGAGGCTCAAATCGGCGCTTGGACCATATAAGTCCGGCTTCACGCCGTCCGTCAAGAGCGCTGTCGACCGGGGGCGGGGGAGGGGCGGTAGTGAGAGGACGGGCGGGAGATCCCGGATCTGAGGCTTCGCCTTGTCCGGGACAACACCCTTGGGATTTCCACCTGGGGCGTCATCCCGGCCGACCGAGGGGAGAGCCGGTATCTCCCGACAGGTCAGCGCCGATTATCTCCCGGCCGTCATCTCGAGCCGTTCTCAGCCTCTACCGCCTATTCCGCCGCTTCCGCGAGGTCGGCCTCCGGTGTCCAGCGCAGGACGGGGTTGCGGGCGGCCCGGGTCTCGTCGAGCCGGCGGCGCGGCGTGAAATAGGGCGCGCCCGCGAGACGCCTGGCGCCAGCCTCGGTACCCGCTTCCGCGGCCAGCGCGGCCAGGGTCTCGATGAACCGGTCGAGCGTCCGCTTCGTCTCGCTCTCCGTCGGCTCCACGAGAAGGGCGCCATGCACGACCAGCGGGAAGTACATGGTCATCGGGTGGAAGCCCTCGTCGATCAACGCCTTGGCGATGTCGAGCGTGCCGACCTCCGTGCCCTTCAGGAAGCCGTCGTCGAACAGCGCCTCGTGCATGCAGGGGCCCGGATAGGGCACGCTCAGCGTGCCGTCGAGCCGGGCCAGGATGTAGTTGGCGTTGAGCACGGCGTCCTCCGAGGCCTGACGCATGCCGTCCACGCCGTGCGACAGCATGTAGGTCAGCGCGCGCACGAACATGCCCATCTGGCCATGGAAGCCCTTCATGCGCCCGAAACTCTCGGCCCCGTGGCCATCCTGACCGACATGTTCGATCAGCTTCAGCCCGTCGTCGTCCGAGACGATGAAGGGCAGGGGAGCGAATGGCGCCAGCGCCTCGGACAGCACCACCGGGCCGGAGCCGGGACCACCACCGCCATGCGGTGTGGAGAAGGTCTTGTGAAGGTTGATGTGCATGGCGTCGATGCCGAGATCGCCCGGCCGCACCTTGCCGACGATGGCGTTGAAGTTCGCGCCGTCGCAGTAGAAATAGCCGCCGACATCGTGGATGGCGTCGGCGACCGCCTTCACGTCCCGCTCGAACAGGCCGCAGGTGTTCGGATTGGTCAGCATGATGGCCGCCACGTCCGGACCGAGCTTTTCCTTGAAGGCCTCGAGGTCCATGCGGCCGTCGGCGGTGCCGGGGATGGCATCGACGCTGTAGCCCAGCGCCGCCGCGGTCGCCGGGTTGGTGCCGTGCGCCGATTCCGGCACCAGCACCCGTGTGCGCCGCTCGCCACGCGCCTCCAGCGCCGCCCGGATGGCCATCATGCCGCAGAGCTCGCCATGGGCGCCGGCACCCGGCGACATGGCGACAGCCGGCATCCCGGTCAGCGTGCGCAGCCAGTCGGCCAGTTCCTCGATCAGGGCCAGGGCGCCCTGCACGGTGGAGGCCGGCTGCAGCGGGTGGATGTCGGCGAAGCCCGGCAGCCGCGCCATTTTCTCGTTCAGGCGCGGGTTGTGCTTCATGGTGCAGGAGCCGAGCGGGTACATCGTGGTGTCGATGCCCATGTTCTTCTGGCTCAGCCTGGTGTAGTGGCGCACCACGGTCGGCTCGGCGAGGTCCGGCAGGCCGATGCCCTCGCGTGGCGCCAGCCCGCCCAGCCGCGGCGTCAGATCGCCGGGATCGGGCAGGTCGACGCCGCAGGACCCGGGATTGCCGATCTCGAAGATCAGCTTCTCCTCGACCATGAGAGCGCGGTCGCCGGTGTGGGTCGCCATCGTGTCGGCGGCCTCGGCGCCGGTGCCGCCGGCCTGGCTCGGCCGGCCCTGGCGGTTCATCGTCTGCTTCGTCATCGGGCGATCTCCTCCGCCAGCGCCGCCGCGAAAGCGTCGATATCGTCCTGGCTGTTGGTCTCGGTCGCCGCCACCAGCAAGAGGTCGTCGAGCACCGGCCGGTCGCGGTAGAGGCGGCTGGCGGGCACGCCAGCGAGGATGCCGCGGCCGGCCAGCCGCTCGACGATCGCGGCGGCGTTGCCCGGCAGTTCCAGCGTGAACTCGTTGAAGTAGCCCTCGTTGAGCAGGCGCACCCCATCGATCTCGCCCAGCCTGTCGGCCAGGGCCGTGGCGCGGGCGTGGTTGAGGCGGGCGAGCCGGGTGAACCCCGTCTCGCCGAGCAGCGCCATGTGGATGGTGAAGGCCAGCGCGCAAAGCCCCGAATTGGTGCAGATATTGCTGGTCGCCTTCTCGCGCCTGATGTGCTGCTCGCGCGTCGACAGGGTCAGCACGAAGCCACGCTGGCCGTCGGCGTCGACGGTCTGGCCGCAGAGCCGGCCCGGCATCTGGCGCACGAATTTCTGCCGCGTGGCGAACAAGCCGACATAGGGGCCGCCGAAGGTCAGCGGGTTGCCGATCGACTGGCCCTCCGCCACCACGATGTCCGCCCCCATGGAGCCGGGCGAGGGCAGCAGGCCCAGCGACACCACCTCGGTGACCACCACGATCAGCAGCGCGCCGGCCTGGTGGGCCGCCTCGGCGAGTGCCGAGAGGTCGGCGACATGCCCGAACAGGGTCGGGTTCTGCACCACCACGCAGGCGGTCTCGCCGTCGATGCTGCCGGTCAGGTCTTCCGCGCCGCGCGGGTCGGGGTCGTGTTCCTCCAGCGTGCCGCCGGTGAAGTGGACGAGGTTGCGGGTGACGTCGCGGTAGTGCGGGTGGACGCCGCCGGAGAACACCGCCTTGTGCCGCCGCGTGACGCGGAAGGCCATCATCACCGCCTCGGCGCAGGAGGTGGCGCCGTCGTACATCGAGGCATTGGCCACGTCCATGCCGGTGATCAGGGCCACCTGGCTCTGGAACTCGAACAGCGCCTGCAGCGTGCCCTGGCTGACCTCGGGCTGGTATGGAGTGTAGGCGGTGAGGAACTCGCCGCGCTGGATCAGGTGGTCGACGGAGGCCGGCACGTGATGCCGGTAGGCCCCGGCCCCGAGGAAGGAGGGAACGGCGCCGGCGGGCAGGTTCCGGGACGCCAGGCGGCCGAGATGCCGTTCGACATCCATCTCCGGCTGGTGGTTCGGCAGCCCGTCGATCGGACCCTTCAGCAGCAGGCCCTCGGGCACGTCGCGAAACAGGTCGTCGATGGCGCCGACGCCGATCGCCTGCAGCATCGCCTGGCGGTCGGCATCGGTGTGCGGCAGGTAGCGCATCAACCGTTCTCCTCGGCGAAGGCCTTGTAGGCGGCCTCGTCCATCAGGCCTTCCAGCGCCTCGGGGCCGGCGACCTTGATCTTGACGAACCAGCCGTCCTTGTCGGCCGAGGCGTTGACCAGGCTCGGATCCTCGACGATGGCCTCGTTCAGCTCGACGATCTCGCCGGCGACCGGGGCGTAGACCTCGCTGGCCGCCTTCACCGATTCGACGACGGCGAATTCCTCGCCGCGCTCCAGCGTGCGGCCGGCCTCGGGCAGCTCGACATAGACGATGTCGCCCAGCTGTTCCTGGGCGTGGTTGGTGATGCCGACCGTGGCGATGTCGCCGTCAAGCCGGACCCATTCATGATCTTCCGAGTAGCGAACCGTGCTCATGCCTCACATGTCCTCGTCTGTTCGTTATTCCCATCGCGCGCGGCTCGATCCTCGTCGCCGGCGCGGTCAACTCATTCCACGGTGATCAGCGTGTTGTCGCCGAGCCCGGTATCTGCCGCCATGCCGAGGCTGGTGACGGTGATGCGTCGCGGTGCCATGCCGGCGGTCACGTAGCTCCTGACCGCGAAGTCCAGCAGGCCGGGGATGCGCACCACCGGCATGCCGGTCGGCGCCTGGCTCAGGCCGCCGATCCGGCGTTCCACCAGGGCGGCTATCTCGGCCGTCCCGGTGTCCTCGGCGACGACCGCGCAGAAGCCGGCCGCGTCGACAAGCCGGACGGTGCTGCCCCGGACCTCGCGCGCCCAGGCGGCGGTCGGCTGCGCCATGCCGGGAATGCCGAGATAGAGCGACTCCTCCAGGCCCCGGTCCGCCGCCAGCTGCGCCAGCGGGGCGCCCGACTGCAGTGCTGGCAGGCAGCCCTCCGCAACCAGGGAGACGGCGAAATCGGCGGGGTCCGGCTCGAAGGGCGAGGCGCAGGACGCCAGCGCCAGGGCCGCGCCGGTCGCGGCGGCTCGCAGGAAGGGTCGCAGGGTCATCGGCTGTCTCCCGCTGGCGATGGCTCACCCCCGATAGTAGCGCTGCGGCACGAAGGGCATCTTCGCCGTGCGGGCCGGAAGGTCCTTGCCGCGCACGGCGAGCGTGAGGGCCGTGTCGGGCCTGGCGTGTTGCGTGGCCACATAGCCCATGGCCACCGGGCCGCCGAAGCTGGGCCCGAACCCGCCGCTGGTCACCGTGCCGACGGTCGCGCCGTCGACGGCGATGGCGGTACCCTCCCGGGCCGGCGCGCGGCCCTCCGGCAGGATGCCGACGCGCTTGCGCGCCACGCCCTCGGCCAGCTGCCGCTGCACCACCTCGGCACCGGGGTATCCGCCCTCCTCGCGCCGCCGCTTGGAGATCGACCAGGTCAGGGCCGCCTCCACCGGCGTCGTGGTTTCGTCGATGTCGTGGCCGTAGAGGCACAAGCCGGCCTCCAGGCGCAGGCTGTCACGGGCGCCGAGGCCAATGGGCAGTACCTCCGCCTCGGCCAGCAGCAGTCGGGCGAGGCGCTCCGCCTCCGCCGCCGGCACGGAAATCTCGTAGCCGTCCTCGCCGGTATAGCCGGAGCGGGAGACCAGCGCGGGCACGCCGTCGATCGCGGCCTCGGTCATGGTCATGAAGGGCAGGGTGGCGAGAGCCGGGGCGTGGCGGGCGATGACGCTGGCGGCCGCCGGTCCCTGCAGGGCCAGCAGCGCCCGGTCCTCGGCCCGCTCCAGCCTCGCCAGCCCGTCCAGTCCTCGTTCGATCAGTGCGAAGTCGGCCTCCTTGCAGGCGGCATTGACGACCAGCCACAGTCGGTCGTCCGACAGCCGCGTGACCATCAGGTCGTCGAGGATGCCGCCCTCGGCATTGGTCAGCTGGGTGTAGCGCATCTGGCCCGGGGCCAGGGCCTGGATGTCGCCGGGCAGCAACCGCTCGATGGCCACCGCCACGCCGTTTCCGGTGAGCGCGGCCTGTCCCATGTGCGAGACGTCGAACAGGCCCGCCTCGGCACGGGTATGCAGATGTTCCTTCAGGATGCCGGCCGGGAATTGCACCGGCATGTCGTAGCCGGCGAACGGGACCATGCGCCCGCCCAGTTCCCGGTGCAGGGCGTTGAGCGGTGTTCGCTTCAGGTCTGTCGACTGGGTCTGGTCCGCCAACGGATCGTCCTCCTCAAGCTTCCGGCCTGGGCGATCCGCATGTCTTGCTGGCCAAGCCTGTCCGACAGAGTTCCGTATCGCCCCGTCGCCGGGGAGGTCACGGATCGCAACCCCGCTCTGTCGGTAGACCTGAGAGATTCACCCGGCTCGGCCTTGTGCTCGGCCGTTGGGCTTACTCCGTCGGTGTGCCGGCGCCGATGACGCCGACCCTTTCCAGAGGGCCTCCCCCAGCGGTCCGTCTGCCTGAGAGTTTCCGGGGCGGTTGCTCCTTCGGCGGCGGTGGTCGAACCGGGCCAGGTGACGCTGGTCCGAATCGCATCCGCACTCTCCCGCAGGGGTCGTAGGCTTGTCACACAGGGTAAGGGGACGTGGCCAAGAGTCAACGTCCATCACCGGGGCCATCGTCCGGCCCACCACCGATCCGCCCGCGCCGCGGCCGATGCGGGTCCCGCCGTGCCGCACACCGGGGCGTGACGAAACGTGGGGGCGACGAAGGCGTCATGATCGCCTATATGGGGCGCCAGGATGACCTGGCATACCGACCGTCGGCGCTGACCGACGGCATCGGCGCCGGCCCGGCAGGGCGGCGGATTGGAACGACGATGAGCGACGAGGCGACCGGCAAGGCCCCCCTGACGATCCTGCTGGCCGGACCGCGCGGCTTCTGCGCCGGCGTGGACCGGGCGATCCAGATCGTCGAGCAGGCGTTGGCCAAATACGGACCGCCGATCTATGTGCGCCACGAGATCGTGCACAACCGCTTCGTGGTGGAGAACCTGGAGGCCAAGGGTGCCGTGTTCGTCGACGAGCTGACGCAGGTGCCGGACGACGTGCCGGTGGTCTTCTCCGCCCACGGCGTTCCCAAATCGGTGCCGGCGGAGGCCGAGCGCCGAAAGCTCTTCTATCTCGACGCCACCTGTCCGCTGGTCAGCAAGGTGCACCGGGAGGCCGAACGGCACCACCGTCTCGGCCACCATATCGTGCTGATCGGCCATGCCGGCCATCCGGAGGTCGTGGGCACGCTGGGCCAGCTGCCGGCGGGCGCGGTCACCCTGGTGGAGAGCGTCGAGGACGTCGCCCGCCTCGACCCGCCAGAGGGGGCGACGCTGGCCTTCGTGACCCAGACCACCCTGTCGGTCGACGACACGGCCGGCATCGTCCGCGCGCTCCGGGCCCGCTTCCCGACGGTCGAGGCCCCGAAGAAGGAGGACATCTGCTACGCCACCACCAACCGGCAGGAGGCGGTCAAGACCATCGCGCCCAGCTGCGATGCCCTGATGGTGATCGGCGCGCCCAACTCCTCCAACTCCCGCCGCCTGGTCGAGGTCGCCTCGGGTGCCGGCTGCGACAAGGCGATCCTGGTGCAGCGCGCGCGGGACATCGACTGGGCCTGGCTCGCCGGCGTGCGTACGCTGGGCCTGACCGCGGGCGCCTCGGCGCCGGAAGTGCTGGTGGACGAGGTGATCGAGGCCTGCCGCGCGCGCTACGACCTCGCCGTCGAGGAGGTGTCGATCCGCGACGAGCACATCACCTTCAAGCTGCCCCGGGCCCTGGTCGGGGCATGAGCCGGATCGCCAAGCACCCCGGCCCGCGCAGCCTGGACGACCTGACGCGGGCCGGACTGACGTCGCCGGGTGAGCACGACGCCCTGGCCCCGGTCGCCGCGCGCTACGCCATCGCCATCACGCCGGACATGGCGGCGCTGATCGACCGGAGCGATCCCGCCGATCCGATCGCCCGGCAGTTCGTGCCGACGCCGGCCGAGCTGGACCGGCGGCCGGAGGAGCTGGACGATCCCATCGCCGACACCGCCATGAGCCCGGTCAAGGGCGTGGTGCACCGCTATCCCGACCGGGTGCTGCTGAAGGCCGTGCACGCCTGCCCGGTCTACTGCCGCTTCTGCTTCCGGCGCGAGATGGTGGGGCCGGGCGGCGAGGGGCTGTCGGGCACGGAACTCGACGCGGCGCTGGCCTACATCGCCGGCGATCCGGCGATCTGGGAGGTGATCCTGACCGGCGGCGACCCGCTGGTGCTGTCGCCGCGCCGGATGGCCGACCTGCTCGACCGGCTGGGCGCCATCGACCATGTCAAGGTGGCGCGCGTCCACAGCCGCGTGCCGGTGGTCGACCCTGACCGTCTCGAGCCCGCCATGGTCGCGGCCCTGGCCGGCGCCCGCCAGTCGCTGTGGCTCGCCATCCACACCAACCATGTCCGCGAGCTCACCCCGCGCGCCGAGGCCGCGATCGGCCGGCTGCGCCGCGCGGGCGTGACCCTGGTCAGCCAGACCGTGCTGCTGCGCGGCGTCAACGACGATGCCGCGACCCTGGCGGCGCTGTTCCGCCGCCTGGTCGAGCTGGGGGTCAAGCCCTACTACCTGCACCAGGCCGACCTGGCGCCGGGCACCAGCCATTTCCGCACCAGCGTGGCCGAGGGCAGGGCGATCATGGCGCGGCTGCGCCGCACGCTCTCCGGCCTGGCGCTGCCGGTTTACATTTTCGATCCGCCGGACGGATCGGGTAAGGTGCCTCTCGACCTCGGGCTCGACCCCTTTCCCGCCGCCTGAGCCACGCCCCGCCCTTCCCCAAGCCCGCCTTTTCCAGAGCGACATGGCCGTCTACACCGAAGTTTCCGACGAGGAGGTCGAGGCCTTCGCTCATGCCTACGGGCTGGGGGAGGTCACCGGCCTGAAGGGCATCGCCGAGGGGGTGGAGAATTCCAACTACCTCCTGGTCACTGCAGAGGGTCAGTACATCCTGACCCTCTACGAAAAGCGGGTGAACCCGAAGGACCTGCCCTTCTTCATCGGCGTCATGGACCATTTGGCCGGCCGCGGCGTGCCCTGCCCGGTGCCGCTGAAGCGCCCGGACGGGGAGGCGCTGGGCCGGCTGGCCGGGCGTCCGGCCGCGATCATCACCTTCCTGAAGGGGTTGTGGCCGCGCAAGATCCGGCCGGAGCACTGCGCCGAGCTGGGCGCGGCGCTCGCCCGCATGCACCTGGCCGGCCTCGACTTTCCGATGACGCGACCGAACGATCTCGGCCGGGAAGGCTGGCGGCCGCTGCTGGACAAGTCCGCCGACGGCGCCGAGGGGGTGATGCCCGACCTGGCGGCCGCGCTCTATCGCGAGCTGGATTTCCTGGAGGCCAACTGGCCTTCGGGCCTGCCGCGCGGCCTGATCCACGCGGACCTGTTTCCGGACAACGTCTTCTTCCAGCACGACCGGCTGACCGGACTGATCGACTTCTACTTCGCCTGCACCGACGATTTCGCCTACGATCTGGCCGTCTGCCTGAACGCCTGGTGCTTCGAGAGCGATCATTCCTTCAACGTCACCAAGGCACGGCTGCTGCTGCGCAACTACACCGCCGAGCGCGCCGTCTCCCGGCACGAGCTCGCCGCCCTGCCGATCCTCGCCCGGGGGGCCGCCCTGCGCTTCCTGTTGACCCGGCTTTACGACTGGATCCACACGCCCGAGGGCGCCTTCGTGCGGAAGAAGGACCCGTTGGAATACTGGAAGAAGCTGCGCTTCCACCAGGGCGTCAGCGGCCCCGGCGCCTACGGCCTCGAGGCATGAGCAATGTCGTCGAGGTGTTCACCGACGGGGCCTGCTCGGGTAATCCGGGCCCCGGCGGCTGGGGCGCGGTGCTGCGCTGGCGCGGGCACGAGCGGGAGCTGTCCGGCGGCGAGCCGCTGACCACCAACAACCGCATGGAGCTGATGGCGGCCATTCAGGCGCTGGAGAGCCTGAAGCGGCCGGTCAGGGTGCGCCTGACCACCGACAGCGAGTACGTCATGAAGGGCATCACCGAGTGGCTGGCCGGCTGGAAGGCGCGCGGCTGGAAGACGGCGGCGAGGAAGCCGGTGAAGAATGCCGACCTCTGGGAACGCCTCGACGCGGCGGCCGGCCGGCACGACGTCTCCTGGCACTGGATCAAGGGCCATGCCGGCCATGCGGAGAACGAGCGCGCCGACGAACTGGCGCGGGCCGGGATCAGGGCGGTCAGGGAGGCCTCGGCCTGAGGCCGCGCCGTCAGCCACGGCGGCGCAGGATCTCCACACCGACGCCGGCGGCGTCCTGGAAGACGTCGAGCTTCTCGACCCGGACCCGGACCGAGAAGACGCGGGTGTCCTGCAGGCAGAAGGCGGCGAGGCGCTCGGCCAGCGTCTCGACCAGAGCGGTATGCGTCTCCAGCGCCATCTGCCGGGCCATCACCACGAAGGGCTCGTAGGAGACGACGTCGGCGATGCCGTGGGCGTCGATCCGGTCCTCGACCTCGAGGTCGAGATTGATGGCGACGCGCTGGGTCGCCTGCTTCTCGCGGTCGTAGATGCCGATGCGGGCCGGCACCACGAGGTCGCGCACGAAGAGGTGGCGCACGCCGGCGCGGGCCAGGCTTTGCCGGACGGCGGGGCGGTCGGCGCCGCGCGATCCGGTTTCGGCGTCCGGCGAGGCGCCCCAGCCGGCCTGGGTCAGTTTGCTGTCATGCATGGGGCCGAGGCCTAGCACGCCTGCCGGCGTTCCCTCAAGGTGGGGCTCCGCCACGCAGGCATGAGCCGGCTTCGGGCCCAGTTCGGGCGGCGTTCGGGCGGCGTTCAGGCGAGCTCGGCCCGGATGCGCTGACGCAGCAGGTCGATGGGGGCGAGCTGGCCGCGCCGTGGCTGGAAGTGCCAGAAGGTCCAGCCATTGCAGCTGGGCGCGCCCTGCAGCGCCGCGCCGACCTTGTGGATGGACCCCGAAAAGACACTGCCCTGGCGGTGGGCGACCAGCGAGCCGTCGGCGCGGATCTGGGCGCGGTAGCGCCGGCGCTGATCGAACAGGGCGGTGCCCGGCGCCAGCAGGCCGCGCTCGACCACGAGGCCGAACGGCACGCGGGGTTCCTGGCGCTTCGGCCGGAGGCGGATGGCCTCGGGATCGACCGGTCCCGCGATCGCTTCCAGCCGGCGGCGGGCATGCGCCACGTATTCGGGGTCGCGCTCGATGCCGACGAAATGGCGGCCGAGCTTCTTGGCGACGGCGCCGGTGGTGCCGGAGCCGAAAAAGGGATCGAGGATCACGTCGCCCGGGTCGGTGGAGGCGACGACGACCCGGTAGAGCAGGGATTCCGGCTTCTGCGTCGGGTGCAGCTTGTTGCCCTCGGCGTCGCGCAGCCGTTCCGGGCCGACGCAGATCGGCAGCACCCAGTCGGAGCGCATCTGAAGATCCTCGTTGAGGTTCTTCATGGCCTCGTAATTGAAGGTGTAGCGCGACTTGGGCGATTTCGCCGCCCAGATCAGCGTCTCGTGGGCGTTGGTGAAGCGGGTGCCGCGAAAGTTCGGCATCGGGTTGGTCTTGCGCCAGACGATGTCGTTGAGGATCCAGAACCCCAGATCCTGCAGCAGCGCGCCGACGCGGAAGATGTTGTGATAGCTGCCGATGACCCACAACGTGCCGTCATCCTTCAGCACCCGCCTCGCGGCCTTCAGCCAGTCATGGGTGAAGGCGTCATAGGCGGAGAAATCGTCGAAGCGGTCCCAGGCGTCGTCGACCCCGTCGACCCTGGTGTTGTTCGGCCTGTAGAGCTCGCCGCCCAACTGCAGGTTGTAGGGCGGATCGGCGAAGACGCAGTCGACCGAACCCTCGGGCAGGGCGTTCATTTCCGCCGCGCTGTCACCCAGCAGGATGGTGTCGAAGGGGAAGCCGCCCGCCCCCGCCCGGTCGTGTTTCAGCGCCTCGCTCATGGGCGCAAACCATGAGTCCTCGGCGAATCGGCGTCAATCCTTTTGAGGATTCAGATGCTTCTTTTTCATGCCTCACCCGGCATCTCGGTGAGGGGCGATTCTCGCAGCGGATTCAGGACTCTCTGGCCTACCGCTACCATTCATCTTGTGGATAAGTCGATTCTCGCAGTGGTTTTAAAGGGCTTCGTCGCGCCCTTTGGCTTGCTGTTAACTCAATCGGATTCTTTCAATGATATCATGCGACTCTATGGAGAAATTGAGGTGGACGCTCACAGCCCTTCGACGACGTCCAATGCTGTGGATAACCGTTCGGCGAGGCCTCTGGCAACCGGTGAAAAGGACCGCCGGTGATGCGGCGTCGGACCGTGCCGGTCGAGGGCGGCGCAATGGGCCGCGGTGCCATAGCCCTGGTTGGTGTTCCAGCCATAGGCGGGATAGTCGGCATGCAGGCGCGCCATGGCGGCATCCCGCGCCGTCTTGGCGACGATGGAGGCGGCGGCGATGGACAGAGACAGGCCGTCGCCGCCGACCACCGGGACGCCGTCGCAGGGCAGGTCCGGCGGGCAGCGGTTGCCGTCGACCAGTGCCAGCGCCGGCCGGCAGGGCAGCGCCTCGATCGCCCGGCACATGGCGAGCAGCGAGGCGTGCAGGATGTTCATCCGGTCGATCTCCGCCACGCTGGCCCAACCGATGCCGACAAGGGCGTGGCGTTGCAGCGATTGCGCGAAGGTCGCGCGGCGCTCGGCGGACAGCTTCTTGCTGTCGTCGATCTGCCGCCAGCCGCGCTGCAGCCGGGCCGGCAGGATCACCGCGGCGGCGCAGACCGGCCCCGCCAGCGGCCCGCGGCCGGCCTCGTCCAGGCCCGCGACGGGGGTGTCCGGATGGCCATGGCGTCTTTCGAGATCGAGATCGGGAATGGTTCCGCCGCCCGTTATGCGCGCCCTCGAAGGGTCGGTGCGCGGGGGCGGAGCCTCCGGCCCCCGATTACTTGGCCGGCAGCTTACCGATTCTTTCCCGGGCGTCCAGTGGGCAGCCGCTCGGACGCCTCCCGGGATCGTCGGTGAGGTGGGCGGAAGCCATGCGGACAAAGGCGTTCGCCGTTGGCGCGAAGCCGTCGCAATCGAACCAGCCGGACCGCCGGCTGCGTCCGAGAAATCAAATCGGTGGCGCGTTCCTGTTCAAGTAAGAGAGGATAACATGTGATAATAACCCAGTAAGAAAACCACCTTTACTGATTTGATATGCTGAGCGAAGTAAAATAAAATGGCTTTACTGAGATCCTAAAAATTATTCCAATGGCATGGAAAATTCATGAATCAAGGTTTTGACTTATGACCATGAGGGCTTATTGTTGGGGGTATCAAATCGGATATCGGTGCGGACCGAGGGTCGAGAGCCCGAAAGCGGTTGCGCGGCGACGAGACCGTGGCCTTCCCGTCCCCCCCGGGGCCGGAGGAGCCGCCAGCGTTCTCGCGTTCGCGGGGCCGGCACGGGCATCACCCGGCCCACCGATCGCCCTACGGCCGGAACCGCAGCCGTCGGCGCCTGGATGGCGTTGGCGGACGGTCCGGCGTCGTGCCCGACCACCAACGCCATGGATAATGCGATGTCTTCGACAATCAGTGCCAAACGAAACGACGACCTCACCGCGACGAAGCAGTCCTACGGCGACGATCCCCTGGCGGTCCGCGAAACCGACCAGTACCGCATGGAGTACATCAAGACCTTCGTGGAGCGCTGGGACGAGCTGATCGACTGGGACGCCCGTGCGGAGAGCGAGGGCAGCTTCTTCATCGACGTGCTGCGCTCGCGTGGCAAGCACAAGATCCTCGACGTCGCCGCCGGCACGGGCTTCCACTCCGTGCGGCTGATCCAGGCCGGTTTCGACGTGACCAGCGCCGACGGCAGCGCCGCGATGCTCGCCAAGGCGTTCGAGAACGGCCAGAAGCGCGGCCTGATCCTGAAGACGGTTCAGGCCGACTGGCGCTCCCTCAACGAGAGCATCCAGGGCAAGTACGACGCCATCATCTGCCTGGGCAATTCGTTCACCCACCTGCATGACGAGATGGACCGCCGGCGGGTGCTGGCGGAGTTCTACGCCGCCCTGAAGCATGACGGGCTGCTGATCCTCGATCAGCGCAACTACGACACGATCCTGGATGACGGCTTCTCGACGAAGCACAAGTTCTATTACTGTGGCGACAAGGTCACGGCCGAGCCCGCCCACATGGACGAAGGCCTGGCGCGCTTCAAGTACACCTTCCCGGACAAGAGCGAATACACGCTCAACATGTTCCCGCTGCGCAAGGCCTACACCCGCCGTCTGCTGCAGGAGGCGGGGTTCCAGCAGATCCACACCTATGGCGACTTCCAGGACACCTACAACGACTCCGAACCGGACTTCTTCATCCACGTGGCGGAGAAGTCCCTGGTCAGCGGCGAGCGGCTGAAGCGGCGCGACGACAGCAGCGAGGCCGACAAGGTGCGCTACGTCACCGAGGACTATTACGACAGCACCGACGCGGACAATTTCTATTTCAGCATCTGGGGTGGCGAGGACATCCATGTCGGTCTCTACGAGGAGACCGATGACGTGAAGACCGCCAGCCACACCACGGTGGAGCGCATGGTCTCCATGGTGCCGGGACTGAACGCCAAGAGCCAGGTGCTGGACATCGGTGCCGGCTATGGCGGCTCCGCCCGCCACCTGGCCCGTGCCGTCGGCTGCTCGGTGCACTGCCTCAATATCTCCGAGGTGCAGAACACGCGAAACCGGGAGATCAACAAGGCCCAGGGCCTGGACGATCTGGTCAGCGTCGCGCATGGCAGTTTCGAGGACATTCCGGAGCCGGACGAGGCCTATGACCTGGTCTGGTCGCAGGACGCGGTGCTGCACAGCGGCAATCGCGAGATGGTGTTCCGCGAGGTCCACCGCGTGCTGAAGCGCGGCGGCGAGTTCATCATGACCGACCCGATGCAGGCGGACGACTGCCCGGAGGGCGTGCTGCAGCCGGTCTACGACCGCATCCACCTGCAGAGCCTGGGTTCCTTCGGCTACTACGCCAAGGTGGCGAAAAAGCTGGGCTTCGAGGTGCTGGATCAGGTCGACCTCACGCACAACCTCCGCTCCCACTACTTCCGGGTGCGCCAGGAACTGGAGGCGCACCGCGAGGAGCTGACCAGCGGCACCAGCCAGGCCTATATCGACCGCATGCTGGTCGGCCTGGAGAACTGGGTGAACGCCGCCGATCAGGGCTATCTCGCCTGGGGCATCCTGCGCTTCCGCAAGCGCTGAGACCGGTCGCGACGGCGCGCGGCGCGGGTCGTCAGGGCGTGAACAGTTCGCCCTGACGGCCGTCCCCGCGGGTTTCCAGCGGCACGCTGAACTGACCGGTGTCGAGCGCCAGCCGGCGCTGGTCGAGGCCCAGCCGGCGCTTCGCCCGCTCGAAGCGGGCGCGCAGCATCTCGGCATAGGGACCGCTGCCCTTCATGCGGTGACCGAAACGGGAATCGTAGAGCCTGCCGCCGCGCGACTGGCGGATCAGGCTCAGCACCCGCGCCACCCGATCGGGAAAATGCGTCTCCAGCCATTCGCCGAACAGGTCGGCGATCTCCAGCGGCAGGCGCAGGAGGATGGTCGATGCGGAGGTGGCGCCGGCGGCGGCCGCGGCCTCGAGGATGGCTTCGATCTCGTGATCGTTGACGGCCGGGATGATCGGCGAGACCAGCACGGCGACCGGGATGCCGGCGGCGCTCAGCCGCCGCACCGCCTCGATCCGCCGGGTCGGCGTTGCCGCCCGTGGCTCCATCACCCGGGCCAGCCGCGGGTCGAGCGTGGTGATCGACAGCGCCACCTGGGCGAGACCGCGCGCCGCCATCGGCGCCAGCAGGTCGATGTCCCGGCAGACCCGTTCCGACTTGGTGATGATGCCGAAGGGATGGCTGAAGCGCGCCATCACCTCGATCAGCGAACGGGTGATCCGGCGCTCCCGCTCGATCGGCTGATAGGGATCGGTGTTGGCGCCAATGGCGATCGGCAACGGCTGATAGCCCCGGCGGCGAAAGGTCCGTTCAAGCCGGGCGGCGGCGTCGGACTTGGCGTAGAGCCGGGTCTCAAAGTCGAGGCCGGGCGACAGACCGAGATAGGCGTGGCTGGGCCGGGCGAAGCAGTAGATGCAGCCATGCTCGCACCCGCGATAGGGATTGATCGACTGGTCGAAGGGAACGTCGGGGCTGTCGTTGCGGGCGATGATCTCGCGCGTCGCGTCGTCGCCGACCACGGTCGCCACCCGATCGGCCGCCAGCACCTCGTCGAGCGAGGACCAGCCGTCATCCTCCAGCGCGTGGGCATGCACCTCGAAGCGGCCTGCGCGATTCGACACCGCGCCCCGGCCGCGCCTGGCCTGCCGGTTGGGGTCGTCCTGCTGCTCTGTCCGCGGTGCCATGGGTCGAGGGTAGGGCAGGTGAAGGAACAAAACAAGAACAATCGTTGCCGGAGCGGACGTCGGGAGATCCCGGGTCTGCGGAGCGGCACTTCACGCCGCACCGCGCACGGGATGGCGGGATCCTTGATGACCGAATAGAAACTGCGACATCCCGGCCGGACCGCAGCGGAGAGCCGGGATCCCCCGACCGTCCTCGCCAAACCGACGTCCGGCGGCCCCTCTCCGGGGCTAGACAGGATCACGGTTTGATGGAACCGATTTCGGTTCCATCAAACCGTGTGAATCCTGTCTATGATCAATCCGTTAGCGCGGATTCACATCCCTTGACGGAACGCTCGCGCGATTCCGTCAAGGGATGATCCGCGCTAGCGCTCCGTCAGCCGGGGCAGCAGCTCGACGAAATTGCAGGGGCGGTGACGGTTGTCGAGCTGGTCCTTCAGGATCTTCTCCCAGCCGTCGCGGCAGGCGCCGGTGGAGCCGGGCAGGGCGAAGAGGTAGGTGCCCCCCGCGACGCCGGCCGTCGCCCGGCTCTGCAGGGTCGAGGTGCCGATGCTGGCGTAGGACAGCATGCGGAAGAGCTCGCCGAAGCCGGCGATCTCCTTCTCGTAGACGGCCTGGAAGGCTTCCGGCGTGACGTCCCGGCCAGTCACCCCCGTGCCTCCTGTGGCGATCACCACGTCGATGCCGGGATCGGCGATCCAGCGCCTGAGCTGATCCTCGATCGCCGCCTGCTCGTCCCTCACGATGGCGCGCCCGGCCAGGGCGTGGCCGGCCGCCACCAGCGCCTCGGCCAGATAGTCGCCCGACCTGTCCGTCGCCGCGTCGCGGGTGTCGGACACGGTCAGCACCGCGATGTTCACCGGGATGAAGGGCCGGCTGTCGTCAATCCGTCCCATGCAGGGCCACCTCGCTCGCTCGCCTGTCCTGCGAGACATAGCGAGGCCACTGGCCGGCGACAACATCGTCGAGCGACGGTGTCGCCTGCCCGAGGCGCAGGCGGTAGATCCAGTAGTCGGCGCTGACCCGTTCCAGATAGGCGCGGGTCTCCGTCGAGGGGATGCTCTCGACCAGCAGCAGCGGGTCGTTCTGCATGTCGGTCGCCTCGAGCCAGCGCTCGAGATTGCCGGCCCCGGCATTGTAGCCGATCAGCAGGTGGAAGAGGCTGCGCGCCGTCGTCGGATAGTCGAGCAGGTCCGCGATGTAGTCCTGGCCCAGGGAGAGGTTGATCGCCGGATCGTTGAGTTCCTCCCGGCTGACCGTGTGGCCGGCCACGGCACGGGCCGTCGACGGGATGATCTGCATCAGCCCGACCGCCCCGGCATAGGAGACGGCGTCGGTCTCGAACCGGCTCTCGTTGCGGATGATGGCGTGCACCAGCGCCTGGTCGACGCGCCAGCCGCCATTGGGCTGCCAGTGGGCCAGCGGGTAGAGCGCGCTGTCGTAGAGCGGCCGGTCGCCGCGCTCGAAGATGGTGCCGACGGTGATGCCGAGCTCCGGCAGGTTCGCCTCCGCCGCCAGCGCCACCAGCGCCTCGCCCAGCAGGTCGTCATTGTCGGCCGGCAGGCGCAGCAGTTCCTGCTCCGCCAGGTCGGGGCGGCCGATCTGGATCAGCGCGATCGCCCGTCTTGCGCCCTGGTGCCGGGTCAGCGTGCTCCAGTGCTGCTGCCCCATGCTGGGGCTGGCGAAGTTGAAGCCGGGATCCGCCCCCAGCGCGCGCAGCGCGATCAGCCCGTAGAAGGTGTGCGGATAGCCCGCCGCCTGCCGCAGATGGGCGCTGACGGCGGCCGGATTTCCGGCGCGAATATCGGCCCGCGCCGCCCAGTAGGCGCCGCCCGAGCGCCACCAGGGCGAGGCGCAGGGCTCGTCGGCGACGGCGGCGAAGCGGTCGGCCGCCTCAGACCAGTCGCCATTGCGCCAGGCCGAGAGCCCGGCGATCCAGTTGCCGCGGTAAATCTGGTCGCCCGAGCCGTCCACGGCGCGCGCCGCCACCTCGAAGGCGCGGTCGTAGACCCCCTCGAAATAGTAGCTGGCCGAGACCTCGGCGAGCAGGGCGTCGAAGTCGACGCCCGAGAGGGCGCCGCGCCGGCCTTCCAGATAGTCGAGCGCCCGGCTCGGCGCGTCGTCGCGGAAGAAGTCGCGCAGCCGGTTGCGCACCTCGCGCGCGGTGCCGCTCGGGCTGTCGAAGTCGCAGCGGCGGAAGCCATAGAGCCAGCCGAAGCTGCCGGTGATCTCGCTGGCGACCGCCGGTGCCGGCGTGACCGCGCCGGAGGGGCGGCGCTGCTGGGCCAGATCGTAGACGCGCTGGGCCTGCGGATGATCGCCATAGGCGGTCAGCCAGTCCCTGAGCTCGGCGAAGCTGGAGGTGTAGGCGTCGGGATGGAAGTAGCGCTGAAACAGCACGTGGCCCATCAGCCTGGTGTCGGCGAGTTGGGCGATCTCGCCGTCAGCAACGTCCCACATCCCGGCTTCCTGCAGGTCGAGGATGCGGCGGTAGCGCTCCACATCCGCCTGGTCGAGCAGCAGGCCGGGCGCGTTTTCCAGCGCCTCGAGGTCGATGGTCGGGATCAGCCGGATCTGCGCCAGCTCCAGCAGCGGGTCTCCCGCCCAGGCCCCGGTCGCCGCGCCGGACAGGCCACTCGTGCCCGGCACGGTCGTGCCAGGATCGAAGGCGCCGATGCGCGGCGCCGCGTCTTGCGCGCGGCTTTCTTCGGAAAGGCCGGGCCAGCCCGCAACGGCCATAGCGACCGCCGCCGCCAGCCAACCGGCACGACGTGAAGTGCTCCCCATCACGGCTTGACGACTTAGCGCAGTGGGTGAAAGAGGGCAATCGAAATGTGACTTTCAGGCAACTCCCAGGCGTGGTCGCGGGCCGGCTCAGCCCGCCCTGGTGGCATCCAGCCGCGCCCGGACCGACAGGAGGTCGCGCCAGACCTCCCGCTTCTGCGCCGGCTGGCGCAGCAGATAGGCCGGATGGAAGGTGGCGATGGCCGGCACCGGCCGCTCGAGGCCGGGCACGGCGAGGTCGAACCACTGGCCGCGCAGGCGCATGATGCCGCGGTCGGTATTCAGCAGCGTCTTGGCCGAGACGCCGCCCGCCATCATCACCACGCGGGGCCGCTTCAGGGCGATGTGGCGCCACAGGAAGGGCAGGCAGACCGCCACCTCGCCGGCATTGGGCTGGCGGTTGCCCGGTGGCCGCCAGGGCAGGATGTTGGTGATGTAGGCGCTCGCCTCCGCCCGCTCGGCATGGCAGTCGAGACCGATCGCCGCCAGCATGCGGTCGAGCAGCTTGCCAGAGGCCCCGACGAAGGGCAGACCCTGGCGGTCCTCGTCGGCGCCAGGTGCCTCGCCGATCACCATCAGCGGCGCCTCGGGATGGCCGTCGGCAAACACCAGATTGGTCGCCGTCGCCTTGAGCGCGCAGCCCTCGAAGGCCTCCAGCGTCGCCCGCAGCGCCGCCAGCGTTCCGGCCGCATGGGCCTCCCGGTCGGCCGATTGCTGCGCCTCGCTGACGCCGAGCGGTCCGGAGCCCGTGGACGGCGTCGCGCGGGCCGGCGCGGACGTCGCGGAGCGCGCGGTTGGTGGCGCATCCGGCGCCACTGGCGACGGCGGACGTGCCTGGTCGGCCGTCGGTGCCGGACGCCTGGCGAGCGCGCGGAAGTCGACGGGCGTGTCGCCGACGGTCTCGTCGACGCCCATCGCCTCGTACCATTCCAGGATCGAGACTATCTGTTGAAGTGCGGCCTTCGCCATGGTTGAACGATCAAGCCCGCAAACGGTCGCCATGACAAGACTTGAACCGGCGGGCGCCGCGGAGCGAGGGCGAGCGGTCGAGGGACAGGAGGGAGAGACGGGCGCGATGGAACGGGAATCGATGGAGTTCGACGTGGTGATCGTCGGCGCCGGGCCGTCCGGTCTCGCCGCCGCCATCCGCCTCATGCAACTGGCCCAGACGAATGGTCAGGAGATCTCCGTCGTCGTCATCGAGAAGGGGTCGGAGGTCGGCGCTCACATCCTCTCCGGGGCGGTGCTGGAGCCGCGCGCCCTCGACGAGCTGATCCCCGACTGGCGGGAGAAGGACACGCCGCTCGACACGCCGGTGAGCCGGGACGAGTTCCACATCTTCACCGCGGTCTCGAGCTTCCGCATCCCCAATCTCCTGCTGCCGCCCGAGCAGCACAACAAGGGCAATTACGTCGTCTCCATGGGCAATGTCTGCCGCTGGCTGGCCAGCGAGGCGGAGGCGCTGGGCGTGGAGATCTATCCGGGCTTCGCCGCCGCCGAGGTGCTCTACAACGAGGACGGTTCGGTCAAGGGTGTGGCGACCGGCGACATGGGCGTCGGCAAGGACGGCGAGAAGACCGCCAACTACACGCCGGGCATGGAGCTGCACGCCAAGTACACGCTGTTCGCGGAAGGCGCGCGCGGCTCGCTGACCAAGGGTCTGTTCGAGCGCTTCGGCCTGCGCGCGGACTGCGATCCCCAGACCTACGGTCTCGGTTTCAAGGAGATCTGGGAGATCGAGCCGGAGAAGCACCAGGCGGGCAAGGTCGTGCATGGTTTCGGCTGGCCGATGGACCGCAAGACCTATGGCGGCGGCTGGCTCTACCACATGGCCGGCAACCAGGTCTCGGTCGGCTACGTCATCGGCCTCGACTACACCAATCCGCACCTCTCCCTGTTCGACGAGTTCCAGCGCTACAAGACCCACCCGCTGATCGCCGACGTGCTGGCGGGTGGCAAGCGCGTGGCCTATGGCGCCCGGGCGATCAACGAGGGCGGGCTGCAGTCTGTGCCCAGGCTGGTGATGCCGGGCGCGGCGATCATCGGCTGCGCCGGCGGCTTCGTGAACGTGCCCAAGATCAAGGGCAACCACACGGCGATGAAGACCGGCATGCTGGCCGCCGAGGCGGTGTTCGAGGCGGTGGCGGGGGGCCGCGCGGGGGACGAGGTGACCGCCTATCCCGAGGCGCTGCGGGAGAGCTGGGTGTGGAAGGAGCTGAAGACCGTGCGCAACTGCCGGCCGGCCTATCGCTGGGGGCTGATCCGGGGCACGCTGTTCTCCGGCATCGAGCTGTGGCTGCGCGGCAAGACACCCTGGACCCTGCACCACCGCCACCACGACCACGAGACCCTGAAGCCGGCCGACAAGGCGAGGCGGATCGACTATCCCCGGCCCGACGGCGTGCTGACCTTCGACAAGCCCTCCTCGGTGTTCCTGTCGAACACCAATCACGAGGAGAACCAGCCCTCGCACCTGAAGCTGAAGGATCCCGAGGTGCCGATCCGCGACAACCTGCCGCTCTACGACGAGCCGGCGCAGCGCTACTGCCCGGTCGGCGTCTACGAGGTGGTGCGCGACGACGACGGTACGAACCCGCGCTTCGTGATCAACGCGCAGAACTGCATCCACTGCAAGACCTGCGACATCAAGGACCCGGCGCAGAACATCGTCTGGACGGTGCCGGAGGGCGGCGGCGGCCCCAACTACCCGAACATGTGAGCCGGCGCCGGCGAACAGGGCACCCGAGGCGGCGGCTTGCTGCCGCACTTGCGACGTTATTGCCCGGGATTCTAACATCATGGCCGTGCCGCGTCGTGCCGCGGCAGGCGTTGACAAGGCAGTCTGCCCGGCGGACCGGTATCGGGCCCGGCCGGGCGATGACGGATTTCACCGCCGGAGGTTTGGAGAGGGGTATGGCGAAGAGCATTCGCGCCGTGCTGCTGGCGACGGCAGCCGTCTGGGCCGTGTCCGCGTCCGCGGCGGTGGCGCAGCAGGGACATCTGCCACCGTCGAGCACGCTGACCGGCGCCTATCTCTCGGCCCGCGTGGCGGACGATGTCGACGACCTGGCGGCCGCCTCGGTCTATTACGGCCAGGCCCTGGCGCGCGACACGCGCAACCCAAACCTGCTGCAGCGGGCCTTCATGACGACGATCCAGTCGCGCGGGGTGATCGAGGCGCTGCCCTATGCCGACCGGCTGTCGGAGGTCGACGCCTCGGCCACGGCGGCCCGGCTGGCGATCCTCGCCGACGACTTCCGCCGGCGCGACTTCATAGCGGCCATGGAGATCGCCGACAGCCTGACGCCGACCGGCGTGCTGCAATATGTCATGCCCTTCGCGGAGGCCTGGATCTATGCCGGCCAGGGCGATGGCGAGGCGGCGCTGGCGGCCCTGGAGCCGCTGGAAACCCTGCCCGGTTTCGAGAGCCTGTACCTCATGCACGTGGCGCTGATCAGCGATCTGCTGGAGATGCCGGCGGCCGGTGCCTATTACGACAGCGCGCTGGCCGCCAGTGGCGGCACCACGGAACTGCTGATCGAGGCGGCAGGCAGCTATTTCGCCCGCCAGGGCATGATCGAGCGCGCCGCGGTGCTGTTCGACGACTACCTCGCCAACCACCCGACGGCGGAAGCCATCCAGCAGGCGCGCCAGCGCCTCGACGAGGGCGCGCCGATGGGCCGGCCGATCGACAGCGAAGCCGACGGGCTGGGCGAGGCGCTCTACCAGCTCGGCAACGCGCTGTCGGAGGAGGGGGCCGACGACCTCGCCCTGATCTATACCCGCCTCGCCGCGTTCCTGCGTCCCGACGCCCTGCCGGTGCAGCTGCTGCTCGGCCGCACGCTCGAGAGCGCCGGCATGCCGCACGCCGCGCTCGCCACCTTCGACGGCATCGACCGGGCCACGCCGCACGGCTACGTGGCCGGGATCGAGCAGGCGGGCCTGCTGGCCGGCATGGAGCGCTACGCCGAGGCCGAGTCGATCCTGCTCGACCTCGCCGAGCGGCGGCCGACCATCACCCAGGCCGAGCTCCAGCTCGCCGACCTGCTGCGCTCGCAGGAGGAATACGCCCGCGCCGTCGAGGCCTATGACCGGGCGGCGGCGATCGACCCCACCCTGTCGGATGACGACTGGACCTTCCTCTACCGGCGGGCCATCGCGCTGGAGCGCCTCGACCGCTTCGAGGAGGCCGAGACGGACTTCCTGGCGGCGCTGGAGCTCAATCCCGACTATCCTCACCTGCTGAACTATCTCGGCTATTCCTGGGCCGATCGTGGCATCAACATCGAGCGGGCGGAGGAGATGATCCTGCGCGCCAACGAGCTCGAGCCGAACAACGGCTACATCGTCGACAGCGTCGGCTGGGTCTACTACCGCACCGGACGGCTGGACGAGGCGGTGGAATGGCTGGAGCGCGCCGTCGCCCTGCTGCCCGACGATCCGGAGATCAACGATCATCTGGGCGACGCCTACTGGATGGTCGGCCGCCGGCTGGAGGCCCGCTTCCAGTGGCAGCGCGCGCTGACCTTCGCGGAGCCCGAGGACGATACCCGTATCATCGCCATCGAACGCAAGCTGGCGGAGGGCCTGACCGAGCCCGGCATCCTCTCGGGCTTCACCGGCGACCTGGCGGTCGAGGGCGAGCCCGGGGCCAGCGAGGATCCGTAGCGCGCGGGCGATGCCGGAACCGCGGACCACGTCGGCGCCTCCGATCAGCGAGCCGGCCCCGGCGAAGGTCAACCTCTCGCTCAGGGTCACCGGCCGGCGCCCGGACGGCTATCACCTGCTCGACAGCACCGTCGTCTTCGCCTCGATCGGCGACACGCTGTCGGTCGCGCCCGCCGGTCACCTCTCGCTCGACATCGACGGTCCCTTCGCCGCCGCCCTGGCCGATGCCGGGGGTGTGGCCGCGGACGACAACCTGGTGCTGCGCGCCGCCCGGCTGCTGGCGCGGGCCTGCGGCGGCGTCCCCCATGGAGCGCTGCACCTGACCAAGCGTCTGCCGGTGGCGGCGGGGCTGGGCGGCGGTTCGGCCGATGCCGCGGCGGCGCTGCGGCTGCTGGCCCGCTTCTGGGACATCGATGCCGCCATCGACCTCGCCGCCATTGCCGGCCGGCTGGGCGCGGACGTGCCGGTCTGCCTTGGACTGGCGACGGCGCGGATGACCGGTATCGGCGAACGGGTCGAGCGGCTGGGCGCGCGCCTGTCGGGCTATGGTCTGGTGCTGGCCAATCCCGGTCAGGCCCTGGCGACGGCGGATGTCTTCGCCGCGCGACAAGGCCCCTTCAGCCGGCCGGCCGGCGATCCGCTCGACCCGCTCGACTGGCGCAACGACCTTACCGAGCCGGCGGTCGGGCTCTGCCCGGCGATCGGTGAGGTGCTGGCGACGCTCGGCCGCCTCGACGCCATCGCCCTCGGCCTGTCGGGCAGCGGCGCCACCTGTTGGGCGCTGTTGCAGCACGAGGAGGCGGCGCAGGCCGAGGCGGCGGAGCTCGCCCGCCGCCGGCCCGGCTGGTGGGTGGCCGGCGGCCGGGTGCTGTAGCTAACCGGCCACACCGGCGCGGCGCGCCCGCATGGCGAGGCGTGGTGGCCGGACGAGAGCGAGGGCGTTGCCCAGAAGCACCAGCGCCAGGCCGACAATGGCCGACGGCGTCCAGGCGAAACCCTCGACCAGGCTGGAAATCGCCAGCGCCACGCAGGGGAAGAGCACGGGAATGAACGCGGCGCGCTCCGGCCCCAGCCGGCCGACGGTGGTGAGGTAGCCCCAGAAGCCGATCACCGAGCCGAAGAGGACCAGGTAGGCGAGCGAGCCGAGATAGTGGGCGGAGAGGTCGACGATCCAGCGATCGCCGCTCGCCACGGCGATGAGGGCGCAGGCGAGGCCGCCATAGACCATGCCGAAGCCGTTGGTCTGCATGATCGGCAGGCCGGCGCGCTGGTTGCGGCTGCCCAGCACCGTGCCGAACGCGGCGAGCAGCGCCGCCACGATGGTGAGGCCCAGCCCCAGCAGCGTGGTGCCGGCGACGCCGTCGGCGGCCAGTTCTGGCTGGAAGATCACGGCGAGGCCGGCGATACCGAGACCGCCACCGGCCAGCACCCGGGCCTCGATCGGACGCCGGAAGGCGATGGCGCTGAAGACGATGGAGAAGATCACCACGCTGGAGAAACCGACGGCAACCAGGCCGCTGGTGAGCCAGTGGCTGGCCCAGTAGAGCGGTATGTAGTTGAGGCAGAAGAGGCAGAGGCCCTGCAGCGCGATCCAGCCGTGCTGGCGCCAGCGATAGCCGAGCGGCCGGCGCAGCAGCAGGCACCAGGCAAGCAGCACGGCGCCGGCCAGCAGGAAGCGGTAGGCGACCGAGACCTGCGGCGCCACCGGCCCGGCCTGGCCCTCAATGGCGATCCAGGTGCTGCCCCAGATCAGCACGGTCATCAGGAACAGGGCGAAACCGGCCATGACAGCACCTCCTCGCGGGTCCACTGCGCGGTCGGGTGACAGCGCCTGGTGGATTAGCTACACTTCTGCTGTCAAGCTGGACAAACCAGTAATATTGGGAATATGAACGAGTCCAGCTAATGGACGGACGCGCATGAAACAGCTCCCTCCGCTGAAGGCCCTGCCGGCCTTCGAGGCCGCCGCGCGGCTGCTCAGCTTCACCCGCGCGGCGAACGAACTCAACGTCACGCAGGGCGCGGTCAGCCAGCAGATCAGGCTGCTCGAGGACTGGCTGGGCGTGCGCCTCTTCCAGCGCCTGACCCGCGAGTTGCGGCTGACCGAGGCGGGGCGGCGCTATTCCCTGGAGGTGCGCGACGCGCTGCGGCTGCTGGAAGAGGCGACGACGGCGCTGCGCAGCAAGACCGAGCGCGACACCATCACCCTCTCCTGCATGCCCAGCTTCGCGCACAAATGGCTGGGGCCGCGCCTCGGCCGCTTCATCGCCAGCAATCCGGACCTGGCGCTCAACATCCATTCCAGCTTCGAGACCGTGGAACTGGGTACCGGCGCCTTCGACTGCGCCATCCGGCACGGTGCCGGCGGCTATCGCGGCTACTATTCGGAAATCCTGCTGACCGAGGAGCTGACGCCGCTGTGCACGCCCGAGATCGCCCAGCGCCTGCGCGAACCGGCCGACTTGGCGGGGGAGACCCTGATCCGCGACTACGGCACCGAATGGTCTGACTGGCTGGAGGCGGCGGGCCTCGCCGGCCGGCGCTTCCGCTGGGGCACGGAGTTCATGGACTCCTCCATGGCCATCCAGGCGGCGATCGACGGCCAGGGCGTGATTCTCGGCCACACGGTGCTGGCCTGGGACGACATTCGCAACGGCCTGCTGGTGAAGCCGTTCGGGCTCGCCGTGCCCTATGATTTCGCGCACTGGTTCGTCTGTCCGGAGGGCGAGGAGCGCAGCGGCGTGGTCAAGCGCCTGCGCGATTGGCTGGTGGCGGAGGCCGCCGCCTTCCCGCGACCCGAGGTACGGCTCGGCCGCCGGCCCTCGCCGCCGCGAAGGCCCTTCGGTTGAGCGTCCCGCCGCCCGGTGCCCGTCGCGGTGCGACGGCGTGCTTCAGCCGGGCAGGGTGGTGATGATCGCGCCTCGATCGGTGGCGACCAGCGTGTGCTCGTACTGCACGACCGGGGCGCGGGGCTCGCTGTGGAGGGTCCAGCCGTCATCCCCCGCGACCGCCCAGTCGCCGCCCAGGGACAGGAAGGGCTCCACGGTCAGCACCAGCCCCCGGTCGATGCGGCGCCTGTCTCCCCGGGTCGGCCAGGTGGCGATCTCCTCGGGATATTCGTGCAGCGAGCGGCCGACGCCGTGGCTGGCGAGATTGCGGATCAGCGTGTAGCCACGCTCGGCCGCGAAGCGCCCGATGGCCTTGCCGATGCCCGCCAGGGGCCGGCCGCTGGCGACCTGCGCGATCCCGATGCGAAGGGCGCGCGCGCCGTCGCGGCACAGACGGTCCTGCGCGGGCTTGGTCGGCGGGACGCGAAAGCTGGCGCCGGTATCGGCGAAGAAGCCATCCTTGGAGGCCGAGACGTCGATATTGACCAGGTCGCCGGGCGCGATCACCCGGTCGCCCGGAATGCCGTGGGCGATCGCCTCGTTGACGCTGATGCAGGTCGCCCCCGGGAAGTCGTAGGCGGACTGCGACGCCGACCGGGCCCCGTCCCGCTCCAGCAGGCGGCGGCCGATCCCGTCGAGCTCGCGGGTCGTCATGCCAGGCTCCAGGGCGCTGGCCATGGCCCGCAAGGTGTTGGCGACGATCCGGCCGATCGCCATCAGGCCGTCCAGTTCGTGCTGCCGCGTGACCGTCATGCCGTGTCTCCCCCGTGTTGCCCGTCTTCCTAGCCGGAAGGGTGGGACAAGAAAAGACCGCCTGCCCCGAGAGGCAGGCGGCCGCATAAGTGGGGTGACCGACGGGTTGGGTGCTTCAGTCCCGCCTGGGTGTGGTCACCCCGTCATCCGGCAAATCGGGTGTGCGGGCGGATGGGAGAGAGGGCATGCCACCACGCTTCACCGGATGATCTCGTCAAAAAACTTCCTCCGACGATTACTGCCAGCCGACACGGTCGAAGATCATCACCGCCTCGGGGTTGTTCTCGCCGAGCACGCTGGCGTTCACCTCGTCCTCGGAGAAATCGCCGAAATCGGCGATCGGACCGGAGACCGGGACGCCGTCGACGGCGGGGTACTCGTTGTTGCCCAGCGCGAACAGGCGCTGCGCCTCGTCGGAGGCCAGGAACTCGAGGAAGGCGATCGCTTCGTCCCGGTTCGGCGCGTTCGCGGCGACGCCGGCGCCGGAGATGTTCACATGCGTGCCGCGACCGTCCTGGTCGGGGAAGATGATCCCCACGGCCTCGCCGACGGCGCGCTCGGCCTCGTCATCGGAGGCGAGAAGGCGGCCGACATAGTAGGTGTTGACCACGCCGATCGAGCACTGGCCGGCGGCCACGGCGCGGATCTGGTCGGTGTCGCCACCCTCGGGATCCCGGGCCATGTTGGCGACTACGCCGGCGGCCCATTCCTCGGCCGCCTCGACGCCCTCCGCCTCGATGATCGAGGCCAGCAGCGACTGGTTGTAGATGTTCGAGGAGGAGCGGATGCAGATCTCGCCCTCGAAGGCGGGGTCGGCGAGATCCGCGTAGGTCTCGAGACCTTCCGGACGGCCCATTTCCTCGTTGAAGATGATGACGCGGGCGCGCTTGGAGAAACCGAACCACAGGCCGTCGGGATGGCGCAGATGCGCCGGGATGCGCTCGTTCAGGACCTCGGAGTCGATGGGCTGGAACATGCCCGCCTCCTCGGCGCGCCAGAGCCGGCCGGCATCGACGGTGACGAGCACGTCGGCGGGGCTGTTGGCGCCCTCCGCCTCGATGCGCTGGATCAGTTCGTCCGCGCCGGCCTCGATCAGGTTGACCTCGATGCCGGTCGCCTCGGTGAAGGCGGCGAAGATCTCGTCGTCGGTGTCGTAGTGGCGCGCGGAATAGACATTGACCTCCTGCGCCGCCGCGGCGGTGGCGAGCGCGAAGATCGAGGTGCCGATAATGGTACCGAGGAAACGCATCTGGACTCTCTCCCGTGTCCCTTGTCGATGGTGTCGCGCCCGGACGGGCGCCAAACGGAGGTGCCGCAACCGTCGCCCTGGATCGGGTCGAGGGACCCCGGTGGCGGCGCCGGTTACTGGCAGCGGTTATTGAGAACCATTCTCAATCGCTGGTCGGGAGATTAACGCCTTCGCGGCGCAATGCAAGATGAAAATGAGAACCGGTCGCAAAGTTTTTTGCGGCCGGACCGAGGACGCCTGTCCGGTGGCTCGTCCGCGACGCTCAGGCGTGCGCGTTAGAGCGGACCATACCTTGACGGAAGCGCTAACGCGATTCTGTCAAGGTATGGTCCGCTCTAACTGATTGAAAATAGACAGGATTCACACAGCTCGACGGAGCCGAGGCCGGCTCCGTCAAGCCGTGATCCTGTCTAGCGGTTCTTGCCGGACAGGGGATGCGCCCGCTCGACGATCTCGTGCAGCCGCTCGCCGACGACATGGGTGTAGATCTGCGTCGTGGCGATGTCGGCGTGGCCCAGCATCTTCTGCACCGCCCGCAGATCCGCGCCGTTCTCCAGCAGGTGGGTGGCGAAGGCGTGGCGCAGCACGTGCGGACTGACCTTGCCGGGATCGATGCCGGCATCGACGGCGAGCTGCTTGAGCAGCTGGGCGAAGCGCTGGCGTGTCAGGTGTCCGGTCGAGGCGTAGCGCGAGGGGAAGAGATAGGGCGCCTGCAGGCGCTCCCGCCCCTTCACCAGGAAGTAGTCGCGCACCTTGACATAGGCCGCCAGGGCGCCCTGGGCCGGTTCGGAGAGCGGCACCATGCGCTCCTTGCCGCCCTTGCCGCGCACGCGGATCACGTCGCCCCCGCCATCGATGGCGGTGATCGGCAGGCCGACGAGTTCGGAGACCCTGAGGCCGGTGGCGTAGAGCACCTCCATCAGGGCGACGAGGCGCAGGCCTTCCGGGCGCCGGTCGGGATCGGCCGCGTAGCTCTCCGCCGCCTCGATCAACGCGGCGACGTCGGCGGTGTCGAGGATCTTCGGCAGTACCCGGCCGAGGCGGGGTCCGTCGATGGTCGCCGTCGGATCGTCCGACCGCAGCCCCTCGGACACCAGGAAGCGGTAGAACTGCCGGATCGCCGAGAGCCTGCGGGCCACGGTCCGCGTGGAGGCGCGGTCGCGCCGGGCGAGAGCGTCGAGATAGTCGCGCAAATCGTCCGTCGAGGCGGACTCGACGGCGATGTCCTTCGCCTTCAGGAAGTCCCAGAGATCGGTCAGGTCGCGTTCATAGGCGGCGCGGGTATTGGCGGCCGCGCCGCGCTCGGCGACCAGCATGTCGAGGAAGGACCCGATGATTCCCGGCAAGGCGCGGCGGGCCTTCGGCGGCCGGCCGCGACGGGCGGACAGACTCGTCACCCTGTTGTGACTCCCGTTGACGTGTGACGTGGGCGATATGGGCTATTGCCGGAGGTTGTCGAGCGGAATCTCGCGTTCGACGGTCTCCGGAACCGGCCCGTAGTCGGCGAATCCGAGATAGAGGACCAGGCCGACGACGCCTATCAGGATCAGCAGGAAGAGAAACTGCATCAGACGTCGCCCGAACCCGGACGACTGCCGGTCAGAGAAGACGGAGCGACTGCGATAGCGGCGGGCCAAGGACAGGACTCGAACAGATAGGGTGGCGAGGAGACGACTTGGGCTGAAAGGGGGCGAAACCGCCGTCGACGGCCGCATTTCCGTTACCCCTTGGCCTGTGCTAAGCGGAGGGTATGGCGAGTTTATGACGCGCGGCAGGCGGGCATGTCCACCGACATCGGGACCTGCCGCGTGACGGCGCCGGGGGTCGACAGGGACGAGGCGGAGTTGGGCGGGGATCAGACGACAGAGCCAGCGGCCGGCGAGCTGCCGGAGCGAACCATCGTGCTGGTCGGCCTGATGGGTGCGGGCAAGACGGCGATCGGCCGCCGCCTGGCGCAGCGCATCGACCGCGCCTTCACCGACGCCGACCGCGAGATCGAGGAAGCCGCGGGCTGCTCGATCGAGGACATCTTCCAGCGCTATGGCGAGCCGGCCTTCCGCGATGTCGAACGCCGGGTGATCGCCCGGCTGATGGCCGAGCCGCCCATGGTGCTGGCCACCGGCGGCGGCGCCTTCATGAACCCCGAGACCCGCGCCCTGATCAAGCAGCGGGGACTGTCGGTCTGGCTGCGCGCCGATCTCGACCTGCTGGTCGACCGCACCAGCCGGCGCAGCAACCGGCCCCTGCTGAAGGCCGGCCCGCCCAGGGAGATTCTGGCCCGCCTGATCGAGGAGCGCTATCCGGTCTATGCGGAGGCCGACATCGCGGTCGACAGCCGCGACGGACCGCCGGAGGAGACGGTCGACCGGGTGCTGACCGCGCTGAATGCGCAGTATGCGCCGCTAGACGGATGACGCGCGTGCTGCGGCGCGGTAAAAACGGGCGATGACTGACGGCGAAACGGGGGAACGGGCAACGGGCCCGCGCAGCATGACGGAACCGCAAGCCACGGCAGAGACCGTGCGCGTCTCGCTGGACGACCGCAGCTACGACATCGTCATCGGCGACGGCCTCCTGGCCGGCTGCGGCGCCAGGATCGCCGGCCTGTGGCCGGGCGAGCGTCGGCAACGCCAGGCCATCGTGGTAACAGACGAGACGGTCGGCCCGCTGCACGCCGCCGCCCTGATGCCGGCGCTGGCGGCGGCCGGTATCACCGCAAGCCTGATCACCGTGCCGGCCGGCGAGCAGGCCAAGAGCTGGGACCGGCTCGGCCGGCTCGTCGACGCCATCCTGGCGACCGGTGTCGAGCGCGCGACGAAGCTGGTGGCGCTGGGTGGCGGGGTGATCGGCGATCTGACCGGCTTCGCCGCGGCGATCACCCTGCGCGGTCTCGACTTCGTGCAGATCCCGACCACGCTGCTGGCGCAGGTCGACAGCTCCGTCGGCGGCAAGACTGGCATCAATGCCGTCCACGGCAAGAACCTGATCGGCGCCTTCCACCAGCCTCGGCTGGTGTTGGCCGATCTCGGCACCCTCGATACCCTGCCGCCACGTGAACGCCGGGCCGGCTATGCCGAGGTGGTGAAGTATGGCTGCATCGACCGGCCGGACTTCTTCGCCTGGCTGGAGGCGAACGGCAGGGCGGCCCTCGATGGCGAGCGGGCGGCGCTGACACATGCGGTCGGCGAGAGCTGCCGCGCCAAGGCGGCCGTGGTGGCCGCCGACGAGCGCGAGGCGGGCCGCCGCGCCCTGCTCAATCTCGGCCACACCTTCGGCCACGCGCTGGAGGCGGAACTGGGCTATTCCGGCCGTCTGCTACATGGCGAGGCGGTGGCCATCGGCATGGTGATGGCCTTCGAACTCTCGGTCTCGCTCGGGCTCTGTGCGCCGGCCGACGCCGCGCGGCTCCGCCGGCATCTGGCCCAGGCCGGCCTGCCCACCGCGCTGCCGCCTCATCCCGACGGCGCCTGGTCGGCCGAACGGCTGCTGGCCCACATGAACAAGGACAAGAAGGTGGCTGACGGCCGCTTGACCTTCATTCTGGCGCGCGGCATCGGCGATGCCTTCGTGGCGCGCGACGTGCCGGCCGAGGCGGTCGCCGGCCTGCTCGACGAGGCCATCGCCGCATGACCGACGATCCCTCCAGTTTCCCCTGGGGCGTGGTGGTGTCGCTGGGCGCCATCGTCATCCTGCTGCTGCTCTCGGCCTTCTTCTCGGGCTCCGAGACCGCGCTGACGGCGGCGAGCCGCGCGCGCATGCACCAGCTCGAGCGCGAGGGCGACCCGCGGGCCAGCACCGTCAACCGCCTGCGCGAAAACAAGGAACGGCTGATCGGCGCCATCCTGCTGGGCAACAACCTCGTCAACATCCTGGCCTCGGCGCTGGCGACCTCGGTGCTGCTGACCATGGTTGGCGAGGCGGCGGTGCCCATCGCCACCCTGGTGATGACGCTGCTGGTGCTGATCTTCTCCGAGGTGCTGCCGAAGACCTACGCCATCAACCAGTCCGACGGCATGGCGCTGGCGGTCTCGCGCATTCTCAGCCGGGTGGTTGCGGTGCTGGGCCCGATCACCGCGGCGATCAACTGGATCGTCAGCGGCATCCTGCGCCTGATGGGCGCCGACGTGCGCAGTATCGGCGTGGCGGATTATGTCGACGAGCTGCGCGGCGCCATCGAACTGCACCGCGGCCCGCTGGAGGAGACCGACGAGGAGCGGGCCATGCTGCGCTCGATCCTCGACCTCGCCGATGTCGAGGTGTCGGAGATCATGACCCACCGGCGCAACATGATCTCCATCGACATCGACCAGCCGCCGGCGGACATCGTCAAGGAGGTGATGGCGGCCCCCTTCACCCGCATCCCGGTGTGGCAGGGCGAGCCCGACAACGTGGTTGGCGTGCTGCACGCCAAGGACGTACTGCGCGCCGTGCAGGCGGCGGCGGGCGACGCCGGCAAGATCGACATCCAGGCCGTCGCCGGCCAGCCCTGGTTCATCCCCGACACCACCAGCCTGCTGGAGCAACTGCGCGCCTTCCGGTCGCGGCGCGGCCATTTCGCCCTGGTGGTCGACGAGTACGGCGTGCTTCAGGGGCTGGTGACCCTGGAGGACATCCTGGAGGAGATCGTCGGCGACATCGACGACGAGCACGACGTGCCGGTGGCCGGCGTGCGCAAGCAGGCCAATGGCAGCTTCCTGGTCGACGGCACGGTGACGCTGCGCGACCTCAACCGGCAGTTCGAGTGGAACCTGCCGGACGAGGAGGCCTCGACCATCGCCGGGCTGGTGCTGCACGAGGCGCAACGCATTCCGAAGGTCGGCCAGGTGTTCACCTTCCACGGCTTCCGCTTCGAGATCATGCGCCGCCAGCGCAATCAGATCGTCCTGCTGCGGGTCGTCCCGCCCACCGACGAGCAGGACCCGGACGACACCCAGTGAGTTCCGTCCATCACCCCGACGCGCCCCGTTTCAGCGAGTAGCCAGCGCCCATGCCCCTGTCGCCGCCGGCCGAGCGCCAGCCGATCCACACCCGCACGGTGACCTGCCGCGGCTATCGCCGCCGGGACGGCCTGTGGGACATCGAAGGACACATCACCGACGTGAAGGCATACGCCTTCGACAACGACTATCGCGGCCGGGTGGAACCGGGCGATCCGATCCACGAGATGTGGATCCGCCTCACCGTCGACGACACGCTGACCATTCGCGCCGTGGAGGCGGAGACGGACAACAGCCCCTACGCCATGTGCGGCGCCATCACCCCGGCCTACGAGGCGCTGGTCGGCCTCAGCATCCGTCCCGGCTTCACCCGGCAGGTGCGCCAGCGCCTGGGCGGGGCGAAGGGCTGCACGCACCTGACCGAACTGATCGGCCCGGTGGCGACCACCGCCTTCCAGACGGTATACCCGGTGCTGGCCCGCGAGCGTGGCCAGGGCGGGGCCGCCACCGGCACCCGGGAGGAGAACGCCGGAGCGCGCCCGGCGCTGCTCAATTCCTGTCACACCTTCGCGGCGTCGAGCGAGGTGGTGAAACGCATCTGGCCGGAGCACTACTTGCCGCCGACCGGCGAGGGCTGAGGCAGCGGCTGGTCGAGCCGGGCCAGCGCCTGGGCATAGCGCCCCGCCTGATCGCGGTAGAAGCGTGCGATCTCGACCCGGATGGCCGCCGTCAGGCTGGTCATCGGCGGCCGGCCGGCATCCACCATGGTGCAGTAGCGATGGATGCTGAGACCGTGCGCCGCCGCCACTTCCCGCAACCAGTCCCACATCTCCCGCTCCAGGCGCATGCTGGTGCGCTTGCGACCGATCGTGACATTGCGGCTGACCAGACCGCCCGACGCCGCGCGGCGGTCGCCGGCATCTGTCGGGGCGGAAGCGGGTGGCGTCGGCGACATGCCCGCACGCTAATGGAAAACGCTCGTCGATTGCAATCATAAGTAGATTGTTTGGCGCGCATATTCTCGTTCGCTGCGGGCCCTGACCGACGCCAAGGCGGTGACCCGGTCAGTCCGCCCGGGCGAAATGCGCCAGCTGGTCGGCACGCGCCTTGGCGAAGGCGGGACGTGGTGCGCGGTTCAGGCGTCCCGGCCGGCCGACTCGTGGGGCGCCAGCGTGGTCAGGCTGAGCGCGTGCACCCGGTCGGCCAGTTCCTCGGCCAGCAGGTCGTAGACCATGCGCTGGCGCTGCACCCGGTTGATGCCCTCGAAGCGCTCGCTGACGATCAGCACGTTGAAGTGGCTCTCGCCCCGCGGGTCATGCCCGGCATGGCCGCGATGCCGGCGGCTGTCGTCGACCACGTCGAGACGGCTCGGCGCCAGGGCGGCGGAAAGCTTGTCGCGGATGCGGTCGGCGATCGGCGTGCCGCTCATGTGGAGACCCGTGTGCTGGTCGCGGATTGGCAAAATGCGCCGGAAGACGCCCGACACCTTCTAGATGTGAAACGCGGCCGACCCCGGATCAAGAGGGAAAATCATATACATGGCGGTATTGCGCCACCGCCTGCGCGCTTGTTTCCCTGTGCCGCGCCTCCCATAATTCGCTGCATGGAGACGGTGAAGCCATCCATGATTCCGCCCCTCGAACCGGACGCCCAGGCGCAGGCCGGGCTGCGCCCCTGCGACCATCCCGACTGCCTTCTGCCGGGGGAGTACCGGGCGCCGCGGTCGCGCGAGCGCCTGCGCGAGTATTTCTGGTTCTGCCTGGACCACGTGCGGGAGTACAACCGCGCCTGGAACTTCTACGCCGGCATGTCCGACCACGAGATCGAGGCGGCGATCCGCAGCGACACCATCTGGCAGCGCAGCACCCAGCCGCTGGGCAGCTGGCGGCAGCGCGAGGAGGCGATGCGCGAAAAGGTCGCGCGCGAGTTCCAGGACGAGACCTTCGAGTCGTCCCGCAGCCACTGGTTCAACGAGGAGCGCCGGCGCAGCCGCGAGCAGGCCTCGCGGATGATGAGCGAGGAGCAGCGGGCACTGGCCGAACTGGACCTCTGCGAGCCGATAGACCTTGCCCAGATCAAGGCGCGCTACAAGATTCTGGTCAAGAAGCACCACCCCGACGCCAATGGCGGCGACAAGGCGGCCGAGGAAAAGCTGAAGGCGATCAACCACGCCTATGGGGTGCTGAAGGCCGCCATCCGCGCCTAGAAGCGCCGCCGCCGGCCGCCAGGGCATGACGTGAAAGCATAGCCCGCGTCGGTTCTGCGCCCTGTTCAGCCACCGCCCGCTCGGGCATAACGCCTAGTTCATAACGCCTGAATTCTGGCACACGAGAAAGCGTTCATCCGACCCATGGCTTCCGAATACGCGAGCGAGACCCTCCCCGACATCAAGATCTCGGTGCGGCAGACCTTCGGCTTCGACACCGACATGGAGGTGCCGGCCTTCTCCGAGCCGAACGAATACGTGCCGGACGTCGACGAGACCTATCGCTTCGACCGCAACACCACGCTCGCCATCCTGGCAGGCTTCGCCCACAACCGCCGGGTGATGATCCAGGGCTATCACGGCACCGGCAAGTCGACCCATATCGAGCAGGTCGCCGCGCGGCTGAACTGGCCGACCATCCGGGTCAACCTGGACAGCCACATCAGCCGTATCGACCTGGTCGGCAAGGACGCCATCGTGCTCAAGGACGGCAAGCAGGTGACCGAGTACCGCGAGGGCATCCTGCCCTGGTCGCTGCAGCATCCCACCGCACTGGTCTTCGACGAGTACGACGCCGGCCGGCCGGACGTGATGTTCGTCATCCAGCGCGTGCTGGAGGTCGAGGGCAAGCTTACCCTGCTCGACCAGAACAAGGTGATCCGCCCGCATCCGGCCTTCCGCCTGTTCTCGACCGCCAACACCGTCGGCCTCGGCGACACCACCGGCCTCTACCACGGCACCCAGCAGATCAACCAGGGCCAGATGGACCGCTGGAACATCGTGGCGACGCTCAACTATCTGGAGCACGACGCCGAGGTGGAGATCGTGCTGGCCAAGATGCCGCATCTCGACACGCCGCAGACCCGCGAGACCGTGTCGGCCATGGTGCGCCTCGCCGATCTCAGCCGCGCCGGCTTCATGGCCGGCGACATCTCCACCGTGATGTCGCCGCGCACCGTCATCACCTGGGCGGAGAACTGGCAGATCTTCGGCGACCTCGCCTATGCCTTCCGCGTCACCTTCCTGAACAAGTGCGACGAGGTCGAGCGCGGCATCATCGGCGAGTACTACCAGCGCTGCTTCGGTGAGGATCTCGGCGACAGCGGCCCGCTGGCGCTGAGCGCCTGAGGGCGGCCCGCGCGACCCAACCCCGCGATGACGCAGAAGACCGACAACGTCGAGGAGTTCAAGCGCGCCGTTTCCGCCTGCCTGCGCGCGATGGCGGAGCGGCCCGACCTGACCGTGAGCTATGGCAGCGAGGCGGCCGGCTTCAACGGCGACCGCGTGCGCCTGCCCACGCCGCCGCGCGATCTGGGGGCTGAGGAATTGGCCTCGACGCGTGGCGCGGCCGACCAGGTGGCGCTGCGCATCCGCCATCACGACGCCGCGCTGCATGCCCGGCGCATGCCGCAGGGCGATCTCGCCCGCGCCGCCTATGAGGCGATGGAGCAGGCGCGCTGCGAGGCGATCGGGGCGAAGAACATGTCCGGCGTGGCGAGCAACATCGCCGCCGTGCTCGACGAGCGCTATCGCCGCCAGGGCTTCCAGCACGCCACCAGCCGTGACGACGTGCCGCTGGCCGAGGTGCTGCGCCTGCTGGCCCGCGAGGCGCTGACCGGCAGCAAGCCGCCGTCGGTGGCCAGCCAGGCGGTCGACCTGTGGCGGCCCTGGATCGAGTCGAAGGCCGGCCGCTCGCTTCTCGAACTGGGCAGGCTGGGCGACGACCAGGGCGAGTATGCCCGGGCCATGCGCAAGGTGCTGCACGACATCGACCTCGATGCCGGCCTCGACGAGGAGCCCGAGCCCGACGAGCGCGACGACGAGGAGCCGGAGGAGGAAGAGGGCGAGGACCAGGAGCAGCAGCAGCGCCAGGGCGAGGAGGCTTCCACCGACCCGGAGAACCTGGACGGCGACCCCGACGAGGGCGAGGAGCTGGAGGCCGATGGCGCGGCCGACGACATGGACGGCGACACCGCCGAAAGCGCCGCCTCGGAGGATCCACAGGCGCCGGGCAAGCCCTGGGAGCGACCGGAGCACGAGCTCAACGACCCCGACCGGATGACCTACAAGGCCTTCACCGCCGAATATGACGAGGTGGTGGAGGCGCCCGACCTGTGCGACGCCGACGAGTTGACGCGGCTGCGCCTGATGCTCGACCAGCAGCTGCAGCACATGCAGGGGGCGATCTCGCGCCTGGCCAACCGGTTGCAGCGCCGGCTGCTGGCGCGCCAGACCCGGTCCTGGGAGTTCGACCTGGAGGAGGGCATGCTCGACGCCGCCAGGCTCGCCCGGGTCGTGGTCAACCCGCTCACCCCACTCAGCTTCAAGATCGAGAAGGACACCGACTTCCGCGACACGGTGGTGACCCTGCTGATCGACAATTCCGGCTCCATGCGCGGCCGGCCGATCGGCATCGCCGCCATCTCGGCCGACATCCTGGCGCGCACGCTGGAGCGCTGCGGGGTGAAGGTGGAGATCCTCGGCTTCACCACCCGCGCCTGGAAGGGCGGCATGGCGCGGGAGAAGTGGATCCAGGCCGGCAAGCCGCAGCTGCCGGGCCGGCTCAACGATCTGCGCCACATCGTCTACAAGAGCGCCGACGCGCCCTGGCGCCGGGCCCGGCGCAATCTCGGCCTGATGCTGCGCGAGGGCATCCTGAAGGAGAACATCGACGGCGAGGCCCTGATCTGGGCGCATGAGCGGCTGATGGCCCGGCCCGAGCAGCGCCGGGTGATGATGGTGATCTCCGACGGCGCGCCGGTGGACGACTCCACGCTCTCGGCCAATCCGGGCAACTATCTGGAGCGGCATCTGAAGCAGGTTATCAACTGGATCGAGACCTACTCGCCGGTCGAACTGATCGCCATCGGCATCGGCCACGACGTGACGCGCTACTACGACCGGGCCGTGACCATCACCGATGCCGAGCAGCTTGGCGGCACCATGGTCGACCAGTTGGCCGAACTGTTCGACGAACAGCCGCCGCCGCGTCAGGGTGGCAGGGGCGGCGGCGGCGAGCGCGCGCCCCAGGCCGGCCGGCGACGCCTCGTGCACTGAGCCTGAGGGCCGACGCCGGCGCCGGTTCACGTTGAGCCCGGGGCGGCGAGGGGCCATAGTGGCGGATATCCGAGTCCCCGACGCCGGCGCGGTCTCGCTTCTCGCCGGCAACCGGCGGACGGGCGCGCAGAGACGGAACAGCAGCGAAGGCGTGATGCAGACCTTTCTGGATTTCGAGAAGCCGATCGCCGAACTCGAGGGCAAGATCGAGGAGTTGCGGCACCTGTCGGATGGTGGCGACATCAACATCGCCGAGGAGGTGACGCGCCTGCAGGGCAAGGTCGACCGCTTGCTGCGCAACACCTACGAGAAGCTGAACCCGGCGCAGAAGGTCCAGGTGGCGCGGCACCCCTCGCGGCCGCATTTCAGCGACTACATCGACGACCTGATCGAGGATTTCGAGCCGCTGGCCGGCGACCGCGCCTTCGGCGAGGACCGCGCCATCGTCGGCGGGCCCGGCCGCCTGCGCGGCCAGTCGATGATGGTCATCGGCCACGAGAAGGGCCGCGACACCGACGACCGGGTGCGGCACAATTTCGGCATGGCCAAGGCCGAGGGCTACCGCAAGGCCGAGCGCCTGATGCGCATGGCCGAGCGTTTCAAGCTGCCCATCGTCACGCTGGTCGACACCGCCGGCGCCTATCCGGGCGTGGCCTCCGAGGAGCGCGGCGTCGCCGAGGCGATCGCCAAGTGCATCGAGACCTGCGTCTCGGTGCAGGTGCCGCTGGTCTCCGTGATCATCGGCGAGGGCGGGTCGGGCGGCGCCATTGCCATCGCCGTCGCCGACCGGGTGATGATGCTGGAACACGCGGTCTACTCGGTGATCAGCCCCGAGGGGGCGGCGGCCATCCTCTGGCGCTCCGCCGACCAGTCGAAGGAGGCGGCCCAGGCGCTGAAGCTGACCGCCCAGGACCTGGCCCAGCTCGGCCTCGTCGACCGGGTGATCGAGGAGCCGACGGGCGGCGCCCACCGCTTCCCCGACGAGACCATCGCCGCGGTCGGCGACGCCATCGAGCAGGCGCTGAACGATCTCCGCCATCTCGACGGGCCCTCTTTGAAGGCGCACCGGCGGGAGAAGTTCCTGGCCATGGGCCAGAAGGGCCTGGGCTAGCCGCCTCACCGCCAGTTCACTGTATGTCCCGGCTGTCCGCGCTGATCCGGCGATGGTCGAGCGCCGCCGCTGTGGCGCGGCGCGTGTGTCCGCGCGGCGCCTCGGACGTCAGCTGGCCCGGCGACGGAGAGGGGCTGTTCCCCTTTTTTCGCTGGTCTTTCGCCGCACCGGACGGCCGGCTGCTGCCCGACCTGCCGTTCCCGCCCAGACTGATCCGGGTCGACGAGCTGGCGCTGGTCGTCGACGCCCTCGACCGGGTGTTCCACGGCGACCGCCGGGCGGTCCCGATGGGCCGGTTCGACGTCTGGCTCGCCGACGAACCGCCGCCCGATGACGGCGGTCCCTGGCTGGCCTATGGCCGGCAGATCGGCCGCGCCGACACCGTGCTGATGCCGGACGGCTATTTCATGCGCTCGGGCGGCTACGCGGCGCTGCGCCACCTTGCCGCGTCCGGCGGTCTGCCGGCCTGGTCGGAGCGGGAGGAGACGCTGTTCTGGCGCGGCGCGCCGACCGGACGGGCCGATGACCTGTCAAGCATACCGCGCGTGCGGCTGGTCGAGCGCTGCGCCGGCATGCCCGGCATGGATGTCGCGTTCAGCGCCACCGCGGGCCGCACCGCCGACGAAGTCATGCATCTGCAGCGCCTTCTGGCGTCGCGCGACGCTTTCCGGCCGGCCGTGCCGATGGCCGGCTGGGCGCGCTTCCGCCATCTCGTGGACATCGACGGCTACGGCAATGCCTGGGGCTTCTTCGAGAAGCTGCTGCTCGGCTCGTGCGTGCTGAAGGTCGAGAGCGCGGTCGAGCAGTGGTTCTACCGGCATCTCGAGGCCGGCATCCACTACCTGCCGGTGCGCGCCGACCTGTCGGATCTGCCGGAACGGCTGGGCTGGTGTCGCGAGAACCCCGACCGGGCGGCGGCGATCGGCCGCGCGGGCCAGGCCTTCGCGCTGATGCACGCGTCGGCGGCGGCGATCGCCGAAACGGCACAGGCGCTGGCCGAGGCGCTCACCCGCTTTCCGGAGCGGCCCCCGCCGGCGGTCCGGCCGGCGGCGTGGCTGCGGCTTCGCTACCGAGGCTATCTGTGGCTGCTCAGGCGCGGCATCGCCGCCGAGACGCTCAGACAGCGGCGGTCGGCGGAGCGGAGCGGCCAAGCGGCGGGCTGAGCGTCAGCCGGCTGCCTGCTCGGCCTCGATGGCACCGTGGCAGTGCTTGTACTTGCGGCCCGAGCCGCAGGGGCAGGCCGCGTTGCGCGGTACCTTGCCCCAGCTCGACGGATCGTTGGGATCGATGGCGATCTGCCGGTTGGTCGGCTGGTGACCGCCGGCCGCCGCGCCCGCTTGGCCGGCACCTGGCGCGCCCGGCTTGCCGGCCTCGGCCGCGCCGGAGGCGGCCAGGCCCGCGGCACCCATCGCCGCCAGGGCCGGGTCGCTGCGGCTTTCCTGTGCCTGGGCGAGCTGCCGGGCGGCCTGCTGCTGAGCGATGTCGGCCGGCTGCTGCACGCGGATCTCGACCCGGCTCAGCACCCGGGTGACGCTCTCGCGCAGCTGCACCAGCATGTGCTGGAACATCTCGAAGGCCTCGCGCTGGTACTCGCGCAAGGGGTCGCGCTGGCCGTAGGCCCGGAGCGAGATGCCCTGGCGCAGGTAGTCGAGCGCCAGCAGGTGCTCCTTCCAGGTCTGGTCGAGGATCTGCAGCAGCAGGCTCTTCTCCGCCGTGCGCCAGACGTCCGGTCCGACATCGGCGGCCCGCCGGGCGATATGCTCGTCCGACGCCTTGACGACGCGTTCCTCGATCTCCCGTTCGGCGATGCCCTCTTCCTTCGCCCACTCGTCGACCGGCAGGTCGAGGCCGAGCACCTCCCTGACCCGCTCCTTGAGAAGCTGGGTGTTCCAGGCCTCGGCATAGGCGTTCTCGGGAATGCCCTCGCGCACGAGGTTGGCGATCACCTCGTGGCGCATGTCGGTGACCGTGTCCTCGACGCTGTCGGCCGACATGATCTCCTTGCGCTGGTCGTAGATCACCTTGCGCTGGTCGTTCATGACGTTGTCGAAGCGCAGCAGCTGCTTGCGGATCTCGAAGTTGCGCGCCTCGACCTTGCCCTGGGCCTTCTCCAGCGCCTTGTTGATCCACGGATGGGTGATCGCCTCGTCCTCCTTCAGGCCGAGGCGGCGCAACATGCCGTCCAGCCGGTCGGAGGCGAAGATGCGCATCAAATCGTCTTCAAGCGACAGGAAGAAGCGGGAATGGCCGGGGTCGCCCTGGCGGCCTGACCGGCCGCGCAGCTGGTTGTCGATGCGCCGGCTCTCGTGCCGCTCGGTGCCCAGCACCATCAGGCCGCCGGCCGCCAGAACGGTCTCCTTCTCCTTGGCGTGCTCGGCCTTGATGCGCTCCACCGCCTTGGCGCGCTTGGCCTCGTCGGCGATCGAGCCGGCCTCGTCCTCCAGCCGCATCTCAAGGTTGCCGCCGAGCTGGATGTCGGTGCCACGGCCGGCCATGTTGGTGGCGATGGTCACCGCGCCGGGCCGGCCGGCCTGGGCGATGATGTGCGCCTCCTGCTCGTGATAGCGGGCGTTCAGCACGTTGTGCTTGATCTTCTCCTTCTTCAGGACCGCCGCCAGCGTCTCCGACTTCTCGATCGACACCGTACCGACCAGCACCGGCTGCTGCTTGTCCTGGCAGGCGCGGATCAGGTGGACGATGGCGCGCCACTTCTCCTCGGCGGAGCGGTAGACCTCGTCATCCTCGTCCACCCGGTTGACCGCGACATTGGTCGGGATGGCGATCACCTCCAGGCCGTAGATCTCGCCCAGTTCCTGCGCCTCGGTCATCGCCGTGCCGGTCATGCCGGCCAGCTTCGGGTAGAGCCGGAAGAAGTTCTGGAAGGTGATCGAGGCCAGCGTCTGGTTCTCGCGCTGGATGGCCACGCCTTCCTTCGCCTCGATCGCCTGGTGCAGGCCGTCGGAATAGCGCCGGCCTTCCATCATGCGGCCGGTGAACTCGTCGACGATGACGACCTTGTTGTCCTTGACCACGTAGTCGCGGTCGCGCTCGAACAGCTTGTGGGCGCGCAGCGCCTGCTGGATGTGGTGGACGAGGGAGATGTTGCGCAGGTCGTAGAGCCCGCCCTCCTCCAGCATGCCGTGCTCCTGCAGGAGGGTCTCGATCTTCTCCTGCCCCTCCTCGGAGAGCTGCACCGTGCGCTGCTTCTCGTCGAGCTCGTAGTCGCCGGCGTCGAGCTTCGGGATGATCTGGTCGACCTGGGTGTAGAGGGTCGAGCTGTCATGCGCCGGACCGGAGATGATCAGCGGCGTGCGCGCCTCGTCGATCAGGATCGAGTCGACCTCGTCGACGATGGCGAAGGAGAACTCCCGCTGCACCATCTGGTCGAGGCGGAACTTCATGTTGTCGCGCAGATAGTCGAAGCCGAGCTCGTTGTTGGTGCCGTAGGTGACGTCGGCGGCATAGGCCTGGCGCCGTTCCTCGTCGGACAGGCCGTGCATGATGGCGCCGACCTTGAGGCCGAGGAACTCGTACACCTTGCCCATCCAGGCGGCGTCGCGGCGGGCGAGGTAGTCGTTGACCGTCACCACGTGCACGCCCTTGCCGGGCAGGGCGTTGAGGTAGACCGCCAGGGTGGCGACCAGCGTCTTGCCCTCGCCGGTCTTCATCTCGGCGATCTTGCCCTCGTGCAGCACCATGCCGCCGATCAGCTGCACGTCGAAATGCCGCATGCCCAGCGTCCGGACCGCGGCCTCGCGCACCACGGCGAAGGCTTCCGGCAGCAGCCGGTCGAGCTTCTCGCCTTCGGCGAGGCGCTGGCGGAAGGCGTCGGTCTTGGCGCGCAGGTCCGCGTCGGACAGCGCCTGCATGGCGGGTTCGAGCGCGTTGATCTCCGCCACCCGGCGCTCGAGGCGCTTGACCTGCTTGTCGTTCGCGGTCCCGAAGAGCTTTCGGCTTAGGGCACCCAGCATTGAGTCGTCCTTGGGGTCGAGCTGACGATAAACGGACGAAGGCGCCGCGCGGCCTGTGGCCGGCGGGCAGCGACCCGTCCAAATTCCTGTCCCGCACCCATCGTACCGGGCGCAATGGCCAGATATGGGCATGAACAAGGCGGGTTGTAGCAGAATTATGCGCGCCCAACAGCCCCTTCGGCCCGCCCGGTCGCGCAGCCGTGAACGCAGGCGATGGCTGTCCGCGCGCCCTGGGAGACACGGCCCGGTCCGGGTGCTGGCGCCTTGTGCCTGCCGGTTGCGTGTGCTTTACCCCACACCATGTAGTCCCGGTCGGGCGCGCCCCCTGGTGCCGCCCCATGCGACCCAATCTTCCAGCAAGCGAGGACACCTCACGCCATGACTTCCCTTTCGCCACGCCGCGCCCTGGCCCTCGGTGCCGCCGCGTTCGCCCTGGCCACGGCGCCGGCCGCCGCGCAGTCGCTGACCGACCCGGATCACGTGGTGGCCACGGTGAACGGCACCGACATCACCGTCGAGGACGTGCAGGTGGCGGTCTCCCAGCTCGGCCCGCAGCTGCAGCAGATCCCCATGGAGATGGTGCTGCCCACCGTCGTCGATCAGCTGATCACCGGCGAGCTTATCCGCGAGGCGGCGCTCGAGGCCGGCCTGGACGACGACGCCGAGGTGCAGGAGCAGTTCGAGCGCGCCCGCACCTCGATCCTGCAGGAGGCCTGGCTGACCCGCGAGATCGACGAGCGCATCACCGACGCGATGCTGGAGACCGCCTACCAGGCCTATGTCGAGGAGAACCCGTCCTATGACGAGGTCAGCGCCCGCCACATCCTGGTCGAGACCGAGGAGGAGGCGGCGCGGCTGATCGAGGAGCTGGACGCCGGCGCGGACTTCGCCACCCTGGCCTCGGAGCATTCGACCGGACCATCGGCCGCGCGCGGCGGCGATCTCGGCTACTTCGCCGAGGGCGACATGGTCGAGCCCTTCGGCGAGACGGCCTTCTCCCTGGAGCCCGGCAGCTATACCGCCGAGCCGGTGGAAACCCAGTTCGGCTGGCATGTGATCCTGGTCGAGGACCGCCGCACGGTCGATCCGGAGCCGATGGAGGCGGTGCGCGGCCAGCTCGTCTCCCGCGTGCAGGGCGAGGTGGTCGGTCAGATCGTCGAGGATCTGCGCGACGGCGCCGAGATCCAGCTCTTCGGTCCGGACGGCGAACCGCTTGACGCGGAGGGTGAAGGCGATAGCCAATAGGCCTTTCGCCGAACCCACCCGCCACCATCGGATTCGCCCGTCCTCATGGCCAGCAACATTCCGGTCTCGCCGCTCGCGCCCGCCACCTATCCCAAGCTGCCGCCGATCGACGGCGTGCAGCTGACGGGCGAGTCGATCGGCCTCAAGCGCAGCGGCCGGCCGGATCTGATGATGGCGGTGCTGGACCCGGGCACGGCGGTGGCGGGCACGCTGACCCGCTCGCAATGCCCCTCCGCACCGGTCGACTGGTGCCGCCAGGTGCTGCCCCGAGGCACCGCGCGGGCGGTGGTGGTCAACAGCGGCAACGCCAACGCCTTCACAGGCTCGGCCGGGGTGCGCACGACCGAGGCCACGGCACGCATGGCGGCCGAGGTCATCGGCTGCGACACCCAGGACGTGCTGCTGGCCTCGACCGGGGTGATCGGCGAGCCGCTCGACCCGCGGCGCATCACCGACCATCTGCGCGATGTCAAGTCGCGCCTGTCCGCCGACCGGTGGGATGAGGCGGCGGCCGCCATCCGCACCACCGACACCTTCGCCAAGCTGGCGACCCGCCAGGTCACCATCGACGGCAACCGGGTGACCGTGAACGGCTTCGCCAAGGGCTCCGGCATGATCGCGCCGAACATGGCGACCATGTTGGCCTTCATCTTCACCGATGCCGACATATCCGCCAGCGTGCTGCAGCGCCTGACCCGCGCCGCGGTCGACCGCAGTTTCAACGCCATCACCGTCGACAGCGACACCTCGACCAGCGACACCTGCCTCGTCTTCGCCACCCGCAAGGCCGGGCACGCGCCGATCACGGCGGGCTCCGACCGGCGGCTCGGCCCCTTCCGCCGGGCGCTGGAGGGGGTGATGCTCGACCTCGCCCATCTCATCGTCAAAGACGGCGAGGGGGCGCAGAAGTTCATCACCATCAACGTCACCGGCGCCACCTCGGCCCGGGCGGCCCGGCGCATCGGCCACGCGATCGGCAATTCGCCGCTGGTGAAGACCGCGATCGCCGGCGAGGACGCCAACTGGGGACGCATCGTCATGGCGGTCGGCAAGTCCGGGGAGAAGGCGGACCGGGACCGGCTGTCCGTCTCCATCGGCGGGGTGGAAATCGCGCGGCGCGGCGACCGGGTGACCGATTACGACGAGACGCCGGTGGCCCGACACATGCGCGGCCGCGACATCGTCATCGATGTCGACCTCGGCGTCGGCCGTGGCAAGGCGACGGTGTGGACCTGCGATCTGACGCACGGCTACATCTCGATCAACGCCGACTACCGCTCCTGAGCGCGGCCGGCCCGGGCAAGCCGCCATGTCCCGCCTGATGAGCCGACTGCGACAGCGCCTCGAGACCTCCCGGCTCGTGCTGCGGCGGCACCGCCGGGACGATGCCGCGGCGATCGCCGAGGCGCTGCAGGAATGGGAGGTGGCGCGCTGGCTGGCCCGCCTGCCGAGCCCCTACACCAAATCCGACGCCATGGAGTGGATCGGCGTGGCCACGCGTAACTGGAACCAGGGCCGCGACTACCAGTTCGTCGTCTGCGAGCGGGCCGGCGGCGTCCTGATCGGCCATATGGGCCTGCGCATGGAGGCGCCAGGCACGGCGGAGTTCGGCTACTGGTTCGGGCGCCCCGCCTGGGGCAGCGGCTACGCCACGGAGGCTGCCCGCGCGGTTCTCGACTTCGGTTTCCGCGACCTCGCGCTCGACCGCGTCGAGGCCCTGGTGATCCCGGACAACACGCGCTCGGTCAGGGTGCTGGAGAAGCTGGGTCTGACGCCGGTCGACCTGCGCCGCCAGCGCTTTGACCCGATCGACGCGACGCTGGAAGTGCCGGTCTACGCCATCGGGGCCGCGGCCTGGCACGCGCGGGCGCAACGCTGAGCGGCCGCCCGGTGACATCCGGCGGCGACCGTGCCGTCAAGCCCACCGTCCTGGTCGCGGCGGTGGCGCTGGTCGATGCCGACGGTCGGGTGCTGATCGCCCGCCGGCCGGAAGGCAAGGCCATGGCGGGCCTGTGGGAGTTTCCCGGCGGCAAGGTGGAGGCCGGCGAGACGCCGGAATCGGCGCTGATCCGCGAACTGGCCGAGGAACTGGCGATCGACACGGCGGAGAGCTGCCTCGCCCCCTTCACCTTCGCCAGCCACGCCTATGACGACTTCCACCTGCTGATGCCCCTCTATCTCTGCCGCAAATGGCACGGCACGCCCCAGGCGCTGGAGCATTCGGAGCTGAAATGGGTGCGGCCGGTCAGGCTCGGCGACTATGCCATGCCGCCGGCCGACGCGCCGCTGGTCGCCATGCTGCGGGACTGGCTGTAGCTCAGAAGGGCGTCTTGTCGCCGGCCGGCAGTTCCTCGGTCTCGAGCGCCTCGGCCAGCCGGGTCTCCGCGCTGCCGGGGCGCAGCGGCTGCTGCTGGCCGCGGTCGGGCCGCCAGCCGGAGAGGTAGATCACCTGGAAGGTCGCCGGGATGCGCCCGTCGGCCTCGGCGAAGCGTTCGTGGTAGCGCTGGGCCGCGGCCGGCCAGAAGGCGCGGGGCGGGATGGCGTGGCGGCGCGCCAGTGCCGCCTGCGTCTCGCCCATGCCGCGCAGATCGGCGATCAGCCGGAACAGGTTCTCGTAGCTGACCGTGAAGCGGTCGCGGTCCACCACCGGCAGGGCGAAGCCGGCCCGCTGCAGCAGGCCGCCCGCGTCGGCGACATCGGCCATGGGGGAGACGCGCGGGCTGGCGCCGCCGGTCACCTCGCTCTCGACCTCCAGCAGCACGTCGCGCAGCTCGACCAGCGTCTCGCCGCCGAGCATGGCGCCGAGGAACAGGCCGTCGGGCTTCAGCGCCCGGTTGATCTGGATGAGCGCGCCGGGCAGGTCGTTGACCCAGTGCAGCGAGAGCGGCGCCACCACGAGGTCGAGGCTGGCCTCGGCCAGGGGCAGCAGTTCCTCGTCGGCGGCGAAGGCCGGCCGGCCGGAAAGGGCGGTGAAGCCCGGCGCCAGGTCGGCCGCGGCCAGCCAACCGATCTTCGACGAGGCGGCGAGCGGCGCCAGTGCCGCGCCGTCGTGGCAGCCCAGCACCAGCGCGCGCGCGAAGTCGCGGTTGACGTCGGCCAGACGGTCGGCCAGCGCCTCGACCACCCGCTCGTGCAGGAAGCCGTAGGAGCCGGCGAGGCGTGCCGCCCGTTGGCGATGGGCGCGCACCTGCCGGCGGTCGAAGACCAGATGGGATGCGCCGCTGTCGCTGCCGCTGTTCGTGCCCTTGCTCATGCCCTTGCTCATGCCCGGGGCATATAGCCCGGCACCGGCGCGGCTTCAATTCGGCGCCCCTGCCGCCTCGTCGGGCGGCCGCGCCCATTGCGGGCATTTCGCGTGTCGGTACACTCGCAATATGCACCTCGCCGGCGCCATCCTCGACCTGCTGCTGCCGCCGCGCTGTCCCGCCTGCGGCGAGGCCACGGGCGAGGACCGGGCGCTGTGCCCGCGCTGCTGGGGGCGGCTGACCTTCCTGGTGCCGCCCTGGTGCCGCATCTGCGGCCTGCCCTTCGAACTCGACGCAGGAACCGTCGGCAGCGGGGCGATCTGCGGCGGCTGCGCGGCCAGGCGGCCATCCTTCGAGCGCCTGCGCTCGGCGCTGGCCTATGACGAGGCCAGCCGCGGGATGATCCTGGCGCTGAAGCACGGTGACCGCACCGATACCGCGCCTGCCCTGGCGCGGCTGCTGGAGCGGCTGGTGCGCATGGAGGCGCTGGAGGCCGACCTGATCGTGCCGGTGCCGCTGCACCGCTGGCGGCTCTGGCGCCGCCGCTTCAACCAGTCGGCGCTGGTTGCCGGCGCGCTCGGCCGCACGCTGGGCCTGCCGGTGGCGACGGACGCGCTGATCCGCTGGCGGGCCACGCCATCGCAAAAGGGGCTGGGCGCGGCGGCCCGCCGGCGCAATGTCGGCGGTGCCTTTGCCGTGTCGCCGCGACACGGCGAGCGCCTGCAGGGCGCGCGCGTGCTTCTGGTCGACGACGTGGTGACCACGGGTGCCACGCTGGCGGCCTGCGCCAACGCCCTGCGCCGGGCGGGCGCGCGCTCGACCACCGCGCTGGCGCTGGCCCGGGTCACCGATCTCGGACCGCGACCGGCGGCTGCCGCCGAATCGGAACACTGGCAAGGGGGCGGGTGACGGACCTATATAGTAAGGCAGTCCGGTCGCCTGTCGCGGGCGCGCCGGTCAGCCTCGCCGAACGACGATGAGGATAGGATGCCGAAGATCGAGGTCTACACCAGCGGGTTCTGCCCCTACTGCTTCATGGCGAAGCGACTGCTGCGCGACAAGCAGGCGGCGTTCACCGAGGTCGACGTGATGGCCGAGCCCGGGCGCCGGCAGGAGATGATCCAGCGCGCCCACGGCCGCACCTCGGTGCCGCAGATCTTCATCGACGACCGGCATATCGGTGGCTATGACGACATGGCCGCCCTCGACTCCGCCGGCAAGCTCGACCCGCTTCTGCGCGGCGCGGCATGAGCGTCCGCTTCACCGCCGCCGCGGTGCAGATGAACGCCGGACCGGAGGTCGCGGACAACCTGCCGGTTGCCGGCGACTTGATCCGCCGGGCGCGCGACGCCGGGGCGGAACTGATCTCGCTGCCGGAAGTGGCGGTCAGCGTCACCACCGGGCGCGCCGAGACCTTCAAACGCGCCCGCCCGGCGCACGAGCATCCGGCCATCCCCTTCTTCCGCGACCTCGCCCGCGAGACCGGCGCGATCCTGCATGTCGGCTCGCTTACCGTGAAGCTGCCGGACGAGGAACGGGTGGCCAACCGCACCTATGTCTTCACGCCGGCCGACGGCATCGTCGCGACCTACGACAAGATCCACATGTTCGACGTGGATCTCGACGGCGGCGAGAGCTATCGCGAGAGCAACAGCTTCCGGCCGGGCGACGAGGCGGTGGTGGTCGACACCCGCTGGTGCAGGCTGGGCCTGTCGATCTGCTACGACGTTCGCTTCGCCTATCTCTACCGCGCCCTGGCCCATGCCGGGGCCAAGGTGGTCATGATCCCGGCCGCCTTCACCGTGCCGACCGGCACGGCCCACTGGCACACGCTGGTGCGGGCCCGGGCGATCGAGACCGGCTGCTATGTCATCGCCGCCGCGCAGACCGGCACGCACGCGCAAGGCCGAAAGACCTTCGGCCACTCGCTGATCGTCGATCCCTGGGGCGAGGTGCTGGCCGACGCGGGCACCGAGCCCGGCGTGATCACCGCCGAGATCGACCTCGACCGGGTCGAGGCGGTGCGCGGCAAGGTGCCCTCGCTGACCCACGACCGCCGCTTCAAGGGACCGGCCGACACGGTGCGGCTCGGCGCCGTCGGCGAATAGGGCTCAGACCGAGCGGGTGTAGCCACCGTCGACGCGGATGTTCTGGCCGGTGATGTAGCCGGCCCCGTCGGACAGCAGGAAGGCCGCCGTGGCGGCGATCTCGTCGACCCGGCCGATGCGCCTCAGCGCCGCCGTCTGGGCGATGTCCGCCGGCAGGTCGAGGCTGTCGGTGAAGCCCGGCAGCAGGTTGTTCATGCGGATGCCGTCCTTGCCGTAGCGGTCGGCGTAGAGCCTGGCATAGGCGCCGACACCGGCGCGCAGCACGCTGGAGACCGGGAAGCGCAAATCGGGCTCGAAGGCGGAGAAGGTGGTGATGTTGACGAAGGCGCCGCCGCCCTGGGCCTGCATGACCGGCGTCACCAGACGCGCCATGCGCTGCACCAGCAGGATCACCAGGTCGAGGCCGTGGTGCCAGGCGTCGTCGTCGATCGCCAGCAAGTCGCCCTTGGGCGGGCCGCCGGTATGGGTGACCACGGCGTCGATCCGGCCATAGGCGTCGAGCGCCGCCCGGACCAGCGCCTCGAGATCGGCCGCGTTCGCGGTCGAGCCCGAGAGGCCGATACCGCCCAGCTCGCCCGCCACCCTGGCCGCGTTGTCGGAGAGCGACATCAGCGCCAGCCGGTAGCCGTCCGCCGCCAGACGCCGCGCCGTCGCGGCCCCCATGCCGCGCCCCGCCGCCGTGATGATCGCCACCTTGTCGGTCATGTCCCGCCCTTCCCGTGCCAGCCGAAGTCGCCAGGACGGTAGCCGCTCGCCGCCCGTCAGGCCAGTGGCAGCGGGTAGGGGCGCGGCGAGCCGTCGAGCTCGGCGTCCGGCGTCAGGTCCGCCACGGCGCACAGGCGCTGCATGACGGCCGCCTTGGGCGTGGCCACCTCGCCATGCTCATAGGCGACCACCTGCAGATGGCCGCGCACCAGGTCGAGAAGCTCGCCCGCCTTCAGGAGGTAGGCGTGCGTGCTGGGCCGCCCGAAGCGCTGGTTTCCCTGGGCGAAGGTCTCGTAGATCAGCACGCCGCCCGGCGCCAGGAGGTCGCGCAGGCGCGGCAGCAGGGGGCGGTGCAGGTAGTTAGTGACGACGATGCCGGTGAAGCGGCGGTGTCCGAAGGGCAGGGGCGCGCCTTCGAGATCCGCCTTGACGATCTCAAGCCCCGGCGTGCCGGCCAGATCGGCGAGCCCGCGCGTGTCCAGATCGGCCGCGACGACCCGCCGGCCGCGTTCCAGCAGCAGCCTCGTGTGTCGGCCGTTGCCGGCGGCGAGGTCGAGGACCGCGCCATCGGCCGGGATCAGGGCGGCGAAACGCGCCACCCAGGGGGATGGCGGCTGGCTGGGGACGGATGGTGGCGAAGCGGACATCGGCGGCGGGTACCAGCGGGCAGGGGCAGCGGGCAAGGGGGAGCGGGATCGCGCGAACTTGGCATTTGGTGTTTCGCGCCCATTTCTGATAGGTGACATGGCTCCGCCGGGACAGGAAATCCCTGGACGGAGAGGGCTCCAATCGGGAATGACCGTGATCTCGTTCACCATCCGATGCGCCGATGGCCATCGCTTCGAGGGCTGGTTCCGGGACAACGCCGCCTATGACGGCCAAGTGGCGGCGGGCGCGCTCGCCTGCCCGGTCTGCGGCTCGACGGCGGTGGAGAAGGCGCCGATGGCGCCGGCCATCGCCCGGCATCGCGGCCGTGCCGAGGCGTCGCCACCCCCGTCTCCGGCCGGCGAGGCGCCGGCCGCCCCGAATGGCGAGAAGTCCGTGCAGATGGGCCAGCGGTTGGCCCCGACCGACGCCCCCCAGGTGCCACCGGCCGCCCGGGAACGCCTGGTCGAGCTGATGACCGCCTGGCGCGCGGAGATGAAGCGAATCCGCGCCCATGTGGAGGAGAATGCCGACTATGTCGGCGACCGCTTCGCCGACGAGGCGCTGGCCATACACTATGGCGAGAAGGAGCGCCGCGACATCTACGGCGAGGCGACGGAGGCGGAGACCGAGCGGCTGAACGAGGAGGGCGTCAGCTTCGCCCGCATCCCCTGGCTGCCGAAGGACAACTGAGCGTCAACCGCCGGCGAGCCTGCCGGAACCGGCCAGACCCTCGCCGGCCACCAGCATCACCCCCCAGCCATCCGGGTCGTTCACCTGCACCGCGTGCCGCCGCCAGTAGGGATTGCGCGGCGCGACCGGATGGTGACCGAGGGCGGCGAGACCCGCTACCACCGCGTCGCGTCGCCCGGCATCGGGGAAATAGAGCACGAGCAGGCTCTCCGGATCGGGCGGCGGCGGTGGCGAGCCGTCCCTATGGTGCGTGAACTCCAGATGCCAGCCGCTGCCCGGCAGGCCCAGCATCACCCCGTCATAGCCGGCATGATCGGCGAAGCGGCCGATCTCGGTCAGGCCGATGGCGTCGCGCCAGAACCCGACCATCGCCTCGAGGCGGTCGGTCGGCCGGGCGACACGAACCTGGGCAACGCCCCGCAGCGCCGTAGCCCGCGGCGCCTCGCCCTGCGTCACCGCCGGGCCGCGGTCATGATGTAGTTGACAGCGAGGTCGCGGTGGTCGAGCGACCAGGTGCCGGCCAGCGGCGCGTAGACCATGCCGGTGACGTCGACGACGTCGAGGCCGGCGGCGCGGACATGGGCGCCGAGCTCGCTGGGCTTGAGGAACTTGCGCCAGTCATGGGTGCCGCGCGGCACCCAGCGCAGCAGGTATTCCGCGCCGATGATCGCCTTCGCCAGGCTCTGCGGCGTGCGGTTGAGCGTCGACAGGAAAACCAGCCCGCCGGGCCGCACCAGGCGACCGAGCGTCTCAAGGAAGAGGCCGACATCGGCGACGTGCTCGACGACCTCCAGCGCGGTCACGACGTCGAAATCGAGGCCCTCCTCGACGAGGGCTTCGGCCGGCAGGGCGCGATAGTCGATGGCCAGCCCGCGCTCCGCGGCGTGGGCGCGGGCGGCGCCGATCGCCTTATCGCTGGCGTCCACGCCGGTCACCCGGCCGCCAAGTCGGGCCAGCGGCTCGGCGAGCAGGCCGCCGCCGCAGCCGACGTCCAGCACGTCGAGATCCTGGAGAGGGCGGGGCGTGTCATGGTCGAGGCCGCGCCACCGCAGCACCTGATCACGGATATAGCCGAGCCGGACGGGGTTCATCCGGTGCAGTGGCCGGAACTGGCCGTCCGGCGCCCACCATTCCGCGGCGATCCGGTCGAACCGGTCGATCTCGCCGCGGTCGACGGTGGCGTCGCGGTCAGCAGGGGCCGCGGCTGTCCGGGCGTCCGTCGGTGGGGACTTTCGGGAGCCCGGCGGGGCCTCGGCGGTGCGGGTCCTGGCGCTCATGCGAATTGCGTTCCGTCGGTGCGGGCTTCGGTTGCAACGGGCGGTCACGGCGAGTATGGATACGCCGCTCCGCCCAAGCAATGGTCGCTGGACACCATGCCACAGCGTTCTTCGTGGCGGGATGCCGTTCGATTGCCACACCCCCCGTGGGGCCGTCCGCCCACCGGGGCCGCTTTTCGCCAGGATACCCGCGCCCGACCATGGCCCGCATCGTGCAGAAATTCGGCGGCACCTCGGTGGCCGACCTCGACCGCATCCGCAATGTCGCGCGCCGGGTCAAGGCCGAGGTCGACCAGGGCAACGAGGTGGCGGTGGTGGTCTCCGCCATGGCCGGCGTCACCAACCAGCTGGTCGAGTACTGCACCCGCATGTCGCCGGTGCACGACGCCCGCGAATACGACGCCGTGGTCGCCTCGGGCGAGCAGGTGACGGCGGGGCTGCTGGCCATCGCCCTGCACGAGCTCGGCATCGCCGCGCGCAGCTGGCTCGGCTGGCAGATCCCCATCCGCACGGACGACGCGCACGGCAAGGCGCGCATCGTCGGGATCGACGGGGGCGAGCTCGACCGCCGGCTGAAGACCGGCGAGGTGGCGGTGGTGGCCGGGTTCCAGGGCGTCACCGCGCGCAACCGCATCGCCACGCTCGGCCGCGGCGGCTCCGATACCTCGGCCGTCGCGCTGGCCGCCGCCCTCGGCGCCGAGCGCTGCGACATCTACACCGACGTCGACGGCGTCTACACGACCGACCCGCGCATCGTCCGCCAGGCCCGTAAGCTCGACCGCATCACCTATGAGGAGATGCTGGAGATGGCCTCGCTCGGCGCCAAGGTGCTGCAGACCCGCTCGGTCGAGATGGCGATGAAGCACGGCGTGCGCGTGCAGGTGCTGTCGAGTTTCGAGGACAAGCCCGGAACCCTTGTGGTCGACGAGGATGAGATCGTGGAACAGCAGATCGTCAGTGGAATCGCCTATAGCCGCGATGAGGCCAAGATCACCCTGATCAAGGTGCCGGACATGCCCGGCGTCGCGGCCGCCATCTTCGGGCCGCTGGCCGACGCCAACATCAATGTCGACATGATCGTGCAGAACGTGTCGGAAGACGGCAAGTCGACCGACCTCACCTTCACCGTCTCGCGCAGCGACCTGATGCGCGCGGTGGACGTGCTCAAGGGCAAGCAGGAGGAACTGCGCTACGCCTACCTGCTGCCCGACGAGAACGTCGTGAAGGTCTCGGTGATCGGGGTCGGCATGCGCAGCCATGCCGGCGTCGCCCAGACCATGTTCAACGCCCTGGCGGCCAACGGCATCAACATCCAGGTCATCTCCACCTCAGAGATCAAGATCAGCGTGCTGATCGCCGAGCAGTACACCGAGCTGGCGCTCAGGGCGCTGCATACCGCGTACGGGCTGGATGCTTGACCGGGCGGGCCTCCTACCCGCGAGGCGCCGCCGCTAACGGGACGCCGCGTCCCGGGAGCGGTCGCCGGTGAGCGCGCCCGCCTTCAGCGGCTCGCGGCGCCTGCTGGCGAGCCTGCGCGACGTCATGGCCGGCTCCGGCACGGCCCAGGCGCGGCTCGACAAGATCGTCCGCCTGATCGCCGCGGAGATGGTGGCGGAGGTCTGCTCCTGCTACGTGGCGCGGCCGGGCGAGGTGCTGGAACTGTTCGCCACCGTCGGCCTGAACCCCGAAGCCGTGCACCAGACCCGGCTGCGCGTCGGCGAGGGCCTGGTCGGCGAGGTCGCCGGCACCGCCAAGCCGATGGCGATCGCCAACGCCTCCACCCACCCGAAATTCGCCTACCGGCCGGAGACGGGGGAGGACCCCTACCGCTCCTTCCTCGGCGTGCCGCTGATGCGCGGCGGCAAGGTGCGCGGCGTGCTGGTGATCCAGAACCAGAAGAGCCGCGACTACGCCGAGGAGGAGGTCGAGACGCTGCTGACCATCGCCATGGTGGTGGCGGAGATGGTCGCCGGCGGCGATTTCGGCGGCCGCGAGGAGGTGGCGGCGTCGGAGGGCGGCGGCACGCTGCCCACGCGGCTGGCCGGCATCGCGCTCAATGCCGGGCTGGCCATCGGCCGCGCGGTGCTGCACCGGCCGCATCTGACGGTGCGCCAGATGGTGGCCGACGACCCCGAGGTGGAACTCGCCCGTTTTCGCGAGGCGGTGGCGCACATGCACTCCAGCCTCGACGACCTGGTGGCACTGACCCGCGACAGCGGTCTCGACGAGGAGCGCGACATCCTCGAGACCTACCGCATGTTCGCCGAGGACCGCGGCTGGCTGGCCCGCATCACCGAGGCGATCGGCACCGGGCTGTCGGCGGAGGCGGCGGTGCAGCGCGTGCGCAACGACATGCAGGCGAGGCTGGCGCGGGTCTCCGACCCCTATCTGCGCGAGCGGCTGGCCGATTTCGAGGACCTCGCCAACCGGCTGCTGGTCAATCTGGCCGGCAAGGCCTCGATCGCCGACAGCGGGACGCTGACCGACGATGTGGTGCTGGTCGCCCGCAATATCGGCCCGGCGGAACTGCTCGACTACGACCGGCGCCGGCTGCGCGCGGTGATCCTGGAGGAGGGCTCGACCACCAGCCACGTGGCGATCGTGGCCCGGGCGCTGGAGATCCCGGTGATCGGCCGCTGCGCCAGCGCGCTCGGCGTCATCGAACCGATGGACGAGGTGATCGTCGACGGTGACAACGGCCAGGCCTTCGTGCGGCCGTCGGAGGACGTGCTCGACATCTTCCAGCAGGCCATCGAGCTGCGCGTCCGGCAGCGCCGCAGCTTCGCCGGCATGGCCGACCTGCCGGCGGAGACCCGGGACGGCACGCGCATCAAGCTGCTGATGAACGCGGGCCTGCTGATCGACCTGGCGACGCTGGAGACCAGCGGGGCCGAGGGCGTCGGGCTCTACCGCACCGAGATCCAGTTCATGGTGCGCTCGACCTATCCCGACGTGGCGGCGCAGACCGAACTCTATGCCAGCGTGCTCGATCGCGCCGGCGAGCGGCCCGTGGTGTTCCGCACGCTCGATATCGGCGGCGACAAGACGCTGCCCTATTTCTTCGCGCCGGACGAGGACAATCCAGCACTCGGCTGGCGGGCGCTGCGCATGGGCCTCGACCGGCCAGCCATGCTCTCCAAGCAGCTGCGCGCCCTGGTGCGCGCCGCGGCCGGCCGCCGGCTGGAGATCATGTTTCCGATGGTCAGCGAGGTGGCGGAGATGGATGCCGCGCGGGCCCTGCTGTCGCGGGAATTGCGGCGGGCGGAACGCATGGGCGTGCCGCTGCCCGAGAGGGTGGCGGTCGGCGCCATGGTGGAGGTTCCGGCCCTGCTCTGGCAGCTCGACCCGCTGCTCGACCGGGTCGATTTCATCGCCGTCGGGTCGAATGACCTGCTGCAATACGTGTTCGCCGCCGATCGCGGCGATCCGCGCATCGCCCAGCGCTATGACACGTTGTCGCCAACCTTTCTTGCCATCCTCCGACAAATCCGCGAATCAGCGGATCGCAAGGGCAAGGCGATCAGTGTGTGTGGCGAAATGGCCAGCCGGCCACTCGAGGCGTTGGCGCTCATCGGACTCGGCTACCGCCGGCTCTCCGTGTCGGCCCCGGCGGTGGGCTCGATCAAGGCGATGGTGCGCTCGCTGGACGGCGGGGCGGTGGCCCGCTTCATGGCGCATGCGATCGTAAGTACAGGGCACTCGATCCGACCCGAATTGCGAGCATTCGCAAAGGATCACGGTGTCGAAATTTAGAATTTACCTTAAGGTTCGTGCTTTATCTGTTGACCACGAAAACGAAAACGAGAATGATGACTTACGTTGGTAGGTGTTCGGGGGGTGCCGTGGAACCGAGCCGGCCGACGGGAGTGGTTTTCGCGGTCGCCGGGCACGCCGGCGCCGCCGTTCCCGCCGTCCGGGAAGCCGATCGCACGACGCCTGTTGAGAGCCTGCCTGCGTTCTTGCCGACCGCTCCGGCGGCTGCCACGATGGCCGCCACGGTTCGGCTGAATGCCGAATGACGGACGATCACGCCACCATGGCCCAGACGAAACGGAAGATCTTCAGCGTCATCACGGAGGACGGGCCGATCATCGGCGCGGCCAACCAGCACCAGCGGCCGCTGACCGTCTCCGAGGAATTGCGCCAGGCGCGCGAGGATACCGGTCTCACCTTGCGCGAACTCTCCGAGGTGCTGCGCATCCGCTACATCTATCTCTCGGCGATCGAGCATGGCCGCTGGGAGGACCTGCCCGGACCGGTCTACGCCATCGGCTTCATCCGCACGGTCTCGCTCTATGTCGGGCTCGACGCCGACGAGATGGTGCGCCGCTTCAAGGCCGAGGTCGACGGCGTCGACCGGCGCGCCGACCTCAACTTCCCGGTTCCGGCGCCGGAATCGCGCATGCCCGGCGGCATCATGGTGCTGCTCGCCCTGATTCTCGCCGGCGCCGCCTATGGCGGTTGGTACGTCTTCTCCGCCGAACGCAGCGAGCAGATGGCGGTGATCGACGACAACTCCCTGCCGGACCGCTTCGCGGCGATCCTGCAGGAGGACGGGCCGCTGATCCGGCCGGCCTCGATCTCCGACCGGCGCTCGGCCGGGGCGGTGATGACGCCGGAGGAGCCGGTCGGTATTCTGGGCGCCGCGCCCGCCGCGACCACAGCCGGCACATCGGCCGCACCATCGGCAGGGTCGTCGCCGGCGACCGTGGCCGGCCCCACCGCCGCGCCGGCCCCGACGATCGTGTCCGGGTCGACCGGCATCTGGCCGGTGCGCGATGCCTCCGCCCTGGTGCCGGGCGGCTATCCCATCATTCCCGGACCGACCGCCGACCGACAGCCGGCGGGCTACATTCCGACGCTCGAACCGCCACCGGGCGCCGCCGCCGACACGGTGGATGGCGCGGCGGTCGACGACGCCGCGTCGTCGCTGCGCCCGCCGGAGCCCGAGCAGGTGGCCGCCGCCGCGGCGACGGGGGTCGAGATCCGCGCCACCGGGGACAGCTGGGTGCTGGTTCGCGACGCCAACGATAATATGATCATGACCGGCGTGATGCGCGACGGCGAGGTCTACCAGGTGCCCGACCAGCCGGGTCTCAGCCTGTGGACCGGCAATGCCGGCGGCCTCGACATCTACGTCAACGGCGAACTCGCCCCGTCGCTGGGCGACCAGGGCGAGGTGCTGCAGCGCGTCTCCCTCGACGGCGAGCGGCTGAGCAGCGGCACGGCCGTCGCCGAGTAGGCGGCGCCGGGGTTCCTCTCCCATCCGCCGGACCGCGGCTGTTATTCAGCGGCGGCGGCCGGGGCGTTCACGGTGATGGTCACCTGCGCCGGCTGCGCCCGCACGAAGACGTCCTGCCACGAACGGATCGCCTGCGCGCGCTCGATCATCGCGCGGACGGCAGCCGCCGGCGCCGGACTGGCGACTGTGACCGCGACCATGGACGCCAGGCGTCGGCGCGCTGGACTCGCCGCCCGCACCGCGTGGCATGTCCATCGAAAGTGTCCAGTCTCCCTCGCGATAGGTGCATGACAGACCGTCGCCGAGCTCGACCGAGGCCTGCCTGGTTCGTTGGGCCAGGGAGGATCCTGCGAGAGCTTGAGCGTCGCCCCGATAAGCCCGGTGCGCTCCCCGGCGGACGAATGCCAAGGTTTTCGCCGATTACCGGCCAGTCGTGCTAGGACTGCGCTCCGCCAGTGCAAATTAGAGAGGCCGTCGCATGTCGCTCCAGGACGCCTTCGCGGGCAGCTTCGCGCAAGTCTACGATAGCCACATGGTGCCACTCATCTTCGAGCGGCCTGCCCAGGTGATGGCTGATCGCATCGTCGACGCGGCGCCGCACGCGGTCCTGGAGACGGCCGCGGGAACAGGCGTGCTGACACGTATCCTGGCCAGTCGACTCGACACCGAGGTCTCGCTCTGGGTGACCGACGTGAATCCCGCCATGCTGGACGTCGCGCGCGAACGCCAGCCGCACGACCCCAGGATTGCCTGGGGCTACGATGACGCCGGCGCGCTGTCGCTGGAAGATGACAGCGTGGACGTGGTCTGCTGCCAGTTTGGCGTCATGTTTCTCGCCGACCGGGTCGCCGGCTATCGCGAAGCATTGCGTGTGTTGCGGCCGGGTGGCCGGTTGATCTTCAACATCTGGTCTCGCATCGCCGACAACGATCTCGCCCGAATTGCCGAGGACGCGGCCGCGAGCCTGTTTCCGGACGATCCGCCCCGCTTCCTGAGCCAGGGCCCCTACTGCTACCACGATCTCGACCAGGTGCGGGCGGAACTGAGGGAAGCCGGCTGGGAGGCGTTCGAGATCGAGACGCTGACGGAAACAGTGGAGGCACCGAGCGCGCCATTCGTCGCCGCCGCGTTCTGCCACGGCACACCGCTGAAGGCGGCAATCGTCGAGCGGGACGTGAGCCTGCTGGAAGACTTCGCGGCGCGGGTCGACGCAGACGTCGCGCAGTACTGCGGCAAGGCGCCGGCGCGGCACCAGATTGCCTACCACATGGTCACGGCGATTGCCTGACGGGGCGACCGCCGCCGCGCGCGGTCTTCCGCGCCCTTGCGCGGACGTGATCGAAAGCCACATTCACGCCGAGGGGCCGAGGCGTTAAGGTCGCACCTTGTCTTGTGCCTGGCCCCTTAACCGTCCGCGTCCAGACGCCGTTAGGATCCGACCATGAGCGTGCGCCCCTATAGGGACATCGACCGCCGGCAGAGCCGCCTGATCCATGTCGGGCCGGTGCCGGTCGGCGGCGGCTCGCCGATCACCGTGCAGTCGATGACCAACACGCCGACCGGCGACGTGGCCGCGACGGTGGCGCAGATCCGCCGGCTGGAGGACGCGGGGGCGGACATCGTGCGTGTCTCCTGCCCGGACGAGGAGTCCTCCGCCGCGCTGAAGGGCATCGTGCCCCAGGTCGGCGTGCCGATCGTCGCAGACATCCACTTCCACTACCGCCGCGCCATCGAGGCGGCGGAGAACGGTGCCGCCTGCCTGCGCATCAATCCGGGCAATATCGGCAGCGCCGCCCGGGTGCGGGAAGTGGTGCAGGCAGCCAAGGACCATGGCTGCTCCATCCGCATCGGCGTCAACGCCGGCTCGCTGGAGCGCCACCTGCTGGAGAAGTATGGCGAGCCCTGTCCCGAGGCGATGGTGGAAAGCGCGCTCGACCATGTCCGCATCCTCGAGGACCACGACTTCTTCGAGACCAAGATCAGCTGCAAGGCGTCGGACGTCTTCCTGGCGGTGGCCGCCTACCAGCAGCTGGCCGAGGCCTGCGACTATCCCCTGCATATCGGCATCACCGAGGCCGGCGGCATGCTGTCGGGCACGGTCAAGAGCTCGATCGGGCTCGGCATGCTGCTGTGGTCGGGGATCGGCGACACGCTGCGCGTCAGCCTCTCCGCCGATCCGGTGGAGGAGGTCCGCGTCGGTTACGAGATGCTGAAGTCGCTGGGTCTGCGGCGGCGCGGCGTCACGGTGATCTCCTGTCCCTCCTGCGCGCGCCAGCAGTTCGACGTGATCGAGACGGTGAAGGTGCTGGAGGAGCGGCTGGCCCACATCACCACGCCGATGACCGTCTCGGTGATCGGCTGCGTGGTGAACGGCCCGGGCGAGGCGCTGATGACCGATATCGGCTTCACCGGCGGCGGCAAGGGCACCCACCAGGTCTATGTCGCCGGGGTGCCGCACCACCGGCTGAAGGACCGGTCGATCGTCGACCATCTGGTCGAGATGGTCGAGGCCAAGGCGGCGGAGATCGAGGCGGCTGGAAGCGAGGCCGCCTGAGCGATCGCCGCCGCGACGCGCCGGACATGGCCAAGCCCCTCGCGATGTGCTAGAGCGCCGCCGAGCGGATGGCGCGGATGGGCCACATTGCCGAGGGCGTGGCCGGCGGCGCGCCGGTCCATCCAGATATTCCCGACTTGACGCGCCGCCGCCGCGCCGGCGCGAAGCCATGGTCCCGTGAGCCTCGAAGAGAACTACAACAAGGTGCTGAGCCGGGTGGCGGAGCTGCAGTCGCTGATGTCCGACGGCGATGTGGCGCCGGACGACTTCACCCGCTACGCCAAGGAATATGCCGAGCTCGAGCCGATCGCGACGGAGATCGCCGCGCTGAAAGCCGCGCGCGAGGAACTGGCCGATCTCGTGGCCCTGGAAGAGGGCGAGAGCGATCCGGAAATGCGCGCGCTGGCCCGTGCCGAGGCGGAGGAAATGCGAGACCGGCTGCCCGGGATGGAGCGCCGGGTGATGCTGGCGCTGCTGCCCAAGGACGAGGCGGACGAGAAGAACGCCATTCTGGAGGTGCGCGCCGGCACCGGCGGCGACGAGGCGGCGCTGTTCGCCGCCGACCTCTATGCCATGTACCAGCGCTACGCCCTGCTGCGCGGCTGGCGCTTCGAGACCATGGAAATCTCCGAGACGGAACTCGGCGGCGTGAAGGAGGCGGTGGCGACGATCACCGGCCGCAACGTCTTCCAGCGTCTGAAGTTCGAGAGCGGCGTGCATCGCGTGCAGCGCGTGCCGGAGACCGAGACCCAGGGCCGCATCCATACCTCCGCCGCCACCGTCGCCGTGCTGCCGGAGGCCGAGGAGGTCGACATCGCGATCGACGAGAAGGATCTGCGCATCGACGTGTTCCGGGCGTCCGGCGCCGGCGGCCAGCACGTCAACCGGACCGAGAGCGCGGTGCGCATCACCCACCTGCCGAGCGGCATCGTGGTCTCCCAGCAGGACGAGAAGTCGCAGCACAAGAACAAGGCCAAGGCGATGAAGATCCTGCGCGCCCGGCTCTACGAGCAGGAACGCCAGGAGCGCGAGAGCGCGCGGGCGGCCGACCGCAAGAGCCAGGTCGGCAGCGGCGACCGCTCCGAACGGATCCGCACCTACAACTTCCCGCAGGGCCGGGTCACCGATCACCGCATCAATTTGACCCTCTACAAGCTCGACCGGGTAATGGCCGGCGAGGCGCTCGACGAGGTCATCGACCCGCTGATCGCCGAGGACGAATCTGCCCGCCTGGCCGAGATCACGTGAACCGGGGGCAGAAGCTGCGCGACACGGTCGCCGCGGCGGTCCGGAAGCTGCGCGCGGCGGGGGTGGAGACGGCCGAGGGCGATGCCCGCCTGCTCGTGGCCCAGGCGCTCGGCCTCGACCGCGGCGGGCTCACCCTGGCGCGCGAACGACTGCTGACGGCGGCGGAGACGCGCGCCATCGACGCCCTGGTCGACCGCCGGGCGGCACGCGAGCCGGTGTCGCGCATCCTCGGCCGGCGCGAGTTCTGGAGCCTTTCCTTCGAGCTCGGTCCCGACACCCTCGACCCGCGGCCCGACAGCGAGACGCTGGTCGAGGCGGCGCTGGCCGCCTGCCCGCGGCGCGACGGAGCCTACCGCGTGCTCGACATCGGCACCGGCAGCGGCTGCCTCTTGATCGCCTTCCTGTCGGAGCGGTCGGCGGCGGTCGGCGTCGGCACCGACATCGCCGAAGGGGCGCTTGCGCTGGCCCGCCGCAATGCCCATGTGACCAGAGTCGGCGACCGGGCACGTTTCGTGCGTGCCCACTGGGCGGACGGTGTGGCGGGTGGTTTCGATCTCGTCATCGCCAACCCGCCCTATGTCGCGGAAACCCAGTGGCCTTCGCTGGAGCCGGAGGTGCGCGACCACGATCCGCCGCGCGCCCTGCTGGCGGGGAGGGACGGGCTCGACGCCTATCGCGCCATCGCCACCCGTCTCCCCGACCTGTTGAGGCCCGACGGCGTCGCGGTGATCGAGCTGGGGCAGGGGCAGGCCGATGCGGCCCGCACCCTGTTCAGCGCGGCGGGCATGGCGGTAGCTTCCGTTGTACGCGACCTTGCCGGGACCGAGCGGGCGCTGGTGCTGCGTCCCTTGCATGACAGCGGCGCGGCCAAGAAATCGGTTGGGAATCCGCGCCGTTTGCGCTAGGGTCCCCACATCCGCGGCGTGGCGGACTCGCCGACGACGCGACCTTGGGCAGGGGTCCTACGATTGGTAGCGCCTGGGTCGCCGAACGGCAGTGAACGCACTGCCACCCCGCGCTTGTAGCGGCTTCACCATCAGCACACCGTCCGGCACCGCAGCGATGTCGCCGGCTGGGGCGATGCGAGCCGGCCGGACCAAGCGATTTTGCGTTCGAGAGGGATTTCGACATTCCGGATGCACGGAATCCGACCCCCGGTAAGGGCGTCATCCGACACCAAGAGCGAGCAAGATGAGACCAGGTCAAAACAATCGGCGCGGCCGCAATCGCAACAACCGCCGCTCCAATCTGCCGAACCGCAACCAGACCTTCGACAGCAACGGCCCGGACGTGCGCGTGCGCGGCACGGCGCACCAGGTGCTGGAGAAGTACCAGGCCCTGGCGCGGGATGCGGCCTCGGCCGGCGATCCGGTGATGACCGAGAGCTATCTGCAGCACGCCGAGCACTATCAGCGCATCATCAACGAGGTCAACGAGGCCTACAACCGGTCCCAGCAGGACCAGGAACGCCCGCGCGACGACCGGCGCGGCCAGGGCGGCGGCCAGACCGACGGTCGTGACGACGGGCGAGATGACGGTAGCGAATACGGGCGCGACGACAGCGACGACGGCCGTGACGACGGTCGTGATGACGGGCGCGCCGGCCGCAACGACGAGGCCGATGGCGGCGAGGACGAGAACCAGCTGCCGAACTTCATCGCCGCGGACAGCGGGGACGAGGGGCAGAGCCGCCGGCGTGGGCGCAGCCGGGCCGAGGGCGGCCGCCGGCGCGGCGCCAAGAACCAGGGTGGCGACGACAACGTCTCGGCCTTCGACGCAGCCGACCCGCGCGACCAGGCGGCGAACGACCCGCTGGGCAGCGATCCGCGCAGCGAGGATCCGCGCGATACCGGCATCAGTGCGGTGGAAGGCGATGGGGAGAATGCCGCACCTCGCCGACCGCGCCGCCGCCGCAGCCGCGCCAATGACGACGCCCAGGCGGAGCAGGCGGCCGACTGAACCGGCCGCCATCTCGCCATCTGCCGGTGACCTGATGGCGATGCCTGACCGACATTGCGCCTGGATGATCCAGCGGCCTCGACCCAGTCCTGCTTTGTGCTAGCCTTCAGACTATCGGCGCGGCCTGAAACGGACGGCCGGGTCTGAACTCCAGCGCCGCGGGGAAGCATGGCCGACCAACTGTTGATCGCCTTCGTCTTCCTCGTCGCCGGTGTGGTTGCCGTGCCGATCGCGGCGCGCTTCGGGCTGGGATCGGTACTTGGTTATCTGATCGCCGGCGTGGCGATCAGCCCGATCCTGGCGCTGCTCCACGTCGATCTCCTCACCCTGCAGCACGTCGCCGAGTTCGGCGTCGTGATGATGCTGTTTCTCGTCGGCCTCGAGCTGGAGCCCCGCCTGCTGTGGCGCATGCGCCACCGGCTGCTTGGCCTCGGCGGATTGCAGGTGGCCGGCACGACCGCCGCCGTGATGGCGGTGGCGATCGTCCTCGGCCTCCCCTGGCAGAGCGCGCTGGCGGTCGGCCTGATCTTCGCCCTGTCCTCCACCGCCATCGTGCTGCAGACCCTGAACGAGAAGGGGTTGATGCGCAGCGACGGCGGCCAGGCCGGCTTCTCGGTGCTGCTGTTCCAGGACATCGCCGTCATCCCCATGCTGGCCTTCCTGCCGCTGCTGGCCCTGCCGGACCTGGTGGGCGGCGATGTCGTCGCCGGTGCTGCATCGGGGGACGGGCATGAAGGCGGCGACGCCGGCCATGGCGGGGGCATCAGCCTCGTCGACGGCCTGCCCGGCTGGCAGACGACGCTGATCACCATCGCCGCGGTCAGCCTGGTGATCGCGGCCGGCAACTACCTGACCACGCCACTCTTCCGGTTCATCGCCGTGGCCCGGCTGCGCGAGCTGTTCACCGCGACCGCGCTGCTGCTGGTCATCGCCATCGCGCTGCTGATGTCGCTGGTCGGGCTCTCCCCGGCGCTCGGCACCTTCATCGCCGGCGTGGTGCTGGCCAACAGCGAGTACCGGCACGAACTGGAATCGGACATCGATCCCTTCCGGGGACTGCTTCTGGGTCTGTTCTTCATGACCGTCGGGGCGGCGATCCCCTTCGATCTCCTGTTCGCCAATCTCGCCAGCATCCTGGCGCTGACCCTCGGGCTGATGGCGCTGAAGGCCGGCGTCCTGCTCGTGCTGGCCTGGGCGTTCAGGCTGCGCGGCGCGGATCGCTGGCTGTTCGCGCTGGGGCTGGCGCAGGCCGGAGAGTTCGGTTTCGTGCTGATCAGCTTCGCGCTGACCACCGACGTTCTGCCGGCCGACCTCGCCGCCAGGCTGTCCCTGATCGTCGCCCTGTCGATGCTGCTGACGCCGGCTCTGTTCATCGGCTATGAGCGGCTGATCGCGCCGCGCTTCGCGGTCTCGCAGGCGCGCGAGGCGGAACCAATCGACCACAAGGGGGTGGCGATCATCGCCGGGCACGGCCGCTTCGGCGGTATCGTCAACCGCATGATGCGCGCCGCCGGCTACACCTGCACCGTGGTCGACTACAGCGATGCCCAGCTGCGCATGCTGCGCTCCTTCGGCCTGCGCGCCTATTACGGCGATGCCACCAGGCCCGACCTGCTGCACGCTGCCGGCATCGAGGAGGCGAAGCTGTTCGTCGCCGCCATCGACGGCAAGGAGCAGCTGACCGAGCTGGTACGCTACGTGGTGAAGTCCCATCCGCATGTGCACGTGATCGCGCGGGCCGTCGATCGCGAGCATGTCTACGAGCTGTGGTCGGCGGGCTGTCGCGACATCATCCGCGAGACCTATGACAGCTCGCTGCGCGCCGGGCGGTCGGCGCTGGAGGCGATGGGCCTGTCGCGCGACCAGGCGCAGCGCTTCGCCGCCGAGTTCGAGCGCGTCGACCGCGCCTCGATGGTCGAACTCGCCGATCTCTACGATATCGACACGCCGATGCACCAGAACGCCGCCTATGTGGCGCGGGTGCGCGAGATGATGGAGGAATGGGAGGCGCAGCTGCGCGGGCAGGCGGCCATCGCGCAAGGCGGTGGCGACGCGCCGGAGCCGGATGGCGATGGCGGCGCCGGAGCGGCCGGGGACCGCTGAGCGCCGCGCTCAGACGAGCCGGATGGCCGCGCTTGTCTTGAGCGTGCCCGGCGCGGAGACGGTCGCCATGACGCCGCAGCACATATGGCCGAACCCGTCCTGCAGGATCTTCGGCACATTAAGGTCGCGCGCGGCCGTCGCCGGGTTCACCTGGGTGGCGGGGCAGCGCTCGATGCGCTCCTCGATGCGCAGGCGGACGTCGCCGATGGCGATCTCCTGGCCGATCCAGGCGAACTCCGCCCAGGGCTGCTCCGTCTCCACGATCAGGTTGCCACGGAAGCGGGCCGGGTCCACCGGCGCCCTGGCCACCCGCTCGATGTCGCGGCAGGTGGTGCGGTTGATGATCGACAGGAAGGGCTTTGGCCGGTCGGGAAAGCCGATCGCCGGACCCTCGACGATGCGGGCGACGCCGCGCGACTCCGTGGCCAGGAAGGCGGACAGGAATTGGTTGATCAGGTCGCGGCCGAGCGGCGTGGTGATCGTGCCCCGCGCCACCTGGCGGTTGCCGCGGCTGAGCGTGAGGACGCCGGTCTCGGCGTCGAAATCGCTGGTCAGCTGGGCCAGGCGCTCGTGGCGCATCAGCACGACGAACTGGCTTTTCGGCTGCCACTCGGGATCAAGCGGATCGAAGCGGCTGGCCTTGTGGGCGATGGCGAAGCGGCGGTCGCCGGCCAGCGCCCGGCCCACCTCCACGACCGCACTGTCGGCCCGGCGGCCGGTCATGCCCTTCACCGGATAGGTGACGATGTCGCGAAGCGTGCCGAGATCCATGACGCGGCATAGGAGGCAAGGCCCCGCGCCTTGTCAACGCCCGGACGTGGCGCGGCCTGGGTCCTTCTGCCGGGAGGGGCGGGTTAGGCGGCGTGGGACGCGGCATGATCGAGGTCAATTCGGGCATGCGCCGGCTTGGCAGGGAGCGGTTGAGCGCCCACATACAGGCCGATCCTCCCGGATCGCACAATCGTGGATCGAGAGCCGTCGCCGTGCCTCCATAGAGGGCGGCCGGACATAGCGGAGAGCAAGAAGAAAATGGATTTCGAGAAGTATACCGAGCGGTCGCGTGGCTTCGTGCAGGCCGCCCAGACCCTGGCCCTGCGCCAGGGCCACCAGCAGTTGCAGCCCGACCACCTGCTGAAGGTGCTGCTGGACGACGAGGAAGGGCTGGCGGCCAACCTGATCCGGCGGGCCGGCGGCGACCCGAAGCGCGCCCTGGAAGCGGTCGAGCTGGCCCTGGGCAAGCTGCCCAAGGTCGAGGGCGGGAACGCCCAGGTCTATCTGGGGCGCGAACTGGCCCAGGTCTTCGAGCAGGCCGAGCAGGTCGCCAAGAAGGCGGGTGATTCCTTCGTCTCCGCCGAGCGGCTGCTGCTGGCGCTGGCCATGGCCAAGGGCACTGCGGCGGAGAAGGCGCTGGGCGAGGCCGGGGTCAATGCCCAGGCGCTCAACGGCGCCATCAACGAGCTGCGAAAGGGCCGCACCGCTGATACCGCCAGCGCCGAGCAGGGCTATGACGCGCTGAAGAAGTATGCGCGCGACCTGACCGAGGCGGCGCGCGAGGGCAAGCTGGACCCGGTGATCGGCCGTGACGAGGAGATCCGGCGCACCATGCAGGTGCTGTCCCGGCGCACCAAGAACAATCCCGTGCTGATCGGCGAGCCCGGCGTCGGCAAGACCGCCATTGCCGAGGGCATGGCGCTCCGCATCGTCAAGGGCGACGTGCCGGAGAGCCTGAAGAACAAGCGACTGCTGGCGCTCGACATGGGCGCGCTGATCGCCGGCGCGAAATATCGCGGCGAGTTCGAGGAGCGGCTGAAGGCCGTGCTGTCGGAGATCTCCGCCGCCGCCGGCGAGGTGGTGCTGTTCATCGACGAGATGCACACGCTGGTCGGGGCCGGCAAGGCGGACGGCGCCATGGATGCCTCCAACATGCTGAAGCCGGCGCTGGCGCGCGGCGAGCTGCACTGCATCGGCGCCACCACGCTGGACGAGTACCGCAAGCATGTGGAGAAGGATCCCGCACTGGCCCGGCGCTTCCAGCCGGTCTTCGTGGACGAGCCGTCGGTGGAGGAGACGATCTCCATCCTGCGCGGGCTGAAGGAGAAGTACGAGCTGCACCACGGTGTCCGGATCATGGATTCGGCCATCGTCTCGGCCGCGACCCTCTCCAACCGCTACATCACCGACCGCTTCCTGCCCGACAAGGCCATCGACCTGGTGGACGAGGCGGCGAGCCGGCTGCGCATGGAGGTGGATTCAAAGCCCGAGGAGGTCGACGAGATCGACCGCCGGGTGATCCAGCTGAAGATCGAGCGCGAGGCGCTTAAGAAGGAGAGCGACCAGGCCTCCAAGGACCGGCTGGAGAAGCTGGAGCGCGAGCTGGCCGATCTCGAGCAGCGCTCGGCCGAGTTGACCGCCGCCTGGGAGGCGGAGAAGGAGAAGCTGTCGGCCGGCCAGAAGCTGAAGGAGAGGCTGGAGCAGGCGCGCCACGAACTGGAGGACGCCCAGCGCAAGGGCGACTGGACCCGGGCCGGCGAGCTCGCTTACCAGGCGATCCCGGAGCTGGAGGCGAAGCTGAAGGAGGCCGAGCAGGCTTCCGCCACCGCGATGGTCAAGGAGGAAGTGGCACCGGAGGATATCGCCGCCGTCGTCTCCCGCTGGACCGGCATTCCCGTCGACAAGATGATGGAAGGCGAGCGCGAGAAGCTGCTGCGCATGGAGGAGGGCTTGCACCGGCGGGTCGTCGGCCAGGACGAGGCCGTGCGCGCCGTCTCCCAGGCGGTGCGCCGGGCGCGCGCCGGCCTACAGGACCCCAACCGGCCGATCGGCTCGTTCATGTTCCTCGGCCCCACCGGCGTGGGCAAGACGGAGCTGACCAAGGCGCTGGCCGCCTTCCTGTTCGACGACGAGACGGCGATGGTGCGCATCGACATGTCGGAATACATGGAGAAGCACGCCGTGGCCCGGCTGATCGGCGCGCCGCCCGGCTATGTCGGCTATGAGGAGGGCGGGGCGTTGACCGAGGCGGTGCGCCGCCGGCCCTACCAGGTGATCCTTTTCGACGAGGTGGAGAAGGCTCATCCGGACGTTTTCAACGTGCTCTTGCAGGTGCTCGACGACGGCAGGCTGACCGACGGGCAGGGCCGCACGGTCGACTTCCGCAACACGCTGATCGTGATGACCTCGAACCTGGGGTCGGAACACCTAGCGGCGGCCGAAATCTCCGGCGATTTCGTCGCCAAGGAGAAGGTGATGATGGCGGTGCGGTCGCACTTCCGGCCGGAGTTCGTAAACCGGCTCGACGAGATCATCGTCTTCGACAAGCTGAGCCGCGAGAACATGTCGGCGATCGTCGACATCCAGCTGGGCCATCTGGAGCGCCTGCTGGCCGACCGGCAGATCACCCTGGCGCTGGACGCCAAGGCCAAGGACTGGCTCGGCGACCAGGGCTACGACACGGTCTACGGTGCCCGGCCGCTGAAGCGGGTGATCCAGAAGCACCTGCAGAACCCGCTGGCCACGCTGATCCTGGAGGGCCGCATCGCCGATGGCGACACGGTCCAGGTCAGCGCCGACGGCGACGGTCTGGTGATCGGCGGCGAGAAGGCTGACCGCGTCGCCGCCTGAGGCGGTCGGCGGTGCTGCGCCCGGCGCCCGCCAATCCCGCAGCCGATATAAGTGAAAACGCCCCGGAAGAGCGGTCTTCCGGGGCGTTTCGTCATTCGCGGTCGGCTGTCCTCAGGGAGGACAGAGCGGTGGCGCGCCGACCGGGGCACCGTTCACCGACAGGTCGCCGGTGATGTTCGGCGCGGTGTCGAGGCAGGTGTCCTGGACGTTCGAGGTCACCGTGGCATTGCTGCCCGGCTCGAACTCGTAGGTCACGGCACCACCGCCGCGGAAGCGCAGGCCGAAATCGACACCGCTGATCGCGATGTTGGTCATGCTGATCGTGGTGGTGCCGGCGCCGCTGGCGTTGAAGACAATGCCGTTGGAGGAATTCGCCCCCTGATTGGCGATCGTCAGGTTGGCGAGCGTGATGTCGTCGCCGCTGGTGATGCGCACGCCGCCGAACTCCGCCATGTTGGCGGCGTTCTCGAAGTTGGTGATCGTGCCGTTGGTGACGGAAACGTTTGTGGAGTTGAAGAGGTTCACACCGGACAGGCCGACATTGTCGACCGTGAAGTTCGTGATCGAGACCATGTCGCTGCTCTCGATGTTGAAGCCGTTGAACCCGCTGACGTCGACGATGGTGACTCCGTCGAAATTCACGCCGCTGGCCTGCTTGACGCGCACACCGTCCTTCGCGGCGTCGCTGATCGTGACCCCGGAGACGGTGATATCGGTGGCCGCGCCGAAGCCGTTGATGGCGATGCCGCCGACGACTTCCTCGGTGGTGTTGATCGACACGTTGGAGATCGTGCCGTTCAGGATGTCGATGCCGGAGGAGGCGCCGATGATGTTGATGCCGGTCCGGCCGATATCGGAGATGGCGAAGCCCTGGACGGTGATGCCCATCGAGTCCTGGATGTCGATGCCGTCGCCGAAGACGCCGGTACCCTGCCCGATGCCGGTGATCGTCACGTTCGAGATGGTGCCGGTGTCCGAGCCGAAGATGCCGATGCCGATGGAGGCCTTGGTGGTGTAGATGCCGGCATTGCCACCGATTGTCTTGTCGTCGTCGCCATTCGAGATGGTGACGTTGGCGATGGTGATGCCGCTCGTGCTCTCGGCGATGAGGATGCCGGTACGCTCGAAATTGCTGATCGTCGAGTTGACGATGGTGATGCCGCTGGCCCCGCGGACGTCGATGGCGTCGCCCTCGCGGTCGCCGCCGACTGCGTTCGCCGCGCCGTCATAGACATAGCCGTCGATCAGGATGTTGCTGCCACCCTCGATGAAGATGCCGTCGGCGACGCCACGCTGGTCGAAGGCGATTGCGGCCTGGTTGATGGTCGCCTGGGCATCGCTGAAGGCGATGTCACGCAGCACCAGGTCGCTGGCGTTCTTGGCGTGCACGCCATTGAAGCCGCCGGTGAAACTGACGCCCTGGACGGTGACGCCGTTGCCGGTGATGTCGAGCACGCTGGTCTGGTTGGCGTGCACGTTGACCGGGTCGAGCACCTGGACAGTCGGCCGGGTGCCGGGGGCGGTGTAGTCGAAGGTGAATTCCGGCGTGCTGAGGGTCGCCGAGGCCCCGCCGCCCAGCGCGAAGACGCCGTCACCGGTGATGGTGTAGGAGATGTCGGAGGTGATCGTGCCGTTCTGGCTGAGCATCACGATCAGCGTGTTGGGATCGCCGGTAAAGGTGTTGAAGTCGGCGTCGTTGGCCGCGTTCTCCGGCGAGGATCCGGACATGTCGCCGCTGCCGCCCTCGTCGACGAAGATCAGCTTGCTGATCGGCGTGCCGTCGGCGAAGCGGGCCTCCAGCGATTCGCTGGCCCCGCCGACACGGGTCTGCGTGGTCATGGTGTCGCGCGGCGCGATGTCGAGCATGCGGCGGCTGAGGCCCGTGGGCGGGCCCATCTCGTCATCGCCGCCATAGATCGCCTGCAGCGGTACCTGCAGGGTGACCAGGCCCCGCACGTCGTCGTCGCGCACGTCGTCCCAGCGGCCCTCGACCATCACCTCCATGCGCGAGCCGGGGGTGAGCCAGTCCGGGTCGTAGACGCGGTACTCGATGCGGCCCTGCGGACCCGACAGGCTCTGCTCGTAGTCGGGGTGGCTGAAATAGAAGCCGCCGACGAAGGCGCGGATCTCCTGATGCCCCTCGTCCCACGACCACAGCCGCCGGCCGATCTCGCCGTCGAGGCCGTACATCGGCGCCTCCAGGCCGGGCAGCACGCGCGGCGTGGCGTTGATGTTCACCAGCTGCGAGAGGCTCGGCACGTAGTCCTCGTCGTCGCCGGAGAAGGGGATGTAGCCGCGCAGGCGGGCGTCCCACTCCTCGGTCATCACCTCGCTCTCGATGACGAAGCGTTCGAAGGTGTTCTGGAACTGCGAGTTGTGCAGCTGGTAGTGGCCGCCGACGCCGACGATGAAGGTGCCGTCGACGATCTCGCGGTAGGCGACGCCGATCTCCGCCGTGGCGTCGTCGTTGCGCGCCTGGCCGCGGATGTCGACATAGACCATCTGCGATTCGTTCTGCCAGACCGGCAGGAAGATCGACCCGTTCAGGTCGACATCGACATTCTCCCGACCGAACTCTGTCGCGCCGACGGAGCCGCGCGCATAGGGCTCCCAGCCGTCGGCGAGCGCGACGCCCGGTCCGAGCGCCAGCGCGGTGGTGGCGAGAAGCGCGATGCGCCGCGCGGAAATGGTCAGCGGATGCGTCTGGGAAGAATGTGCCATGCCTATACCCTGTCGGTTGCGAGTCCCCCATCTGCCCGCGCCAGGCCGCTCGCGAACCGGTGTCAGGCAGGCTCAGGAGCCTCGAATAATACATACGAAAAAAAGAATACAATGGTTAATGCCATCACGCGCCAGGCGAGTCGGTAAAATTTCCGAGTAGTTATTTTTATCAATATTTTATCCTGATTCTCTCCAGCGGATTCTCGCGGGACGGCATTAACCAAATGACATGTCGGCAAGATTCGCCGCCGCGTAGGCGCAAGGGCGATCACGGACAGGAGAAGGGGTTCGGGCCGTCCTCGTTGAACAGGATGGGGCCGGCGATGCCACCTCCCAGGCAGGTCGAGACATGGCCGCTGGCGGTGTTGCCGGCACCGCTGCCGCTGTCGGTGAAGGCGAGGCTGCCGGCCTCGCGCACGATCACCGCGGTGGCGCCGGTAATGGCCGCGTCGCGCACGGTGATGGCGCTATTGGCACCACCCTGGCCGCGGATCGCCGCGCTCATGTGCCCGGTCGTGCCCTGGCCGTCGTCGTTCGAGACGGTCAGACCGTCGAAGGTGATGCCCGTCGATCCCGCCACGCCGCTGGCGGCCACGTGGCGGAAGCGAATCGCCGCCGCCGCCAGGTCCCAGCCCCCGGCATTGCCGTCCGCCACGGCGAGGATGGTGGTGTCGGTGAAGGTGATATCGGCATAGTCGATGATGCGGATGCCGTCCTCGCGGTCGGTGCGGTCCACGGTCAGGGCGTTGACCGTGTTGGTGCCGACGTCGCCATCGACCGTGCGCCACAGCAACAGGCCGATCAGGTGGGCGTTCTCGATCTCCACAGTATCGATGTGGAAGCCGGCCACGTCGACGAGGCGGATGCCGGTGCGGTCGGCGTCGTCGATGACACTGTCGGTGATGCTGACCGCGCTCGAGCGCCGGATGTCGATACCGTCGCCGGTGTCGAAACTGCCGGTTTCCTCGCTAAAGACGAGCCGGTCGATCCAGATGTCGCTGCTGTCGGTGATGTGGATGCCGTCGCCATGCGCCCCGGCGTCGCCGGCACCGCCGGCGTCGCCCGTCGGCTCGCGAATCGCCAGATCGATCAGCCGCACCGTGGTCACGCCGTTGCCGGTGACCGCGTTGTTGCCGCCGGTAAAGTCGAGGCCGATCAGGATGGTCTGGTCTGCCAGCGCGACGTGGTCGGGTTGCAGGCTGTCGACGCCCGGCGCCACGGCGCCGAAACTGATCTCCGGCCGGCCGCCGGGTGCCTGGAAGGTGAACAGGTCGAGACCGTCGAAGAGGTCGATGGCGCTGCCACCGCCCAGCAGCGCCTGGCCCGCGGCGAGGCCGATGGTGGTGGCCGGCGTGATGGTGCCGCCGCTGTCGAGGACGACGATCAGCGCGCCGTCGGGCAGCAGGGTTCCGGCGTTGATGTCGTCATAGGCTGCCGCCTGGTCCGGCGTGGCGCCGTTCCCGCCGCCGCCCTGGGCGACATAGTGGACGCAGGTCACTTCACGCCCGGTCAGGTCGTAGGTGATGCCGGTCGGGTCGCCGGCATAGTCCGCGCAGGCGGGGATGCCGAGATCGGCGGGGTCGCCGATGTCGATACCGCTGCCGCCCGTGCCGTCGGCATGGATGACCCAGACATGGCGCTCGCCAACCGCCGGTCCGCGATCGCGCTGGGCGATGTCGAGGAAGCGCCGGTCGCGAGCGCCGAGCGGCACGCCGGGCGCCGGGCCGGTGTCCTGGAAGGGCAGGCGCAGGCGCAGGAAGCCGGCGACACCCACGGCATCGTCGGCCGCGCGCCAGTCGAGCTCCAGCTCCGCATGCAGGCGCGAGCCCGCCGGCAATCCGGCGAGGTCGTAGTGCCGGAACTCCAGCCGGGCGAAGGCGCCCGAGCGTTCCTCGAAGCCGTCCCGCCAGGCCTGGTAGCCGCCGCCGAACAGGCGCAACTCGCGGGACTGGTCGTCGCTGGTGGCGAGGCGCAGGCCGATCTCGCCCTCGATCCCGTGATAGGCGGCATGCTCGCGGTAGAGATCGGCATGGCCGTCCGCGATGCCGAGGCGTCGTTCCAGGACGCGGTCGACATCACTCAGGCCCCAATAGCCGGTGAGGCGGGCGTCCCAGGCCGGCCCCATGGCCTCAACCAGCAGGCCAGCCCGGGCGTGCCAGCCGGCCCCCTCCAGGTCGTGGGCGTCGAGGAAGGCGGCGCCGCCGAGGATCCAGGTCTCGTCGATGAGACCGCGAACGCCGAGTCCGAGCCCATAGGTCGCCGCCTCCGGTCCGCCCCGCAGGCGGGCATCGAGATAGGTGAGCGTGCCGCCCTCAGCCGAGAGCGGCAGGAAGACGCCGCCAGCGCCCGACCAGCCGTCACCGTCCGCACCGATCTGTCCCCAGGCGAAACCCTGCAGGCCGTCGGTGGGATCGGCTCGGCCGGGGACGGCGGTGATGGCGAGCAGCAGGCCCGCGAGCAGCGCGCTGCTCCGGGCTTTGCCGCGACGGAACGGACAATCGGTGCGGTCTGGCAAGGGGCTGGCCGGGACAGGTACGAAGGTATGCTTTCCTTAGGCGAGGGGCGGACTCCGGGCAATTCACGTTCCGCTCAGCGCGTCGTGAAGGGCTGCACGCGAATAACCGATCCGTTTCAGGAGGTTGACGCGTCCGTCGGCCGGCGCAGCCGGGCCGGACTTATGCAAAATGCGCGGCGCGATGCCGGCGAAGATTGCGTGCGTTCCGGAGACGCCCTGACGGTACGATCCTCGTCGCCAACAGGCGGAGTGAGGTCTCCATGCTGCGCACAGTCCTCTTTGTCACCGCTGCCGCCATGTCCGCCCTGCCGCCGCTATCGGCCGGTGCCCAGGCGCCGCCCGGATCGGGGGGAGGCGCGTCCTGCGCCTGCGTTTGCGAGGCTGTGGGCGGAGATGTGAACTTCAACGACTACGCGCCGGTGAACGGCAGTTGCACGGCCCTGCTCAACCGCACCTGCAATGTCCAGAACCCGGTGACACAGCTCATCCGAAGCGGCCGGATCCTGTTCTGCGATCTCGAGCAGGCCTCCTCGGCCGAAGGCCAGCGCGCGGACACCGCCGATCCGAGCCCGCCGGGGGGCGGGGTCGTCCTGCCGGGCGGTCCGGTCTTCAACAACCAGGTTCTGAGCACGGTGCCGTCGACCGGCACCGCGCCGCAGGGCAATATCGGACAACCCTTCCAGGTGGTGCCGCTGCCTGGTGTCGTGGCGCCCAGGCCGTGACCGGGCGCGCGGAGGACCGTTCAGGCCGCAGGGTCCTGGCCGTCACCCTGGCGGCGGCTGTCATGTCTCTTGCCAGCGCCGCCACGGCGCAGGTGCCCAACAGTCCGACCTCGACCGGGCGCTGCTACTGTCTCTGCAATTCCGGCACCAACATGGGAGCCGGAACCTATTCACCGGTCGGCGGTGCCTGTGGCGGGCTCAACGGCTACACCTGCAATTTCGAGGACGAAGCGGGGCTGATCCGCTCGGGCCGACTGGAGCGCTGCGACTGGGAGTATGACGAGCAGGCTGGCGGTGCCGCCCCGCTCGCCACCGATATCGGCACCACGACCACGCCGCTGCCGGGCGGCCAGGGCCTCGGCGCCACGCCGATGCCGGGGATGCTGCAGGGCGCGCCGGGCGGGGTGGTGCAGCCGATCGTCCCGCTGCTGCCGCCGCTGGGGCCGCTGGGGCCACGGCGATAGGAACCTGGCGTTCGGACCGCCGCGCTAACTGATTTATAATAGACAGGATTCACACGGCTTAATGGAGCCGAGGCCGGCTGCGCTAAGCCGTGATCCTGTCTAGACGTTGAAGCGGAAGTGGAAGATGTCGCCGTCGCGGACGACGTAGTCCTTGCCTTCCTGGCGCATCTTGCCGGCTTCCTTGGCGCCGGCCTCGCCGCCGAGCGCGACGTAGCTGTCGTAGTCGATGGTCTCTGCCCGGATGAAGCCGCGCTGGAAGTCGGTGTGGATGGCGCCGGCGGCCTCCGGCGCGGTGCCGCCCTCTTCCAGCGTCCAGGCATGCGCCTCCTTGGGACCGACGGTGAAGAAGGTGATCAGGCCGAGCAGGCGGAAGCCGGCGCGGATCACCTTGTTGAGGCCGGGCTCCGCGAGGCCGAGGCTCTCCAGGAACTCCTGCTTCTCCGCCGGGTCGGCGATCTGCGCGAGTTCGGCCTCGATGGCGGCGGAGATCACCACGGATTCAGCCCCCTCGGCCCGGGCCATCGCGGCCACGGCCTCGGCATGGGCGTTGCCGGTCGCGGCTTCCTCCTCGGCGACGTTGCAGACATAGAGCACCGGCTTGGCGGTGAGCAGCTGCAGCTCGCGGAAGATGCGGGCGTCTTCCCTGGCGGGCGTGAAGCCGCGCGCCGGCTCGCCCGCCTCCAGCCTGGCCAGCACGGCGCGCATGACGCCCAGCTGGGCGGCTGCTTCCTTGTCGGCGCCGCGCGCCTTCTTCTCGGTGTTGGCGATGCGCCGCTCCAGGCTCTCCATGTCGGCGATCATCAGCTCGGTGTTGACCGTCTCGGCGTCGCGCACCGGATCGACCGAGCCGTCGACATGGGTCACCTCGCCCTCGAAGCAGCGCAGCACGTGCAGAATGGCGTCGACCTCGCGGATGTTGGCGAGGAACTGATTGCCCAGGCCCTCGCCCTTGGAGGCGCCGCGCACCAGGCCGGCGATGTCGACGAATTCGAGCTGGGTCGGGATCACCTTGGCGGACTTGGCAATCCGGGCCAGCTTCTCAAGCCGTTCGTCGGGCACGCCGACGCGGCCGACATTCGGCTCGATGGTGCAGAACGGGTAGTTCGCCGCCTCCGCCGCCTGGGTGGAGGTGAGCGCGTTGAACAGCGTGCTCTTGCCGACATTCGGCAGGCCGACGATGCCGCAGTTGAAACCCATGACCTTCGATCCGTCTTCGGGGAAACCCGGTTGTCCGATGGCGGCCGCGCCGGGAGACCCCCGTGCGGCCGTTCTTCTGTTATTCGCCCGTCAGTTATTCGCCCACCCGGGACATGTCCAGCGCCACCCGGCTCATGAACTTGTCGGGCGCGTCCAGCGCCAGCATCGGTGCGGAGTCCGCCACCGCCTCGATCAGCGGATCGAGCCAGGCCTCGTCGGCCTTCGCGAAGTCGGACAGCACGTAGCCATGCACCCGGGCCTTGTCGCCGGGATGGCCGATGCCGAGCCGGACCCGCCAATAGTCGGGACCGATATGCCGGTCGATCGAGCGGATGCCGTTGTGGCCGCCGGCGCCGCCGCCCTGCTTCACCCGCACCTTGCCGGGCGCCAGGTCGAGCTCGTCGTAGAAGACGACGACCCTGTCGACGGGGATCTTGAAGAAGCGCACCGCCTCGCCGACCGAGCGGCCGCTCTCGTTCATGAAGGTCTGCGGCTTCAGCGCCAGCACCTTCTCGCCGCCCAGCGTGCCCTCGGCGATCAGCCCCTGGAACTTCTGGCGCCAGGGCTGGAAGCGGAACAGCTCGACGATCTCGTCGAGCGCGATCCAGCCGATATTGTGCCGGTTGTAGGCATAGCGTGGGCCGGGATTGCCCAGGCCGACGAACAGATGCATGACACCCCAGCCCTCAGGCACGAACGGGGCGGTCGATGCCGCCCCGTCCGAAATGCTCGCGCGCGGAAAGGCGCGGGGAGGTTCAGTCCTCGCTCTCCTCGGACTCGCCTTCCTCTTCCTCGCCTTCCTCGGCCTCTTCCTCTTCGGCTTCCTCGGCCTCGGCCTCCTCGGCGGCTTCGGCCTTCACCGCCGACGGCGCGGCGATGGTGGCTACGGTGAAGTCACGATCGGTGATCGTCGGCTTCACGCCGTCGGGCAGGGTGATCTGGCTGATGTGGATCGAGTCGCCGAGCTCGGTGCCGGCGAGGTCGATCTCGATATGCTCGGGAATGCTGCCGGCGCGGCTGTTCACCTCGATGGTGTAGCGCACCACGTTCAGCACGCCGCCCGCCGTCAGGCCCGGCGACTCCTCCTCGTTGAGGAAGCGCACCGGTACATCGACGGTGACCACGGTGCGGTCGCTGACGCGCAGGAAGTCGACATGCAGCGGCTGGTCGGAGACCGGGTCCATGTGCAGGTCGCGGGCGATCACGTGGTGGCTGTCCTTGCCCACCTTAACGTCGTAGGTGTGGGTGAAGAACCCGGGCGCGTGGATCAGTCGGTTCAGTTCGCGCTTCGACACGGCGATCGAGACCGGCGGCTTCTTGTCGCCATAGATGACAGCGGGAACCTTGTCTTCACGACGCAGTGCCCGGGCTGCCCCCTTGCCGGCCCGTTCGCGCGCCTCGGCTGCGAGCTCTTGCGTGCTCATGAGGCTGCTCCTTGGGTATCAGTCCTGTGTGCGCCCGTCCGCCTCCAGGGGTGCCGACGGGCCGTCCGGCCGGCAAGCCGCCGCCCGGAAGGCGCTGCGTATAGCAGCGGCACCGGCCGCCGTCCAGTGTCCGGGCGCCGCGCCCGGCGGAGGGCTGCCCTGCTTCAGTTGAACAGGCTGGAGACCGAGCGTTCCTCGGAGATCCGGCGCATCGCCTCGCCCATCAGCGGGGCGATGGTGAGCTGGCGCAGATTGCTGGAGACGCGCACCGCCTCGGTGGCGAGGATGCTGTCGGTGGTCACCAGTTCGGCCAGCGGCGAGGCGGAGACGCGGCTGACCGCGCCGCCGGAGAGCACGCCGTGGGTGACATAGGCCTTGACCTCCTTGGCTCCGGCCTCGGCCAGCGCCTCGGCGGCGTTGCACAGGGTGCCGGCGCTGTCGACGATGTCGTCGACCAGCACGCAGCGGCGGCCGGCGACGTCGCCGATGATGTTCATCACCTCCGAGACGCCGGCGCGTTCGCGCCGCTTGTCGATGATGGCGAGGTCGGCGTCGACCCGGCGGGCGATGTTGCGGGCGCGCAGCACGCCGCCGACATCGGGCGAGACGATGGTGAGGTCGCTGTTCGCCCAGTCGCGGTCCTCGAGGTCCCGGGTGAAGACCGGCGCGGCGATCAGGTTGTCGACCGGGATGTCGAAGAAGCCCTGGATCTGACCGGCATGCAGGTCGAGGGTGAGGACCCGGTCGGCCCCGGCCTCGGTGATCAGGTTGGCAACCAGCTTGGCGGAGATCGGCGCCCGGGGGCTGGTCTTGCGGTCCTGGCGGGCGTAGCCGAAATAGGGGATGACCGCGGTGATGCGCCGGGCCGACCCGCGCCGCAGCGCGTCGATCGTGACCAGCAGCTCCATCAGGTTGTCGTTCGCCGGATAGCTCGTCGACTGGATGACGAAGACGTCCTCGCCGCGCACGTTCTCCAGGATCTCGACGAATACCTCCATGTCGGCGAAGCGCCGGATCGAAGCCTTGCAGAGGGGAACCTGAAGATAAGCGGAGATCGCCTCGCTGAGCGGGCGGTTGGAGTTCCCGGCAATGATCTTCATGTATGAGGGCCTCGGAAGGATGCGCAAGCCAGCGGGCGGCGTTTTGTATCAACCGCTTTCGGGCATAGCAACCGAGCGATCACGAAAGCGTCACAATCTCGGCCTGACCCCTCAGATCAGTACGCAGGAGACCATCAGGCCGAGCATCGAAAAGGCGAGGAGCATGATGAGATAGGGCATTCGCCGTCACCTTCCGCCGTCGGTCACTGGCGCAGGAGGATGGCCGAAAGCACGCGGCCATAGTCCGGCTCTCCCCGATGCACGCTGCGTCGATATGAGAAGAAGCGCTCCTCGTCGGCATAGGTGTCGTGCGCGGTGTCCTGGATGGCCTGCACCCCGGCCGCCTTCAGCCGCCGGATCACGAAGCCCGGCAGGTCGAACTGGTGGTGGCCGTCGCGGGCGCTGCCGACGAAGAGGTCGGCGGTACCGGGATCGCTCTCTACGAAGCGGCGCTGGAATTCCGGCCCGACCTCGTAGGAGTGCTGGCGGATCGCCGGGCCGATCGCCGATTCGATGCGCGCCGGATCGGCGCCGAGCGCCGTCATCGCCGCCACGGTCGCCTCGACGATGCCCTTCAAGGCGCCACCCCAGCCGGCGTGCAGGGCGCCGATCACGCCGGCCGCGCGGTCGGCCAGCAGCACCGGCACGCAGTCGGCCGTCAGGATCCCGAGCATCAGCCCCGGGGTCCGCGTCACCAGCCCGTCGGCGCGGGGCGGCGTGCCGGCGTAGGGCCGGTCGACCGTCACCGCCTCGGCGCTGTGCACCTGGTGGCAGGTCAGAAGGGTCGGCGCGTTGGGGTCGAGGTCGGCGCGGCAGCGGCGGCGGTTCTCGCGCACCGCCTGGGCGTCGTCGTCGGAGCCGAGGCCGACATTGCGCGAGGCGTAGATCCCCTGGCTGACGCCGCCCTGGCGGGTGAAGAAGCCGTGCGCGATGGTGTCGCCGGCGGTCGGCTGGCGGGCGCTGAGGATTTCCGCGGTGAGGAAGCTCACGGCCTGTCTGCTCCGTCTGTCGGCGCCGGTTCGGCGAGGCTCGGGTGGACGATGCCCAGGACCTTGAAGAGGTGCCCCATGCCGCTCGGCTGGCGGTCGGTCAGGCGATCGCGCGCCGCCTCGATGGCCGCCCGCTCCCCGGGATTGGCGGCGATCAGTGTCTGGGCGCGTTGCGGCAAACCGATGGCGGAGAGGAAGTCCGCCTGCAGCCAGGGGCCGAGCACGCTGGCGCCCGCCTCCCGCGCGGTGCGGGCGAGGCGCCGGAAATCGACATGGGCGGTCAGGTCGGCCTCGCCCGGCGCCAGCAGCGGGTCGACCGGGTGGTGGCCGGCCAGGGCCTGGAAGGTGTCGCCGGTCTCGCCGTTCGCGTGGCCGTAGTCGATGATCAGGGCACCGCCGCCATGGCTCGCCACCCGCCGGGCGATCTCCGCCACGAGGGAGATCGCGGCCGGGCAGATCTCGGCCACGGTGCCGGGCGGCAGGCCGGCGGCCGAAGGCAGCAGGGCCTCGGCCATGTCGCCATGACCGGCGACGACCAGGCGGAAGCGCGCCTGCGTCTCGTCCCAGGCGACCAGGCGCTCGCGCCAGCCCGCCTCGGTCCGCTCGAACTGCCGGATCGGCAGGGCGTCGAAGAATTCGTTGGCGATCAGGAAGAGCGGCGCCTCGGGCACCTCGCCCAGGCCGTCGGCCCAGCGGACGCCGTCCGCGCCCAGCGTCTCGGCCTGCCTTCGGCGCAGAGTGGGGCTCGTCTCGACCAGCCAGGTCGCGGCCGATTCGAGGAAGCCAGGGATCAGTCGGCCGGCCCGCCTGGCGTCGGCCATCAGCGTGCCGCGGCCGGGACCCAGCTCGACCAGCACCGCCGGGTCGGGCTTGCCGAAGCGCATCCAGGCGTCGGCGCACCACAGCCCGACCAGCTCGCCGAACATCTGGCTGATCTCCGGCGCGGTGGTGAAGTCGCCCCCCGCGCCCAGGGGATCGCGCGTCATGTAGTAGCCGTGCTCGGGATGGCCCAGGCAGGCGCCCATGTAGCGTGCCAGGCTGATCGGCCCGTCGTGGCGAATCTGCTGCCGGAGGATCGCGGTGAGCGGCGTGCTCACCCCGTCCCCGCATCTGCGTCGCGCGTCGGCTCGACCGGCCGGGCCCGCCAGACGAGCCAGGCGCCGAACAAGATCATCGGCAGCGACAGCAACTGCCCCATGGTGGCGCCGAGCCAGAGGAAGCCGAGCTGGGCGTCGGGTTCGCGCACGAACTCCACCAGGAAGCGGAAGCTGCCATAGAGGACGAAAAAGACGCCGGCGATCGTGCCCGGGCGCAGGCGCACCTTGCGGTTGGTGGCCAGGACCATCATCACGACGAACAGCACCAGGCCCTCGAGGAAGGCCTCGTAGAGCTGGCTTGGATGGCGCGGCTCCGGCCCGCCATTGGGGAAGACGATGGCCCAGGGCACGTCGCTCGCCCGGCCGTAGAGCTCGCCATTGATGAAGTTGGCGATGCGGCCGAAGAACAGGCCGATCGGCACCACCGCGGCAACCAGGTCGCCGACGGCGAAGGGCGAGATGCCGCGTGACCAGGCGAACAGCAGGATCGCCAGCACGGCGCCGACCAGTCCGCCATGGAAGGCCATGCCGCCCTCCCAGACCTGGAAGATGGCGAGCGGGTCGTCGAGATAGACCGACAGGTTGTAGAACAGCACGTAGCCGAGGCGCCCGCCCAGGATGATGCCGATGATCGCCCAGGTGATGAAGGCGTCCATGTCCTCGCCCGTCGGCCGGATCGGCCCGCGCCGGGCGAGCCCGATGGCGAGGCGCCAGCCGGCGACGAAGCCCACCAGGTAGGAGAGCGCGTACCAGCGCACCACCACCGGTCCGATCTCGAAGGCCACCGGGTCGATGGCGGGGAAGGGCAGGGTGAACACGGCGGCGTCGCGGCTCTCTTGCTAGGGCAGGGGGTCAGCGATAGGGGTCGTCGGCGAGGAGGTGGTTCTGAACGTAGCCCGCGATCCCGTCCTCGAGGCTGCGGAACGGACGGTCATAACCGGCCTGGCGCAGCTTGGTCATGCTGGCCTGGGTAAAGTACTGGTAGCGGTCCCGCAAGGTCTCCGGCATCTCGATATAGTCGATCACCGGCGTCCGGCCCAAGGCGGCGAAGATCGCCGCCGCGAGGTCGTTCCACGACCGCGCCTCGCCGCTGCCGACGTTGAACAGTCCTGAGACGGACGGGTTGCGCCAGAGCCAGAGCATCACCGCCACGCAGTCGTCGACATGCACGAAGTCGCGCATCTGTCCGCCGTCGGCATAGCCAGGGTGATAGGAGCGGAACAGGCGCGCCGGGGCGCCGCGGGCGAGATCGGGCGTGATCTTGGCGATCACCGAGCGCATGTCGCCCTTGTGGTACTCGTTGGGACCGTAGACGTTGAAGAACTTCAGCCCCGCCCATTGCGGCGGTGTCGGCCGGCCCTCGGCCGCCAGCATGGTCAGGCGCCGGTCGACGACGTGCTTCGACCAGCCATAGGGGTTGAGCGGCCGCAGCCGGGCCAGCGACTGGCGGTCCGCGTCGTCCTCGAAGCCGGCCGATCCGTCGCCATAGGTGGCGGCGGACGAGGCATAGATCAGCCGCACGCCGCGGTCGCGGCAGAACGCCCAGAGGTCGAGCGTGGCGCGCACGTTCTCCTCGACGATCAGGTCGACGTCGCGCTCCGTGGTGGCCGAGATCGCGCCCATGTGGAAGATGGTGTCGATGGCGCCGGCATTGGCGGCGAGGAAGAGCGCCAGCGCCTCGGGCCGGATGATGTCGGCGAGGCCACGCTTGGCGATGTTGCGCCACTTGTCGTCCCGGCCGAGGCGGTCGACGACGACGATGTCGCCGGCGCCGGCCTGCTCCAAGCCAGCGACGAGGTTCGATCCGATGAATCCGGCGCCCCCGGTGACGACGATCATGGGCCATCCATTGGTGTCTGCCGTGGCCGCCGGAAGCCGTCGGGAAGCCCGAACTCCGTGACGCAGCCGCGCGGCGGGTTATAGGAAGCCACCGGGGGCGTGACAATGGCGCCGTTGCAATGCCGCGCCCGCGTCACCATAGTCTCGCGGGAAATCAACCGGGGTGCGGCCTTCAGCGTTCACGCCCCGACAGAGGGGGAAGAGGCCGATGGCCGGTGCCAGCCGATTGATCGACGATCTCGTCCGCACCGCGAGCAGTGCGGCGGGCACGGTGTTCGGCCTGCGCGACGAGGTCGAGGCGCAGATGCGGGAACGCTTCGAGCGCATCCTGGCGCGCGCCGATGTCGTCGGCCGCGACGAGTTCGAGGCGGTCAAGGAGGTCGCCGCGACCGCCCGCAGCGAGCAGGAGACGCTCGCCGGCCACGTCGCCGCTCTCGAGGCGCGTCTGGCGGCGCTGGAGAAGCCGGCCACGCCGGCGGTCCGCAAGGCCGCCACCGGCAAGACGGCGGTACAGAAGACACAGGCAGAGAAGCCGCGGGCGCGGAAGACGCAACCGAAGAAGGCGCCGGCGGGCAAGACGCCGGCCGGGCAGACTCGGGCCGGCAAGGCCAAGGCGGCTGGATCGTCCGGCAAATCGTCCGGCAAGGCGGCGTCCTGAGCCACACCCGCACAGGACTGCCGGTTGTCGGCCGGCCGTCACCAATCTGTCTCGATAAAGCCAGTTGCACGTGGTCGCGGGGCATGTCACCCTCGATCTGGTGGTTGCTGACCGCATCCACCACAACATCTCGATGGACGTGCGGCTGCTGGCGAGAATGACGCGAAAGGCAATGCAGGAACGCCGTCCGGAGGGCGCGAGGAATCGGGTGCGGGTGCCCCGCCCACGCGGAACCGGTTGATGGCAGCGTTCGGGAGGACGGATATCGATGTCCCTTGAAATGTTGGAGAGCAGCAGCTTCACGCAGAATCCGCTCGACCTGATGGAGGAGATCGTCAGCTCCAACGACTGGGTGTTCGAGCGGGCGAGCCGCGAGGAGATGCTGGTCGAGGTCGCCGGGCGCTGGTGCAACTACCGCATGTTCTTCTTCTGGCAGGACGAGTTCAGCGCCATGCAGTTCTCCTGCCAGTACGACATGAAGGTGCCCGCGGCGCGGCTGCCGGCGGTCTACGAACTGCTCGCCACGGTGAACGAGCGGCTGTGGCTGGGCCATGTCGACGTCGACGCCGAGGAGCAGGTGCCGATGTTCCGCCACACGGTGCTGCTGCGCGGCATCCAGGCGGCCAGTGTCGAGGTGCTGGAAGACCTGGTCGATATCGCCCTGACCGAGTGCGAGCGCTACTACCCGGCCTTTCAGTTCGTCATCTGGGGCGGCAAGACCGCCTCGGAGGCCGTCACCGCCGCCATTCTCGACACCGTCGCCGAGGCCTGACCCGCCGGACGGCGGCGCGCCTGCTCGCCGTCACGGACGGCCGTTCCTTCCGGGTCACCGTCTGGACAGGCGCTGTCGTCCGCTGGCAGGCTCCCCGGCGAATGTCACCACGCAACTGGACCGGATAGGGGCCGATGGCTGGACGCCTGTTGTTGATCGGATGCGGCAAGATGGGCGGCGCCCTGCTGGAGGGCTGGCTGGCGGCCGGCCAGGTCGCCGCCGTCGACGTCGTCGAGCCGGGCGAGGCGCCGGTACCGGAGAGCCCGCTGGTGACCCGCCACACCGAGGCCGCAACCGTGACCGCGCGACCCGACGTCATCCTGCTGGCGGTCAAGCCGCAAGTCATGGACGAGGTCGCCCCCGCCTTCGCGTCCCTTGCCGGTCCCGACACCCTCATCATCTCGATCGCGGCGGGCAAGACCATCGCCGGCTTCGAGCGCGTGTTCGGCGCCGACCGGCCGATCGTGCGGGTGATGCCTAACACGCCGGCGGCGGTCGGCAAGGGGGTCTCGGTGCTGGTCGCCAACCGCGCCACGGACGCGGACCAACGCGCCGTCGCCGCAGCCCTGATGTCTGCGGTCGGCAGTGTCGAATGGGTCGAGGACGAGGCCTTGATCGACGCCGTGACGGCGCTGTCGGGCGGCGGACCGGCCTATGTGTTTCTGCTGATCGAGACGCTGGCCGAAGCCGGGCGCAAGGTCGGGCTGCCGGCCGATCTGGCCATGCGGCTGGCGCGCCGCACGGTGATCGGCGCCGGCGTGCTGGCCGACCGCTCGGATGAGGAGGCGGCGCAGCTCCGCCGCAACGTCACCAGCCCCAAGGGCACGACCGAGGCCGCGTTGAAGGTATTGATGGCCGAGGACGGGGTGCAGCCCCTGTTCGACCGGGCGATCGCGGCGGCGACGGCACGCTCGCGGGAGCTGGCCCAATGACCGCCTCGGCCCCGTCGCCGGAACGGCTCACCGGCTCGGCCGCGCGGGTGCAGTCGGCGCTCGACCATGCCGGCATCCCGACGCGGGTGGCGCACTTCCCCGAGGGCACGCGCACCGCGGCGGAGGCGGCCGCCGCCATCGGCTGCCATGTCGACCAGATCGCCAAGTCCGTGGTCATGCGCACCGAGCGCGCCGGCCTGCCGATCCTGATCGTCGCCTGCGGCGGCAGCCGCGTCGATCCGGCGAAGGTGGCGGCCCTGGTCGGCGATCGCATCGGCGACGATCCCGTGGTGCGGGCGGATGCCGCCTTCGTGCGCCAGGCGACGGGCTACGCCATTGGCGGCGTCGCGCCCATCGCCCACGCCACGCCGCCGGTAACCGTGCTGGACCGGGATCTGGCGCGGCATGGCGAGCTGTGGGCTGCCGCGGGATCGCCAAATACGGTGTTCAAGCTGACCTTCGAGGAACTGGTGCGGCTGACCGGCGGCACGGTCGGCGCCATCGCCTGACCGGAGCAAGGGCCCGACCGGCGGCCGGGACCGGGATTGGAAAGTGCTCGGGGCTGCCCTACCCTTGGGTGTCCAGGCTTGGGCGAAGACCGGAAGGAAGGCCATGGCCAAGAAGATCGATCCCGCGACCAAGGTCGTCCGCGCGACGCTGGGTCTGGTCGCCGAGGAAGGCTGGTCGGCGGTCGGCATCACCCGCGTCGCCGAGTGGGCCGGCATGAAGCTGACCGAGGTGGCGGCGCTGGCCCATGACCGGCAGGGGCTGCTGAACCTGATCGGCGCCGCGGTCGACCAGGCAGCGCTGGCCGAGGGCCCGGTCGACGAGGCGGACTCCGCCCGTGACCGGCTCTTCGAGGTGATGATGCGCCGCTTCGACTATCTGGAGGACAACCGCGCGGGCTTCGTCGCCCTGACCCGGGCGCTGGAACGCGATCCGGGCCTGGCGCTGAGGCAGGCGCGGCCGATCGAGGCGTCCATGGCCCTGATGCTCGACCTCGCCGGGATGCCGCCACGCGGCCTGATCGGCACCATCAAGACGCGGGCGCTGACCCTGATCTATCTCGACGTGGCGCGGACCTGGCGCGGCGACGATGGCGGCGAGCTGGCGGCCACGATGAAGGCCCTCGACCGGCGGCTGAACCAGGCCGAGCAGTGGGCCAACACCTTCGAGCGGCGCGGCCGCGGCGGCGGCCTGAACCCGTTCCGCCGTCACCGGGAGGAGGCCTCCGTCGCCGAGGTCGAGCCCGAGGAGGAGGGCGACGCGGCGGCGCGCGACTGAGCGCGGGGAGCCCCGCTTGGCACGGCATGCCGGCCCTTCTTTTTGCATTGCAGCAAAACCCTTGACGCGGTCGCGAAGCGAGTCCATATAGGCGTCCATGTTGCGGTGCAGCAAAACGCTTCGCCGGCAACGCCGGATCACCAATTGGCTGGGGAAGAGATCAGATGGCGACCAAGCAGCAGTTCCCGACCTGGGATTTCGATTTCACCAAGTTCATGGCCGACTACAAGTGGCCGACCGTCAGCTTCGACGCCGTGATGGCGTCGCAGAAGAAGACCATGGAGGCCTTCGCCGAGGCCAACAAGCTGGCCGTCGAGGGCATGCAGGCCGTCGCCAAGCGCCAGCTCGAGGTCGTGCGGCAGGCCGTCGAGGAGGCCTCCGGCATGGGCGGCGAGGTGTTCAAGCCCGGCGCGCCGAAGGAGCAGGTGGCCAAGCAGGCCGACCTCGCCAAGGCGCAGTTCGACCGGATGCTCGCCAACATGAAGGAGATGTCCGAGATGCTGGCGAAGTCGAACACGGAGGCCGCCAACGTCGTCTCCAAGCGCATCAGCGACTCCTTCGAGGAGTTCAAGGCGCTGGCCGCCGCCTGAGACAGGTCACGGCGCCGCGCCCGCTCCGGCGGGCGCGCCCTGGACAGTGACGAAGCCCGTACCGCCCCGGCGGTGCGGGCTTTTTCGCATGGCGGCTGGTCCCTTGCGCGGGCGCGCTCGATCGCCTAAGCAGCCCCGGACCCTGCAGCCCGGTAATCGAGCGGAGCCCTTTCCATGAGCGACACGGCGGCGAGCAGCCCCATTGGCTTCGACGACTTCCTCAAGGTTGACGTCCGCGTCGGCCGCATCGTGGAGGCCGAGCCCTATCCGGAGGCGCGCCGACCGGCCTTCAAGCTGAAGGTGGATTTCGGTCCCGCGATCGGCGTCAAGAAGACCTCCGCGCAGATCACCCGGCACTACACGCTGGAGGAACTGCCCGGACGCCTGGTGCTGGCGGTGGTCAATTTCCCGCCCAAGCAGATCGGCAAGTTCATGTCCGAGGTCCTGGTGCTGGGCGTGCCGGACGGCGAGGGCGAGGTGGTGATGATCGCGCCCGACAAGGACGTGCCGCTCGGCGGCCGCCTCTACTGATCGCGCCCGGCGACTGCCGGGATAGACCGTGGGGCCGGCGGGACCGGCCTTGCGCCCTAGTGCGGATCATACCTTGACGGAATCGCGTGAGCGCTTCCGTCAAGGTATGATCCGCACTAACTGATTGATAATAGACAAGATTCACACGGTTTGATGGAGCCTAAATCGGTTCCATCAAACCGTGATCCTGTCTAGATCGGCAGCCGGATCGTCGCCGTCAGTCCGCCGCGCGGCGAGGGGCCCAGAAGGATGTCGCCGCCGTGGTTGCGCGCGATGTCGCGGGCGATGGTCAGGCCGAGGCCGGTGCCCGAGGCGTCGTCGGCATGGCCGTGGGTCAGGCGCACGAAGGGCTTGAAGACATCGTCCAGATGCTCCGGCGGGATCCCTGGCCCGTCGTCCTCGACCGTGATCTCCATGACCTCCCCGACCTGCCGCGCGGTGACCCAGATGTCGTGGCCATGGCGCCCGGCATTCGAGACCAGGTTGGTCAGGCAGCGCTGGAAGGCCTGCGGCTTGACCGGCAGGGTCAGCCCGGGCTCGACCGAGACGCGCACCCGGTGGCCCTCGCGCCGGGCGCGGGTGCAGACCTTCTCGATCAGGTCGGAAAGATCGGCCGTCTCCGAGCGCTCCGCCCCCTCGTTGCGGGCGAAGGCGAGATAGGCCTCGATCATCCGCTCCATCTCCGCGGCGTCGGTCTTCAGGTCGTCGACCTCCGGCCCGTCGCCCAGCATCTCCAGCTCCAGCTTCATGCGGGTCAGCGGCGTGCGCAGGTCGTGGCTGACGCCGGCCAGCATGGCGGTGCGCTGCGCCATCTGGCGCTGGATGCGGTTGCGCATGGCGAGGAAGGCACGGGCCGCCTGGCGCACCTCCGCCGCGCCCTCCAGCTTGAAGTCGCTGACCTCCCGGCCTTTGCCGAAGGCGTCCGCCGCCCGCGCCAGGCGCCGGATCGGCCGGATCTGGTTGCGCATGAAGATGATGGCGACGATCAGCAGCAGGAAGGCCGAGCCGGTCATCCAGACGACGAACAGCCAGCTCGTCGTGGTGAACAGGCGCGAGCGCGGCACCAGGATCTGCAGCACCCCCTCGTCGAGGGCGACCAGGATCTCCACCCATTCCTCCGACAGGTCGAGATTGACCGCGAAAGGCCGGCCGACCCGGTTGGTCAGCGCCTGGGTCAGCCGGTGGCGCAGGATGTCGAAGGCGCCGATGGGCTCCGGCTCCGGCAGGTTGCGCTGCGGCTGCATGGCGATGACGAGGTCGAGCCGGCGGGCCGCGCGGGTGATGATGGCGCCGCTGTCGGCCGCGTCCTCCAGGCCGGTCAGCTCGTCGATCACCAGCGCGATCTCACCTGCGATCGCCTGGGACAGGCGCATGGTCACCCGGTCCCAGTGCTGGTCGTAGAAGTAGTAAGTGGCGATCGCCTGGGCCAGCAGGATCGGCGTGATGATGATCAGCAGGGTGCGGCCGAACAGCGTGCGCGGCAGGTAGCGCTTCAGCCCGAAACTGCCGGAGAGCCAGCGCACCGAGGCCCAGGTGCGGGCCCAGAGCCGGCGCGCCAGGCGCGGCAGGTCGGCGCGGCGGCCGGGCCGGGTCTGGCGGCGGCGGTCGGTGTCGTCGGGGGCGGTCATGCCCGGTCCGGCCGCAGCACATAGCCCTCGCCACGCACGGTGACGAGGTAGCGCGGCAGGCGCGGGTCGGTCTCGATCTTGCGCCGGAGCCGGGTGACCTGGACGTCAATGGTGCGCGCATTGCCGCCGAGCCCGGCGGTCGCCTGCAGGTCCTCGCGCGACAGGGTCTCGCCCGGCTGCGAACAGAACACCCGCATCAACGCCTCCTCGGCGGAAGTCAGGTGGATGCGGTCGCCATCGCGGGTCAGTTCGCCGCGCGCCGTGTCGAAGGCGAAGGCGCCGAAGCGGATCTCCAGCGGCGTCTCGGCCTGGGGCGGGATGCGTCTGAGGATGTTGTTGATGCGCAGCACCAGTTCGCGCGGTTCGAAGGGCTTGGCGAGGTAGTCATCCGCACCCGATTCCAGCCCTGCGATGCGCGCGTCGCTCGACCCCATGGCGGTCAGCAGCAGGATCGGCGTGTCGAGATTGAGGCGCATGGTGCGAGTGAAGTCGAGCCCGCTCTCCCCCGGCATCATGATGTCGAGCACGATCAGGTCGAACTTCAGGCCCTGCAGCTGCGCCCGGGCGCTGGCCGAGCTGTCCGCCGTGGTCACCAGGAAGCCCTGCTCCGCGAGATATTTGCGCAGCAGATTGCGGAGGCGCTGGTCGTCGTCGACCACCAGGATGTGCGGATCGTCGTGTCGCATGCCGCGGCGACTATACTCCAGCGTCTCCCGCACCCGCCAGTTCGCGCACCGGGACCGACACCGACCGCTAAAACCGGCTGCCGCGTGGCGGCCGCCGTTCGGCGGTGAGCAGCTGGCGGTACTCGGCCGGCGGGTCCTCGATCAGCCCCACCAGCACGCGGCGGAAGCCCTCCACCGCCTCCGCGCCCGCCAGCCGGTAGGCCTTGGCGAAACGTCGGCGCTGGCTCTCGGTCAGCTTCTCCTCCAGCTCCCGGCCGCGGTCGGTGAGGGTGAGCAGGCGCTGGCGCCGGTCGCGGCTGCCCTGACGCTGCTCGATATAGCCGTCGGTGACGAGCACGCTCAGCACGCGGCTCAGGCTCTGCTTGGTGATCTTCAGGATGGTCAGCAGCTCGCTCACCGTGATGCCGGGATTGCGGCCGACGAAGTAGATGACCCTGTGGTGTGCCCGGCCGAGCCCGAGCCCGGACAGCATCTGGTCGGGCTCCGCGGTGAAGTCGCGATAGGCGTAGAACAGGAGCTCGATCCCCTGTCGCAGGTCTTCTTCCCGCAGAAACAGGGGGTTGGCTCCAAACTTTACGTCGCTCATGGCACCCATGTAGATGATGAATACGTCATAGATGTTGACGTATATTGGTCCGAATGTTACGGGTGAGGCAACCCCGAGAGACGAAAATGTCCTGCGGGGTGTGCGAAACGAAATTATTCAACCGCTTGTTTGGGGTGGGAACACATCATGTCGGTGCTGCCTTTCGATGATCGGGACGGGGTCATCTGGTTTAACGGAGAGCTGGTCCCCTGGCGAGACGCCAAGCTTCACGTTCTAAGCCACGGGCTGCATTACGCAAGCTGCGTGTTCGAGGGCGAGCGTGCCTATGGCGGGACGATCTTCAAGAGCCAGGAGCACACCGAGCGCCTGCACGCCTCGGCCGAGATCCTCGGCTTCAAGCTGCCCTTCAGCGTGGCGGAGCTCGAGCGGGCCAAGCAGGCCACGCTCGCCGCCAACGGCATCGTCGACGGCTATGTCCGGCCGGTCGCCTGGCGCGGCTCGGAGATGATGGGCGTGTCGGCGCAGCACAACCGCATCAACGTGGCGATCGCCACCTGGGAGTGGCCGAGCTACTTCTCCCCCGAGGCGAAGATGAAGGGTATCGACCTGACCATCGCGCCTTGGCGCCGCCCCGATCCCGCTTGCGCGCCGGTGAAGTCGAAGGCCGCCGGGCTCTACATGATCTGCACCATGTCCAAGCACCAGGCCGAGTCGCAGGGCTTCCACGACGCCCTGATGCTGGACTGGCGCGGCCACGTCGCCGAGGCGACGGGGGCCAACATCTTCATGGTGATCGACGGCAAGGTCCACACGCCCGATCCCGACTGCTTCCTCAACGGCATCACCCGCCGCACGGTGATCGACCTGGCGCGCGCCCGCGGCCTGGAGGTCGTCGAGCGCACCATCCTGCCCGAGGAACTGGCCAAGGCCGACGAGGTCTTCCTGACCGGCACCGCGGCCGAGGTGACGCCGGTCGGCCGCATCGCCGACTACCGCTTCACGCCTGGCCGCGTCTGCGAGGCGCTGATGGCGGACTACACCGCCGCGGTGCGGGCGCCGGCGGCGGCGAAGGCCTCGCCCGCCGCGGTGGCGGCGGCCGAGTAGGCGGTCGGCGACAACGGCCGGGCCCGACAGGCGTGGTCCGGCCGCCCACCCGCGCTCAGTCGCGTTCCCAGCGGGCGGTGGCCGCGTCGTCGCTGGCCCGCGCCTCCACCCAGCGCTCGCCCGCCGGGGTCTCCTCCCGCTTCCAGAACGGCGCCTTGGTCTTCAGCCAGTCGATGAGGAAGGCGCAGGCCTCCAGCGCCGCCTGTCGGTGGGCGCTGGCCACGGCCACCAGCACGATGGGCTCGCCCGGCAGCATGCGGCCGTAGCGGTGCACGATCAGGCTGGCCTGCAGGGGCCAGCGCCGCTGTGCCTGGGCCTCGATCTCCGCCAGCATCGCCTCGGTCATGCCGGGGTAGTGCTCCAGCGTCATCGCGGTGACCGGCGTGCCCTCGTGCTCGCCGCGCACCAGGCCGGTGAAGCTGGCGACGCCGCCGATATCCGCGCGCCCGGCGGTCAGCTCCGCCAGGCAGGCGCCGGGGTCGAACGTCTCCTCCTGGACCCGGACGGTCATCGGCTCAGCCGCCGGTGACGGGCGGGAATACCGCGATCTCGTCGCCCTCGGCGATCGCCGCGCTCTCCTTGGCGAAGCGCTGGTTGACCGCGAAGCGCACGGCGCGACCGGTGTCGAGCGCCGCGGCATAGCCGCCGCCCCGGGCGATCAGCCAGTCCTTCAGGGCGCCGACCGTGGTCACCCCCTCGGGCAGGGCGATGCGTTCCTCGGCGAGGCCGATGCGGTCTCGCACCCAGGCGAAATAAAGGATTCTCATCGTTCCGTTCCAGTCCATCCGCCGGCACCGCTCGCGGTGCTCAGGCGCTTTCGGAGCCGCCGATCCCGGCCCGCGCCACCGGCGGTGCCGCCGCGGTCTGGCGCGCCTCGGCCCGCTGGGCGTTCTGGCGCCGGCGCGCCGCCTTCTCCTGGCGCCGATGCTCCATCCGGTCGCCCAGCTTGCGGCCGAAGAAATAGGCGATCGGTGACAGGATGATGACGAAGGGCAGCGAGCCCAGCCACATCAGCGCGTAGGGCTCGCCGACCAGCAGGCCGGCGCTGCTGGCCAGTTCCAGCAGGTTGAAGTCAACCAGCGCGGCGACGAAGCGGTCGACCTCCGCCGTCGGCATGGTGCAGTTCGTCATCGTGCAGCCGACGCCGAGATAGAAGACGTAGATCGGCGCCATGGTGAAGGGATTGGTGATCAGGGTCAGCACCAGGGCGATCACCCAGTTGAAGCGGAACCCCATGACGCGGTCGACGATCCACCAGGTGATCACCACGAAGATGGTCTGCAGGCCCACCGACGGCGTCAGGCCCCAGGCGACACCCCAGAAGCAGGTGCGCGCCAGCATCGGTCCGTTAAGCCGGTAACGGATTACCGGCCTGAGGAACCGGCGCCGGTATTGGCGTCGCAGATAGGTTCGCGGCATCGACGGGTCAGCTCCCAGGCGCCTGGCGGGTATCAACCTTCATCGCGTTTGCGGGCGCGCAATCTGCCGCAACCCCGATGTGACATAGTCAACGCCGGTGACGACCGTCAAGGCGGCGGAGAGCCACAGGGCGGCGAGACCGATGTTCCAGACCGCCGGCGACCAGGGCAGCGCCGGGTGGGCGATCAGGATCGCCAGGGCGGCGAGCTGCACCGTGGTCTTCCACTTCGCAAGATAGCTGACCGGCAGCCCCGGCATGCCGCCGCCGGCCAGGAATTCGCGGATGCCGGCGACGAGGATCTCCCGGCCGACGATGACGATGGCGGCGAGCACGTGCCAGCCGAAGATGTCGCCGGTCGCCGCCAGCATCAGCAGCAGAACGTTCACCAGCATCTTGTCGGCGATCGGGTCGAGCAGCTTGCCGAGCGGCGAGGCGGTGCCCATGCGCCGGGCCAGGTAGCCGTCGAGGAAGTCGGTCACGGCGGCCAGCAGGAAGAGGGCGGTGGCGACCAGACGGGCCCAGTCCCCCGGCACGTAGAACAGCGCCACGATCACCGGGATCGCGGCGATCCGGCTGAAGGTCAGGAGGTTCGGCAGGTTCTGCATGCCATGCCCCATGGGCGCTGTCGGACGAACATCGGGTGCCGCCCCGCACGGGCGGTCATCCGTAGGACATTCTAGCCGCTGTTTTGGAAGTGGTCATGAATCCGTTTGGCGACGGCCTCGGAGATGCCCTCGACCTTGGCGAGATCCTCCACCGTCGCCCGGGCCACGGCCCGGCCGGAGCCGAAGTGCATCAGCAGGGCCTTCTTGCGCTTCGGCCCGATACCCGGGATGTCGTCGACCGGGTTGCGGCCGATGGCCTTCTGGCGCCGCGCCCGGTGGCCGCCGATGGCGAAGCGGTGCGCCTCGTCGCGCAGGCGCTGGATGTAGTAGAGGACGGGATCGCGCGGCTCGAGCGAGAAGGGCGGCCGGTCGGGCATGAAGAAGCGCTCGCGCCCGGCATTGCGGTCGGGTCCCTTGGCGACGCCGGCGATGGCGATATCGTCGAGGCCGAGCTCGGCCAGCACCTCCACGGCGACGCCGAGCTGGCCCTGACCGCCGTCGATCAGCACGAGGTCGGGCCAGGTCTCGCCGTCGCGCTCCGGATCCTCCTTCAGGGCGCGCGAGAAGCGGCGGGTCAGCACCTCGCGCATCATGGCGTAGTCGTCGCCGGGCGCGATCGTCTTGTCCTTGATGTTGAACTTCCGGTAGGCCGACTTCAGGAAGCCGTCCGGGCCGGCGACCACCATGCCGCCCAGCGCGTTGGTGCCGCCGGTGTGCGAGTTGTCGTAGACCTCGATGCGGCGGGGCGGGCTGTCGAGACCGAAGACGTCGGCCAGCTTGCCGAGCAGCCGGCCCTGGCTCGCGGTTTCCGCCAGGCGGCGGGCCAGGGCCTCCTTGGCGTTGGCCAGGGCATGCTCGATCAGCCGGCGCTTCTCGCCGCGCCGCGGCACGCCGACGGTGACCTTGCGCCTTGCCAGCACGGTCAGCGCCTCGGCCAGCAGGTCCTGTTCCTCCAGCGCGTGGCTGAGCAGCAGCTGGGCCGGCGGCGTGCGCTGGTCGTAGAACTGGCCGATGAAGCCGGCCAGCACCTCCGGCGGCTCGAGCGACCGGTCGTGGCCGGGGAAATAGGCCCGGGTGCCGTAGTTGCGGCCGCCGCGGAAGAAGTAGACCTGGACGCAGGTCTGGCCGCCCTCCTGGTGGCAGGCGATGGCGTCGGCGTCGCCCAACCCCTCCAGGTTGATGTCCTGGCTCGACTGGATGGCGGCCAGCGCCCGCACCCGGTCGCGCCAGCGCGCCGCGCTCTCGAAGTCGAGCGCGTCGGAGGCGGCCTGCATGCGCGCGGCGAACTCGTTCTGGATCGGACTGGCGCGGCCGGCGAGGAAGGCGCGGGCCTGATCGACCTGGGCCCGGTAGTCGGCCTCGCCGACATAGTCGACGCAGGGCGCCGTGCAGCGCTTGATCTGGTACTGCAGGCAGGGCCTCGTGCGCTGGCTGAACACGGCGTCGGAGCAGTTGCGCAGGAGGAAGGCGCGCTGCAGGGCGTTGATCGTCCGGTTCACCGCGCCGGCCGAGGCGAAGGGGCCGAAATAGGCGCCCTTCCTGGTCTGGGCACCGCGATGCTTGGTGATGCGCGGATAGGGATGATCCTCGGCGATCAGGATGTGCGGGAAGGTCTTGTCGTCGCGCAGCAGCACGTTGTAGCGCGGCCGCAGGCGCTTGATCAGGTTGGCCTCGAGCAGCAGCGCCTCGACCTCGGAGCGGGTGACGACGATCTCCATCGCCACCGTCTCGGCGATCATGCGCAGCAGCCGGGCCGGCTGGCGTCCGGCCTGGCTGTAGCTGTTGACCCGCTTCTTCAGCTCGCGCGCCTTGCCGACGTAGAGGACCTCGCCATGCTCGTCGAGCATCCGGTAGACGCCAGCCTTGTTGGGCAGCCGCTTGACCTCGGCCCTGATCACGGCGAGCCCGTGCTCGAGGTCGGCGCGCACGCGCCGGCCACCGCGGGAGCGCGGGCTGCGGTCCTCGGCGGCGTTGCCGGCGGTGCGGATGTCGGTGTCGGAAGGCGCCTTCGCCGCCGTGTCCGACGCCTGATCCTCAGAGGTCCTGGCGGTCCCGGTCATGGCTGCCCGATAGCACGAAAGCGCGGCATCGTCAGGGCGTGCACAGCGTCACCTTCTTCGCCCAGACGGAGAATTTCGTATTAGCCATTTGGAATCCATGACGATTTCGGTTCATCCACGAATCCTGTGGATAACTCTGTTGGCAATATGGGTGGGGAAGGGGTGAATCGGCACGAATCCAAGGCTTGGACTGGAATGCCCAAATTTTGAGCATTCGTGGTAACACGCTGACAAGAAACCATTATTTCTTTGTCAAGGCGCGGCGAATGTTGCGGTTCGATGAATCCGCGCCTTGACTCGCCGCTTCGATCTGGCGCAGCCGACCGGTGTGTACAACTTCCATCCTCTCAACGCAGCAGTGCAAGGTGTTGATCGGCAATGGAATCACCATCGGCTTGCCGCGGACCACGCCGATTCGGCGCCGCCCGGCGGGTGCCGTCAACGCTCGAAGACCAGCGTCACGCCGACCCCGTCGCAGTCGGGATAGACCGTCGTCTTGCGCAGGTCGACGCGCGCCCGTCTGACCCCCTCATGGCCGAGACAGAGCTGCAGGATCGCCTCGGCCAGCGTCTCCTGCAGGTCGAAATGCCGCCCGGCGACCAGGCCCCGGATGCCGTCGCGCAGGAAGTCGTAGTCGAGCACGGCCTCGATGCGGTCGGCGCGCGGGACGGCGTCGGGGTCGATGTCGAGCCGGACGGAGATGCTGACCGGCTGCGGCGCCGCCCGCTCGTGGTCGTGGATGCCGATGGAGACGGGCAGGCGCAGGCCCTCGAGGACGAGCTGGCGGCGGGTATAGGGCATGGGATGCCTCAGCTCTCCGTCAGGTAGGCGACGTCGCGCGGCAGCTTCTCCAGTACCTGGCCGCCGTCGATGGTGATCACCTGCCCGGTGAAGGCGGGGCTGGCCAGGATGAAGCGGGCGGCGGCGAGGATCTGGTCCGGCGTGGCGCCACGGCCGAGCGGCGTCATGCGCTGCGCCCGCTCGAAGCTCTCCTTCGTCTGCTTGCCGGAGATCAGGGTGACGCCGGGCGCGATGCCGGCCACCCGGATGCGCGGCGCCAGCGCCATGGCCAGCATCTCCGTCGCGCCGCGCAGCCCGACCTTGGCGAGTGTGTAGGAGAAGAAGTCCGGATTGAGGGCGAAGACCTTGTTGTCGAGCATGTTGATGATCACGCCCTCCGCGGTCGGCGGCAGGGCCGCGGCGAAGGCCCTGGCGAGAAAGACCGGCGCCTCGAGGTTGGTGGCGTGGTTGACGGCCCAGCGCGCCCGGTCCAGGCCGGCGAGGTCGTCGTTGAGGAAGCTGGAGGCGTTGTTGACGAGGGCCCGCAGCTGCACGCCGTCAGCGCGCGCCCGGCCGATCAGGCCGTCGACAGCGGCGGGGTCGGTCAGGTCGGCGTCGAGGGCGCTGGCGCTCCCGCCCGCCTGGGCGATGGCGCGCACCAGCGCCGCCGCGTCCTCGGCCGAGCTGTGGTAGTGCACGAAGACGTGCCAGCCATCCCCGGCCAGCCCACGCGCCAGATGCGCGCCGAGGCGCCGGGCGGCGCCGGTGATCAGGACGCCCGGGCGGGGGGCGGAGGGGTGGGCTGTGTCTGTCATGGTGGTGGAGACTTAGGGCAACGGGGCCTGTCGCGCCAGGGGTCGACCAGGGGATTGCGTGGCGCTCAGGTGAGCGAGACCGGGCCCATCTCCTCCACCATCATCTGGCCGATGCCGAGGAACTGGGCCACCACGAAGACGGCATAGAGCAACACCAGCACCGCGCCCTCGCGGCGGCCGAGGCGCCAGCCGGTGCGCATGAACACGATCATCAGCACGCTGACCGCGATCAGCACCCAGACGTCGAAGGCGGCGGTGGCAGGCGGCGTGGGGATGATGTCGATCAGGCTGGTGACGCCGAGGATGCCGAGCAGGTTGAAAAGGTTGGAGCCCAGCACGTTGCCGATGGCCACGTCGGCGTGTTTGCGCATCGCCGCCACCACGGTGGTCGCCAGTTCCGGCACGGAGGTGCCGAAGGCGACGAGGGTCAGGCCGATCACCTCCTCCGACACGCCGACGCCGCGGGCGATCGAGACAGCGCTCTCCACCAGCAGCTCCGCGCCGCCGATGACACCGGCGAGGCCGAGCACGACGGCGAGGATGAGGAGTGCCCAGGACCCCTGGATTGGCGAGACCTCCTCGGCCTCGAGCTGGTGCAGGTCGTCGCCGCTCTTGCGGTCGTGCCAGTAGGAGAACAGCATGGCGGCCACGAGGCCGAGGATGGCGACGATGCCGTAGGCCGGCCCGTAGCCGCCGACCAGGGTGGCGCCGGCGAAATAGGCGGTGGCGATCAGCATCATCGAGCCGTCGCGCAGCAGCACCACGCGGTCGCAGCGCAGCGGCGCCAGCAGGGCGGCGGTGCCCAGGATGAGCAGGATGTTGCAGATGTTGGAGCCGACCACGTTGCCGATGGCCAGCGGCGCCGACCCGGCCAGCGTGGCGCGCACCGAGACCACCAGTTCCGGAAGCGAGGTGCCGCAGGCGACGATGGTGAGGCCGATGATCAGGGGCGAGACGCCAAGGCGTTCGGCGATCGAGACGGCGCCGCGGACGAGATAGTCGGCGCCGACGATCAGCAGCACGAACCCGACGAGAAGGAGGACGCCGTCAACGAGCACGGCTTCGTCCTTGTCGGGTCGGTCGGAAGGCCATCGGTACCGTCACCGGCTGCGGTTTGTCTTGGGGAAGTCCCCGACGTGACAGGGCCGCCGGCGCGAATGCGCTCGACGGTCGTCACGGCAGGGACGCGGGCGCCGGGAGTGGCTGACCCAGGGAACCAGGGCACGCGCCAGCCCCGTGAGCCGACCGCGCCGTGGTTCTATATGGCGGAAAGTTCGTAGGGTTAAAGGGGTATCACGACGCTTTGCGGCGGCGTGAGCGGCCCTGACCCTTGCGGTCCCGCTTCTCGACGGTCGACCGGTGGGTGCCGCCGCCGGCCCGTCCGGGCAGGATCTCGACGGCCACGCCGCCCTCGCCGCCGAGTCCGAGCTCGGCATTCTCCAGGCGCTTGATCTCGTCGCGCAGGCGGGCGGCCTCCTCGAATTCCAGGTCGGCGGCCGCCTCGCGCATGCGCCGCTCGAGGTCGCCGACATGCTCCTTCAGCGTCTTGCCGGTCAGGTGCACGACGTCGCCGGAGCCGGCCTTCACCGTCACCCGGTCGCGCTCGTAGACACTTTCCAGGATGTCGCCGATGTTCTTGCGCACGCTTTCCGGCGTGATGCCGTTGGCCTCGTTGTAGGCGATCTGCTTCTCGCGCCGGCGGTCGGTCTCCTCCAGTGCGGCCTTCAGGCTGTCGGTCATGGTGTCGGCGTAGAGGATGGCTTTGCCGTCGACATTGCGCGCCGCCCGGCCGATGGTCTGGATCAGCGAGGTGCGGGACCTCAGATAGCCCTCCTTGTCGGCGTCGAGGATGGCGACCAGGCCGCATTCCGGGATGTCCAGCCCCTCGCGCAGCAGGTTGATGCCGACCAGCACGTCGAAGACGCCAAGGCGCAGATCGCGGATGATCTCGATGCGCTCCAGCGTCTCCACGTCGGAGTGGATGTAGCGCACCTTCACGCCGGTCTCGTGCATGTATTCGGTCAGCGCCTCGGCCATCTTCTTGGTCAGCGTGGTGATCAGCACGCGCTGGCCGCGCTCGACGCAGAGCCGGACCTCCGCCATCACGTCGTCGACCTGGGTGGCGGTCGGACGGATCTCCACCGGCGGGTCGGTCAGGCCGGTGGGTCGGACGACCTGCTCGGTGAACACGCCGCCGGTGCGCTCCATCTCCCAATTGCCGGGGGTGGCGGAGACGAAGACCGATTGCGGGCGCATCGCCTCCCATTCCTCGAACTTCAGCGGCCGGTTGTCGACGCAGGCCGGCAGGCGGAAGCCGAACTCCGCCAGGGTCTGCTTGCGCGCCCGGTCGCCGCGATACATGCCGCCGAGCTGCGGCACCATGACGTGGCTCTCGTCGACGAAGAGGATGGCATCCGGGGGCAGGTATTCGAACAGGGTCGGCGGCGGCTCGCCCGGCTTGCGGCCGGTCAGGTAGCGCGAGTAGTTCTCGATGCCGTTGCAGCTGCCCGTCGCCTCCAGCATCTCGATGTCGAAGGTGGTGCGCTGCTCCAGGCGCTGCGCCTCCAGGAGCTTGCCCTCGCTCTCGAAGCGGCGCAGCGTCTCCTTCAGATCCTCCTTCATCTGCCGGATGGCCTGGGCCAGGGTCGGCTTGGGCGTGACGTAGTGCGAATTGGCGTAGACCCGCACCTGCTCCAGGCTGCCGTATTTCTCGCCGGTCAGCGGGTCGAACTCGTGGATCGCCTCGATCTCGTCGCCGAAGAAGGAGATGCGCCAGGCATGGTCCTCCAGGTGGGCGGGGAACAGCTCGACCGTGTCGCCGCGCGCCCGGAAGGTGCCGCGCTGGAAGTTGGTGTCGTTGCGCCGGTACTGGATCTCGATCAGCCGGCGCAGCAGGCTCTGGCGGTCGGTGCGGTCGCCCACCGCGATCGGGAAGGCCATGTCCTGGTAGGTCTCGACATCGCCGATGCCGTAGATGCAGGAGACCGAGGCGACGATGATGGTGTCGCGGCGTTCCAAGAGCGCCCTGGTGGCGGCGTGACGCATGCGGTCGATCTGCTCGTTGATCGAGCTTTCCTTCTCGATATAGGTGTCGGTGCGCGGGACGTAGGCCTCCGGCTGGTAATAGTCGTAGTAGCTGACGAAGTACTCGACCGCGTTCTCCGGGAAGAAGCTCTTGAACTCGCCATAGAGCTGGGCCGCCAGCGTCTTGTTCGGCGCCAGGATCAAGGCCGGGCGCTGCAGCTTCTCGATGACATGCGCCATGGTGAAGGTCTTGCCGGAGCCGGTGACGCCGAGCAGCACCTGGTCGCGCTCGCCCTTCTCCAGCCCCTCCGACAGCTCGGCGATGGCCTCCGGCTGGTCGCCGGCGGGCTTGAACTCCGAGACGATCCGGAACGGGCTGACCATGCGCGTCTCCGGCAGGGACGAACGCAGATCGGCCAGGTTGGCGAGCGCGGCCTGGGTGGATTCACCCTCGGCGGGCTGGCCAGATGGGGGCTGACCAGATGCGGGCTGACCAGATGCGGGCTGAACTGACTCGGCGGACTTTCGGGAGGCGGTATCCATGCCCCCTTATATCGCCCCACCGGGGGCCGGTTCCAGAGCGCGCGGCAAGTCTGCTGTCAGCAGGTGTCAGGAGCGTTGGAGGCCGTGACCCGGAAAGGCGCCCCGCTCATGCGGCGGCACCTCCCGGCGTCGCCTCGGTCGGGGCTGGGATGACGAGCGCGGGCCCGCCACGCTCAGGCTGAACCGCTCAAAAGGTCCAACTGCCACCCTGGTGGACGATGCTGATCACCTTGCCGCCCGAGTAGCAGATCGACGTATGTCCGTGGTGGACATGGTCGAAGGAGAAGCAATGGACGGCGGCGAGCGAGGCCTGGGAACCGAATCCGATCGTCGTCGACGCGACGACGGCAAAGGCGAGCAATACACGGCGCATGGTTGAACTCCGATCTCGAGGATCTAGCCCAATATTAACTAAAGTCTATCAACCGGTCAATGTCGACATTAAAAGTCGGCTTCGCAAATGCTGCCGAAGTCCTACGAAAAGCATAGATAAATGTAAAATAAATTACAACCATATCGAGCATTCAGGTATGAATATCCACGCCGCCGCCGGCCGGCGATGGCCGATCCGTCACACCCGGTCCATCACACCCGCCGCACTATACCTTCCCGAACGCCACCTGGGCGATCGGCGGCAGGTTGGCGGAGAGCTGGCGCCAGCGCGAGCCGCCCTCCTCGCCGAGCCAGAGCGAGCCGGTGGTCGAGCCCATGGCGATCAGGCTGCCGTCATGGCTGATGTCCATGGCGTGGCGGTAGACCAGGTCGAAGGCCGGCGGCTGCGGCAGGCCCTCGTCGAAGCTGTCCCAGGCCTTGCCGCCCTGGCGCGCGCGGTTGACGATGAAGCGCTGCTCCACCGGAATGCGCCGCTCGTCCTTCTCCGCCGGTGCGAACCAGGCGGTCCCCGGGTCATTGGGGTCGGCCACCACGGCGAAGCCGAAGCTGCTGACCGGGGCGTGCAGCCGCTCGAAGCTGTCGCCGCCGTCGGCGGAGCGGAAGATGCCGTTGTGGTGCTGGCACCAGACCACGTCGGGATCGGCGGCCGAGGCGTGCAGCCGGTGCGGATCCTGGATGTTCGGATCCTCCTTCTGCTCCGGCGGCATGTAGTCGGCGACCAGACCCTTGCCGGCCACCCGCCAGCTGCGCCCGGCATCGGCCGAGCGCCAGATGCCGCCGCAGGAGATGCCGATGGTCAGCCGGTCCGGGTCGCGCGGGTCGACCAGCAGGGAGTGGATGCCGGCATGGTCGTAGCCACCGCCGAACCATTTCGGCCGTTCCGGCAGGTCCCACAGGCTCTCGACGATCTGCCAGCTCTCGCCGCGATCGTCGGAGCGGAAGAGGGCGGCCGGCAGGGTGCCGGCCCACAGCGTGCCGGGCTGGTCGGCGCCGCCGGTCTCCATCGTCCAGATCATCTCCAGGCTGGGCGCGTCCTCGGCGTCGCCCTTGGGCAGCACCGGGACGGCGACCTCCTTCCAGGCGCCGTCCGGGTCGCGGCGGTGCAGCTTGACGCCGAAATGGCCGAGCTTGAGCGCGGCGTAGCGGCAGCCGTCGCGCGGGTCGTCGAGCACGGCGGAGACCGGGTCGGCGCGGAAGGCGATGTCCTCGAGCGCGCCCGACCAGGCGTCGAGGGTGAGCAGGCCCTTGCGGCTGGCCACGAGGATGGTGTCGGTCATGATGGGTCAACCTCCCGAGAGCGCCTGCAGCACGTCGATGCGGTCGCGCGGGCCGACCTTGTCGCTGAGGCGGATGCGATCCTTCAGCGGCCGGCCGTTGACGAAGACGGCGACGTGCCGCCGCAGCCGGTCCTGATCGTCGAGGATGTAGGATTTGAGGCGCGGCCGGTCGTCGAACAGGCGGTGCAGCACCCCGGCCACCGTCTCGCCCTCCACCGTGGCCGGCGGACAGGCGAGGAAGCGCTCGAGCTGCGGCGTGAAGTGGATGTCGGCCATGGCCTGTGAATGGTGCGCGCGTCTCCGGCGCCGGCGCAAGATGGTCCTTCGCGGACGCCGTTCACGAGAACGGGAAGGGCAATCATACCATGCGACCCTTGCCGGGATATCCGCGCCTATACGATAGTTAGACATCGCGGCGGCGGGACCGCCGGCGAGAACGGCAAGCGAGGAGTGGCGACCCATGGGCAAGCGCTGCCAGAGCTGCGGCATGCCGCTGAGCCGGGACCCGGAAGGTGGCGGCCGCGAGGCCGACGGGGGCCGCAGCACGACCTATTGCTCGCTGTGCTACGAGGCCGGCCGGTTCCGCCATCCCGACTTCGACGTCGCCGACATGCAGCGCCATTGCATCGCCCAGCTGCGGGCCAAGGGCATGCCGCGTCCGCTCGCATGGCTGTTCACCCGCGACCTGCCGCGGCTCGGCCGCTGGCGGCGTTCCGGCTAGCGGCGGCGCGGCCATGGATGGCGTGCGCGGACGTCTGGCAAGCGCGCTCGGACGCGGCGACGAGGCGCCGAACATCGCCCTGGCCGAGGCCGTCGCCGCCGCCGGCGACACCGGCGCGATGGCGGAGCTGGCCGCCCTCACCGCGAGCGGGACGGCGGCCGAGCGCAGCGATGCCATCAAGGTGCTCTACGAGGTGGCGGCGCGGGCACCGGCGCTGGCGGTTCCCAACGCGAGGTGCTTTCTCGCCCTCGCCCGCGGCCGGAACAACCGGCTCGCCTGGGGCGGGCTCACCGCGCTGGCGCACATCGCCACGGTCGAGCGCGAGGTGATCGCCGAAAATCTGGCGGAGATCCTGGACGCCGCCGATGCCGGCACGGTCATCGCCAAGGACCAGGCGATGCGGATCCTGGTGGCGCTGGCCGCCGATCCGGCGCACAGGGCCGAGGCGATGACCTATCTGCTGACGCGTCTTGAGGAAGCCGCGCCGAACCAGTTCCCGATGTATGCCGAACTCGTCTGGTCCACGCGGCCGGACGACGAGATGGGCGAACGCTTCCTGGTGATCCTCGAGGACCGGCTGCGGGGCGACATGGCTCCCAGCAAGCGACGCCGCGTGGAGACGCTGTACGCCCGCGTGGTCCGCTGGCTGCGGCCGTCCCAGTGAGCGGAGCGGGTCGAGCCTAATACGCCATGGCCGAGACCAGGTAGCGTTCCGGTCCGCCGGGGTCCAGGGCGTCGAAGGGGTAGCAGGTGACGAGCGTCAGCATGCGGCCCTGGGTCGGCACGGCGAGCGAGACGTCCCGGTGGTCGACCACGGCGCTGCCGCCGACGGTGAAGGATTGCGACCGGCCGTCGGCGGTCTCCAGCCGCACGTCGTCGCCGGGCGCGAGCTCGGCGAGGAAGCGGAAATGGGTGTCGCGGTGCCCGGAGATGATGGTCAGGCCGGGGCCGCCCGGCGGGCTCGACTGCGGCAGCAGGCCCGGGCCGAAGGCCAGCGCCTCGCCATGGCCGCCGGCCAGCACGATCAGATCGACACCGCGCTCCGGCACGCTGAGCCGGGCCACCGGCCAGGTGTCCGCCCAGGGCCAGGGCCTGACCTCCGCCTCGCCCGCCAGGGTGCGGTCCCAGGCCCGCTGCAGCAGGTACTGGGCGAGGCTCGCCTTGGCCTCGATGGCGACCGCCGTGCCGATCTGCCAGCCGCCGAGGGCGAAGAGGGGCGCCGCGACCCAGACGGGCCAGCGGCGCCACCATCCTCCCCCCATGCGCGGCCGCGCCCTGAGACGGCCGCGCGCCCTCACCGCACGGCTCCGAGATCGCGGATCACGTGGCGCACCCGCCGGCGGCGGGCGGCCAGGACCAGGAGAAGCGTGGCGAGAACCAGCGAGGCGATGCCGAACAGCCAGTTGATGGGTGCCGTGGTGGCGGTGGCCGGCAGTTGGGCGATCGTGACGGAGCCGGTTGTCGCCATGTTGCGGATCGCCGCCAGGCTGGTCGGCTGGCCGAGCGGCTCGGCCGGCTGGAAGGCCTGGTCCTGCATCACGGGGCCCAGCACCAGCTCCATCTCGGTGCCGTCGGGCGCGTTGGTCGCCACGGTCTCGCTGGCGATCGTCTCCTCCGGCGGCCGCACCACCTCGTCGTCGATGGCCACCAGGCTGGTGTACTCGCTGACCAGGCGGTAGGCGAGCGCGGTCTGGATGATCGAGCGGCGCACGCTCTCGGGATCGGCGCCGCGATAGCGCTGGCGCTCGAACGCAGTGATCTTGTCGCCCGCCCACAGGGCGGCGACGCCGGGGGCGGCGGCACCGTCGAGGCGCACCGTCTCGCCCCAGGCCTGGCCGTCGCGCCGGCCGGTGACCAGCAGGCTGCCGGCCGTGCCGTGGGGCAGGCGGGCGGTCACCACGACCGGCTCGCCGACATAGACGTCGGGCGCGATGGCCGGATAGATCTCCGCCCGGCCGGCGCCGTCGAAGGTGATCTCGACATCGGTCAGGGCCGGCGCCTCCAGCCGCTCGAACAGCGCGGCCATGCGCTCGGCCACCTGGCGGGTCGAGCCGATATAGGTGAAGGCGCCGCGGCCGATCTCCGCCGCCTCGGTCATGAAGAAGCTGTTGGGCGCGGAGCCGATGCCGACGGTGAACAGGCGGCTGTCGCCCAGCCGCTCGTGGATCATCGAGAACAGCGCCGCCTCGTTGCCCACCGCGCCGTCGGTGATGAAGACGATCTGGCGCAGCCGGTCGCTGCCGGTGGCACCGTCGAGCGCGAGGTCGAGGGCCGTCGCCATCTCGGTGCCGCCATCGGCGGTGAGCTGGTCGACGAAGCGGTGGCCGCGATCGATGGCGTTGGCGGTGACGGCGCGGGCGCCGTCCCAGAGCTGGGTGGCCTCGTCGTCGAAGGCGATGATGTTGAAGCGGTCCTCCGGGCCCAGCCGGTCGAGGGCGACATGCAGGGCCTCGCGGGCCTGGACGATGCTGTCGCCGGCCATGGAGCCCGAGCGGTCGATGATGAAGATCACCTCGCGCGGCCGGTCGATGCCCGCTTCCGCCGCCGGCGCCATCAGCATGACGAGGTAGTGGTCCCACTCGCCGACCGTCTCCTGGAAGACGCCCAGCGTCGGCGCGGCCAGGGGCTGCGGCCGCCAGACCAGTTCGAAGTCGCGGGTGGCGAAGGTCTGGCCGGCGGCCAGCGCGACGCGATAGCGGCCCTCGGCGAGCGGCGTCACGGTGACGTTGTGGAAAGCGCTCTCGATATCGGCGACCGGGAATCCGGGGTCGAGCTCGACGGTCAGCGACACCGGGTTGATCGGCGCGCCGCCCGGCAGGGCAACCGGCGGCGTGACGCGGCTGGCGTCGGGCACCTGGTCGGTATCACGGCTCCAGCCCGACCCCTGGTCGAGGCCGGCATCGGGCGAGACCGGCGTTCCAGGGATGTAGCGCGGCATGATCACCATCGGGAAGCGCAGCTGGAAGGAGCCGTCGGCGAAAGCCAGCGACTGCTGGTATTCGAGTTCGACGGTGATCGAGCCGCCGGGCGGGATGTTGGCGACCGCGTTGGTGAAGATGTTCGGCCGCTCCTGGCTGACCAGGCTGGCCCGCTGGCCGGCGTCGCGCGCGGTCTCGTAGGCCTGCTCGGCCGCCTCGCGCTCCATGATCTCGCCCTCCACCACGCGGTCGTCGAAGACCAGGCGCAGGCGGTCGACGGCGGCGTTCTCCGGCAGTGGGAAGACGTAGACGCCCTCCATCCAGCGCTCGGTCGGGTTGACGAAGGTCTGGCTGACCCGCGCCCGGGCGACCATGCCGGAGACGTCGATGGCGACGTCGCTGGCCACGGTGGTGGCTGGCACCACGTAGCCGGGGCGCTCCGACGGCAGGAAGAGGCCGCCATCGTCCATCGCCTCGTAGGGGACCTCCACCGGTTGGCCGGGTTCCGCCACCTCGGCCAGGGCCGCGGCGACGGTGCCGATGGCCCACATGCCGACGAGGGCGGCGAGGAAGACGACCAGCGCGCGCAGCGCGGTCAGGGCCTGGACGATGTCCCAGGCGGACTTGTCGAGCGAACCGCTGCGTGTCATGGCTGGAGCCTCCCCTGATGACGCGGTGCCGGTAGCAGAGGGGACCAGCTTTCTCGCGCGGCGGGGCGGGGGTGGGTCCGCATTGGGGTGATTTTCGGCGCACTGTGGCCGGGGCCGCGCAATTGCGGCCTCGTCGGGGCAGCGTTGAGGCCACGGCAGGGCCCATTGCGCGGCATGCTTGCTAGGGCTAGTTTCCGAACCCGGCCTTCGTCACCCGCTCCGCCGCCCCCGCGCGCCCCTGTCCTCGAGGAAATCCGACCATGGCGTTTCTTGCCCAGTCCCTTGCCCGCATTAAGCCGTCGCCGACGATCGCGGTCAGCCAGAAGGCGCGCGAGCTCAAGGCCGCCGGCGTCGACGTCATCGGCCTGGGGGCGGGCGAGCCGGACTTCGACACCCCGGACAACATCAAGGAGGCGGCGATCCGGGCGATCCGCGACGGCCTGACCAAGTACACCGCCGTCGACGGCATTCCCGAACTGAAGCAGGCCATCGTCGACAAGTTCGCCCGCGAGAACGGGCTCAGCTACAAGCCGAGCCAGGTGACGGTCGGCACCGGCGGCAAGCAGGTGCTCTACAACGCCCTCGTCGCCACGCTCGATCCCGGCGACGAGGTGGTCTGCCTGGCGCCCTACTGGGTGAGCTATCCGGACATGGTGCTGCTGGCCGGCGGCACGCCGGTCTTCGTCGACTGCCCGTCGCAGACCGGCTTCAAGGTGCCGCCGGACGAGCTGGAGAAGGCGATCACGCCGAAGACCAAGTGGGTGATCCTGAACTCCCCCAACAACCCGACCGGTGCCGCCTACACGGCGGACGAACTGAAGGCCATCGGCGAGGTGCTGAAGCGCCACCCCCATGTGCACGTCATGACCGACGACATGTACGAGCACCTGGTCTACGACGGTTTCGAGTTCACCACGCCGGCCCAGGTGACGCCGGAGCTCTACGGGCGCACGCTGACGGTCAACGGCGTCTCCAAGGCCTATGCGATGACCGGCTGGCGCATCGGCTACGCCGCCGGGCCGGAGCCGCTGGTCAAGGCGATGGCCATGGTACAGAGCCAGTCGACCTCCAACCCGACCTCGATCAGCCAGTACGCGGCGGTCGAGGCGCTGAACGGGCCGCAGGATTTCATCGCCGAGCGGGCCCGGGCCTTCCACGCCCGCCGCGACATGGTCGTCGACATGCTCAACGACGCGCCGGGCATCCACTGCCACAAGCCCGAGGGCGCCTTCTACGTCTTCCCCTCCTGCGAGGGCATGATCGGCCGCAAGACCCCCAAGGGGACGGTGCTGGCCAACGACACGGATGTGACGACCTACCTGCTGGAGGAGGGCCGGGTGGCCGTCGTCCAGGGCTCCGCCTTCGGCAAGGAGGGCTTCTTCCGCATCTCCTACGCCACCTCGACCGAGGTGCTGAAGGAGGCCTGCACGCGCATCCGCCAGGCGGCGGAGAAGCTGACCTGAGCCGGGTGCCGGACCCGGCCGCAGCGAGGAGCATCGAGGGCCGATGAAGATCGCGATCATGGGCGCCGGCGGCGTCGGCGGCGTGCTCGGTGCCCGGCTGGTCGCGGCCGGCCACGAGGTGCATTTCATCGCCCGCGGCGCCCATCTGGAGGCGCTGAGAGCGAGCGGTCTGGAACTGCTGAGCCCCAATGGCGACCTCAGGCTGGAGCGCGTCCGGGCGACCGACGATCCCGCGACCATCGGCCCGGTCGACGTCGTGGTCTTCGCGGTGAAGATGGGCGACGCGGCGGAGGCGGCGCGCCGCTGCACCGGCCTGGTCGGCAAGGACACGGCGGTGGTGCCCTATCTCAACGGGGTCGAGGCGCCGGAGCTGATCGCCACGGCGCTGCCGGCCGGCAACGTTCTGGGCGGCGTCGCCTATGTCTCGGCCGTCATCGACCGGCCGGGCGTGATCCGCCAGACCGGTACCTTCCAGCGCTTCGTGCATGGCGAACTCGACGGCCGCAGCTCGACCCGCGCCACCGCCTGGGCGGAGGCCCTGGTTGCTGCCGGCATCGACGCCGTGGCGACAAGGGGGATCCGCGAGGAGCTGTGGCGCAAATTCGTGCTGCTGGCCGCCAATAGCGGGCTGACGGCGGCGACCCGCAGCGATGTCGGCACCATCCGGTCGACGCCGGAACTGCGCCAGCTCCTCGCCGAGGCGGTGGCGGAAGGCATCGCCGTGGCCAGGGCCGAGAAGGTCGCGCTGCCGGCGGATACCAAGGAACAGGTGCTGGCCTTCATGGAGGCGCTGCCGGCGGAGATGCGTTCCTCCATGCAGGAGGACCTGGAGCGCGGCAAGCCGCTGGAACTGGCCTGGCTGTCCGGCGCGGTGCAGCGCATCGGCGCCCGCCACGGCATCGCCACGCCGGTGCACCGCTTCATCCACGCCATCCTGCTGCCCCACGCCGACGGGGGCCGGCGGTGAGCCCCGGCGAGGGCCCGGACCCGGTCGAGCGGATGGCGCAGGCCCTGCTGGCGGCGCGCGCGGCTGGCACCAGGGTGGAGGCGCTGGGCGTCGTCCTGTCGGTCGAGGACGCCTACCGGGTGCAGGACATCGTCGCCGCCGGGCGCGGACCGGTCGCCGGCTGGAAGATCGGCTGCACCAGCGCGATGGCGCAGGCCTATCTGGGCATCGAGCATCCCTTCGCCGGGGCGGTGCATGCGGCGGACGTCCACGCCTCGCCGGCGCGCCTGTCGGCAGCGGCGTTCCGCCAGCGCGGCATCGAGGGGGAGTTCGCGCTCAGGCTCGGGCGCGACCTGACGCCGGCGGACGGGCCGTTCGACGCCGAGGGCCTGCGCGGGGCGGTGGACGCGGTGATCCCGGCCATCGAGGTGATCGAGCCGCGCTTCGCCAACTGGCGCGCGGTCGGCGCGGCCGCCACCATCGCCGACCACGGGGCGCACGGCGCCCTGGTGCTGGGCCGGCCCGTGCCGGTCGACGGCTGTCCCGATCTGCGCCGGGCCAGTGCCCGGGTGACCATCGACGGCACGGTGACCGGCGAGGGCGAGGGCAGCGCGGTGCTGGGCGATCCGCTGGCGGCGCTCGCCTGGCTCGCCAATCATCTGACCGGCCGGGGCACGGTCCTGCCAGCCGGCAGCGTCGTCTCGACCGGCACCTGCACGGGCTATGTGGAGGCCGGGCCGACGGCCGTTGTCAGGGCCGAGTTCGGCGACTTCGGAAGCGCTGATTTATCTTTCGTACAAGCCACTTAACGAACATTTTCGAGTTATTCTAAAATATCCTTGCGGCCCACCCATGAATGCCTATCTCTAGAAGCGACAACAAGGAGGATATGTATCATGGCACCGAGCGCGCCGCCCATCCACATCGGCATCGACGACAAGGACCGGAAGCAGATCGCCGACGGTCTGTCCCGGGTCCTGGCCGACAGCTACACGCTCTATCTGAAGACCCACAATTTCCACTGGAACGTCACCGGGCCGATGTTCAACTCGCTGCACCTGATGTTCGAGGGGCAGTATACCGAGCTGGCCGCCGCGGTGGACGAAATCGCCGAGCGTATCCGCGCCCTCGGCCATCCGGCCCCGGGCACCTATACCGCCTATTCCCGGCTCTCCAGCATCAAGCTGGAGGACGGCGTGCCGAAGGCCGAGGAGATGATCCAGCAGCTCGTCGACGGGCATGAGCGGGTCGCCAAGACCGCCCGCGAGGTCTTCCCGGACGCCGAGAACGCGCATGACGAGCCGACGGTCGACCTGCTGACGCAGCGCATGCAGACGCATGAGAAGGCCGCCTGGATGCTGCGCAGCCTGCTCGCCTGAGCATCCTCACCTCCATCCCGGGAGGGCCGGCCGACCTTGCGGCGGGCCCCCGTGGAAGGCATGTTCCGGACGCCCGGAGCGCCGATGGCGCCCGGGCGTTCGCCATGTCCAGTCCAGCCGGAAACCGCCCCCGAAGCCATGCCCGTTGACGTCAAGCTGCTCGACGACGCGACCCGTCCGAAGGCCGAGAGGATCGCCGGCGTGAGCGACGCCCAGCGCAGGCACGGCCGGCGCCTCGCCCTCTTTCACGCCGCGCATCTGCGGGAGCTGGCGCATATCCGCCGCATGCTCGACCTGGTGGCGGAGGGCCGGGCGCGGGCCGACGATCTCGGCGCCGCCGTCTCCAACCTGCAGATGCTGGAGAACTATCGCCGTTTCGGCGCGCTGTGCGGCCAGGGCTGCATGATGCTGACCTTCCACCACACCATCGAGGACCAGCACATCTTCCCGGTCCTGGAGCACGCGGCGCCGGAGGTGCGGGCCGTTGTCGAGCGCCTGCGCGCCGAGCACGAGGTGATCCATGCCCTGCTGGAGGCGCTGGAAGCCGCCGCGCGGGCGGCGATCGCGGCACCGGGGCCCGAGAGCTTCGACCGGCTGCGCGAGGTCTACGACACGCTGGAGCCGGTCGTCGCCTCGCATTTCGGCTACGAGCAGGAGGAGCTGGAAGAGGCGCTGGGCTATTACGGCGTGCCGATCTGATCGCTCCAACGCGCCACCGGCTTACCACGGCGGCGCCGGGCCGGCGGCGGCGTCTCAGGTGACCAGGAAAACCATCTCTGCCTGACAGGCGACCTTGCCGGTCTCCCTGACCTCGACCACGGCGTCGACCAGCACGCGCGACGGACCGTTCTTGCGGCGCTGAACCTGCTTCACCGCCAGCCGGGCGCGGATGTGCGAGCCCTCGACCACAGGATGGTTGAAACGCAGCCAGTTCATCCCGGCATTGAGCGCGAAATCGATGCCCTCGAGCTTGTAGACCTGGTCGCCGAGCGCCGGGATCAGGGAGAGGATGAGATAGCCGTGCGCGATGGTGCGGCCATAGGGCGTGGCGCGGGCGCGGTCAGGGTCGATGTGGATCCACTGATAGTCCTCGGTCACCTTGGCGAAGGCGTCGATACGCGCCTGGTCGACCTGCAACCAGTCGCTGACCCCGAGCTCCTTGCCCTCATAGGCGGCGAGTTCCTCGACATTCTTCAGAATCAGCATCGATAAGGCGGTCCATCCACAAACGCCCGCAGCCGCGGCTGGCGCTGTGTAACCAAAACGGGCGGATAAGGAAAGACATCGCTGGACGCACGCCGTTGGGGGCCTAAGTTGGGTCGCGGGTGCAAGAAACGAGAACGGGAATGGTGAGCGAGATCGAGACCGACGGCCGGCGGCCGGCCGATGCCGAGGCGGTCGATCGGATCTACGCGATCCTGACCGGCGAGGATGCGGAGGACCGGGCCTGCGAGGCGATTCCGGGTGCGGCCTGCACGGACGTTCCGGCCAACTACGTCCTCAATGTCGCCAACGGCGCCTGCACCAAGCTGGCCGAGCAGCTGGCGAGCCCGACCCTGACCCTGCCCTGGATGCTGACCGCGATCGGCGCGCCGGCGGCGCTGGCCGCCCTGCTGGCGCCGCTGAAGCAGGTCGGCAGCCTGCTGCCGCAGCTTTTCGTCGCCGGCATCATCCGCGCCCGGCGCATCCGCAAGACGGTGTGGGTGGCCGCCGGCATGGCGCAGAGCCTCTGCCTGGTCGCCATGCTGGCCGCGCTGCTGCTGCTTCCGGGGACCGCCGCGGGCGTCGCCGTGGTGGTGCTGTTCGCGCTCTTCGCCATCGCCTCGGGCTGCGGCTCTGTCGCCTTCCAGGACGTCACCGGCAAGACCATACCGAAGGGCCGGCGCGGCCGCATGCTGGCCAATCGGGCGGCGATCGGCGGCGTGCTGACGCTGGCCGCCGCCGGATTGATGCGCGGCTTCGTGTCGGACGACTCGGGCGTCGGCGTCTTCGCGCTGCTGATCGGCGTCGCCGCCGGGCTGTGGGCCGCCGCCGCCCTGCTGTTCGGGCGGATCACGGAGGTGCCGGGCGCCACCGAGGGCGGACGCAACGCCTGGGAGTCGGCCCGCCAGGGCTTGGCGATCGCCCGGGCCAACGCCGCCTATCGCCGCTATCTCGGCGCGCGCGGGCTGCTGTTGTCGGCCGAGGTCGGCATGCCCATCGTCGTCGTGCTGGCCCAGCAGGCGGCGGGCGGCGGCCTGTCCGGCCTGGCCCTTCTGGTCTTCGCCGTCGGTCTCGCCAATATCGTCTCGAGCCCCTTCTGGGGCCGCCTCTCGGACAGCGATTCGCGGCGGGTGATGGCCCATGCCGGGGGCTTGAGCGCGCTGGCCGGGCTGGCGGCGCTGGCCATCGTGTTCCTGTTCGACGAGGCGGGCCTGCTCGGCTGGCTGTTCATGCCCGTCTTCTTCCTGCTCGGCGTGGCGGAATCCGGCGCCCGGCTCGGCCGCAAGACCTATCTCGTCGACGGCGCGCCGGCGGACGAGCGGCCGCTCGTGGTGGCCTTCGCCAACACGGTGATCGGCGTGGTGGCGCTCGGCTTCGGCCTGCTGGGCCTGCTCGCCGACCTGGCCGGGCCGGCGGTGGCGGTCGGCCTGCTGGTGGCGATCGCGCTGGCCGGGGCCGCCCTTTCCTGGACGCTGCCGAAACCGGAACGCCTGGTCACGCGTAATGAGGTGTAGAATGTCGGGACGCTGGATGACGGCGCGCCTCCCGGTTGTCTGATCCGGTGCCGGGGTCTCACGCCTTCGTGACTTGGGTTCCGGGGCTGGCGGGGACAGGTGTTGGGACGGATACGGCAAGCCGGGCGGCACGCCGAAACGGGCCTGTCCGGCGGCGTCCCGGCGGAGCAGGGCCGGATGAGAAAGGAACGCTGCAATGCTGATCAAGCGACGCAAGGGCTGGGAGATTCCGGAGCGGGCGGTGACGCCCGAGCACGTCTACCTGAACCGGCGCCAGATCCTCCGCGCCGCCGGATTCGCGGGTATCGGAGGCGGACTTGTCGGCGGCGGGCTCGCCCTGCCGGCGCGAGCGCTGGCGCAGTCGGAGGACTTCTCCCCGCCCGACGACCCGACTCGCGACCTCTACCCGGTGGCCACAAACCCGGAATTCGCCGATGCCGGCCGGCCGCTCTCCAGCTATGAGGACGCGGCGACCTACAACAACTTCTACGAATACGGCTCGCACAAGGAGATATGGGGCGCGGCGCAGGAGCTGCAGATCCGGCCCTGGACGGTGACCTTCGACGGCCTGGTTGAGGAGGAGCGGACGGTCGACATCGACACGCTGATCCGGGCCATGCCGCTGGAGGAGCGCATCTATCGCCACCGCTGCGTGGAGGCCTGGTCGATGGTGGTGCCGTGGTCCGGCTTCGCCATGCGCCACCTGATCGACTACGCCCGGCCGCTAGGCGATGCGCGCTACATCCGCATGGAGACCTTCCAGAACGACAGCGCGCCCGGCTTCAGCCAGTTCTGGTATCCCTGGCCCTATGTCGAGGGGCTGACCATGGCCGAGGCGATGAACGACCTCACCTTCATGGTCACCGGGCTCTACGGCCGGCCGCTGCCGAAGCAGAACGGCTCGCCCATCCGGCTGCACACGCCCTGGAAGTTCGGCTTCAAGTCGCTCAAGTCGATCGTCCGCATCACCTTCACAGACGAGCAGCCCCTGGGCTTCTGGGAGGAGTTGCAGCCGTCCGAGTACGGCTTCTGGGCCAACGTCAACCCGGAGGTGCCGCACCCGCGCTGGAGCCAGGCGACCGAGCGCGTGCTGGGCTCCGACGAGCGGATCCCGACCCTGCTCTACAACGGCTATGGCGAGTACGTCGCCGACATGTATGCCGGCATGGAGGCGGAGCTGGGGATCTGGCTCTACCGCTAGACAGGATCACGACTCGACGGAGCCGGCCTCGGCTCCGTCAAGGTATGATCCGCTCTAACTGATTGATAATAGACAGGATTCACACGGTTTGATGGAACCTGAATCGAGTCCAACAAACCGCGATCCTGTCTAGGACCTCGCGACACTTCGGCGGACGGCGGCCGCGGGTTGCCGTTCGCCGGCCGGTTCACCCGTCCTTGCGCTCGGGCTTCCCCTTGCGCCGCGTCTCGGCCATGTCCTCCAGTTCCTTCTCGGACATGGAGTCGTACATCTCCTTGCTGGCGCCCTGAAGCTCGCTGACCTTCGTGTCGCCGCGCTTGGCAGCGAGGGCAGCTCCGGCGGCCTGCTGCTGTGCCTTCGATTTGGCGGGCATTTCCTGTGATCTCCCAACGGGATGTCGCGCCGGCGCGATGCCGGCATCGGATGATGAACCCGTCGGCCGCCGATATCGTTCCCGTTCCCCCGGTGCCGCCCTTCGATAACGCCCGCTTGATAGGGTCCCTATCCCGGGTCGACCGGGTCTTGCGCACCTAGGGTCGAGGCTCTCACTGAGGACCGTTATCCGGCGGTCAGGGAATTCGGGAATGCCCGGGAACCTCCACCGCGCCGCCGTGGTTCACAGCCCCAAGCGCAATCGCGCTGTTTCGACCCCTAGGAGGAACCAATGGCATTGCAGTCCGGTCAGATCACAGACCTCAACGAGTTGTTCGTGCACACGCTGCGCGACGTCTATTACGCCGAGAAGCAGATCGAGAAGGCGCTGCCGAAGATGATCAGGAAGGCGAGCGCCGGTCCCCTGCGCGAGGCCTTCGAGTCGCATCTGGAGGAGACGCACGGACAGATCTCGCGCCTGGAGAAGGTGTTCGAGATGCACGGCGCAGAGGTCAAGGGCGTCCAGTGTCCGGCGATCGACGGCATCATCGAGGAGGCCGAGGAACTGTCCGGCGAGACTGGCACCTCGGAAGTCAGCGACGCCGCGCTCGCCGCCGCCGCGCAGGCGGTCGAGCACTACGAAATCTCGCGCTACGGCACACTGGTCACCTGGGCGAAGGAGCTCGGCCGGGACGACTGCGCGGCGGTCCTGCAGGAGACCTTGGCCGAGGAGAAGGCCGCGGACGCCAAGCTCAACAAGCTGGCAGAGGACCGGTTGAACCGTAAGGCCGCCTGACGGCATGCTCCCCAGGGACGGTGCCGTCCGACAGGCCGGCACCGTCCTTCTCGCCTCACATCAACGGGACGGCGCGAACGACACCAGGTCAGTCCTTCACCACGAAGCCGTGGGCGAACGGATCCCGGTCGTCGATGAAGATGGTGTTCAGACCCGTCATCCGGGCCCAGCCCTCGATCGAGGGCACGATGGCGGCATGGCCGCCGACCGTGGCCGCCGCCTCGACCCGGCCGGTGAACAGGCTGCCGATGATGCTCTCGTGTACGAAGCTGTCGCCGACCGCGAGGTCGCCACGCGCGGCGAGCTGGGCCATGCGGGCCGAGGTACCCGTGCCGCAGGGGCTGCGGTCGATGGCCCGGTCGCCGTAGAAGACGGCGTTGCGCGCATCCGCCCCGTCGATCGTCGGCTCGCCCGTCCACTCGACATGGCTCACGCCGCGGATGGTCGGGTTTTCCGGATGCACTATCTCCACCGCCTCGTTCAGGGCCCGGCGCAGGCGCGGGCTCCAGGTCAGCAGGTCGGAGACGCCGACGCCGGCGAGGCCGGGATAGGCCGCCTGCGGCTCGACGATGGCGTAGAAATTGCCGCCATAGGCGATGTCGACCGTGATCTCCCCCAGCCCGTCGACCGTCACCGTGACGTCCTTGGCGGCCAGGAATGACGGCACGTTGGTGATCTTCACCGCCTCCACATGGGCGCCTTCCTGGCGGTACTCGGCCACCACCAGGCCGGCCGGCGTGTCGAGGCGCAGCACGCCCGGCTGGCGCGGCGTCACCAGCCCGCGCTCGACGATCATGGTCACCGTGCCGATCGTGCCGTGGCCGCACATGGGCAGGCAGCCCGAGGTCTCGATATAGAGCAGCGCGATGTCGCAGTCGTCGCGGCAGGGCGGGTAGAGGATGGTGCCCGACATCATGTCGTGGCCGCGCGGCTCGAACATCAGGCCGGTGCGGATCCAGTCATGCTCGCGCATGAAGGCCTGGCGCCGCTCCGACATGGTCGCGCCGGCCAGCAGCGGGCCGCCGCCAGCCACCACCCGGACCGGGTTGCCGCAGGTATGACCGTCGAGGCAGAAGAAGGTGTGGCTGGCCATTCGGGGCGGAACCTCAGAAGCGATCCGGGCGGAAGGGGTGAGGATCGACGATCGGCGGCCGGCCGGCAAGCAGGTCGGCGACCAGGCGCCCGCTCGGCGCCGCCTGGGTCAGGCCCAGATGGCTGTGGCCGAAGGCGTAGGCGACGTTGCCATGGCGGGTCGCCAGCCCGATCACCGGCAGGCTGTCCGGCAGGGCCGGGCGCATGCCCATCCAATTGACCCCGCCAGTGGTGCGGAATCCGGGCAGGAAGCGGCGCGTCGTGGCGACGATGCCGTCGATCAGCCGATAGTCCGGCGGCAGGCGGGTGCCGGCGATCTCCACCAGGCCGCCGACGCGCAGCCCGATCGACAGCGGCGTGGCGACGAAGGCGTGCTCGGGGAACTGCAGATTGCGGGAGAGCGCGATGCCGGGATCGGGCACGGTGATGTTGTAGCCGCGCTCGGTGTCGAGGGGCAGGCGGTCGCCCAGTTGGGCCGCCAGGGCGCGCGACCACACCCCGCCGGCGATCACCAGTTGGTCGAAGCGGGCCTCTTCCCCGTCGGCGAAGGCGAGGGTGGCGGTGTGGCCGTCGGCGGTGACGCCCACAACCTCGCGCTGCTGGAAGCTGGCGCCCAGGCGCCGGACCAGATCGCCGATCGCCAGGCCGATCCGGCGCGGGTCGGACACATGGCTCCAGTCCTCGAAGAAGGCGGCATGGCGGATGGAGCGGGCGATGGCCGGTTCGAGCTGCGGCAGTTCCGCCGCCGGCACGGCCTCGACGCGCACGCCCAGCCGCCGCTTCTCCTGGTATTCGCTCTGCGCCGCCCGCCAGGCCCGCTCGGTCTCGAACAGTTCCAGGGAGCCGGCGCGGTGCAGGTCCTGCTCCACCCCCGCCTCGCGCAGGAGCGGGATGAGATGGGTGTAGACCGTGGCGTTCAGCGCCGTCAGCGCCGCCGTGGCCCGGGCCCGCGGCGTGGCGCGCGCGGCGAGGGCGAAGCGGACGAGCCAGGGCAGCGCCTTCAGCGCATAGCGCGGACGAACCGTCACCTCGCCACCGCGTGACAGCAGCCAGCGCGGCAGCTTCGCCAGCAGGCCGGGCCGGGTCTCCGGCAGCACCGAGGTGACGGCGAGGCAGCCGGCATTGCCGGCCGAGGTCATCGCGCAGATGCCGGCGCGGTCGATCAGGGTCACCGCCGCGCCGTCCTTAATCAGGGCGTGGGCGGTGGCGAGGCCGACGATGCCGGCGCCGACCACGGCGACGCGGCGCCCCGGCGGCGGGGCAGGGATCATGCGGCGTCGGCGAGGTCTGGCAGGGTCGGTCGGCTGGCGAGCGCCTTTTCCACGATTGTGGTGACGCGCTCCCGCTCCGCGCCTGAGAGCGGCAGGCGGGGCGGGCGCACCCGGTCGTTGCTGCCGATCGCCAGCGCCTCGGCCAGCTTGATGTTCTGAACGAGCCTGGTGGAGACGTCGAGGTCGAGCAGCGGGCGGAACCAGCGGTAGATGGCGAGTGCCTCGGCGAAACGGCCCTGGCGTGCCAGGCGGTAGACGGCCACCGTCTCCCTCGGGAAGGCGCAGACCAGGCCGGCCACCCAGCCGACGGCGCCGACGGCCAGGCTTTCCAGCGCCAGATTGTCGACGCCGGTGAAGAGGGCATAGCGGTCGCCAAGCAGGTTGGCGATGTCGATCACCCGGCGGACGTCGTCGCTCGATTCCTTGACCGCCACGAACAGGTCGTCCGCCGCCAGCTCTTCCAGCATCTCCGGCGTCAGGTCGACGCCGTAGGCGACCGGGTTGTTGTAGATCATCACCGGCAGGCCGCCGGCCCGGGCGACGGCGCGGTAATGCGCCAGGGTCTCCGCCCGGTCGGACTTGTAGGGCAGGCCGGGCAACACCATCAGGCCGGCCGCGCCCGCCTCGGCCGAGGCAGCGGCCTGGCGGCAGGCGGCGTGGGTCGCGCTCTCGGCGATGGTCGCCAGCACCGGCACGCGGCCGCCGGCCACGTCCAGCGCTGTCTGGAGAACCGCCAGCTTCTCGTCGCGCTCCAGCGTCTGGTTCTCGCCCAGCGAGCCGGTGACGATCAGCCCGTCGACGCCGGCCTCGATCTGCAGGGCGAAGCAGCGCGCCATCTCCCGGTGGTCGAGCGTGCCGCCCTCGTCGAACTTGGTCGTCACCGCCGGAAATACGCCCTGCCACATGGTTCCCGCTCCACTGCTGTCCGGTCGGCCGGCTTGCCGTAGCCCGATCGTGACCTGGTTGTCTATCATCTGGTATTCTATTAATATATCAGAGATGAAACAGCAAGATGGCCATGCACTGACCCTGAGAGCGGCGGCGACGCTTGCCCAAAGTACCGGCGGTGCCGGGACGCGTGGCGGCGACCTAGACGGCGAGCCGGGGAGGACCCGGCCGGCGACGCGGGACATGGGCGATGACGGCGGCGTGCCGACCAGCCTTGCCGATCGTGCCTATGAACGGCTGGAGGAGGCCATCGTCACCCTGGCGGTGACGCCCGGCAGCATCGTCACCGAGCAACGGCTGATGGCCGTCGCCGGGGTCGGCCGCACACCGGCGCGGGAGGCGATCCAGCGGCTGGCCGGGTTCGGCGTGCTGCGTCCGCGCCCCCGGCTGGGGGTCGAGATCGGCGATCCGAGCCCCCTCGACCAGTTGCAGGTGCTGCAGACAAGGGCACCGCTGGAGGCGATCCTGGTCGCCGGCGCGACGTCACTGGCCGATGCGCGACAGCGCCAGGCGTTGCGCGACTGCGCCGCGGCCATGCGCCGCTGCGCCGACTCGGCTGATCCGGTGGGCCCGGACGCCGGGCGCCTGCAGGTCTTCCTGCGCCTCGACCGCCTGTTCGACCGCATCGTCGCCGACGCGGCGCACAACCGCCACGCCGCCGGTGCGGTGGCGCCGCTGCAGCTCTATTCCCGCTGGTTCTGGTGCCGGTTCCTGGGTGATCGGGATCTGGCGCCGGCGGCCGCCGCCCACTCCGACCTCGCGCAGGCGATATCCGCCAGCGATGCCGGCGGCGCGGCCCGGGCGCTTGACCATCTGATGGGACATCTCGGCGCAGCCGCCCGCTCGGTACTTGACCGGTTGCTGCCCGACGCCGGAGACTAGGTGTTCTGGAAAACGCGGCTGCGCGGGCCGCCGTCCGCCGGGGCCGGGGACGCGCTCGATCGCCGCCTGGCACCACACAAAAAAAGAGGGCGGAGCCTGTCGGTTCCGCCCGCAGTTGAACAGGGAGGCTTCACGTCTGGGAGACGTAGGACATTCGAAGAGCGAATGCCCCTCTGGGCAGAGCCCAGCCTGTTGCTGCGATGCAGCGAACACCTAGAGAATATGTTCAGTGCACTGAGCGGTTCCACCGTGAACAGGATAACCCACCCATGCGCGTCCTGCATGGCTTGGCGGTTCTGTTAAGTTTATGAAAAATAATAGACTTATTGCCCCGATTAGAACCATTCTCGCAGCCTGATAACGGCTCGACGGGCACCCGCGAGC